>Ga0209499_1002542_pt1 | contig 11622 bp, 10 predicted proteins | sample C_130208_EF_Meta_FD_187306 | JGI IMG/M metagenome (GOLD analysis project Ga0209499, IMG submission 187306) | Freshwater microbial communities from Lake Croche, Canada to study carbon cycling - C_130208_EF_MetaG (SPAdes) (version 2) | ecosystem: Environmental > Aquatic > Freshwater > Lake...
CAGCCTCTTCAACGATGCAGTGAGCTCATCGCGCTCGGCGGTTAAGGTGTCCAAGTTCTTTTGCGCATCCTCAAGGCGCTCCATGACTTCAAGTTCGACTTCTTCAAGCTCTGCTTGACGCTTAGCCAAGGACGCAACCTCACGCTGCATGGCCTCAAGCTCTTTGGCAGCTGAAACAGCACCCGAATCCATGCGCTGCTGGTCACGATTGGCCCGCTCGCGCACCAATTCAACATCGGTATCTGCTTTAGACTGTTCGCGCTTGAGGTCAGAGACCTCAGTTTCAGCAGCGATCAGCAATGATGCCAAGCCAGTTAGGCGTGATTGAAGTTCGGCGATCTGTGCAAGTACGGGAAGGCTGCGGGCTTGATGGGTGAACCGATCAAGTTCGGAATCTAATCCTTGAATCTGCAGCAGCAGTGCTTGGATGTGTGGATCCGCGTTCACTACACACTCCGCTTCGGTTCATGAATGCTCCACGGGTCCGTGGAAAGCGTTGACACTGTGGTCTCCACGGTAGTGCCAAAGCCGGCTAGGTCCATCAGGAGGAGTTCAGCGGCTTGCTTGAGCCAGGGCCACTCAGTTCCAAAGTGGCTCGCGTCGATCAGCACCGGACCATCCCGCCCAACATCATCTACAAATTCACCGGCGCGGTGATGACTCAGATCTGAGGTGACATAGGCGTCAACCTCGGCACTGATCACTGCCGGCAGCACTGATGATCCAGCTCCCCCGCACACTGCAATGCGCTGAACCATCTTGTCTGGGTCCCCAGTTGCCTTGACTCCAGCAACACCTACCGGCAAAGCACTGCTGACATGTTCAAGAAAGTCGGCAAGGCGCATTGGGCTCCCAAGGCGACCGATCCGACCCAAACCAATACCTTGTTCATCAGCCATTGGTTCAAGCACTTCGACATCGAGCAGACACAGCGCTTGGGCAAGCGCATCGCTGACACCAGGGTTGGCCCGATCAGCGTTGGTGTGAGCGGCAAACAAAGCAACCCCGTTACTGATCAATCGGTGGATGATCAAGCCCTTAGTCGATGTTGCAGCTACCGACTGCACAGGGTCAAAGAGCAAGGGGTGATGGGTGATCAATAACTGGGATCCAGAAGCGATCGCTTCGTCAACGGTTGCCAACGTGGCATCAACGGCGAAATGGATACGAGAAATCGCAGCCGCTGGATCCCCGCACACCAATCCCACCGCATCCCAGTCTTCAGCTAAGGATGGCCGGTAGCGCGCATCAAGGGCGGCGACCACGTCGCGAAGCAGGATTGGTTGGCTCATAAAACTCTATCCACCTGACGAGTGGCCTGGGAAGACTTTAGCTCCAGGTGTGATCACACCGGCAGCATTGTTGACCGCAGTTGCTGCCTCACCAAAACCAACGGCGATCAAACGCACCTTGCCGGGATATTCGACAACATCGCCAACGGCGAAGACGCGATCCAAGTTGGTCTTCATCGTGGTATCTACCAAGATGTGCTTCTTTTCTAAGTCCAATCCCCAACGAGTAAAGGGACCTAAGTCGGCGGTAAAGCCCAGCGCTGCAACAACTTCTTGCACTGCAAGCGTTTGCTCTTCTTGTGTTTCGTTGTTAAAGACCACGACGGAATTGATTTGCTCGCCACCGGTGATTTGCTTGACTTCAAAAGGAGTCAGCACGCTAACCCCAGAGGCCAAAATCTTGTCAACGCTGGCTTCATGTCCGCGGAATGATGTGCGGCGGTGCACCAAAGTGATGGAGGTCGCAATGCCATCTAGTGCCATCGCCCAGTCCAAGGCAGAGTCCCCACCGCCAACGATCAAGACATCCTTGCCGGCTAATTCATCCAGCTTAGGAACGAAGTAACGCAGACCTTTGCCTTCATAGGCCTCTGCATCGGGAAGCGGACGTGGGCTAAAGGTGCCAATTCCGCCACTGATGATCACGGCCTTGGCTCGCACCGTTGCACCGCGATGAGTTACCACCGTGACGCCATCAGCATCTTCTGTGAGTTCTTCTGCTCGATGACCTAGGTACAGCGTCGGCTTGGAGGTTTGCGCTTGGGTGACCAGTTCGTCCACCAACTTTTGACCGCGAATTTCAGGGAAGCCCGCCACATCCAAAATGATCTTCTCGGGATACAACGCGGCCACTTGCCCACCCAGGGCCGGCAGCGAATCCATCAGCGCGACGCTGAGATTGCGAAAGCCCGCGTAGTAGGTGGCGAATAGACCCGCAGGTCCGGCACCGATGATCAATAGGTCATATTCGCCGTTTTCCGGCACAGTTTGGCTCACGCCTAGATCTTGCCGTGACTGGGCCGTTTCCTCTACCCGACTCGCAGATTCACCCTTGCGGGTCAGCCCCTGATGCCGCCACCCAATAAGTAAAACCGGACACACCCCAGCTGGGCATGTCCGGCTTCACTTTTGCTCGCTTCCGCGAGAGCTCATGTCAAACTAGGACGGCAACTCAATGCACTGCCCACCAACGAAGTAAAAATTGCCATGCGCATTAGGGGTCTTGTCGCCCACTGATTGGGCTGCTCCTTGGACCTGGCAGTCCTGACGCACGTCATACGAGCGCGTGGAGGCTGCGCTGGCCGGTGAGGTGATGAACGGGGTCGCGCCAAGCGCGATGATGCCGATGAGGGCAATCTTGATGCGGGTGCGAGCGTTCATGAGTCAATCCTTTTCAGCCTGAGGGGGAAGCCTGAGACTGACTTATCGGACCGCCAAAAACGCCAATTAAGGATCCGACGCGCAATTAACCCATTCAGCCCAAAGGCCGAAAAACCGGTGGTGGGCGCAGAGGGACTCGAACCCCCGACCACTGGTTTGTAAGACCAGTGCTCTAACCAGCTGAGCTATGCGCCCGGGAGCGTTGAGCGTACCCGAGGGCGCATAGCCCGTGGTCGTGCAGGTGAGTCATTAACCCAATGCGTCGATGGCTGCCTTGTACTCATCAGTACTGCGAGCATCTGCGGGCGAGTTGACCACTTGCCACGCGATCGTGCCGGTCTTGTCGATGATGAACGTGCCACGTGTAGAAAAGCCGCGCTCTTCCAAGAAGACGCCATAAGCCTTTGACACATCACCATGCGGGTAAAAGTCAGAAAGCAATGCGTATTCGATCTTTTCGGCGGCGGCAAAGGCCTTCAACGAGGGAACCGGATCGCATGAGACACCAAAGACCACGGTGTCGTGTCCTTCAAGGGCCGCCTGCTCATCGCGAATGGCACACAATTCGCCAGTACAGGTCGGGGTGAAGGCGAACGGGTAAAAGACCAACACGACGTTCTTGTTTCCCCGGAAGGAGGAAAGGCTTACTTCTTCGCCGTGGTTGTTCTTCAAGGTGAAGTCTGGGGCTTCTTGGCCGACTTCAAGGCTCATGGTCATTCCTTCGTTCAGTAGTTTTTTAGGGCACGCACATCATGCCAAAGCGCAAGCAATCGCGCACAAGGAGTCGGGAAGGCCCGCCCACTGAGGCTTCTTAAGCCCATGCTCACCGGCGAGATTGTCAGTGACGTGAACCCTTAGAGGTCATTAACCGCGTTCCTGACCACTCAGGCGCTGCACTAATTGATGAGGTCTGAGACAAGCCGGCACTTACTGCTGCATCGGCAATGTCATAGGGCTCAACGTGTCCATCACGACCAGCCTTGGGAGTGATGATCCAGACCACGCCACCATCAACTAACAGCGTCAGGGCATCGACCAAAGTGTCGGTTAAATCTCCATCACCATCGCGCCACCAAACCAAGACCACATCAACGACATCGCCATAGGTGTCATCAACGAGAGCTTCACCGGTGATCTGCGCAATGGCCTCGCGCAAGCTCTGGTCAACATCAGAATCGACACCAAATTCGAGTACTACTTGCCCTGCGGACACACCCAACCGACTCGCTGGCCCTTCGGCCCCCTGGCTCACAAATTCCTCCTTGGTTGGTGCGTGTGTTACTAGTTGACCGTGCCTAGGGCAGGCAGCGCAAGCGCATTGGGAATATGGCGCGCCCAAAGTCCCCAACGCCCACACCCGGTATGCCCGAAAACCCCTCATCGGGGAAGATGGACTCACCCCGTAAGCGCAGTCGCAACCCGGCCGACTTACATCGCATAGAGCTGAGGTCACCACCGTGCCCGAAAGTAACCTGCCTGACCCAGGCCGAAGCATCATTCATTCGGGCCTGGCTAATCAAATGGTTGATGTCGATCCCGACGAGACCAAAGAGTGGCGTGAATCGCTCGACGAACTCATCGACACTCAAGGGCAGTATCGCGCGCGTTACCTCATGCTCACGCTGTTGCAACAGGCACGTGAACGCCACGTCGGCGTTCCTTCACTTCGCAGCACCGATTACATCAACACCATTCCCCCTGAATCAGAACCGTGGTTTCCCGGTGATGAATTTATTGAACGTCGGATCCGCGCCTACATTCGTTGGAACGCCGCGATCATGGTGCACCGCGCACAACGACCAGGAGTTGGCGTTGGCGGACACATTTCGACTTATGCTTCGAGTGCTTCCTTGTACGAAGTCGGTTTCAATCACTTCTTTCGCGGTAAAGATCACCCCGGCGGAGGTGACCAAATTTTCATTCAAGGTCACGCATCGCCTGGTATCTACGCTCGCGCTTTCCTTGAAGGCCGCTTAAGCGAAAACCAGTTGGACGGGTTCCGACAAGAGCTCTCGCACCCAGGCGGCGGCCTCTCGTCTTACCCACACCCGCGCCTAATGCCCGATTTTTGGGAATTCCCCACGGTGTCGATGGGCTTGGGATCCCTGAACGCTATTTACCAAGCTCGGTTTAACAAGTACTTGCACAACCGCGGCATCAAGGACACCTCACAACAACATGTGTGGGCCTTCTTGGGCGATGGCGAAATGGATGAGCCCGAATCATTGGGCGCCATTGGTTTGGCCGCGCGTGAAGAACTCGACAACCTCACTTTTGTAGTCAGCGCCAACTTGCAACGACTCGATGGTCCGGTGCGCGGTAACGGCAAGGTCATTCAAGAACTTGAATCCTTCTTCCGCGGTGCTGGTTGGAATGTCATCAAGGTGATTTGGGGTCGCAGTTGGGATCCGTTGCTGGCCGCCGATCCATCGGGGGCTTTGGTCAACATCATGAACAGCACACCTGATGGTGACTTCCAAACGTATCAAGCCGAAGGTGGCGCATTCGTGCGCGAACATTTCTTTGGACGCGACCCACGCACCGCAAAGTTGGTCGAGCACCTGACCGATGAGCAGTTGTACCAACTTCAACGCGGTGGCCATGATTACAAGAAAATGTATGCCGCTTACAGCGCCGCAATTGAACACAAGGGTCAGCCAACGTTGATCTTGGCTCACACCATCAAGGGCTGGACGTTGGGTTCTCACTTTGAGGGCCGAAATGCCACGCACTCCATGAAGAAGCTCACCGTTGATGACCTCAAGGGTTTCCGTGATCGACTAGAACTGCCCATCCCAGACAGCGATCTCGATGAAAAATTGCCGAAGTACTTCCACCCGGGCGAAAACCACGAACACATTGAGTACATGCATGAACGTCGTCGTGCATTAGGTGGTTTTGTTCCGGAGCGTCGGCCAGCTCAAGGCAAGCCGCTGTCCCTTCCCAGCGATGAGGCCTATGAGGTCGTGAAGCGGGGATCGGGAAACCAAGAAGTTGCTACCACGATGGCTTTTGTTCGACTGCTTCGTGAACTTCTCAAGGACGAGAACATCGGCAAGCGCATCGTGCCGATCATTCCTGACGAAGCACGCACCTTTGGAATGGACTCATTCTTCGCCCAACAAAAGGTGTACTCGCCGCAAGGTCAGCGCTACATCGCCGTGGACCGCGAACTGGTGTTGTCCTACAAAGAAGCCACCGATGGGCAGATGCTGCACGAAGGAATCAACGAAGCCGGTTCAGTTGCATCCTTTACCGCTGCTGGCAGTTCTTACGCCACCCATGGCGAACCGATGATTCCGGTGTACATCTTTTATTCCATGTTTGGGTTCCAACGAACTGGCGACAGCTTCTGGGCCGCGGCAGATCAACTCGCCAGAGGATTTGTTCTTGGGGCAACTGCCGGCCGCACCACCCTCAATGGTGAAGGCCTTCAACATGAAGACGGTCACTCGCACCTTCTGGCTTCAACCAACCCGGCTGTGGTGGCCTACGACCCGGCCTTCGGTTTTGAAATCGCCCACATTGTGCGAGCTGGTTTGGACCGCATGTACGGCGAAAACCAAGAGGATCTCTTTTACTACCTCACGTTGTACAACGAGGCGTACAAGCAACCTGAAGAGCCAGTGGGAACCGATGTCGAAGGAATCCTTCGCGGCATGCACCTGTATGCCCCCGCACCGAATCAAAGCGGCCCGCGTACTCAACTGATGGCATCAGGTGTTTCGGTGCCGTGGGCTTTGCGCGCACAAGAGCTGCTTTCAGCTGACTGGGGAGTAAGTGCCGACGTGTGGTCGGTGACGTCGTGGAATGAATTGCGTCGCGATGGTCTTGAAGCAGATTCCTGGAACTGGCTGCACCCATCCGAGCCACAGAAGGTTCCCTACGTGACGCAGTGCCTTGCCGATCGCGATGGACCAGTCATTGCCGTCAGCGATTTCATGCGCGCTGTTCAAGATCAAGTCCGCGACTGGGTTCCTAATGATTTTGTTTCATTGGGCACCGACGGCTTTGGCACCTCTGATACTCGCGGCGCACTGCGTCGACACTTCCACGTCGATGCTGAGTCCATCACGGTGCGTGCTTTGAGTTTGTTAGCTCGTCGAGGCGAAATTGATGCTGATATTCCACGCCAGGCCATTGACAAGTACAACTTGCTTGATGTTTTGGCCGCTGATCCAGGTCAAGGTATGGGAGATGCCTGAGCGTTTAGCGCGTTCTTAAAATCGGCTGTTCATTTGCCAGATCAGCACTTCAGCCGAACCATTGACCGCGCGCACGCTTTGTCCTTGACCATCGGTGATTCGGGCCGCATCGCCTTGATCTAGGACGCCTGAGCCCTCAAGTTCAACCGAGCCGCGCGTGAGATAAACGTGGGCGAAGGCCGCATCGGGCACCTTGACCTGACCGCCGGCCGGAATGCGTGCAGCGAACAGGGTTGCATCCTTTTGCGCGATTCGGATAGCTGAATCATGCGCAGGCATTCCACTGACAACCGGAACAAGCAGCCCGCGATCAAGTTCGGCGCTGATATCGAGTTGGTCATAACCGGGGGTCAATCCAGCTGTGTCGGGCAGCACCCACATTTGAATGAAGTGAACCGGATTGTTGTGTTCTGCATTGTTGGTGATGACCCAGTCATCGTTTTTTTCGCTGTGCAAAATTCCGGTACCCGCACTCATGCGCTGGGCAAGTCCGGGATAGATCACTCCAGTGTGACCATGCGAGTCTTGATGGACCAAAGATCCTTCCAACACCCAGGTGACAATTTCCATATCGCGATGCCCGTGGGTTTCAAATCCGGTACCAGGGGCGACGACATCATCATTGGAAACCAGTAGCAATCCAAAACCGGTATTGGCTGGGTCGTAGTGGTGTCCGAAAGAAAAACTGTGTCGTGAATCAAGCCAGCCCCAATCGGTGGCGAACCGATCTGATGCTCGATGAATGGCAACGCTCATCGCTGACCTCCTCAGGCAACAAGTCTGCGCCCCACCTAGGCCTGCCTCTAGTGTGGGGTTGTGGCCCACTCACCTACTACTGCCGAAAGGCTCGTTCGAGCCAGTGGCGCACTTGCCACCGCGGCAACTGAGCGAATGGACCGCACGCTGCCCTGGTTTTCCAATATGGATGCCCAGGAGCGAGCCTGGGTGGGCACCATCGCGCAAGACGGCATCGCCGCGTTCGTCAAGTGGTACGCCCAAGACGATGACAACCCGCACATCAGCGCCAACGTTTTCGGGAGCGCGCCCAAAGATTTAGCTCGCGCCATTACTTTGCGTCAAACCGTTGAACTTGTGCGCACCACGATCGATGCAGTCGAAGATCAAGTCAGTGCACTTGCTGCCCCAGGCGATGAAGTCGAACTTCGCGAAGCAGTCTTGCGCTACGGGCGCGAAATTGCTTTTGCGTCCGCGCAGGTTTATGCCCAAGCCGCGGAAGCTCGTGGCGCATGGGATGCGCGCCTTGAAGCGCTCGTGGTCGATGCCATTTTGCGTGGCGAAGTCGATGCTGAAGTGCGCTCGCGGGCTGCTGCGTTGGCCTGGCATAACCGCGGCGATGTTGTCGTTGTTGTCGGACTGGCGCGCGGAGTTGACGCTGAGTCCATGGTTGAAGACATTCGCACCACGGCCCGCTCACTACGCCTCGAAGTACTCGCTGGGGTTCACGGCGACCAACTCATTGCAGTCCTTGGCGGCATTGTCGATCCCCTTAAGGCCACAACATCCTTGGCCGATCAGTTCGCGCCAGGTCCGATCGTGGTTGGTCCCTTGGTGCCGGACCTTTTCAGCGCAACGGCCTCTGCCAGTGAAGCATTAGCAGGTTTTGCTGCGGTGAAAGCCTGGCCCGATGCACCCAGGCCGGTCTCGGCAGATGATCTACTACCCGAGCGAGCACTAGCCGGTGATGAACAAGCTAAGCGCTTACTGGTCGATGACATTGCCAAAACATTGTCGGGACAGATTTTGGAAACGGTCTGGGCTTATTTAGAAACCGGTTCCATCGAAGGAGCCGCCCGCGAACTCTTCATTCACACCAACACAGTGCGTTACCGGTTGCGCAAAGCCAGTGACCAAGCCGGCATCATCGTCACCACTCCACGCGGCGCACACACTGTTCGGATTGCTTTATCCTTGGCCGCATTGGAATCGGAAGGCTAATTCAATGAGTCAGCAGCGCGCAGTAGTGATCGTCTCCGGTGGCGCGGCGGTGAGTCCCTTCACCACTCCAGATGTAGCCTGCGCACAAGGCCAAGCAGCCGGCAGTACCGATACCTACCTTCGCCAAGGCTTGCTTGATGCTGGCTTTACTGTCTTCACCTCACCGGCCACTCTCGGTGGCACGCCAGCTGTTACAGATGAAGGCTTTGCCGGCTTTTCCCAGCCCCCACACGTACTTCCTAGTCCGCTGACCGTCAACTCGGTGGGTGCCATTGATGATGCAGGTTTTGCGCTGGCGAATTTTCTTGAATACCTCAACGAGGAATTTTCCATCGACACCGTTGATCTGATTGGTCACTCTATGGGTGGACTTTTTGCCAGGGCCGGTCACAGCGAATTGATCAAACGTGAATCACCGATCACCATCGGCTCGCTGGCAACTCTTGGTTCGCCATGGCAAGGATCTTTTGCCGGTGATTACAGCGCCGGTGAAGTATCTATCGACCTTGCCGATGGTGATCCAGTGTCAGAGGAAATCCTCAAGCAAGCCAAAGATTTGTTTGAGCACGCATCACAGGGAGCCGGTGAACAAGTCACCTACGAATACTTGAACACACCTGGCGGCTGGAATCAGCGACATGTTGGCGAGCTTGACGATGTTCCAGTCCTTTTGATCGGTGGCGATTACCTGCAACGCGAAGGTGGATCGCCACGGATGTGGCCCCACGATGGATTGGTAGCTCTCAGCAGCGCCCTAGCCCTAGAGGTTGGATCCGAGGTTGTACCCAACCGACAAATGCACACCTTCCCCGATGTGCATTCCATCTACTTCGCTGACGCCCTGGAACTGCCCTGGGAACGGGGCCTGACCTGGGACCCAGAGGTACTAGAGGTGCTTGTGAGGCACCTGACAACAGCTCAGGCGCGTGTCCGGGACTAGACCCCCAGATCTTTGTAGGTATCCTCTAAAAATCATGGTGATTATTCGTCGGAGTCGTGCGCCTATTTGGGCACAGTCCACGCAAGGCTAGAGCCGTGCTCGCAGTCATCGCTCCTGGCCAAGGTTCGCAGACCCCTGGGTTCTTAGCCCCCTGGCTTGAGATCCCGACCTTCGCCGAACGCCTTCATTGGCTCTCGGCTGTGTGTGGACTCGACCTGGCTGAACTGGGCACCACAGCAGATGCCGAAACCATTAAAGACACCGCGATTGCACAACCACTCATTGTGGCCGCCGGTTTGGTTTCCATCCTTGAACTCTTCCCGCACCCCACTGATGCCTACCGCGTCGTTGGTGTGGGGGCTGGACACAGCGTCGGTGAAATCACGGCAGCTGCCGCATCGAACATCATCACCGGTGAACAAGCCATGGTCTTCGTGCGCGAGCGCGGCAAAGCAATGGCTGCCGCGTCGGCGGCTACTCCAACGGGAATGTCAGCAGTGCTCGGTGGCGATCCAGACGTTGTGTTAGCAAAACTTGCAGAACATGGTTTAACTCCGGCCAACAACAACGGCGCTGGACAAATCGTGGCCGGTGGAACTCTTGAACAACTCAGCGCACTTGCCGAGGATCCACCAGAAGGTGCGCGCGTGCGACCACTACAAGTTGCTGGTGCATTTCACACGGTGCACATGGCACCGGCAGTTTCCACCTTGGCTCGCTATGCCCGATCCATCTCCACCCACGACCCGCGCACTGCCCTGCTGTCCAACTCTGACGGCACTGTGGTCCACAGCGGCGTGGAGTTCCTCAAGCGCCTGGTCACTCAGGTCAACAACCCCGTGCGCTGGGACCTGTGTATGCAAACCATGGGCGAACTAGGCGTGACCGCAGTCATTGAACTACCCCCAGCGGGCACCTTGACCGGCCTGATTAAGCGCGCTCTTCCCGATGTTGAAACCCTTGCACTCAAGACCCCCGATGATCTCGAAGCTGCCCGCGAACTGGTCGCCCGTCACGGCACCACCAGTCCACTGGATACCTCACCAACCTGGCGCATGCTCGTTGCACCGGCCAAGGGAATGTTCATTCGCGGCGGAGCAAACGAAGGTGATGCACTCGCCGTTGATGCACGCATCGGAACAGTAAAAACCTTGCGCGATGAACAAGATGTTTTTGCCCCGCACGGTGGCACCATCATTGAATGGCTTGTTGAAGATGGCGACCCGGTAGCTCCTGGTCAGCCACTAGTTCGTCTGCATCCGGAGGCCAACGCTTCATGACCTCCATGTCGGCTGCGAGCATCACACCGGTAACCGGTGCACCCTTTGCTCGCATCATGGGAGTGGGTTCCTACCGTCCATCTCGTGTGGTGACCAACGCCGAAATTTGTGAACTCATCGACTCCAGCCAAGAGTGGATTCGCGAACGCTCAGGTATTGAAGAGCGACGCTTTGCCGCAGAAGATGAAACCGTTGCAGATATGGCCGTTGCCGCTGCCAGTAAAGCCATTGCAAGCGCAGGAATCACCCCAGATCAAATCGGCGCAGTCATCGTGGCAACGGTTACCCACCTGTTGGCCACACCCAGTGCAGCCGCTGAAGTCGGATATCGCCTGGGGGCCGGCAACGCACCGGCTTTTGATATCTCTGCTGCTTGTGCGGGCTTTTGCTACGGCCTGAGTTTGGCTCAAGACATGGTTCGTGGCGGAAGCGCGGACTATGTCGTGGTGATCGGGGTCGAAAAACTTACCGACATTGTTGACCCCACTGACCGTTCGACAGCGTTCCTGTTTGCTGATGGTGCTGGCGCTGTTGTTGTTGGCCCGTCAACCACACCAGCCATCGGTCCG
>Ga0209499_1002548_pt1 | contig 11609 bp, 22 predicted proteins | sample C_130208_EF_Meta_FD_187306 | JGI IMG/M metagenome (GOLD analysis project Ga0209499, IMG submission 187306) | Freshwater microbial communities from Lake Croche, Canada to study carbon cycling - C_130208_EF_MetaG (SPAdes) (version 2) | ecosystem: Environmental > Aquatic > Freshwater > Lake...
GAAATGGGAGGTTTAGATGAAATTGGAGAGTACAATGAGTTAAACGGTTTAGATGTAATGAATGGCGATATTTCAGAAGTAAACGGATATGGCGATATTTCAGAAGTAAACGGCCTAGATGAAATTGGTGAAGTTGAATTAATGTAAAATTAGTAATTAACAATTAAAAAAAAAAATAATAAGACAATGAAAGAGTCAAGCATAGGATTAAGACAGGCGTATACAGTCATTAAAAACGCATACAAAGCAAAACAACGTAACCCAGTAACAACTGCTAGTGATATACGTTCAATGGTTCCTGTAGTAACAGGAAAAACACAATACACTTTCCCTATTATTGTAGGAGAAGATGTAAATAACTACCCAGAGGGTATTTTATTAAACAGAGCTGATGCTTTTACAGCTATTGAAATGGGTATTTTTATAGGTAAAAAATCTAGTAATACAGATACAACTTATGATTTATATTCATATCCAAATGTAGTAGAATTTTCAGCAAACAGCGGAGCTGATGCTGACAAATTTAAAACTTTGTTTAATCATTCAACTATTAATGCTACTATTAATAATGTTCAGTATTTACAAAACTTTTCAACTAATCGTTTTAGAACTACTGGTACATCTCAAAATGGTTTAGGTTCTGGAGTACAAGTAACTGCAACTACAAGTAATGTATTATCAACTGTAGTAGATGAATTTAATAGCGGTTATGGTTATACTGCTATTGTACCAACTTTACAATTATCTGGTACATCTAAAATTGAAATTACAGTATCTTTGCCAGAGGGTTTAACCCAAGCTAGTTCTGGTTCTTATGTAATTGTTTTAGCTTTGCGTGGGTTCCTAAGTTTAGGAGCTTCAAACCTTAACAAATAAAAAATAAATGTGTATAAGCTGGGTGGTTCCTTATGGGGCTGCCTAGCTTTTTTTAAAAAAAATAATTATGGCTAATAACATTCAAATAACCAATGCAGAATATGTAGAGGTTTTAATACCAAGTGGAAATACTAAACAAAGTATATTTTTTCCAGATTTACCAAATTTAAGAAACAGACCAATAACAGGCATAGAAGCTTATTCATTTGCTGAACAATCTGTAAGCAATAGTGGCCAAAACGTAGTTTTATTAGCAAATTTTAAAGATGCTAGCGTTACACTATATTATGACGGTGGCGAATATATTGTAGTACCAATTTATTCATTAAGAAGAATTGCAAACAATACAACATCTTCAACTACAGTTTCTTTTATGTATGGAGATATTCCAAATTTAGCTGGACAAAATATTGTTTGGACTAAATCTTATGTTTCTATGAATGCCAATGTATCTGAATTTGCTGGTAAAGCATTTGTGTTTAACGTATATTATAAAAGATAGTAATAATGCCAGCTGAATTTGTAGGATTAGACAATATTTGCAAAAATCTTCAAAGGTATGATTTTGACGGTATAGCTGTATTTCGTGGAAAGGAAGAACCATTTCGCAGATATGCTATGGAGGGCGAAAGCTCGGAAAATCTTATTGATTCTTTTGAAAGCTGGGCAAATGATATGTTGGCCAGTAATGCTAATAATTTTCAAACTTATAAAATACAGCTTTACGAGTTTCCAGAGGAAGCTAAAAAAAGGCGTGGTACTGTTAGTTTTTCATTTCAGCTGGTGCCTACACCAAGTAGCAATCCATTTGTAAAAAAATCGGATAATAACCAAGTAAGTGGCGATATGGTTCACAAAGATACGATGTTGGCTTTAATTGAAAACGAAAGGTTAAAAAACCAATTATACCAGCTTGAAAATAGATTATCTGAAATCGAAAATCAAAACGATGATGATGATGATGATGATTTGCAAAATAATGTAGGTATGATTGGAGCTATTGAAGATGCTGTTAAAGACAAGTTGCCACAATTAATTGATTTGGCTATAGGATTTTTTACACCAAAAAAGGAACCAATGACAATGAGCTTGGGAGCTAATATAGATGAAATTTTAGCAGAGTTTAGACAAATAAACCCAAGTATTGATAGTGATTTACATAAGTTATTAAATTTGGCCAAAACAAAGCCAGATTTATTTAAAATGCTTATTTCTCAGTTGAGGGCTATGTAATGGACAAAGAAACAAAAAGTTTATTATTATATATTGGCGGTGCTGGTGCCTTGTATTATTTAATAATTCAACCTTTGTTGCAAAAATTAGGTTTACAAGCTACACCAGAGGAAAAAGAGCAAACTGAAGTAATACAAAAAGGCAAAAAGCAATTTATTGATGAGGCTTTAAAAAAAATTAAACCAAGTAAGCCGGTTGGATATTTTGTTTTAATGGCAGATCAGCTTTATGAATATTTAAAATATTCAGCTATTGATGACGATAAAAAAAAAGCTTTGGAGCTTTTATATCAATACATACAAAATGATGCAGATATTGCTTTGCTTTATAAATATTTTGGTTTAAGGCAAGAATATGCTTTTGGAATACCTACAGGCAAAAAAAAGAATTTAAGCGAATTTGTAGCAACTAATCTTAATAAATCTTCATTAGATTTTTTAAATGCACGATACGCAAAAAGTAAAATGATTTTTAGATTTTAACAAATGAAAAACTTAACACAATTTACTACAGATTTTAAAACCTACAGCATTGCTGGCGACATTCATCGTGATGATAATGTACTAGGTTATCATATTGTCAATACAGGAAACTGTGTGGCATACATCAATAATTTTCCTTTGTATCCTAGTGGTGTATTAGATACTATGTTTATTACATATCAAGACAAATCTAAATATACAATACGTTTTGATAATGTAACTCCAGTCAATCCAGAAATAACAGTAATAACCTTTAATAAAATATAATTATGCCCATAGGTTCCTATCCTCGAATTACATTAAATAATACTGCAAATAATAATAACCCTCCAAATGGTACTGGTTTAGCAATATATAATGAAACTGACGGACAATATGTAATTGCAGACGGTAATTTGTTTCCAATAAATAATGGTGGTTTAGCTTCTGAAAATATGTTAACTAATGTAAGAAACTATTTATCTGATGTAGCTGATAATACAGAATTTACTGCACAAAGATTAGTTTCAAATAGTGATGACAGCACAGCTGGTGATAATTTAGCTGATATTAGAACACTTTTAAATATTATTCAAAGTAATTTGGCTAATGGTACTTATTCTGTACAAATAAAAGGTTCTAATGGTAATTTAGTCAATGTTTCAGCTGCTAATCGTTTAAATGTAGCTTTATAATGAATAATAATAACAGCGGTACATTAGTGTTTGTATCTTGGTTTAATGCTGGGCTTGGTTATTTATTTACTGAACCTGTTTTATCTAGTATAGCTTATTGCTTTAGTATAGCTGGAAGTATTGTTTATATTTACTCGACATATAAAAATTATAAAAATGAAAAAAATACTTGAAAATGCATTAAAAAACGTAATTACAACCATTGCTGGAAGCGTGGCTGGTATTGCTGAAATCCAAAGTGGAATAACTGAAAAAAATACTGCCAAAATTATTATGGGTATTGGTATTATGATTATCGGTATTTTTGCTAAAGAAAATGACTAAGGAAGATTTTTTTAAAAAGTATTACAACTTTGCTGTTTCAGCTACCAATGGCAGCGGTTTAAGCCCTATTTTAATACTTTCGCAAGCTTATGTAGAAAGCGGAGCTGGCAAAAGCTTATTAGCTATTAAATATAATAATTTTTTTGGAGTTAAAGCAGATCAAAGCTGGCAAGGCAAAACAGTAATATTTAAAACACAGGAACAAACCAAAACTGGTGAAGTATATACAATAAACGATAAGTTTAGAATTTATGCAAACCCTTATGAAAGCTTTATTGAACAAATAAAGTTTTTAAAAAGTAACCCTAGATACACAAAAGCTGGCTTATTTACATATCCAGATAACTATGCAAAACAAGCTGATACTTTACAAAAAGCTGGTTATGCTACAGACATAAACTATGCTAAATTGCTTAAAGATGTAAGCAATAATTTTGTATCTGTATTTAATAAATTCAAACCACAAAACACATTACTAGCTTTAATACCAATAATTTTATTATTTTTGGTTGGTAAGCGGTTTTAAGATATAAACAAAAAATAATTTTTGTACCTGCATTTGATTATGTGGGTTTTTTTTTGTCTTTTTTTTCAAAAATTTTGTAAATTCAATTTTACTTATACATTTGCAATATGACTTATTACAAATTTAGCAACGTAACGCAAGGCGTGAAAGTGCAAAAAACTACACAAATATTAGGCAATATTTGCCTAACTATTGAACCAGATAACATTACTGTTAGAATTATTAATGATCAACCAAAAGTTGATTTTAAACCACATAGAAAGGGGGTTGAATTATGAAAAAAGGATTTTTAACAAAAGAACAATTATTTCTAATAATGAGTGTAGCTGGCAAAAATTTAACAGAAGCTGCAAATGAAAAAAACATTAATCAAATAAAAAATTGGATTGATTATATTAATGAACAATATGAAATATTGAAAGAATATGAAAGCGAATAAACCAGATAAACAATACAGCGAGCTTATGACATATACTGAATATGCAAAGCATAAAAAAATTAGTTTAAAAACAGTTTACAACTATGTTAATACAGGTTTAATTAAACCTTTAATAATAGGCAAAGCAAAATTTATAAAACTAAGCAATGATAAACCTATTTAAAATAATATATATTATGCTTAAATTTCGTATAAAATACAAGCCAGCCAGAGAATGTTATAATTTTTTTAAATCAATGAAATAACACATAAAATACACATTTATTATGCAAACAGAAACACAAAAAACTAGATTAAAACACGATGCTATTTACCAAAAATTTTGGATAGATGTATTAGAACCTAATCAATCTGAAATAAACAATATAACAGATTTTGAAGATAGAAAGCAGCTTCAACAAACCCAAAATAAAATATGCAGTTTTGTTAATTATCAAAGTGATTTAATTGAAAGTTTATTAAATGAACTTGAAAAAAGGCCTACAGAACAACAGCTTACATTTTATAAAAATTTGGCTACAGATGCTAAAAAATATATAAAGGTTTTAGGTGGCAACCCTAGTAATTTAAACCATATTAAACCTACAGACTTATGTTAGCAAAGCCAACTAAAAAGGCTAAGCAAACTACAGATAAAAAGGAACCAGAACCAGAATTTATAAAAGCAGAAAATTTTTTATTTGATGCTAATAAAAAGCTACCTATTGAAAATATTATTTTGACTATACAGGGCAAAAAATGCTTAAGCACAAAAAATGTACTAGTAATAAGTGGAAAACCAAAAAGCAGAAAATCTGTAGTAGCTCAATCATTAATTGGTAGTGCAATAAGTGGAAAATCTGTTTTGGGTTTTGATGCTAAAATAAGCAGCTTAGATAAAGTGGTTTTAATAGATACTGAACAAAGCCAACACGACCTACAAAACAGTTTAAAACGTATGACTGGGCTAATAGATTGCAATACTTTGCCAAATAATTTTTTATGCTATACAGTTAGGCAGCTTAACCCAGCAAAGATTAAACAAGTAGTATCTGAAATTTGCACAAATGAAGCTGTAAGGTTAATTGTGATTGACGGTGCTTTAGATTTAATTTTAAATATGAATGATATTTTGGAGGTTAAAGATGTGCTAGATTTTATTAAAAATTTGTTATCAAAACATAATGTAGCTATAGTTTTAATTGTACACCAAGCCAAAACAACTAACTACACTATAGGACATTTGGGAAGCTTTTTAGACAGATTTGCTCAAACTGTATTAGATGTAACAAAACTTGACAATGGTATGAGTGAAATAAAACCACAAATGATGCGAAGTGATGCAGATTTTAAACCTTATAGCTTTTATTACAATTACAATATTAATAACTATGCACTAGACTGGCACAATGATATTGAAACCAAAAAAACCAATATAAAAGATTATACTATAGTTGATCATACTAAAAAGATTGAAGCAATGTTTAAGATTATTACAAGCTATACTTACACTGATTTTATAAAGATTGTAAGTAATGAATATAACAGTTCAGATTATTTAAGCAAGCAAATTATTAAAACTTTATTTGATAGTAATTTGATATTTAAAAACGATGCCAGTTTAATAGTTAATACACCATTTTAAAAAACAAAAATATGCACACCATAAAAATTCATTTAGTATCTGGCAATTTTGCTATTATTCATTTTGAAAGCGAAGCCAAAAAAAATATTTACATAGATTATTTATTTGCTTGTAACAGTAAGCTAATAAAGATTATTGAAGATGTAATTATTTAATAAAAATTAGCTAAAAAAAAAAAAGCTGCAAACATTTGCAGCTTTTTTTTTGATTATTAAATATTTAATGATAATTGAATTAATGGTTTTTGTGGCCTGTAATATTCATTTGTTTTAAAATCATATTGAAACCAATTATTTACAAACTTTTTTAAATAAGTATCTACATTAATTTGCATAACACGACCATTACAATTATTACATTTAGTATATGATTTTGGTATATTATGCCAAACAGCTTCGCAATGAGGATTTGGACAAACTTTAACAATATTTTCCATAAAAAATTTTCAGTAATTTTAGTTGTATAGGTATATGTAAATTTATGGGTACCTTTAATTTGTCGCCATTTGGCGACAAATATAAAGGTAACCCTTACATTTGCAAATAGTTTGAAATTTTTTTTTTAAAAAATTTTTTTGTTGATTTTTTAGCTATACTTTTGAAATAATGAAAAAAGGGATTTACTATGTTTTAGCAGCTGGCCTATTTTATTTAGGTTATGAGTATTTTGGCAAAGCGAAAGCAGCCAAAACACTTAATGTAAAGCTAAAAACATTAAATTTGAGTAATTTAACCAGAGCTAGTGTAGTATTGGATATAATTAATCCAAATAATTCTGATATTGATATTAATTCAATAGTTGCAGATTTAACTGTAAATGATTTTGCTTTAAGTACTTTAAGTTATCAAGGGTCCAAAACAATACCAGCAAATAATTCTGTGAGCTTAGAATTAATGATAAAAGTAAATCCATTGGACACAGCTTTATTTTTAGCTAATATGCTTAAAACTAAAAAAGTTAATACAGTGGCTATACAAGGTACTATTAGTGGCGAGGGTATTTCGGTTCCTATATCTATTGTTCAAAATTTAAAATGATTTCATTAGATAAGGTTTATAAGCTTTTACCACCAGTTCAAAATAAAAGGGTATTGACAAAAGAAAGTCAATCAACCAAAGATATTATTGAACAAGTATTGGAGCAGCATAAACAAAATGTAAAAGATGCTAAAAAAATAGCACATTTGTTTGATGCTGGTAATGCTTATGGTACCTGTAGTAATATTTGGGATTTTTTAAAATATAAAGTACCTTACAAGGTAGAGCCGAGTGAAAAACAAACTACTAAAACCATTAGTCGTATTATATACGATGCCAAAAGAGGAGCTGGAAACGATTGTAAACACTATAGCGGCTTTACTGGTGCTATTTTAGATGCTTTAGGATATAAGTTTAAATACAGATTTGCTGGGTATAGTGATTATATAAACACTCCTACTCACGTTTATTGTATTTGTACTCAAAATGGAAACACTATCTATGTAGATGCTGTTATAAATGGTTTTGATATTGAAAAACCATATAAATTAAAAATTGATAAAAATATGAGCTTATATAAATTAAGTGGTTTAGAAGATACACAACAAATTGGTGGTTTATGGGACTGGGCAAAAAAAACTGTTGATAACGGTTTTGCTTATGTTAATAAAAATGTGCCAGTATTAAAGAAAGTTGCAGATGTATATGGAGATGTGGCACAAAAAGTAAAAGATTTTGCTTTAACAAGTTCTTTAATGATACCTAGAAATGCTTTTTTATTATTATTAAGGTTTAATGTGCGAGGTTGGGCTACTGGACTAAAAAACAAAACTTATAATGATCTGGAGTGGTGGGCTAAATATTTTGGCGGTGAAAGACCTAAATTAATGGAAGCAATAAAATTGGGTGCCAAAGAAGCTAGAATACTTGGAATAAACGATAATGATATGTTATTTCCTAGTCAAGTTGGTTTTATTGGAGAACCTTTAACTATAGCTGGTGCTTTGGCAACAGCGGTGCCAATTATTTCAAAAGTTGAAAGTATTTTAGATAAAGCACAAAAAGTAGCTGAAAAAGGTCAAAATATTGCTAATAAAGCTGAAAATTTAGCTAATAAAGCTGAAAAAGTGGCTGAAAAAGGTAAAAATTTATTTAATAAAGCAGCTAGCACAGCTGACATAGTTAATGAAGCTTCAAAGAATTTTGAAAAAACAACTGGTATAAATCCAAAAGATGTAATTTGGAAAAAAGATGCTGGAAAAACAGGTGATAAAAATGGAATTAGTAAAGATGATTTTAAACCTGTTGATGATGCTACAGCTAAACAAGTAGCTTTGGCGGTAACACTAAAAAGAGGTGAACAAACTGGAATAATACCAAAAATTGATAATAAATTATTATTGATTGGTGGCGGTTTGGCTTTGGCTGGAATATATTTTGCAACAAAAAAAAAATAATTATAAATTAACAATTTTAAAAAAAAACAAAATGGAAGAGATAACAGGATTTGATGAACAAGTAAGCGGGTGGTTTGATAGCTTCAACCCATTTCGTAGTATGCCTAAATTACCAACTGTATTAGCAAAGCCAAATGTAATTAATACTAATTTAGTATTAACACCAGAGGAAAAAGCTTTAATTTTAGCTAACAGAGCTAAAAATAGAGGTGGTATGGCTAGTTTTTTAGCAAAAAGTATGGCAAAAGCTAAAGCTATGCAACTTCAAAAAAAACGTAATAGATTTGGTATTTAATTAATAAAAGTATGGATAATATTGGAATACCTTTTTTTAATCGTATAGCTCAAAGAATAGCTAATATGCGACCTATACCAGCTGCGACAAAACAAGCATTGGTTAAAACTATGCAAAAAGGAAAACCTTTGCCAGCTCCAATTAAAAAAGCTTTAGCTACTAGAGCTATGGTTCGTAAATCGGTGCCAGCTGCTAATATATATAGTCAATCTATGCCAGCTGCTAATATTGTTCGCCAAGCAATGGCTACTAATAATAATTTTTTCAAAAGATTGCAAAAATTAACAAAAATTACTAATCCTAGTATTGTGCAAAATGTTTCGCCAATACAGCGTAGTTTTATGCCAGTTGATTTGCCTTATGAAACAATTAGCAAAAAAAAGTATGGTATGAAAATACCAGCAACAAATTTTGCAATGCCTACAAATATTGATTTGGTCCAGCCACCTGTAGACGGTGGAACCAGTAATTATTATGGTAAATAATATGAGATTAAAAAAAGGTAGCAAGGAGGCCAAAGCTTTTATGGCTAAAATAAGAGCTGCAAAAGGTAAACCTAAAAAAAAAGTTAGTGGCTGGAATAAAGGCGGTACGTTTATTATTGAAACTGATGAAAAAAAACCTAGCAATGCTAAAAAAGTAATAAAAGTAAAAAGGCGAAAAGTAGTAAAAGCTGGAACCTTTAAAAATTTTACTAGAGTAGGAGCTACACAGCATAAAGATACAAAAAGCCACAATGTTAATATTAGGGTTTTGAGTGGTTTTAGCAGAAAAATAGCTGGTTTATTTGATACATCTGTAATAAATGATATAGATGAATTAAAAAAAGAATATTTTAAACTAGCTAAAAAATACCATCCAGACGCTGGCGGTACCAATGAGCAATTTCAAACTTTACAGAATGAATACGATAAACATCTTAAAACATTATTATCTGGATCAAAATTAAGCAGCGAACAACAAGCTAATGAAATTGAATTAGATAAAGCTTTAAGAGATGCTGCCAATGCTTTAGCTGGTTTAGCTGGTATTGATATTGAATTAAGCGGTAAATGGTTATGGGTAACAGGAAACACATATCCAATAAGAACAGAACTAAAAGCAGCTGGCTTTTTATTTGCAAGTACAAAAAAAGCTTGGTTTTATAAAGGTACAGAAAGTAAAGGTAGAGGTAAAATGAGTTTAGAAGAAATAAAAACAAAATATGGAGCTACTAAAATACAGCCTAAAGATAATGGCAAAAAATTGAATGGTACTAGCTCTATTGGAAAAATAAACAAAACAAAATTACAAGCTGCTTTAAAAAAAGCTGCTAAAAGTTTAAATAAAAGAATAATTTAATATATTTGAATAAAAAATAATGGCAAGACGTAGACCAAAAAATAAACCAAAACGTAGAAGCTACAGACGTAGTTCATCTATGGGTGCGGTTGCTGGCAATTTGCTAACCACTGTTGGTGGTATAGCTGCTGGAGCAATAGTTGCAAAACAACTAAACAAAATTTTAAAATTTGATGCTAAAATATTAGCAGCTGGAAAAGTAGCTCTTGGAGTGGCTTTACCTAGATTTATTAAAAACCCACTTATGACAAGTGTAGGGCAAGGTATGATAGCTGTCGGAGCTACTGAATTAGTTGGAGCTTTTGTTCCTAGTTTGGGTGCAGCTGACGATGTTGTGTTATTATCTGGTTTAGATGAAATGGGAGCTTATGATGAAATGGGAGGTTTAGATGAAATTGGAGAGTACAATGAGTTAAACGGTTTAGATGTAATGAATGGCGATATTTCAGAAGTAAACGGATATGGCGATATTTCAGAGGTAAACGGTTTAGATGAGATTGGTGAAGTTGAATTAATGTAAAAAATTAGTAATTAACAATTAAAAAAAAATAATAAGACAATGAAAGAGTCAAGTATCGGTTTAAGGCAAGCATATACCGTAATCAAAAATGCTTACAAAGCAAAACAACGTAACCCAGTAACAACTGCTAGTGATATACGTTCAATGGTTCCTGTAGTAACAGGAAAAACACAATATACTTTTCCTATTATTGTAGGAGAAGATGTAAATAACTATCCAGAGGGTATTTTATTAAACAGAGCTGATGCTTTTACAGCTATTGAAATGGGTATTTTTATAGGTAAAAAATCTAGTAATACAGATACTACTTATGATTTATATTCATATCCAAATGTAATAGAATTTTCAGCAAATAGCGGAGCAGATGCTGACAAATTTAAAACTTTGTTTAATCATTCAACTATTAATGCAACTATAAATAATGTTCAGTATTTACAAAACTTTTCAACCAATCGTTTTAGAACTACTGGTACATCTCAAAATGGTTTAGGAGCTGGAGCTGTAGCCACCACAGGTGCGGTTGTTAGTACATTAGTTGATGAATTTAACAGCGGTTATGGTTATACTGCTATTGTACCAACTTTGCAATTAAGCGGTACATCTAAAATTGAAATTACAGTATCTTTGCCAGAAGGTTTAACCCAAGCTAGTTCTGGTTCTTATGTAATCGTTTTAGCTTTGCGTGGTTTCCTATCATTAGGAGCTTCAAACCTTAACAAATAAAAAATAAATGTGTATAAGCTGGGTGGCTCCTATGGGGCTGCCTAGCTTTTTTAAAAAAAAAATTATGGCTAATAACATTCAAATAACCAATGCAGAATATGTAGAGCTTTTAATACCA
>Ga0209499_1002549_pt1 | contig 11608 bp, 5 predicted proteins | sample C_130208_EF_Meta_FD_187306 | JGI IMG/M metagenome (GOLD analysis project Ga0209499, IMG submission 187306) | Freshwater microbial communities from Lake Croche, Canada to study carbon cycling - C_130208_EF_MetaG (SPAdes) (version 2) | ecosystem: Environmental > Aquatic > Freshwater > Lake | place...
GTTTTGCCCAAAAGTTATAGCGCAAAAGAATAGTGTACATAAAATAATTGCTCTGTGTAATTTCTGTTTCATTGATATTAATTTTAAATAACAAAAATAGATTTTAAATTAAAATTTGAAATTATTATAATGTTAAATAATGTTGAAAAAAAGCACCGAAATACTTCTTTAAAATTATCTTTACGTTAATTTAATGTAAATAGATGTTTAAATTTTGGTTGAAATTAAAATAATTTCAATACCGTTTAATGTTAAAAAAAAGTATTAAAAAAAACAAAAACCACTCTATTGAGCGGTTTTGTTTCTTTTTATATATGACATAAATAATATTCCTAGAATTGCTCCAGCAGAATTAGCCAAAACATCAAATATATCAGGGATTCTATTAATGGTAAAAATACCTTGACAAATTTCCATCAAAATACCATATCCAATGGAAGCAACCAAAATTTTATATTTAGTTTTAGGGTTAATGTTTTTACTTTCAACATATAAAAACCATAATACTACAAATACAAAGTAAAATGTAAAATGAACGAATTTGTCTTTATTTGCAATATTAATTGAACTTCCAATGTCACTTTTAATCGTTATCAAACTTAGTACCGTGACTAAAAGTGTCCATAAAATGGCAAGTAGAAAATATGTTTTTTTCTTAAGCACCAATTAAATTCCCATAAGCTTCACTATCTAACAAATCATCCCATTGGGATAAATCAGATACTTTTACTTTAACCATCCACCCTGCACCATAAGGATCAGAATTTACGTTTTCTGGTGTGCTCTCAAGGTTATCATTAAATGCAATGATTTCACCAGACATCGGTAAGAACAAATCTGAAACGGTTTTCACTGCTTCTACAGTTCCAAAAACATCATCTCGTTCAAGTGTTTGGTCTAATGTTTCGACTTCTACATAAACGATGTCTCCAAGTTCGCCTTGGGCAAAATCTGTAATTCCGATAGTTGCCACATCGCCATCAATAGAGATCCACTCGTGGTCTTTGGTATATTTTAAATTAGCTGGTATGTTCATTTGTTTATTTATTAAATTCAGGTCAAATGTATAATTAATTCTTAAAATACTAAACGGATTTTGTATCAATTTTTATTAATTGCCAAAGTTATAACGCAACGTAAATCCACCTCTAATATTTGTCATTGGAAATGATGTTGAAATAACTGCTTTAGAGAAGGAATGATCATAATATAAAATGGCTGTTAGGTTTTTGCTAAACGAGTAATCTGCAGTTAATTTGAACGACCATATATTTTGTCCGCCACCCAATTGATTATTATTGTAATCTAAATAACGAACAATAGTTTTATTATTTCTATAAGAGAAATCAATTTTCAAATTGATATCACTTTTAATAACTCCTGAAGGATCATCGGCTAATTTAGTTGAAAATATGACATCTTTAAATCGATAACCTGTTCCAATAACATATTCAATACCTTTTACCTCGGTCAATAAATTATTATCAAAACTTAAAGATAGTGCCCGATCTTTTTTCATTTCAGCAAGAATTTTAAATGAACTTTTAGTTTCAAGATCGAATCGAATTAATGGATTAAATTGTTCTACCAAATTGACATTGCCTATAATAGTTTGGCTGTAGAAATTTCCGTTAAGTGGATTAATTTCGCCAATATGTTGATTATAATCCAAATTAGATCGGTAAGCATTTACCGTATATGATGCTTTGTAAGCATGTTGAATAGAGAAACGTTTAAAGTTGTCTTTAAAAAATTTATAACGCATCAACCCACTATATTTAATGTTCCAGTTTGGAATAGGAATACTTTTAAAGGGCGATAAAGAAATTTTTCCTGCTCGTTCTTCAGGGCTTTTTGCTAAACTAACCCCAACATATTTTAATGCCGGAATATCAAATCCGGTATAAGCAGCTAAAAAAGAAGGTAATAAAACTTCTGGGCTTCCTTTTCCAAATCCAACTGGAAAACCATCAGCACTTACCGGAAAATTAGTAGTGCCATAATAGTTGGTAGCCAAACGATTGGCAATAGTGATTCTGTTATTTCTAAATTCATCAAAAGGAATAGACGAAAATTCATCGCTTTGTCGGAATGAAGATTTTAACATTATAGTAGAAATGGCAAAATTTCCTGTTGTATAGGGCGATCTGGAATTATAAATGCCGTCAGTAACATCATATTGTTCCGAATAATTATTGGCATAAGTTCTATTTCCTGTTAAATCAATTTTAAAATCTGGAAACAAATCCATATTAGCTGTAAAATCTAGCGTTCGAGTAAGTGTATGCAAATAATTTTGATTGAAGTTTGGATAATTGGTCAACCAACCATTCTTAGCTGCTTCAAAACGAACATCATCTTGAGCGCCAAAAGCAAATCCTAATGTCGGTTTAGAGGTACCGAAAAAACCAACTCCAGGGATAAATCCTGGCAAAGCAGTACCTTGATTTTCGGCATAATTTATTTGAATGTTTTTAATGCTGGTTAAAACTCCTTTTAATCCGTCTAAGAAAATATTTGTTTTTTTATCTGGGGCTGCTTTTAGAGCACTCACTTTTTCTCCAGGTTTTGGAGGGCCTTTTGGAATATTGTTATCCGTTGGTTTTTTCTGTTTAGTTAGTCCAATATACTTATAAAAAGCATCCATATTAAAAGAAGAATTCAATTTATGTGATCCTGAATTTTGAATAGTACTTCCTAAATTATATTCAATACCCGAATCAACAACCGTTGACAATGCTAAGGATGAATGTTGCCAACTGTAATTTCCCGCATAAGTATATGTAGATTTCACAAAACTCAAAAAAGGAATCTTTGAAATGGGCAATTCATAATTTACTGTGATTTGTTGGTTGTGTTGGTTGGGTGTACCTGGATTCCAATAATCGGTCCAAAGGGTATACGAATTATCGGGTGTATTATTTTCTTTCAAGTAGTTTCTAACAATATTATTAGAAGCCGCGGTAAAATTAACTTTTAATGCTTTAGTAAGATTATAATTAAACCCATATTGGTAATTAAACAGATAATTTCGCTGATACAAAGCGTCTAATCCAATTCCTTCTACATCTACTAATCTATATTGTTGTTTGTTCAATTGTCTTGTTATATTGGAACTAAAAGAAATATTAGTAGGAACATAGTTAAAATTGAAATCGCTCAACAATTTCCAATAACTACTTTTCTTGAAAGTTTTCACTTTTTTGAAAGGTTCTACTGGTTTTGTTTGAAATGCGAAAGTATAATCGGCAGTGGTACTTACTTTTTGGTCAATATAACTCTCCAATTCATAAGTGTGTCTTTCAACTTGGTTGTACGTGTAGGAAAGTGTTAAGTTTTCAGGATCATAAAAATGGGGCTTTTGTTTTTCGCCTCTTTCTTTTTTAACTCCAATAAAATTAATGCTTTTTCTTTTGGTATAATCCGTTGCTCTGTTCTTGATGTTTCGCTTTTCAGAAGCATCTGCAGTTACATCAATCAATTGTTTTAGTTCAATATCTTGATTGAATGGGTCGTATTTTGGGGTAATAAACTCTTCGCCAATTGCATAATTAAAAGGTAAATTAAGATGATACGTTTTAGGCAATAATTTCCCTAAACTCAAATTGGTCACGATGTTATATTGTAAGACATTTTCCCTACTTCTTTCATTTGGTCCTTGTTCTAAAGCTCCAAAACCAATAGTACTCATTTTCCCTGTAGCAGAAATAGTAGCAAAATCGGCAACATTAGCATCCATACTAGCTGTGGCTGCCATACCTCCTTTATTATCCATTTGTGCCATACGGAGTTCATTAAACCAAAACTCTCCTTTAAGACGCCTCGGATTTAATTGATGTTGAGGAGTATTTAATTTGTTGGTGTTATTTTTAACCCCGAGCATTAAGGTTCTCACTAATCCAAAATTAGGATTTCCTCGAATACCTAAACGTAAATTAGGGTCTCCATCACCATCTGGCAAACTAGTGTCATCATCTGGATAATAAATTTCTCCAGGTACGTAAACTTTATGCAAAGCTAAAACTTTCATTCGTGTAAGATTTTCTAACAATAAGTCTATATTATTGGCTTCTGGCCAAACACTTTCTCTAGAATTATTGAGCAGTGGTGATTTTTTTAAAGGTTTTTCAACTTGGTAAAAGTTATCAGTAAAATCGCCTCCAAAACGAATAAACGCTGACATTTCATCGTCTTGTAATGGGCTACTATCTGCTGGTGGGATTAATTCTTCTGCATGGACAAACATTTTTAGTTTTTTATACTGACGCATATCCACACTAACATTTTTAAATACGGCACGTGAATCACCTGGCTCTAATCCATAATCGGTGGTGCTTCCCACTTTAAATGAGAGTGACTGTTCGTTTTGAGGAATTAAAGAATTATTGTTATATACTTGTTCCAATTCAACTCCCGGAGGCAATACATAATGAATTGGCTCTCTACTTCCATTTTCTTGAACATTTACAGCAAAAGAATCGTATTCAGTATTGTCGTCTGAGGTGTCTGTATCAGCAGGATCTAAAGTATTTATATATTTTCTCCAATCGCCACGAACCAAATCTAATGACCCAAAACGAAGCGTAATTTGATCTGTAAATTTTGACATGAACATTCTCATAAATCTTATAGAACGGAAATCAGAAATACTTCCAATAACATTTTTTGGCTCATTTATTGGAATTTTAAACTGAATCCATCGAGCATGTCTCGTTTCTCCGTTACCAAGTGTAACAGTGGTAGACTGAATATTTGTGATGTAATTTTCACCAACATTAAATTTTGATTCATCAATATCAATAGCATATTCATAATAGGCATTGATTGTACTCATGGTGTTGTCTCTATTGATGTCTTCCACATCAGGAATGGTTGTGGAACCTCTATTGGTATCGGATACATTTATTGGCGAGTTTCCTTCAGTTCCATTATATTTTTTATATCGGTCAAATATAGTCCCGGAGGTATTTAAAAAATAATTGTAATCATCCTCTGCGGGGTCAGTAAAAGAAGCAAATGCTGGAAATTTAGCAGCTTCTTGTGCATTATTTAATCCGTTGTATCCAACGTCCTGAGAGGTTCTATTGTCTTGGTTAGAATCAAAGGCATAAATCAACGATTGTGAAGCAGGCACATCTCCCCAAATTGGTTGTGGATTGACTAGAACCTGATTGTTTCCAACCCCATTTTCATAAAATTTTCTTCCGTCTTGAAGAACATCTTCTGATATTTCTCCCAAATTGAAATATATTTTCCCTTTATTAGTTTGTGACGGTGCTGCCCCAACACCTGATGGACTATCTGGATCATAAAAAGGATCTAACATCCAAAACTGAATGTATTCAATATTAGATTGTTCAAAATTGGTGGTATTTAAAGCCCTAACAATACCTCCAAAATTATCTTGAGGATTTGGAATAGTATTGTCTGATGCTGTTGCAGTATTAAAATTATAAGGACCTCGTTCTTTTGGAAAATAACTCAAATCTAACGTATTAACAACTTGTGATTGACCAGATGCAATAGTTGTTGCTGGATATAATTCTTGACTATAAATTCTTCTAGTACTGTTGAAGGATAAGTCTTCTTCAGAAATTCCTGATGGTCGTTGGGTATAAAATATTGGATCTATGCTGTACCAAGACAATTTGGCTCTTTTAAATCCATAATCCAATCCTGTTGAATTCCCTCCAAAATCTAAATAATCAGTAGTTCCAGTAGTTGGTTTTATGGGTGTTGCAGACAAATACCAAGAATAAGGCGAGCGCATATCAATATTGGTTTGTGAGCCTTCAAAGTCTTCTACATAAACGGTTGATTCACCATTGAATTTGTCGGCTTTTGGAGTGTCCGGTTTTAAATAAGCCACCTCACCTCTAAAAGAAAGATTAGAAGGAACATCCGTATCAATATTAGGTAGTTTATTAACTAATCGAGTTAAGAAAGGAACTTCGGTTGAGAAGCTGGTATTCAATCCATAAATAGTATTGTTTACAGATTCTTGACCATAGTTTGTTTTTTGAGTAAAAGGGCGTTCTACCAATCGCAAATAGGTAGCACCAACAAGAAATTTATCATTGAATTTGTGCTCAACATTAATTCCATAAAATCGTTTCGTTTGTCTCCCAAAAGTAGAGTTGTTTTCTACCGAAACTTGAATAGGTGTATTAGATGCCGTTAACGCTGGGTCTAAAATTTGAACTCTACCCGCTTGATAATTTACGGTATAATCTACACCTTCAATTAATTTTCTTCCTCCAGCGGTAACTACTACAGAACCTTTTGGCACGTTAAATGCACCAATTGGAATCCCATCGCCACCAGACGATTTAAATTTTCCTTTTAATTGAAATTTATTTTTCGAGCTGTTTTGTAATGCTGCAGCTTGCGAGGATTTATATAAACTAGTATAAACATATTTCATTTGATTATCGTTATACAAACCTGATTCAGGGATTACATTATCATCGTAATTTTCAATTAAACTGCCTGATCTTAATTTATTAAATAAATACTTACCAAAAGGTTCTACAGTTGTAAATATTATACGACCATTTTGTTGATCTACCGTTAGTCCTGGGATAAAATCAAAGAAACCGTCTCCCCCATTTTGAGGGTCGTTATTGGAATTCAATTTATCCAATTCAAAAACCTTCAATAATGGCGTATCTAAAATACCCGCGGGCAAAGGAGAAGTTGAGTTAGCAGGAGTAATATAATTTAAAGGCGAAGGGTCAGTATATAAAATATTGAATTTAAAATCTTCTTTTTGCAATTGAAAACCACTCGGAATTTGGTAAATATTCTTCATCATTAATCCCCAAATAGGTGTATTTACCTTTTTTTCAGTTACTCCTGGCGGTGTATAAACTCTATCTATGGTAGTTAAACTACTTTTAAGCATTTTTAAAATCAATGATTGGGAAGTAGGAACTCCTGTAGCACTTACTTGGGTTGCTTCCACTCCATCGGTTCCAAATTCACCAACTTGAAACACATCAGATCCTACAGTATATTGAAAAGCCACAGCCAAAACTTCATCATTTGCAAGACGTTGTTGTAATGAAATATATCCTAATTGTGGATGATAAGTAAATTCATTGGGTAATAATTTTCTAGCATTTTCTAATTTTGCGAAATCTGATCCCTCTGAAACCATTGAACTGATTGTCATATCAAAAGCTTCACTTGGGTTTGTGCTATAAATTTCTCTAATTCCCGGTTTTAACAAAGGTCCAGGAATATTCGATGTGCCAATTAAAGCAGGGTCATATCTATTGTTCTTATTACTCGGATAGGAATCAACACCATTAATAAAAAAATCTGAAGGAGGAGATTTAAGCTGGACAATTTGATAATCAGGAAGTACGAAAGAACTATATGTGTCTTTCAATCGGCCTTCACCTAAATCTTGAAGTGCTACAATATTTCTTAGATTGTTGTTAGTTGTATTTACACGATTTTGTTTATTAGTAACCCAAACTTCTATCCGAGTGATTTGAACTCTACTATCAATTAATGGGTAATTTCTTAATGCATGGTCGTATCGATTTTTGAAATATTGCGATAAGAAAAAGTGTCTGTCAGCATCATACTCTTGGGCAAAAAATTCAAAATTTTGAACGGTTCCGCCACCTTGAGCAGTAACTGTTTTGGTTTGTGATTTTTGTTCAGCATAAACAGCATTTACTGTAGTTTTTCCAAATTGCAATTGTGTCTTTACACCAAACAAACTCTGAGCACCTCTAATTAAGGTACTGTTCAATGGCATACTCACGTTTCCAATTTCTATTTTTTTAATGATTGAATCATCATTTCCTGATATTGATGGGTCAAAAGAAAGTTTGATATTGTTTTGAAAGGCAAAAGTAGATTGCGTATCATAATTTGCTGAAACAGTCAAACGAGTTCCGACTTTTCCCATCAAACTCATGCTAATTCTTTGGTTAAAATCGAAAGTGGTTGTCGATCTATTTCTAGGGGAAAAAGATGGGTTATCTTGTTTGGTATGTCTAAATCCTAAATCAATTTCAGCTGAACCTGTTGGTTTTACATCAATAGTATTAGAACCAAAAATAGCGGCAAAAAAACTGGAATTGACATAATATCGGGGTAATAAGTTATTCTTTTTATCTAAACTAGCGGCTTTTTTTCCATCAATGGCATCTGATTTATCTTTAAAATAAGTATGCATCGATTCTTTTATAACCAATTTTTCGTATTCTTTTGGGGTTAGAATAATTGGATAATTAATATTAAATCCTTCAAATGTTTTAGTTAAAATATAGCGATCGGTTACTGGATCATAAGTATAGGATTCAATAATACTTTTTGGATTATCAATTTTAATACTTCCGGTGTTGTATCCTGTTGAATCTGTTGTTTGGCTGGGTGTCGTTGTTGGTGAAGGCGTAATTTGTGCAACCGCAACTTGACCTATTAGCACCATAAGTAAAACGAAGGATAGTTGTTGCACCAATTTTTTGTATTTATTGTAATGTGTTTCCAACAATTATAAATTTTTTAATGCTTGTTTAATAATGAATTCAACAGTAGCATCTGGATTTTGACTAATCACTTTATCAACTATTTTTTCTGATGTTTTTCTAACAAAACCTAAAACTTCCAAAGCAGATAACGCTTCATCTCTATTTGTATTGTTTTGAGCTAGCGAAATTTCGTCTAAATCATAAATTTTTAACACTTTATCCTTCAAATCGAGTATCGCACGTTGGGCTGTTTTACTTCCAATTCCTTTAATGGATTGAATGGTTGCTACGTCACCACTTGCCAATGCCTGAATTATTTGCTTAGGTTCAATAGATGACAACATAGTTCTTGCTATTCCTGCGCCAATACCAGAAACCGTCAAGAGCATTTTAAAAATTTCTTTTTCCGATTTTTCCACAAATCCATACAATGAATGAGCATCTTCTTTAATAATCAAATGGGTAAACAATTTTATAAAATCAGTTTTTGGAAGTAACGAATAGGTATGCAACGAAATATTAATACTATAACCCACACCATTGCAGTCTATTATTACTTCGGTTGGTGTTTTTTCAACTAATTTTCCTTGAATGTGTGCAATCATAATTTAATCAATACAATCCAAATATAACAAAAATCTTTAATTAACATCAATGTTGCCTAGCTAATGCTACTTTTTAACATCAAAACTCTTCATTCGTTTTGATTTTTCTTGTGCATCGACCACAGCAACTGCGGCCATATTTACCATTTCTTCCACGCTTGCTCCTAGTTGAAAAATATGAGCCGGTTTATCCATTCCGAGCATGATTGGGCCTACCGAATCCACTTTATACAACTCTTTTAATAATTTATAAGTAATATTTGCGGATTCTAAATTTGGAAAAATTAACGTATTTACTTTTTTTCCTGCCAATTTAGAAAATGGGAATTTGGCTTTAAGCATTTCTGGATTTAAAGCAAAATCAGCTTGAATTTCACCATCAACAATCAAATCAGGATGATAACTGTGTAGATAAGTTACTGCTTCTCGAACTTTATTGGCGCTTTGGTGTGAAGAGGAACCAAAATTAGAAAATGAAACCATTGCAATTATTGGCTCTATTCCGAACATTCGAACGGTTTTTTCGGTCATTAGTGCAATTTTTGCCAAATCATCCGCGGAAGGGTTTGGATTGATTGCCGTATCCGATAAAAACATAGGTCCACGATTGGTCATCATCATATTGGTAGTTGCAATTAATGAAATTCCTGGAGCTTTGCCAATTAATTGCATTAAAGGTTTAACTACGGTTGGATAACTTCTAGAATAACCTGAGACCATAGCATCCGCATCGCCTTGATTGACCATCATTGCAGCAAAATAATTGCGTTCGCGCATCCACTTTTGAGCATCCAATAATGATATTCCTCTTCGGTTTCTTTCATTCCAGTATATATTAGCGTATTCTAATCTGCGCTTGTCTTCTTCTTTGGTTTTTGGATCAAAAATTGGAACATCGGCATCAAAGCCAATTTCGGACTTAAGTTCTAAAATATCTTCTTTCCTTCCTAACAAAATTGGATATCCAATTCCTTCTTCATATACAATTTGAGCTGCTTTTAGCACGTCTAATTGATCAGCTTCCGCAAAAACAATGCGTTTCGGATCAGTTTTGGCACGATTGGTTAATAATCGAACCATTTTATTATCAGAACCCATTCGTTCTAATAATTCTTCTTCATATTTTTCCCAATCCGTAATTGGATTTAAAGCTACACCACTTTCTATTGCTGCTTTTGCTACAGCTGGTGCAACCATAGTAATCAATCGGGGATCAAATGGTTTTGGAATGATATAATCTCTACCAAAATTCAATCGAGTTTCTCCATAGGCAATATTCACTTGCTCAGGAACTGATTCTTTTGCTAAAGCTGCTAATGCCCGAACGGCAGCCATTTTCATAGCTTCGTTAATTTTAGTAGCTCTTACGTCTAATGCGCCACGAAAAATATAAGGGAAACCTAAAACATTATTCACTTGATTAGGATGATCGGAGCGTCCAGTAGCCATAATAATATCTTTGCGAGTAGCAATAGCTATATTATAATCGATCTCAGGAATTGGATTTGCCATAGCAAAAACAATTGGGTCATTTGCCATTCCGAGTAACATTTCTGAAGTAAGAATATTTCCTGCCGAAAGCCCTAAAAATACATCCGCATTGACCAATGCTTCTTGTAAATTTATTTCTTTTTTACCAAATGCATATCTTTGTTGGAGTTCTGATAAATCTGTTCTATCCATAGACAAAACACCTTCTTTATCAAACATTATTATATTTTGGTGCTGAACCCCTAATAAAACATATAAATTAGCACATGCTAATGCAGCGGAACCGGCACCAGAAACTACCAATTTTACATCTTCAATTTTTTTATTTGCTAATTCTAAAGCGTTCAATAAAGCAGCAGAAGATATAATTGCCGTTCCATGTTGGTCATCATGCATTACAGGAATGTTCAGTTCCTCCACCAACCTTCGTTCAATTTCAAAAGATTCTGGAGCTTTAATGTCTTCTAAATTAATTCCTCCAAAAGTGGGAGCAATATTTTTTACGGTGGCAATAAATTCTTCAATATTTTTTGTACCAATTTCAATATCAAAAACATCAATATCTGCAAAGATTTTAAATAACAATGCTTTTCCTTCCATCACTGGTTTTGATGCTTCAGGCCCTATATCGCCTAATCCTAGAACAGCAGTTCCGTTAGTAATGACAGCAACCAAATTTCCTTTAGAAGTATATTTATAAACGTTATCAATATCTTTTGCAATTTCTAAGCACGGTTCGGCAACTCCGGGAGAATATGCTAAAGATAAATCTCTTTGTGTTGCATATTTCTTGGTTGGAACTACCTTTATTTTACCAGGTGTTGGTTTGGCGTGATATAAAAGTGCTTCTCTACGCTTACTTGAATTATTCATTATGTTTTTTTTACATTCTAACTCACAAAGGTAAAAGTATCAAGCTAAAAAGGAAACTTTTTGAAAGGTTTCTTTCAAAGAAAATACATACTTTACAAACCGAGCTAAATTATATACAATTAAAAAAATAATGATTTTATTTTTTATAAT
>Ga0209499_1002551_pt1 | contig 11597 bp, 10 predicted proteins | sample C_130208_EF_Meta_FD_187306 | JGI IMG/M metagenome (GOLD analysis project Ga0209499, IMG submission 187306) | Freshwater microbial communities from Lake Croche, Canada to study carbon cycling - C_130208_EF_MetaG (SPAdes) (version 2) | ecosystem: Environmental > Aquatic > Freshwater > Lake...
AGGGCGACTCTTCTTCAGCACTATGAATCAGTTTGAAATAGTTTGAGGGCAAGTACCTATTTTTAAGCGTAAATGGAATGTGTCCGGCTCACCGTCTGGTGCTGTTCGGTATTCGACTCACGTAACTATTCCTTTTCGGACACCACGATTGGCTCCGCGCCATCGGTTTCGTGATGTGCGGATGCGATTGCCGCACCAGCTTCTTCCGTTGGCTTAGGTCGAACGCCCACGAGTTTGCGCATCCATTCGCGGGCTGGTTCTTCAACAAATTTCCACATCAGCCAGGCGATGACAAGGGCGCCAGCAACAAGGCCAACAACCCCAACACCGTAGAGCGCGCCGCCATCTATTCCGGCCGCCTTCATTCCAGCGCGCCATAGGCCAAACCACACCAGGTGAGTCATGTAGAGGGAGTAGGAGATAAAGCCACCCAGAACAAGGGTTTGAGTACCCAAGAAGCGAGTGAGTCCGCGACGAGACAGAGCTAGCGCACCAATCCAAGCGATAAGCAGTGGTACGAGAAGTAAGTGGAAATACGGAGGCAACGGTTCGCTGTCGGCACCGAGGGTGATCTGCGGAGGTTGTGCGGCTGGCATATTTGCCAAGATCACTGCACCTGCAACGACGAGTAGTGGCAACACGATGGTCAGCACTGTTGCTGCACGTTCAACCTTCGGAGCTGGATCACCCTGCATGCCTGGATGCATTCGGGCGACGATGAGGTACGTAATGCCGCCAGCAATGAACTCTGTCAGCACACGAATAGTTGAGCCCCAGTTATCCGTGTAATACGAATCGCTGGTGTTTAAGCCGTACGCGACGAGAGGAATGAGGATGACCACCCAAGCGACGAGTAGGCCCCATGTGGGAAGTGAACGACGAAAGCGCCACAGCACCAAGACGATGAATGGAAAGAGCAGGTAAGCCAGCCATTCCATCGACAGTGACCAAGCTACAAAGTTCCATCCGCGTTGCGGTTGTGGACCCCATTCTTGGATAAGCAAGAGGTTCTTTAAGAAGTCCCAAGGTGTGAGCCAATCGCGGGCTAGTGCATCTCCGGTGACCTTGGCTTGGGCGTACACAGCCAGCCCAGCAACCACCAACATGACGATATGAACGGGGTAAATACGTCCGAGGCGCAGCCAGAGGAAGAACCCAGATGTTTTCACCTTGAAGTTTTCGCCCATGCGTTCTAAGTAGGTGTGAGCCAAGATGAATCCTGAGAGGGCGAAGAACAGGTCCACGCCAAGTCGTCCAACCCGAAAGAAATCCGAAAGTACGGGAATCGCGAGAACTCCGAGCGTATTCAGCGGTATTTGTAGGTGGTAAAGCAAGACCCAAGCAGCTGCAAGGAATCGAACGCCGGTGAGTTGGCGAATAAAGACGTTCACGCAGGCTCCTTGTCGGATTCTTAAACCATGATGGTGTCACGGCAATAGGCTGACGGGCGTGATGGACACCCGCCTGCTTGATGATCTGTTGTTCACTCGGCCTGGGCTTGACCGAGCGGCGCATTTGCGTACGGACGAAATATTTCTGACTCAACTCCTCAATGATCACACACGGGTGATGTGGGTCCATCGAGGCGAGTCGCCCATTGATGCCGATTCAAATGACAACGATTTATTGACAATCTCAGGTAGTGAAGCGGCAGCTCTCCTTGGTGAAGATCGATCACGTGTGAGTTTTCTCGGCTTGGACCCAGAGGGAAATGCGTACCTTGCGATCCATGTGCTGGATCGGTCAGAAGTTCCGGGGGAGCAGCTTTGGGTTGGCTTACGAGATGCCCGAAAGTTGCCTGATTTGCATGCGTCCGCATTTGTGAGTGCCGTCGGTCTAGACAACTGGCGCAATAAGCATCAGCGCTGCACCTTGTGCGGCGAAGAATTAGTAGCGACTCAATCGGGTTGGACACTTCGATGTGTTACTCATGAGATGGACCATTTTCCGCGCACCGATCCAGCGATTATCGTTCTTGTTCGTGACGAGGGTGATCGTGCGCTGTTAGGGCGACAGGCAACTTGGCCTGAAGGTCAAATGTCAACAATCGCAGGGTTTGTTGAACCAGGTGAGTCCGCTGAAGACGCCGTTCGTCGTGAAGTCTTCGAAGAGACGGGCATCGTTATCGGGAAGTCGAACGAAGCGTTGACGTATTGCGGAAGTCAGCCTTGGCCGTTTCCAGCTTCGCTGATGCTCGGTTATCAAGCCTTAGCTCAGAGTACCGAGATCAATGTGGACGATCACGAGATTGCAGAAGCCCGCTGGTTTAGCCGTGAAGAGATGAGAGCCGCTTGCGAGAGCGGCGAACTTCGACTGCCACCGAGTACATCAATCTCTCGGCGACTCATCGAACGTTGGTTTGGTGAGGAACTTCCCGGCAACTGGTCGCGCTAAGCAGCAGCCAGAGCGCTGGTCCAACTACGCGGCAGCGAGTTTTGCCTTCACCTGGGCCAGTGATGGGTTACTGAGCGCTGAACCATCAGCGAAGACGATGGTGGGAACCGTTTGATTGCCGCCATTGACCTTTTCCACGAGTGCTGCAGCATCGGGGTGGTCTTCAATGTTGATTTCTTCGAAGGCAATGCCCTCGCGGCCAAACTGAGCCTTCAAGCGCTTGCAGTAACCACACCATGGCGTGCTGTACATGATCATGACTACACGGTAGCTGGTCGGTCGAGCTCAGATTCCATGGATCGGTACTTTTCGGCGGGCACGCGCAGTAGAACTGCCCTAGGGACCAATTGGCTGGGTTACGTCCAACTGCAACACCGAGCATGAGCACGCAGGCAAGTGCTCGCTTCATGGCCAAAATCTCGCGGGTGGGCTTGTGGATATCCGGTTAGGCCAGTGTCGGACGAGGGCACTACCGTGAGAGAAATGACCCCAGACACCATCCTTGCGCAGCTCGACGATGAGCAGCGGGCAGTTGCCACTGCCGTCCATGGGCCAGTTGTGGTGTTGGCTGGGGCTGGAACGGGTAAGACTCGCGCCATCACGCATCGCATTGCCTATGCGGCAGCCACGGGTGCTCATGAACCACGCCGCACCCTTGCCGTCACCTTCACTACTCGTGCGGCTGGCGAAATGCGGTCCCGTCTTCGAGACTTGGGAGTGGAGGGCGTGGGCATCCGCACCTTCCATGCGGCAGCGCTACGGCAACTCCGCTATTTCTGGCCACGTCTGTCGAGTAATGAATTTCCGCAAGTGCTGGCGAGTAAAGCTCGGTTAGTTGCCGAAGCAGCAGCATCGTGTGGGTTGTCGACAGACAAAGCAGTTCTCCGCGACTTGGCCGCTGATATTGAATGGTCAAAGGTCCATGAACTTGAGCCGGCTGATCTTGGTCGAGATCCACAATCCTTGACTCGCGAGTGGAGCATTGACGTTGGCGATGTTGCGCGCACCTATGCGGCATACGACGATCTAAAAACTCGTCGAGGTTATTTAGATTTTGAAGATGTTCTGCTGGTTACTGTCGGTGCACTTCGGTCACGTCCTGACATTTTGGATGAAGTGCACAAGAACTATCGCTGGTTCACCGTTGATGAATATCAGGATATTAACCCGGTTCAGCATCGCCTTCTCAATCTTTGGCGGGGTGATCGTGATGATGTGTGTGTGGTTGGCGATGTGAGCCAAACCATCTATTCCTTCACTGGTGCGTCACCAGATTTCCTCATCAATTTCCGTAAGGAATTCACCGACGCTTCCCATATTGAGCTCGTCAATTGTTACCGATGCTCTGAGCCAATCGTCGCCACCGCAAATGCCGTTATTGCCCAAGCTCCAACAGAAGCGTCACTGCAATTACGGGCAGTGCGCAAAGGCGGCTCTAAGCCGATAGTGCGCGCGTATGACGATGATGTTGATGAATCAACTTCTGTTGCCAACGCAATCGCAGATCTGATCAGCAAGGGAACTTCGGCAAAAGACATTGCTGTGCTTTTCAGAGTGAATGCGCAATCTGCCGAACTCGAGTCTGCATTAAGTGAACGCGGAGTGCCAATCATGCTGCGCGGAGTTGAGCGCTTCTTTGATCGAGGCGAAGTTCGAGAAGCAGTCACGCGTCTTCGCGGCGCAGCTCGCGGGGGCAGTGCCGGTGGAGAACTTGGCGCAGAAGTACGTGCTGTCTTAAGTGGTGGTGGCTGGACTGAAGTTGCGCCGCGAGGCGGTGGCGCAGTGCGAGAGCGATGGGAATCGCTGTCAGCACTAGCCGCACTCGCCGACGAGCAAAAGGACATGGACCTTCCTGGGTTCATTCACGAGTTAGATCGACGCGCAGAAACGCAACACGCGCCGGTGGCGGATGCTGTGACGCTTGCTTCGCTGCACTCTGCAAAGGGTTTGGAATGGAATGCAGTATTCATCGTCGGCTGCAGCGAGGGTTTACTTCCGTTGCAATACGCCGAAACTGACGAAGCTGTTGAAGAAGAACGGCGTTTGTTTTACGTCGGTGTCACTCGAGCTAAAGATGAGTTGCATTGCTCGTGGGCAAAATCGCGTCAACCAGGTGGCCGGGCGAGCAGGCAGCCAAGTCGGTTCCTGACAGCTTTCAATGCCTCTGGCAGCATCGACGGCGGAAAGTCGCGAGTTCAATTGGGTTCGAATAAGCCGAGAAACGAACGAGTTCGCAAAGGTCCAGCCAAATGTCGAGTCTGTAATAAAGCATTAGTCACAGCGCAAGAGCGCACGCTTGGTCATTGCCATGCATGTCCGGTTGATCGCGATGAGCATACGTTTGGTGCGTTGCGGCAGTGGCGACTTGAACTTTCACGGGAACGCCAAGTCCCTGCCTATGTCATTTGTACTGATGCGACTCTTCTGGCAATTGCTGAACAAAAGCCAGATTCACTAGACGAGTTAGCTTCGATTCCCGGCATTGGGCCGGCGAAGCTCGAGGAGTTCGGTGAAGCACTGCTTGACGTGGTGCGCGCTCAGGCCTAGTGAGACCCGTGCTCATCAGAGGCAAAGCCCGGAACCCAAGTTTCGATTTCACTACGCATCGGCACTGTTGCACCGAGTTGGCACAGCACCCCAATGCCACCAAGCCAGACCCGATGGATCAGGGCGTATTCAGGCGGCAAATTGAGTTTTAAGGCGATGGTGAAATCAGGGTCGCGGAAGTCGTTCACCCGATTGAATTGATTGCGCATCCACTCGCGATTGAATGTGAATTCGTCGTGAATGCTGGGTTCAACAAATGGCACTAAGTAATTCAAGAGTTGCGCTGGCTCAATTGAAATATTGGGTTTGATAAACCCTTCCTCGCGCAAGCCAGTCATCACTTGTTCGGAATCACCGAGTTGAGCAACGCGTAACAGCGTTCCCATCGGGCGAGGAAGACCATCGGGGAGTTTTGCCACGGCGCCGAAGTCCAGTGCGCAGAATTTTCCATCAGTAGTGATGCGGTAATTGCCAGGATGTGGATCGGCATGCAGCAGACCTACCCGTGCTGGGGCAGAGAGCAAAAAGCGGATGTACTGAGTGCCGGCGAAGTTTCGCTCTTCTTGAGTTCCGTCAGCAATCACCATTGACAGCGGAGTTCCATCCACCCATTCGCTCACCAATACATGTGGCGCGGAAACCACCACGTGCGGCACGACTACGTCTGGGTCACCTTCATATTCATTGGCGAATGCGCGTTGATTGTTGGCTTCGTTGATGTAATCAAGTTCTTCGATCATGCGCGCTTTAATCTCGTCAATGAGCGGCTTGATGTCCATGCCCGGAATCCAAGACGCAGTCATCTTTCCGAGTCGCGCCATTTGGTTGAGATCTGAGGTAAGTGCTTTGTCTGCACCTGGGTACTGCACTTTGACGGCTACTTCCCGACCGTCATGCCAAATTGCCTTATGCACCTGGCCGATTGACGCTGCGGCTGCTGGTTTGTCGTCGAATTTCTTAAACCTTGTGCGCCAATCTGCGCCCAGTTCTTCAGCAAGAATTGCGTGAATGAGTGCAGCGTCTATGGGCGGTGCTGAGTCTTGAAGTTTGGTTAGCGTCGCGCGGTAGGGAGCCGCAAACTCTTCAGGCATGGCAGACTCAAAGATTGAAAGCGCCTGGCCGAGCTTCATCGCTCCACCCTTGAGGTCTCCCAATACCTTGAACATTTGTTCAGCAGTGCGCTGTTGTATTTCGGCTGTTACGGCCTCGGCGCTCTTGCCACCAATGCGTTTGCCCAAACCCAGAGCAGTACGGCTTGCATAGGTTGCAGGCAGGGCGGCAACCCGCACGCTACGTCGAATGGCACCTTTGGGGAGATCAACCATGTAGTCATTGTGACTTGGCTGGGATTAGGTCGTGAGGTCAGTCTGGGATGTCCACTGGCATTGGCATAACGGATGGGCTGGCCGGGGCTGGATCGAGACCTCACATTCAGGGAGTCGAAGCTCGAAGGCGATATTTTTCCACTGGGTTTGCACAATCGTGTGATCCGCCCACGCCCGGGCTAAGCGCCCAGCTTGGGCGCAAATCAAGGTCGTCAGAAGTCGATCGACGGGAAGTTTTCGCAGACGTTTAATCGCTGATGTGAGTTGCAGTGACACTCCAGCCCATTGCTGATCAGCGTCGCGGGTGTGCAGATAGGCGCATCGCAGGCAGCTGGTACTTCCAGGGATGACTAACGGTCCGGCGATAGCTCGGTCGCCGTAGCTTGCAACAAAGAGTTGGGCGCTCGACGGTGTTGGACCTTCTAGTGCAGATATCTCCGTACCAATCACGGGATGTGAACCCAAGACCACCGTGAGGTCTGGCGCCAGCGAGGTTTCCACCAACGTGAGTCCTGCCGAGGTGATGGCCTGTTCCACGCTGCTCATGAGGTGCTCGTTTGGTTGGTGACCGGGCGACGGAAGTACTTGCACGATGGTGTTATGGCGATGGTCAATAAGTTGGTCGGCAATCGCGCTATGCCCATACGTGAGGAGCGCTGCGGTGTGGTCTGGTTCTGACTGCTGTCGGGAGTCACTGTCAAAGTGGCGCCAACTGGTGGGTAGGGAACTTGCGTCGTCAATCGCGCCGATGCTCGCGCAGGTTCGCAGAGTCTGCACAGCGAGGCCTTGATCAAGGCCGATAGCCCGGCAATCCAGGGCTAGTTCTTCCATCGTGCGTAATCCGGTCAGCGAGATCAGCCATCGAGCTAGGAGAGGCGAGGTGTTGATGAGTACATGGCGGCGGCCTTCACCGATCTGAACCATGTCTTGGCCGCGCCAGAGCAACGGGCATTCAGGTCGGTATCGGGGTCGGGCAGCAGGATGGGCGAGCCAGTCGCGATTCATAGAGGCACTTTGGCTGGACTTGCCTGTGGATAACTAGATGAAATCCACAGGCTCTATGAGGTAGACATGAGCCCAGGTGTTCGAATTGCACTGTTTTGACACATAAATTATGGGAATTTCTGAGACTCATAGGCGCGGTACTGCGAAGAAGCGGGTCGATGTGCCCTAATGTGAGTCGTGCCTGCCTAGCGGGCAGCTGCAGCAATGAGGCAGTTCGAGAAACCCCACAACGTGGGTCTTAGACAACAGGAGGGCCACATGGCCGAGGAAAGTTACACCGGCGAGGCGTACTGCGTGAAGTGCAAGGCAAAGCGCGAGTTCACCGGTCACGTTGAAGAAACCAATGGCCGTCGTTTCGCAAAGGGCATCTGCCCAACTTGCGGCACCAAGGTAACCCGAATCCTGGGTAAGGCTTAAGCGAACTTCGTAAGGGCGGGACATCCTCGGATGTCCCGCCCTTACGCATTCGGGTTAACGTTGATACATGAGTAGCAATATGCCTTTCGGCTTTGGCATGAATGACCCCGAACAACCCTTTGACATGGCTGCCCTCGGCGAGGCAATGCAGCAGTTCGGCCAGATGCTTTCGCAGGCCCCCACTGACTCGGGCCCCGTAGCGTGGAACGTCGTGCAAGACGTAGCGCGCAAAGCTTTGCAGTCCACCGGAGACCCAGTAGTTGCAGACGCTGAATTGCGCGCAGTTATTGCCGCAGTTGAAATCGCCAATCACTGGCTCGATGAAGCTTGTACGTTCCCCGAAATTACTGTTGCCGCGCAGGCTTGGAGTCGCGCGCAATGGCTGGAAGCGACGATTCCCGTGTGGACTCGCATCGTGGAACCCGTAGCTAAGCAATTACAAAATGCAATTCCGATTGAAGTACCAGAAGAAATGCAAGCCATGATCGCGCCGATGATGGGCATGATGAAGCAGCTCAGTGCTGTTGCTTTCAGTAATCAACTTGGAGCTTCACTTGCCGCACTTGCGCGCGAAGTAGTCAGTGCCTCTGACATTGGTATTCCGTTGACCGAACAAGGTGTGATTGCCCTAGTACCAAGCAACGCAACGCAATTTGGCGAAGGACTTGAAGTTTCAGCTGATGACGTTCGGCTGTATTTAGCGTTACGCGAGTGTGCTCACCAGCGTTTATTCGCACACGTGCCGTGGTTGCGAACTCGAGCAATTGGTGCGATTGAGGGCTACGTTGCCGGCCTGCGTGTCGACCAAAATCGCATGCAAGATGTGATGAATGAGATTGATATATCAAACCCAGAAGCTTTGCAGGAGTTGATGACCTCTGGCCTTGTGGCTCCCGAAGACACCGAAGAGCAGCGGCTTGCGCTCGCTCGGTTAGAAACTCTGCTTGCAGTAGTTGAAGGCTGGGTCGATGACGTTGTCACGACGGCTACTGTAGACCGGTTGCCTGCGGCTAATGCGTTGCGCGAAACGATGCGTCGACGTAGAGCTGCCGGTGGACCCGCAGAAAAAGCGTTCGGTTCGCTGGTTGGTTTAGAACTGCGGCCGCGTTCCCTACGTGAGGCAGCGACGCTGTTCGCTGCCCTGCGTAGTCAAGGCGGAACTCAGGCTCGCGATGCGCTTTGGGGGCATCCGGATCTGTTACCTGATGCGCAAGATCTTGCCGATCCACTTGGATTCATCGAGCGCACTCAAACCTCGGACGAATAAATTTTTCTTCCACAGCAAACCTGAGGCGTTTCGCCTGTTCACAGGTGTAATGAATGAGTTTTCCTCAGATTTATCCACAGGGTTATCAACGGGTGATCCACAGTTATTCGTGAGTTATCAACGGGTGATCCACAGTCCTATCCACAGGATAAATCGGCACTTCTTACTTATTGATTGACGCGGCTACACGCCCTGTCTAGGTTTACGCCCGACCCCCCGGGATAACGAGCCACCATGCGCAAGGGGAAGGCACATGGTGCGTTGCGAGGCCTTGGGGGTCTCTACTTTTTTCAACTAAAGCGATGCCTTCGGTAGTCTGGGCTCATGTCGGCGTTGATGTGGTGGCTCATTCCGCTCTTGGCCACGGTAATTGCGGTGAGTTACGCGATCTATCGGGGCCGCCCAGATCGACCCATGGAAGGCGCTGAAGGCATGCAGACGCTGAAAGCTTTCCAAGATGCGATGAATAGGCCGCTACCGCCCGAAGACCTCTCGGATCCGGATGAGTTGCGCACGTGACTGAGCCAGAGCACAGCACGGTCAAGTCTGATCACGGCATGGCTGGCACCACGCATGGCATGACGAAGCGCGGTCGAGTCCTGGTTATCAGCGGGATCAGTCTTATGGTTTTGCTGTTGATCGCGCTCTTAGTTCCGGTGCCTTTTATTCGAATGGCCCCTGGACCCACGTTTAACGTCATCGGTGATCGCGACGGCAAGCCAATGATCGAAGTGTCGGGCACCACGACTTATCCCGTTACCGGCGAATTGCAGATGACCACGGTGCTTGAATCTGGCGGTCCCCGAGGTGGGCTCACTTTTGTGAGTGCCTTGGCTTCGTGGTTTAACTCAACGGATGCAGTAGTGCCCCGAGAGTTGATCTATCCCGATGAAGTCACCGGTGATGATGTGAAGTCCGAGCAAGCCGTGATGTTTAGTTCTTCAGAATCAGACGCGATAGGTGCGGCCACGACTTACCTCAAGATTCCGACAACCAAGCAGGTCATCGTTTCCCAAGTGGGAGCTGCTGCGCCGGCTAATGGCAAACTCGAATCAGGTGACGTTGTCGAGAGTGTGAACGAAATGGCGATTACTGAGTCCAAACAAATTACGCAAATGATTCAAGGCGATCCAGTTGGCTCGACCTTCATTTTTAGAGTGAAGCGCGATGGCAAGTTGCAAGACGTTCAGGTGATCTCAGCGTTGAGTCCCCAAGATGAGAAGACCCCCTACATCGGCATTGGTATTGGCGTCACTTATCAACCTAATTTTGATGTGAAGTTCAATGTTGAAGGTGTGGGTGGGCCGAGCGCAGGTCTGACGTTGACGATGGGCCTGATCGACAAGCTGACTCCCGGAGACCTCACCGCGGGCAAGATCATTGCCGGCACCGGCACGATCAAACCGGATGGCACGGTTGGGCCGATTGGTGGAATCCGCCAAAAGCTCGCTGGAGCTAGCGCAACACATGCTCAACTGTTTTTGATGCCTGCCAGCCACTGTAAAGAGGCAGCCGGCCACATTCCTGCTGGACTAACCGTGACCCCAGTGAAAACCCTCACGCAGGCCATGGAAGCGGTCAAAAAATGGACGACTGGGCAAACAGTGCCAGCCTGCCCTTCAAACCAATAGGTATCTGACATACATTCACTACGTGGCTTTTAACTTTCCAGGCGGATCTGCCCCTTCGACTCCAAATGCTGGAGGTGAGCGAAAGCGTGGGGGAGTGTTACTCCCGACCATCATCATCTTGGGTGTTCTTGTGGTTGCCTTTGTAATTTTTACCGGCTTCTACACAGACCTGCTTTGGTTTGACTCGCTCGGTAAGAGTTCAGTTTTCACAACTCAGATCTTCACCAAGATCATTCTCTTTGTCGTGTTTGCAGTCGCCATGGCAGTAGTGCTGTTCGCCGTGATGTGGTGGGCTTGGCGCACGCGCCCAGAATTCCGAGGCATGACGCCAGAGCAGGCCAGCCTGCAGCGTTATCGCGATGTAGTGGAGCCTTTTCGCACCCGGCTAGCCATAGGCATCTCTGTAGTGATGGGTTTGTTTGCTGGCTTTGCGGCTGCAGCCGAGTGGGATACCTATTTGCAGTGGCGCAATGCCACAGACTTCGGTGTTGTTGATCCGCAGTTCGGCATGGATCTTTCCTTCTTCACGTTTGTATTGCCGTTTGTGCAATACCTCCTTGGCTTTGGGTTTGCGCTACTCATTCTCAGTTTGATTGCAGCAACCGTGGTGCAGTACTTATATGGCGGCCTTCGCCTTCAGCCCAAGGGCGATCGCGCAACAGGTGCTGCTCAAACTCAAATCTCAGTATTGATTGCATTGATCCTGTTCCTCAAGGCAGCGTCGTACTGGTTTGATCGATTCGCACTTGAAACACAAAGTCAGTCACTGGTCACTGGATTCACCGGCCTGAAATACACCGACGTTCACGCGGTGTTGCCGTCACTCAATATTTTGACATTCATCGCGATCATCGTCGGCCTGCTTTTTGTGTTCAATGCCTTCCGCCGCTCTTGGGCATTAGCCTTCATCAGTCTTGGTCTCATGGTGTTGACCAGCCTTGTTGTGGGTGTTCTCTATCCGCTCTTTGTTCAGCAATTCCAAGTCCGCCCAAGCGAGCTCGTAAAAGAGCA
>Ga0209499_1002552_pt1 | contig 11592 bp, 11 predicted proteins | sample C_130208_EF_Meta_FD_187306 | JGI IMG/M metagenome (GOLD analysis project Ga0209499, IMG submission 187306) | Freshwater microbial communities from Lake Croche, Canada to study carbon cycling - C_130208_EF_MetaG (SPAdes) (version 2) | ecosystem: Environmental > Aquatic > Freshwater > Lake...
ATTAGGAGGTGCTTCTAATGTAGCTAATAATTTGAATTATTTTACAAATAATATTATTTTTTTATCTGTTATAGGAGACGATTTTGCCGGTAATAAAATTACTAATATGTTAGAATCAAAGAATATTTGTAATAAATTATTTATTGATTCTTCTCGTTCAACTACTCAAAAAAACCGTCTTTTTTATAATAATTATATTGTAAATCGTCACGATATTGAAAATACTGAAGAAATCTCTGAAACAATTCAAAATAATATATTTGATTATATTTGTTCTTTATCCGATATTAGTGCTATTATTATTTCTGATTATGCAAAAGGTGTTATTGCTTCTTCTCTTTGTAAAAAAATTATTGAATATTCTAATAATTCAAATATACTTACATTTGTGGATCCTAAAATAGATGATTGTGAAAAATATAAAAATTGTTTTTGTTTTAAACCTAATTTATCCGAAGGATCTATTATTTCTAATTCAAATGATATTGAATCAATATTGTCCTTTATTAAAAATAATATTTTATGTGAAAATGTTATTTTGACTTGTAGTAAAGATGGTATGTATCTGAATAATATTAATAATCATATTCAACATTCGAAAAAGGTTGATGTTGTTGATGTTACTGGGTGTGGTGATACTGTACTTTGCGTTATAGTTTATATGTATTTACTTGATAATGATATTATGAAAGCTTGTAAAATTTCTAATTTTATTGCTGGAAAAGCTGTAGGTGTTATAGGAAATTATCAAATATCATTGAATGATATAAATGATGCGATTCAAAATATTGAATTAGAAAATAAAATTATTTATGATAATGAAATAGAAAAGATAAAAAATATTGGCTCTTTAGATAATGTTGTTTTTACAAATGGTTGTTTTGATATTATTCATTCCGCACATATAAAATTATTGAAATATGCAAAATCATTGGGTAAGATATTAGTAGTTGGTTTAAATAGTGATTCTTCTGTTAAAAAAATAAAAGGAGAAAAACGTCCTATTAATAATGAAATTGAACGTTCTCAATTGTTAATAAATATTGGTTGGGTTGATTTTGTTATTATTTTTCAAGATAATACACCTTATTTTATTTTAGAAAATTTGAAACCAGATATTTTAGTTAAGGGTGGTGATTATAATGTCGAACAATTAGTCGGTAAAGAATTTGTAAAAGAAGTTGTGTTATTTGATTATATTAAAGATTCTAGTACTACTAATATTATTAATTCTGTATTTGAAAAAAATAAATTATAAATTATAATAAAATATACATTACAAAATATTTAACTTTTACTTATAGAGATTATTGTTTTAGAGCTCAATATCAAAGTATTATTTTTACTATATTATATGCTTATTTTAATAATTTTGAATATAGAAAGTTTTGAAATTTATGATAATGTTGAAAATAATATAGATTATACAACAAATAATATATAAATTATATAAGTTATATAACATGACTATTATTTTAAATGCACATGGAAGATTAGGAAATATTCTTTTTCAATATGCAGCATTGAGAAATTTATGTATTAAAAAAAAATATAATTTTTTTATTAACGCAGTTCTTTTTCCTAATACATTGGTTGAAATTTTGAAAGTTTTCAATATAAAAAATGGTTCAAATTATAATCAAAATGAAATTAATAATGAATATAAAAGTTCAAATTCTAATTTATTTGATGAAAAATTTTTTGGTATCAATGATAATACATTTATAGAAGGATATTTTGAAAATATTGAATATTTCAAAGATAATATTGATATTATTAAAAATGATATGAAAATTGTAGATCCTGAAATTAACAATTTTACTAATAATTATATTGATGAAATTAGTAAAAATAATTTTAAAATTGTTGGTATTCATTTTAGGAGAGGTGATATATTTAGTACATTTACTGATACTACGCTTTTTAAACAAAATCATGAATATAATATTCATCTTATAAATTATACAAAAAAAATTTTAGATATTATTAAAAAAGATGAAAAAAATATTTCAATAATTATTTTTACTGGTGGTTCTGGTGGTATTGACGGTAATGAATCAATTTGTAAACATCAATATGATATTAACTGGGTTAATAATTTTATTATTCAAAATGAATCTGAATATAATATTTTTTTATCACCAGGAACATTACAAAATAATGAGTTTTTAGATTATAGTTTGATGTCTAAATGTGATTATATGATTGTTCCTTATCAATCAACAATATCTTTTATGGCTTGTTATACAAGTGAAAAAAATATTAAAATATTTTCACCCACTAATTTATATGGAGGAGGAGTTACAGTAGTAGAAAAATAAATTATGAATTATAATATTCAGGTATTATTACATATTCTTGAAATAAATCACATATTAGATCTCTTTTATTATATTCTCCATCTTTATGTTATGTATGGGAATATTCTAGTATTTCTATTATATGTATTTTTAAATCTGAGTATTCAGTAAAATTAGAGCATTGTTATTATTTATACATCTTGATGTTGCCATTATTATATTTTGAGGAAAAATCAATATGGTTTGATTCTATATTTTTTTACTGTTTCAAAATAATTATTATCAGTGAAATTATCTCAATCTATTAGGGAAATAACATGATTCGATGCATAACTATATACTTTTAATTTGTTTTTACACCTTTTCTCATTTAAAACGCCCATTTTATTCGGCAAAAAATAAGAAAATATGTAAAATCAATAGTAGGAATTTCACCTACTATTGATTTTACTTTTTCATCTTCCTTGTTTTTACTTGAAGTCTTAATCTTTCTTTATTTTTATATATTTTAAAATTAGGAGTTGTTTTTAAAATTTCACTATATTTTTCTTGGATTTTATTATAATCATTTACATTCTCATCGCTTATAATAATTTCATTAATTAATCCGATTTTTAATATTCTAAGTAATTATCTAAATTTTTTGATAAAAAAAATATCAAAACGATCCATTGCTGTTATATACTATTATATTTTTGTATTTTTATTCATTTTCAAGATTTTATTAATATATTTTTATATTCTTAATATCAAATGTATATAAAATGATGTTTTATTGTATATTATAATTATGCTTATTTCATTAGATTCGTTGATTGAAAAATATAATATTCAATTTAAAGGAATATTACATGTTGGTGCACATGAATGTCAAGAATTAGAAATATATGAAAAGTATATTGATAGAAGTAAAATATTATGGATTGAAGCATTGAAAGATAAGGTTGAAACATCTAAAAATAATTTTCCTAATATACTTCTTGAAAATGCAGTTGTATCTGATAAAATAGAAACTGTTACTTTTAATCGTTCAAATAACGAATATTCTTCTTCTTTTTTAGAATTAGGATTACATAAAGTATTTCATCCTGATGTTATTTATGTTGATTCATTTCAAACAGAAACAAAAATGTTGAAAGACATTATATGTAATTATAATATTGATTTTAATTTTTTAAATTTAGATATACAAGGTACTGAACTTAAAGCATTAAAAGGTATGGAATATTATTTAAAAAACGTTGATTATATTTATACTGAAGTAAATTCTGATTATGTTTACAAAGATTGTTCTTTAATAGGTGAGATTGACAATTATTTAAATAATTTAGGTTTTAAACGAGTAGAAGTTGAATGGTGTGGTAATTGTCAATGGGGTGATGCATTTTATATTAAAAAATAATTATATTGTATTTCAAAAAAGATATAAAGAAAATATTTTGTTTGAAATATATTATGGAATTTATTGAAAATAAATACAATACACTTTGTAAAGAAACTTCTGATATTAACGAACATTTACCAACATTATTTAAATATGCTTCTGAGTGTGAAAGTATTATTGAACTAGGTGTTAGGGGGTGCGTTTCTAGTTGGGTTTTTGTTTTTGGATTATTGAATAATAATAAAGATATTAAAAAAATATTATTAAATGATATTGAAAAATGTAATATCGACGAGTTATTACATTATACTAAAAAATTAGATATTAATGTTGATTACCAATGGAAAAATGATTTAGATTTAGTTATTAATGAAAATGTTGATTTGGTTTTTATTGATACTTGGCATAATTATGGTCAATTGATTAGAGAACTTAATAAATTTAGTAAGGTTACTAATAAATATATTATTATGCACGATACTGAAGTTGATAAAATTTATGGAGAAATAATACGTTCCGGTGAATCAAATGTTTATGAACAATCACAAAGATCTGGATATCCAGTTGAAGAAATAAATTGTGGATTACAAAAAGCAATCGATGAATTTTTAGAAAAAAATAATGATTGGATTTTACTTGAAAAATTTGAAAATAATAACGGTTTGACTATACTGAAGAGGATTTTATAACAATTATCTAATGAAAACATAATGTCCTTTATCAATCCAATGTTTATAATTACATAATTCATCTTCACCACATAACATTATTATTTTTTGTGGTTCATATATTGTTTCAATTAAATGATAATATGGTATTCCTCTGGTATAACTACCATAAATTATTATATCATATTTTTTATTTAATATATCTTCTTCAATATTTTTATCATATTCATCATTATGTAATTCATTATCTAAAATATTTGAATAACTAAATCCTTTTCCATATAATTTATTAGATTCAATAGTATTTGATTTATAAATATGTTCTACTTTTGGATAATCATGACACTCTTTTCCTAATAATTCTTTGAATCCAATTAATGTTAAACATCTTAAATAATCGGGATTTAAATCTCCTGATAAGTATAATATTTTTTTTATATTTTTATTATTTGTTTTTTTCAAAATATATTCTGACATTTTTTTACATGTTAAATTTTCTTTTGTATAATTTATCAATTCTTTTATTAAAATATTATATTTGTTTTTATCTTCTTCTGTTAATTCTTTATTTTCATTTTTTATTATTTTTTCATATAACATATTTCCTTCTATTATTAGATTTTTTGGTAACAAAGCCATAGTATTTTCAGGACAATTTTCTATATTTGGAAAATATGGTATACAGCCATTTGCTATTATTTCATAATGGCGCATACAATCCCATCCTCCTTTTTTGAATGTTATTGCAAATAATGATTTTTTATATTCATTATAATATTCTTCTTCTGTATTGTAAATATATGTTTCTAGTTTTCCTGGTATTAAATCTGATAATATTTTTGTTTTTTTTATATTGTCATTTTCTAACGATACTATTTTTGATTCAGGAATCGAAAATGTAATTGGAAATAACATTCTATTTTTTAATAATACGTTATTTATTTTTATGTCTTTATTTTATAAATTATTTATTTATCCAAAACCATAAATTGTCTATATTCTCAAATTTTGGTAATAATTCTCTTACTGCTCTTTCAACTCCTCCGTTTAAATCTACTCTATTTATATTAGCACTTTGAAAATCATCTCCACAAATTATACCTTTTTTATCATTTTGGGTAAAAATAGTTTAATTGTTTTATGAACACTTTCATATTAATTAGACGCATCTATATGAATAATTTTTATTTTATTATAATATTCTTTTAACCATTCTAATTTATTTATTTTTAAAATATTATACATTCTGTTTTTGTATTATTATTATGTTTTATAAAAATTTTTAATTTTCACATTTAACTTCTATAGTACAATAACTTATAATTTATTTGAACGACTATTATTATCACTGTAATATTCTTATATTTAATATGTTTATATTTTTGGGTTTATATAATAATTTTAACTTATAATTATTTTATAAAATAAATTATTTTATGAAAAATATTATTGATATTTCTTATAATATTGGAGAACTTGTTGAAAATATGTTTGATGAAGGAGAAAATAAAGATACAAATGATTCTGATAATATTATTGATAATAAAACAGATTTTAGTAATGATGATAATAAAAATATTTTAGATCATGACACTGAATCTTTAATAGATACCAATTGGATACAAGAATATGATTCTTTACAATCCATTTCTACTACTCCTCTTCGAGAACTTATGACAAGTATAGGTGCTTATTTTATCTATATTAATCCGAATGATTATATTGAAAATATTTTATTCGAAACTATTGATTTAGAAATTGATATTGATAGTAAGTTCTCTATTATTACTAAGGAAGCGGTTTTGAAAATTATACAATCTAAAAAAAGAGTTTTGGATTTAAAATATAAATTGGTTGATATTTTGTCTTTTGTTATTGATATCGAACCTGAAAATATACAATCTTTTAATAAAACTGATTTAGATGATTCGAGAACCTTTTTGAAAAATATCCCTATTTTTAATGATATCCATATTTATAAATCTATCTTCGTTTTTCATAATATCAATTCACTTTTTTTCTTTTTTAAAGAAACCGAAAATCATCTTCGTCGTTTTACTTTGAAATCTATCTTAAAAAAGGATTCTTTTGATACTTTTTCTTATATTAATAATAATAATAATAATAATAATACTTCTAAGAAGGTTAGAATTGTTGAAAATTTTCGAGAACATTTTAAAGGATTGAAAAATAATAGTACTAAAAAAAATAGGAAGATATAGGTTTTTTATATTGTTTATTCATAATAATATAATATCGAAAAAAATCTATTATAAATATTTTCAAAATCGGTTTTTAAATATTATTTTGAATAATAATATAAAGATAAAAAAAAATATTTTTACATAATTACATTTCTATTAAATATGTTTGATAATTGTAATTCAAAAACAAATGGAGAACAACTTTTTTTTTTAAAAATAAAAAATAATATAAATATTATTTTTGATGTAGGAAGCAATCAAAATAGTGAGTATATCGATTTCGATGGAGAGGTTCATTATTTTGATCCTGTAAATGAATTTATTGAAAACTTAAAAAAACAAACAAATTTGAATAAAAAATCTTGTTTTAATAATTTTGGTTTAGGTAATGAAAATAAGCAATTATATTATTATCCTAAATATGAATCATTTTATGATAGAATAAAAAGTTGTAATATAAGTGATGATTCTAATAAATTTTATTTATCAATTAAAAAAGGAAAAGATTACGTTGTTAATGAAAATATCAAATATATAGATTTTCTTAAAATAGATACCGAAGGTTATGAATTGAATGTTTTACAAGGCTTCGAAGATTTTTTAAAAAATATTAAAATTATTCAATTTGAATACGGAGGAACATTTTTAGATAATAATACAAAATTAATGGATGTAATAGATTATTTGAAAAATTATGGCTTTTATAATTTTTCATATTTAACTTCTACAGGACAAGAACTTATAACTGATTTCAACGATCATTATCAATATTGTAACATTGTTTGTATAAATAAAAGTAGTGATTTTATACCATTTTAAAATATCATATTCTATCATAAAAATTTAAATTTGTATTGTCTTTCTACATTATTTTCTTTTTGTTTTTTGGAGAACCTGTAAAATATTTTGTTTTGTTTCTTCTGGTAATTTTCTTTCGCTTGGTTTAGATAATATTATTGATTTCAATATATTAGTATATTCATCGTATTTATTTGCGATCTGTTTACGTAGATCTTCTTCATGTATTTTTAATAATCTTAAATATATTATTGATAATGCATAATTATCCCATGTTTTTTGATATGTTAATAGGGTTTCTAATAAGTTCTCCGATGTTTCAGAATTGTATATTTCGAATTCTTTTTTCAAATCATCTCTGAATTTATTCTTCTCTTCTTCATTGAAGAGGTGTTCCTGTTGTTCTTCCTTTTTTTCGAATATCTTATTTTTTTTAATATAATCTTCTATTATTACATTTATTTTTATTGGTGATGATATTTCTTCTTTCTTCAATACATTTAATATGTAATTTATTATTACTATATCAATACACCATATTTCATAACTAGGTTCATATTTGAAAAAATATTTGTTTAATTGAGAACTTTTTTCTTCGGTGTTTTTTTCTGGTGTTTTTTCTGTGTTGGTATTTTGTGTAAAAATATTTAATATTGAATTATTGTTTGGTAAAAACATGAATTCATTATCCATTGATAATCCAAAATCTATTAGTATTGGACGTCCATCGTCATTTCTACAAATTATATTATCCTCTTTTAAATCATTATGTATTATCCCTATTTCGTTTAATTTTTCTAAACTTTCTAATAATATTATATTGGTTTCTAAAAATAATTCTAGGAATTTTTTGGGTTCTCCCTTTTTCATTATTGATAAATAATTCTGTAAGGAATTTTTACCAACATATTTTATTTTATCTAGGAAAATTGTAGTATCATCTTTTAAATCGTTTGTAACTTCACAATCTGATAATTCAGGTTGTTCTTTTTCGATTTGTTTTAATTCTATTGGGTATTTTTCTAAAATAGGTGAAAAATATTCTTCGTAATCGGTGATGGATTGGATTTTTTTACCGATGTTTATTTCGTTCTCTAATGTATCTCCTGAGAGTTGTAATTTTGATATGTATTCTGAGTTTGATTCTGTTTTTCCTTTGTTGTTTATGTTTGGTTTGAAAACACATCCGTAAGATCCTTGTCCGATTAATGCGGATTCTGTTATTTGTTGTGTTTCTGTGTTTTGCTCTGTCTTTTTTTCCATCTTAATATTTCATAATATATTAACTCAGGGAACCTACGTTCCGTTCCGACCCCCTGAAACCCCTCCCTCTCAAGGGAACCAATGTTCCGTTCCGACCCCCCTGAACCCCTCTCCTTTATTAATGGTATTTATATTGTATTTTATATTAATCATTCGGTTAACATCAAGTTGTTTATTTAAAGGAGGGGGTTTCAGGGGGAACCTTGGTTCCCCTGAGTGAATGTTCTATCTATAATTATCGGTTCCTCTTTTTCTGCTTTGAATTCTTTTATTATATATTCGTAAATATCTTTATAAATATCATTGTTATCATATTCTCTACATGTATAAATATCTAAAGCTGCATAATTACGTTCTGGAAATGTATGTATTGATATATGGGATTCTGATAATAAATATAATATTGTTATTCCTTGTGGTTCGAAAATATGTTCCATTCGATTCAATATTGTATAATTATATTTTTTACATATATTGTCAAATAATTCTTTAATTTTAGTACTGTCATTCAATAATTCTATATTTTTAATATTTGTTAAATCGCATATCATATGTTTTCCAGAAGAATTATTATTGTTATTATTATTCTTTGAGAACATTCTATATGTTGTATAATAAAATAATAATATATTAATTCATATATTATTATTAGTGTAATAAAATATTAAGTATAATAAAATAATTGGTTATTATAATATGTCTGTTTGTAAATCCCTTTTTACAAATGCTGTTTCTTCTTCTAATAGCAGATCTTTGATTCATCCCATTAATATGAATTCTGGATCAAATGATTTTGCTCTTTTAAATGCTTCGTTTTATAAAACATTGAAAACTATCGAGAATTTTTATGGTGCTAATATGGCTAATAAACAGTACGAAAAAATACCGAATAGTTATACTAATTATCTTGCATTTTATATGACTTTACAAAAGGTTATTGTACAGACAAAAAATCCTCAACTCAAAGTTTTATTTCAATTAGCACAAGATTCATTAGTTGGTGCTATTAATTCTTATACTATTTATGGTGATAATTTAATTTTGAAATTAGATAAAACAAATTTACAAAAAAAAGTAAATGATATCCTTTCTGGTAAAAATGAAACTATGCTTGAAGTTGCTACTGCTACCGGACAATTATCTTTAAAAAAGACCTTTAAATTAGCCCCAGTATTTAATTCATATATTTTAGTTTATGGATGCCCTGATTTCGGTATTGGTTTTGATCCTTCCAAAATTTCCTTTTTGGCTGATTTGTTAACAAAAATGGGTATTAATCCTTACGGTTAATTTATTTTAATTGATTCTTAGGTATCATTGCTGCGTCGTTATTAATTGTTTCTATTTTTGGAATGGTTTTGATTTCTTCTTTATTGAGGTTTGTAATAGATTTTGTTGCGGGTTTTTTTAAATAAATATTTAGAATTTTTCTTACGATTGGACTCCTTTCTATGTCTTCCTCTTTCATCTCTACCATTTTTATTTCTTCTATTTCTTGGTTCTCAGGTTCTCTAAGTTTATACATTAAATCTTTTAAACCGTTATTTTCTGATCTGTCGCTCTGCTTCAAATCACCTGTAATTACCATTTTACTATTTGTTCCTATACGTGTTGTCAACATTAACATCTGATTTGGGGTCGAATTTTGCATCTCGTCACATATTATAAAACAGTTTTTGAATGTTCTTCCTCTCATAAATGCTAATGGGCTTACTTCGATAATGTTATTTTTTAACATCATTGTTAATTCATGTTGTTGATAATGTTCTAATATTATATCGAATATGGGTCGGGTCCATGGGTCCATTTTATTTACTAGATTTCCCGGTAAGAATCCAATTTCTTCTTCTTCTACCGGAACGATAGGCCTTGTTAGGACTATCTTGTCTACTTTTCCTCTTTTCAAATGGTCTAATGCTGTTATGCATGCGAATAAGGTTTTTCCACATCCTGCTGGTCCTATTCCTAAAACAATCGATTTATCAGGATCGTTCAAATACTTTGTATATAATTCTTGGTTTGGTGTTTTTGGTTTGTATTTGGGTGCCAATGATTTTTGTTTTGGAATGTCGTTGTTTTTTGTTGAGAATGTTTTTATGTTTATTGGTTTTATTAGTGATATGGCTCTTGTGATAGGTGTTAATGGATACTTGAAACTACTGATTAAGATAGGGGTTGCTATACAATAAATATATTTGTAGATATTCATTGTATATTTTTTGGGGAGGTTATTTTTATTTATAGAGAACTCAGGGGAACCAATGGTTCCCCCTGAAACCCCCTCCTTTTATAACTCAGGGAACCTACGGTTCCCCTGACTTGGTTCCCCTGATTTTTAGTAAAAGTCTAAATAAAATGGTAAGAAAATGCTAGAAAATTGAATGTTTTTTATTTGTTTTTTTAAAAAGTATATTTAACAACAACAACAACGGTAACTCTAACTTTAACAATGGCAACTTTTCAATTGGCTCTTCCTGAATTCGTTCATTCTTATGATGAGAAAAATCTTCCATCTCCTCCAGTCTTATCTCGACAATCCTGTTGGGATATTGCTAGAAGTGAGGATTCTCTTTCTCCTCCAGTACTTCTTAGACAGAATTGTAATAGTGAATTTTGTCCTCCCCTCGAACAACAATTGGCGAAAATTTATAAATTGAATACTGGTAATGTTTATAGTTTCAAAGAGAATTATTCGCTTTGTTCTAAAGATCGTATCGAATATTCGGTTCTCATTACCGGTACGTTTTTACGTTATAAAAATTTGAAGGTTTTTGAATTCATTGTAGATGGTGCTGTTGTGGAATTTAGTTATAGAAATTTTTCGCAATGGCATAATCCTACTTTATTTTTAGTTGTTGGTGAAGAGCTTGTTTAGAGGGGTTAAGTCTATTATAAAAAAATAAAAATTATAAAATAATAAAACAATAAAAATAATTGTAAATATTGTATTTTTTGTTCGTTTTTTTTCATTTTTT
>Ga0209499_1002553_pt1 | contig 11591 bp, 12 predicted proteins | sample C_130208_EF_Meta_FD_187306 | JGI IMG/M metagenome (GOLD analysis project Ga0209499, IMG submission 187306) | Freshwater microbial communities from Lake Croche, Canada to study carbon cycling - C_130208_EF_MetaG (SPAdes) (version 2) | ecosystem: Environmental > Aquatic > Freshwater > Lake...
CCATTTTTCTTGGTAAATCTCTTACCACAGTAAAAGCACTTTTTTTATTCATAGTCTTTGATTTGCTTCAAAGATAGTGACTATAAGAACTAACAGGGTTTTGAGCCTAATTTTTGTCCATTACGCCGAAATAGACGAAACTTTAGTTTTGAATGGACTTATTTATGACGACATCAAACTAGAAATTACCGATCATATTGCTTCTGAAATTGAAGTAAAAATGGAAGAAAGCAGCATTTTGTTTGATGATGCTTTTTATCAGGTTTTATTAAATTGGAAGGATCAAATGAAACCAAGTTGGTCTTTCATGCTAGGAACTAACCAAATAGCGCCGCTAATTATTACTCAAAATTGTCATTCGAAAGTAAAAAAACAGTTATTCATTTCACTTTTAATATCTTTATTGATAACATTTATTATATTGATATTGTCAAGGAATTTCAATAATGAAGTGCAGATTTTGAAGATTGAATTAGGATTTAGAATTCTTTGTTTAATCAGCAGTTTATTAATTCTAATTTCTAGAATTATGATTTGGCGAACTAAATATAAAACCACATTTGGATACTTATTTAATAGAAACTCTTTTATACTTATATTTTATTTATTTTTCATAGGATCTGGGTTATTCCCAATAAGATATTATAATTCCAATTTGTCTCTTAATGGTGTATTTATATTCTTTCCAATAATGCTTTTTATTCTTCCTATTTTTTCATTACAATTCGCTTACAAACATTTTCAATTCGAGAAAAAATCATCCATTTCTTATCCATGAAACTAACCACCGAACAAATAGACCAACTCTATACTTTCACCCGCCAGCATTATGTGGAATGGTATGATTTACAATCGGAACTGGTCGATCATTTGGCGAATGCCATAGAAACCGAATGGCAAGAAAAACCAAAGCTAACTTTTGATGAAATCTTAAATAAGGAATTTGGAAAATTTGGTGTTTTTGGTTTTATGGATGTGGTAGAAGAACGCCAAAAATTTCTAGAAAAAAAATACAATCGCCTGATTTGGAAATATTACAAAGAGTTTTTCAGGTTGCCAAAGATTATTTTGACAACGGCTTTAATTTATGGAGTTTACATTTTTATGAATTTTTTTGAAAGTCCCTCAGCTATTTTTATGGGTACTTATTTTTTAATTGTAATTATTTTTTTCGGCTTGTTTTTAAAAGCAAGAAAAGAATTGAAAATCAAGGAAAAACAAACTGGAAAGAAGTGGCTTTTTGAAGATAATTATAGTGGCAAAAATGCAATTCCTTTAATAAATTTGAGTCTAATTATTTCCAATTCTATTACTAGTTATGTTTTAAAAAACACTATTTGGAACAGAGAATATTCTTTAATAGCTTCTGCGATCTTGGTTTTTATTGCGTTTTATATTTATATCCAACTAAAAATCATTCCAAAAAAAGTTTCCGAAGAACTCGCAAAAACATATCCAGAATATAATTTTGAAAACGCACAAAATTTTCTTACTTATATTAAGTAATCACAAAACTTAAATAAACAGTATTAAATTTTTTTTTATCTCGAATAGAAACCTTTTTTGCCTTTTAAATTCCTGATATTTCAAAAAGAAGTGTATTTTTACCAGTCATTATACTAAAACGCACTTTTAAAAGTTTAAAAGATAAAAAGGCTTCAATTGAAAACGAACAGTTATAAATACATTTTTTTCTTAGGATTTTTGTTTTTCTTGATAGCTTGTTCTACCAGGAAAAACAATTTTTTGGCTAGAAATTCCCATGCTTTAAGTACCGAATACAATATTCTTTTTAATGGCCAAATAGGTTTAGACAAAGGATTAAAAAGCATCGAAACAAGTAGTAAAGACAATTTTTGGTTTCGATTAGCTATCGAAAGAATGCAAACACCTATTGATTTAGGACCCGATGACAAATCAAAAAACACAGATTTTGAACTTGCCGAGACTAAAGCAACCAAGGCTATTCAAAAACATTCTATGAACATTGGCGGAAGAGAAAAAAACTCTCAAATCGATGAGGCTTATTTACTTTTGGGAAAATCCCGTTATTACGACCAAAGATTTATTCCCGCATTAGACGCTTTCAATTATATTTTATACAAATATCCCAATAGTAGCAAGATTTATGAAGCTAAAATTTGGCGAGAAAAAACCAATATGCGTTTAGGAAACGACGAACAGGTTATTAAAAATATCACCAAACTTTTGGATGAAAAAAAATTAAAAAACCAAGTTGTTGCTAATGCAAATGCTTTGCTTTCGGAAGCTTTTTTGAATATGGATGAAAAAGACAGCGCAGTTGCAAAGCTTATAATCGCGGAACATTTCACAAAAATAAATTCCGCAAGAGCTAGATATCGTTTCATATTAGGGCAATTGTACCAAGAATTGGGCAAAAAAGACAGTGCTTTATATTGTTACGAATCGGTAATTCAAATGAAAAGAAAAGCAGAAAGGGATTTTACCATTCATGCTTATGCCAAAAAAGCGCAATTGTTTGACTTTCAAAAAGGGGACACCACCACTTTCTTAAAAACATTTAATGCACTTGTAAAAGATCGAGAAAACAGACCGTTTTTAGATGTTATTTTTTACGAAATGGGTGTTTTTTATGATAAAAATGACATTCAGAAACCAGCTTTACATTTTTATAACGCCTCTCTTAAAAAGACACCAAAAGACGATTATTTAGTAGCGTCGAATTATAGAAATTTGGGAGATATATACTTTAGAAATGCCGATTATCAAAAATCAGCAAAGTATTATGATAGTACCATGACAAAGTTGGACGTTAAAACAAGAGAATATATTCATATTCAAAAAACCAGAAAAAACCTTGATGAAGTTATAGAATTTGAGGCTATTTCGAAAAGAAACGATAGCATATTAAATGTAGTTTCTTTGAATGATACCGATCGGATTTCCTACTACGAAAATTATATTTCCAAGTTAAAAAAAGAGGATGCATTAAAAGAAATTGCAGCCGAAAAATTAAAAACAAAACTTGAAAACATAGAGCGGAATACTAAAACGAGCCCTGTTGACCAAGCAATGAGTTTGCCAGGACAAGGAAGACCATCTAATTCCAGACCTGGAATTATGCCGCCTACTATGCAAGATGCTGATGTAAATAGTCCGGCTAGTGTTTTTTATTTTTATAATCCTTCGACAGTAGCTTTTGGAAAGCTAGAATTTAAAAAGCGTTGGGGTGACAGAACCTTAGGAGGTAATTGGAGGCAATCGTCCGCTACAATAATGGATTCTAAAACAGATTCAAAGGGTGTTGCTGACACTTTAACAACAGAGAATAAAGCTGCAATAGAAGAAGTTGCAAAAGATAAAACACCAGAGAAATACAAGCCGGATTTTTATTTAAAAAATCTTCCAAAAACACAAATCGAAATTGATAGTATTAATATAGAACGAAATACTGTTGATTATCAACTTGGGGTTATTTATAAGGAAAAATTCAAAAAAAATGAATTAGCTACTAAAAAACTGGAAGGATTATTAGCGCATAATCCAGAAGAAAAATTAGTGTTGCCAGCGATGTATAATTTATTTAAAATTTACAAAATTACAGATAACGCTAAAGCGGAAGCGATGAAATCTAGTATTTTAAGTCAATATCCAAATTCGCGTTATGCACAAATAATTAATAATATTGGGGCTGCAGTTTCAACAATTGAAACTCCCGAGAAGGTATATGATAAATGGTTTAAATTATATGAAGACGAACATTTTAATACAGTTTTAGAAAACATCGACGAATTGATACTTCAGTTTTCAGGAGATGAAATAGTATCTAAATTTGAATTACTTAAAGCCTTCACCATTGGAAAAGTAAGAGGATTAGAAGCCTATAAAAAGGCGATGCAAAACGTAGCAGATAATTTTCCAAATAGAGAAGAAGGGAAAAGCGCCCATGAAATTTTAACGAATCAAATACCTAGTTTAGAAAAAATAAACTTTAATGTTGCAGATTCGAAAAGCTGGAAAATTTTGTTTAAAGTGGCAGAAAAAGAGGATCTGAAAACTAAAACATTGGAAGAAAAAATTAATAAGTTTATTGTTAATGAAAAAAACAAAGTGCTTAGTTATTCTTGTGAAAAATATACAGACAATGAAAATATTGTTAGCATTCAAGGGATAATCTCAATAGAATATGCAAAAGGAATTGTAGAAAAGTTAAAAACTATATATAAAATCACGGAGCCAGCTATCATTATATCCAAAGAAAATTATAACGTTATACAAATAAAGAAAAATTTAGAATCATATCCCGCCCCTGTTAAACCATAAAACTATGTTTGAAGCCAAGCCAAAAAATTACACCGATCTTTTAGGAAAGACAAATAGAATAGTTGAAGGAACACTAATAAAAGGAGATATTATTTCGAAAGCAGACTTTAGACTCGACGGCGAATTAATCGGAAATTTTAAATCACAAGAAAAAATCGTTATTGGACCAACAGGAGTTGTTATCGGTGATATAGAATGTAATAATGCCGATATAGAAGGAAAGTTTGTTGGTAAAATTAAAGTTGCAGAATTACTAAATGTAAAGGACACGGCAATTATTCAAGGAGAAGTTACCGTAGGAAAGTTGTCAGTGGAACCCGGCGCCGATTTTAGTGCTTCTTGCGTAATGAAAACCAATTTGGACAATACGGTTAAAAATGACGGATAAAAACAATCCAAAGAAACAAAACAACAATAAGTGGCTTGCTTTAATTAATATCCCAATTCAAATGGGAGTCATCATTTTTTTGTTCTCTTATTTTGGAAATTGGCTGGATGAAAAACACCCAAATCCACATCATTTATTTGTCAAAATCATGACATTGTTAGGAGTTGCTATTGCCTTTTACAACATTAATAGGCTTCTTAAAGAAATCAATAAATCTTCATAAAATAAAAATGGCTTTAAAAAAGTACCAGCCTCTACTCGAAATTTCACTGATTTCAATTTCGGTTTACGCCTTACATAAATTGTTTTTTTTTCTAAATGAAAATAATAAATTTCATAATTTTTATTTCCCCATTGAAGTAATCTACCTGTTTTTCTTTGGGTGCTCTATCATTATCCTTTTAATACTTATAAAAGTGAAGGAAAAGAATATTGACAATGTAGGTTCTGTATTTCTTTTGGTTACTTGTATTAAAATGGCAATTTCTTATGCTCTTTTATATCCAATTATCCATTCTGGGAATCAAAATGTCAAAACCGAAAAGTTTGACTTTTTTATAATTTTCGCCCTGTTTTTGGCAATAGAAACGATTGTAACCATAAGAATATTAAATAATAAACAAAAAATTACCAAAAACACCTAAAATTTAACAGAAAAAAGTCAATTATTGCTTTTGGCATATTAATTTTAAATGTACCTTTGCACCCAATTTCAGAAAGTAAAAATTAAGATAATTAACAGATATGGTGATTTCAAACAAACCACTTAGATTTATAATTGCGATTTTAATAGCGTGTCTTCCAATATTTGGATTTGCAAGTACAGCGATAGAAACGACGCCAGCACAAACTGAAACAGCCGTTGCGGCAATTGAAGCTCCAAAAGAAGAAGCTTCAGGAATTAAAGAACAAATTAAAGAAGTGATTGCACATCACGTTCTTGATGGTCATGAATTCTCTCTTTTTGCAGATGAAGAAACTGGAGTTCATTATGGTTTTGCATTACCAATTATTCTATGGGATAACGGAGTTCAATTTTTTTCTTCTGAAAAATTTAATGAAGGAGCAAAACACGGAGAAGCAGTTGCCGAATCAAATGGTAATTATTACGTATTACACCACGAAAAAATATATAAAACAGATGCTTCAGGTACTTTAACTAAGGAGCACGAACACCCAACAAATGCAAAACCGATAGACCTTTCTATTACAAAAGGAGTTTTGACAATAATGATTGTTGCTATGTTGATGTTTTTATTGTTCACTAGCTTAGCAAAATCGTATGCTAAAAACGGAGGAATATCTTCTGGTTTTGGAAGACTTTTCGAACCAATTGTTTTGTACGTTCGTGACGAAATTGCGATTCCAAATATTGGAGAAAAGCATTATAAAAAATACATGAGCTTTTTATTAACCGTATTTTTCTTTGTATGGTTTTTAAATATCTTCGGTTTAACTCCACTAGGAATTAACGTTACAGGAAACATCGCCATCACATTCGGATTAGCGGTTGTTACATTTATAATTACAAATGGTACGGCAAACAAGAATTATTGGGGACACATTTTCTGGATGCCAGGTGTGCCAACTCCAATGAAAATAATTCTTGCGCCTATAGAATTGTTAGGAGTATTTATTAAACCATTCGCATTGATGATACGTTTATACGCAAATATATTTGCAGGACATATTGTATTGATGAGTTTAATTGGATTAATATTTATATTCAAAAGTTGGTTAGGAAGTAGCTTGTCATTTATGTTGTCATTCGCTATTTCTATAATCGAAATATTAGTTGCGTTATTGCAAGCGTATATCTTTACGATGCTTTCTGCTTTGTACTTTGGTTCAGCAGTAGAAGAACATCATCATGAAGAGGCGCATTAATTAGTCAAACGTCATAAAGTCGAAAGTCATATAGTCTCACATTGGACATTAAGACATTAGACATTAAGACCTAACAAAGAATGTTTAATTTTTAATACATATTTTTATGGAAATTCCTAAAATCGTTGGAGCAGGATTAGTAGTTATTGGAGCAGGTATTGGTATTGGTAGAATCGGTGGTTCTGCAATGGATGCAATCGCTCGTCAACCAGAAGCTACTGGAAAAATTCAAACAGCCATGCTTATTGCAGCTGCGCTTATTGAAGGTATTGGATTTGCAGCTTTATTTGCTGTATAATTCTTCAAAACAAAAAGCTGTAACGGTTGGTTACAGCTTTTGTTTCTAAAATTAAATTATAAAGAATACAATTAAAGATATACTATGGAAAAGTTAATAAATGATTTTTCGTTTGGATTATTTATCTGGCAAACGATAATTTTTGTGGGATTGATTTTCTTATTGAAAAAATTTGCTTGGAAACCAATTCTTGATGCGGTTAACGAAAGAGAAGAAGGAATAAAAAATGCGTTGCTTTCTGCTGATAATGCTAGAAAAGAAATGCAAAACCTTCAATCTGACAATCAACGTATTTTGCAAGAAGCAAGATTAGAGCGTGATTCTTTATTGAAAGATGCACGTGAAATGAAAGAGAAAATGGTTGCAGATGCAAAAAACGAAGCTCAAGTTCAAGGTTTGAAAATGATCGAACAAGCGAAAGCGGCAATCGAAAGTGAGAAAAATGCAGCTATGGCTGAATTGAAATTACACGTTTCTACTTTGTCACTTGAAATCGCTGAGAAATTATTAAAAGACGAATTGTCTAACAAAGAAGCTCAAGTAAAATTAGTGGAAAAAATGTTAGGCGACGCTAAATTAAACTAATATGGCAAGTACAAGAGCAGCAATTCGTTATGCAAAAGCCATTTTAGAAATAGCAGATTCAAAAAAATCTGCTGCTGAAGTGAGTGTAGATATGGCATTAATTGCAACTACAATAGCAGGTAATTTAGAATTGCATTCTTTTATACAAAATCCGCTTATTAAAACGGATACTAAAAAGGATGTTGTTTTAGAAGTTTTTGCTTCTGTAAATGCAGTTACCAAAAGTCTTTTCCATTTATTATTGGAAAACAAAAGATTTGAAATTTTGGAAGCTATTGCATTAGAATACAACAATTTGTTTGACATTATGAATGGTGTCGAAGTAGCGAAAGTTACCACTGCTATTCCTATGGATGCGGCTTTAGAAGCTAAAGTTTCGGCTAAAATTGCAACATTTTCAAACAAAAAAATTACGATTGAAAACACGGTAGATCCTTCAATCATTGGTGGTTTTATCTTAAGAATAGGTGATAAGCAATACAATGCTTCTATTGCCAACAGATTACAAGTATTAAAAAGAGAATTAAGTAACTAGTTATTTATAAATAATTATGGCGGAAATTAAACCTGCTGAAATTTCAGCAATATTAAAAAAGCAAGTAGAAGGTTTTGAATCTGGTGCTACATTAGAAGAAGTAGGTTCTGTACTTCAAGTTGGAGATGGAATTGCTCGTGTTTATGGGCTTTCTAATGTTCAATATGGAGAACTTGTAGAATTTGAAAACGGACTTGAGGGTATCGTTTTGAACTTAGAAGAGGATAATGTTGGTGTGGTACTTTTAGGACCCTCTACAGGAATCAAAGAAGGTTCAACTGCAAAAAGAACACAACGTATTGCTTCCCTAAAAACAGGTGAAGGAATCGTAGGTCGTGTAGTAAACACGCTTGGTTTTCCAATTGATGGAAAAGGGCCAATTACTGGCGAATTATTCGAAATGCCATTAGAAAGAAAAGCTCCTGGAGTTATCTTCCGTCAGCCAGTTACCGAGCCATTACAAACTGGTATCAAAGCAGTAGATGCAATGATTCCAGTAGGTCGTGGACAACGTGAGCTAGTTATTGGTGACCGTCAAACAGGTAAATCAACTGTTTGTATTGACACTATTTTGAATCAAAAAGAATTTTACGATGCAGGAAAACCTGTATTCTGTATCTATGTTGCAATTGGCCAAAAAGCGTCAACTGTAGCAGGAATCGCAAAAATGTTGGAAGAAAAAGGCGCTATGGCTTACACAGTAATTGTGGCTGCTAATGCTTCTGATCCAGCTCCGATGCAAGTATATGCTCCAATGGCAGGTGCTGCAATTGGTGAATATTTTAGAGATTCTGGTCGTCCAGCTTTAATTGTTTATGATGATTTATCTAAACAAGCTGTTGCTTACCGTGAGGTTTCTCTTTTATTAAGAAGACCACCGGGACGTGAAGCATATCCTGGAGACGTTTTCTACTTACACTCTCGTTTATTAGAACGTGCTTGTAAAGTAATTGCTGATGATGGAATTGCAAAAGACATGAATGATTTACCAGATTCATTGAAAGGTATCGTAAAAGGAGGAGGGTCTTTGACTGCTTTGCCAATTATCGAAACTCAAGCTGGTGACGTTTCTGCTTATATTCCAACAAACGTAATTTCGATTACTGATGGTCAGATTTTCCTTGATGGAGATTTGTTTAATTCAGGTGTTCGTCCAGCGATCAACGTAGGTATTTCGGTATCTCGTGTTGGAGGAAATGCACAAATTAAATCAATGAAAAAAGTAGCAGGTACTTTAAAACTAGATCAAGCACAATACCGTGAATTAGAAGCATTTGCTAAATTCGGTTCTGATTTAGATGCAGTTACTTTAAACGTAATTGAAAAAGGAAAAAGAAACGTTGAGATCTTGAAACAAAATCTTAATGACCCTTATACTGTTGAAGATCAAACGGCTATTATCTATGCTGGTTCTAAAAACTTGTTGAGAAATGTTCCTGTTAATAAAGTTAAAGAATTCGAGAAAGATTTCTTGGAATACTTAAACAACAAAAACAGAGCTACTCTTGACGCGTTGAAAGCAGGAAAATTGACTGACGAAATTACAGATGTACTTGAGGCAGTAGCAAAAGAAGTTTCAGCAAAATATAACTAATTAGGTTCTAGGTTTTGGGTGTTAGGTTTTAGATATTTCTTACCCAACACCTTAAACCCAATAACCCAATACCAATAATAAAATGGCAAATTTAAAGGAAATCCGTAATAGAATTACTTCCGTTTCATCGACGATGCAAATCACTTCGGCAATGAAAATGGTTTCTGCAGCAAAGCTAAAGAAGGCACAAGATGCTATCACAGCAATGCGCCCTTATGCCGAAAAATTAACGGAATTATTGCAAAATCTTTCTTCAACTCTTGACGGAGATGTAGGAGGGGAGTTCACTACACAACGTGAAATCAAAAAAGTATTAGTGGTGGCTATAACTTCAAATAGAGGTTTATGTGGTGCTTTTAATAGTAATGTAATTAAGGAAGTTAAAACGCGTTCTAGTTATTACGAAGGAAAACAAGTCGATGTTTTTGCTATTGGTAAAAAAGGGAATGACATATTAACAAAAACGCATGCTGTGGTGGATAACCAAAGTCCTGTTTTTGATGATTTGACTTTCGAAAATGTTACTGTAATCGCTGAAACATTAACTCAAAAATTTGTTTCTGGTGAGTATGACAAAATAGAATTGGTGTATAATCAATTTAAAAATGCTGCTACACAAATCGTTCAAACAGAACAATTTTTACCTTTGGCTCCAATAAAATCAGACAAACCGGCTTCAACTGGAGATTATATCTTTGAACCTTCGAAAGAAGAAATTGTTTTGACTTTGATTCCAAAATCATTGAAAACTCAATTATACAAAGGAATTAGAGATTCATTCGCTTCTGAACACGGAGCACGTATGACTGCGATGCACAAAGCAACAGACAACGCAACAGATTTAAGAGATCAGTTGAAATTAACTTATAACAAAGCACGTCAAGCTGCTATTACTAACGAAATCTTAGAAATCGTTGGTGGAGCGGAAGCTTTGAAAGGATAAGAAAAAAATAAAATTTTTTTCAAATTTTCAAATGCGATGCTTTGAAAGGATAAGAAAAAAATAAAATTTTTTTCAAATTTTCAAATGCGATGCTTTGAAAGGATAAGATTTTATTCTAAAATATATTGAAGAGCTACGTTTATCGTGGCTCTTTTTTTGTTTAATTTTATATTATAAAAGCATCTAAATTTTAATACTACAACCCTTGAAAACAATAGAACTTACCACAATTAACGAAATGATTGCTCAATTTGAAATCATGAAGCATTTGTATCCTAAATTTACTTTAGAAAAATACGAGTCCTATTTAATAGAGATGATTCCACATAATTATACTCAAATTGCCGTTTTCGATAAGGAAGAAATTCTTGGACTAACGGGTTGTTGGTCTGGAACTAAACTTTGGTCTGGAAAATATTTAGAAGTAGATAATTTCATTGTTCATCCAAATCATCGTTCTAAAGGAATTGGAAAACTTCTAACTGATTTTGTAAATCAAAAAGCACTAGATTTAGGATGTACTATGATTGTTTTGGATGCTTTTACGGGCAATTTTATAGCACATCGGTTTTATTATAATCAAGGCTATGAACCAAGAGGGTTTCACTTTATCAAAATGATTAACGAAGAAGGGTTGTCGTAAATGGCTTGCATTAAATCTAATTATATTGAATCAAGAAAATCAATATTTAACCAAAGAAATGGTTATTTTTGTTTTCTAATCAAATAGGCAAACTCTTGGGATTATATAAAAATCTATTTAAACAAACGGCTATATATGGACTTGCAACGGTTTTGCCGCGAATGTTCAGCTTTTTATTGGTGCCACTTTATACCAATTTGCTTCCAAAAGAAGAATATGGAAAAGTTTCTATCATTTTTGCCTACATGATTTTCTTCAATGTCATTTTAGCTTACGGCATGGAAACTTCATTTTTTAGATTTTACAATAACGAAACCGATAAAAAATCGGTTGTCGAAACCACGACAGTTTCTGTTTTTTGGTCTACAATACTATTCTTATTTCCTGCATTAATTTTTCGAAATGCACTAGCT
>Ga0209499_1002557_pt1 | contig 11579 bp, 8 predicted proteins | sample C_130208_EF_Meta_FD_187306 | JGI IMG/M metagenome (GOLD analysis project Ga0209499, IMG submission 187306) | Freshwater microbial communities from Lake Croche, Canada to study carbon cycling - C_130208_EF_MetaG (SPAdes) (version 2) | ecosystem: Environmental > Aquatic > Freshwater > Lake | place...
GCGTCTTCCGTCTGATCGGACACAACTGGCTCCTATCTCAAGCAAACTCTTCCTATGTGACCTTTATACCAGTATAGCCATGTAAATGGTATTACTTCGCCTCTTGTGGCTATAGCCTTGTCTGAAAAACTCTAGAATAAACTTCCCGCTGTATTCGCCGGCCGCTGAGCTGGGCAATGAACGGCTCTTATCGTTGTAGATATCAATCCGCTCCCGGAACAATAACTTCCAGCGGTTGGAACACCTAGGCCGTGGTCTTTCCGTGGCACCAGGGGCCGATGAGGGGAGGATCTTAGTTAAAGCCGAAGTGCGGATGATTCTTCCCGGTAGCGGAAGACACGCTCCGCCGGGGCGGTGTCGTTTGCGGGTCTGATACCCATTCTCAAACCATCGTGCACGCAAACTGGTGGCAACCGGACCCAACCTGAAATGTAGTGCGTCCATTGCGTGCGTCCATGGTTTCGGTTCCGGAATATGTCGCCACGGGCTGGCCGTCAACAGTCACCGCACTCGCGCCCCGGGGCAGTTCGACCGTCGCCGTACTGTTTGCCGGAATGGTAACGTCGAGCGCGAATTGCCAACTGCTGCGCCGCCACGCAACTTCGATGCGACCGTACAGCGACTCATGCCAGGCTTTCACCCAGTCCAGCCCCTCCACCGGATTCGGACGGATGATCGCGTGCTTGAAACCGGGTTGTGCGGGATCGGGATGGATGCCGGCCAGCCCTTTGTAGAACCAGGCGCTGATATCGCTGAACATGTGGTGATTGCGTGAACCGGAACCGTCCCAGCCCTCCCAGAGCGTCGTCGCACCCTGACGGATCCAATGCCCCCAGCCCGGGAAATCCTCCTGCGTCGCGATCGCAAACGCCAGATCGACACGGCCAAGATCGGTCAGCGCATGCAGAACATATTTGGCGCCCAGGATGCCACAATCGATATGACGCCGGCGCTCTTCGACGTGCTGCGCCAATGTCGCCAAAAAGGCCGGCTTCTCGGGCGCGTCGAGCAACCCCTGGTACAACGCGCAGGCCACCGCAGTCTGGTTGCCTCCGGTTACGGAGGCTTTTTTGAAACTGATGAAATGCTTTCGAAATGCCTGGCGGACTTTGCCGGCCAGTGCCGCAAACCGACGCGCGTCGGCTTTCTTGCCGAGCAGTTCCGCCGTCTGCCGCAGCACGTCGGCGTGGACGAAGAAGTACGCCGTATCGGTGACCGCATTGGGGCAGCCGGGCTTTTCCGACTCCACGTTGGGTGCCGCCCAATCCCCCAAGCCGTAGTCGACCGTGTAATCGGTGGTCATCGTCAGCATGTAGTCCAGATAGCGCTTCATGCTTTCATAATGCGTTTCCAGAATTGCCGTGTCGCCCTCGTATAGGTACAGATACCAAGGGATCAGAATGGACGCGCTGTCCCAGGCCGGTCCGCTGCCCCAGTTGTACCCCCACCCACCGGTCGGCACGATCCCGGGCAACTGTCCCGAGGGACGCTGCGCGTCCCTCAGGTCGCCCAGCCACTTGTGATAGGCCGAGCGCGGGTCGAAGTTTAGCAGCACCTGTTCCGCCGAGATCGAGGCGTCACCGGTCCAGCCGTTCTTCTCCCGTTGCGGGCAGTCGGTCGGAAATCCGTGATAGTTCCCCAGCGTGGACCAGCGCGCGCAGGTTTGAATTTTATTGAGCAGCTCGTGGCTGCAAGAGAATTCGCCACGGGTGGCAAGATCGGTATGCAGCACGCGCCCCTCGAGATTATCCAGCGTCGGCGTGCCCGGAAACCCGGTCACCTGAATGTACTGAAACCCGTGATAGGTGAAGCGCGGCTCCCAGACTTCCATCCCATGCCCCTTCAAGATATACTGGTCCATCTGGCATTCGCCCGTCTTGATGAACATGTTGATGTTGGACTGGTCAAGGTCGCCCTCGACTGTGAGTTTTTCCGCGTACCGCAGCGTCACTTCGGTCCCGGCCGGACCGGAGACTTTCAATCGCCCCCAGCCGCTGATGTTCTGGCCCAGGTCATAAACCCAGATGCCGGGCTTGACCTCCTGGACCGCTGCCGGCCGCAGTGTCTGGGTAACGCGGATGGGCGGATGCTGCTGCGACCGCAACCGACCGCCTGGGCCGGGCACGATCACCGCCGTCGTCCAGGCGGAATCGTCGAATCCGGGAGCAGCCCAGCCCTCCCGCTCCAAGCGTGCATCGTAAAACTCGCCGTTGCGCAGCGCGTCGAACACGATGGGGCCGGTGCCGACGCGCCAGGAGCGATCGGAAGCGATCGTCTGCATTGATCCGTCCTGGTAGCGGATCTCCAGTTGTGCCAGGAGCTTGGCCTGGTCGCGCCAGGCGGCCTCGCTGTAGTTGCAGACGAAGGCGGTGGAGGCGTTGTACCACCCATTCCCCAGCACCACGCCGAGTGCATTCCCGCCTTTCCGGATCAGGGAGGTCACGTCAAGCGTCTGATAATGTACGCTCTTGTCGTAGCAGGTGACGCTTGGCGCCAGCACCTCGTCGCCGGCCTTCGTCCCATTGAAATACGCCTCGTAGTACCCCAGCCCGATGATGTACAGCCGCGCGGATGCGACCGGCTTGGCCACCCGGAAGACGCGGCGCAGCAGCGGGGCCGGCTCCACCGTCGTCTCGGCCGGGTGCGATTTCTTGCCGGCAATCCACTTCGCGGTCCAGTCGCGTTCCTGTCGCAGCCCCATCTCCCAAACGGCGGGTTCGCTCCACGCTTCGTTCGTCTGCCTGGTGGCATCCACGGTTGCCACCCACACCTTCCAGTGGCAGCGTTGGCGGGAGCGTAGCGATTTTCCCGCATAGCGAAGCTGCACGGATTGGGCGGATGCAACGACACCGCTGTCCCACAGATCGCTGCCGTTCCCCGCCAACTGTTCAGGGGTACTGGCGACAAGCACCCGATATGCCGCCTGCCGCACACCGCGCGCCGGTGAGTCAATCCGCCAAGCGAGCCGGGGTTCCGGCGTCTCCACACCCAATGGGTTCACAGAATAATTACAGGTCAACTCGGTTACGCGCATGATTCAATCTCACGGAATCTTCTGCCCGACCCACGGGCACTCGAAGTGGTGCGCGCCCGCGCCGACCGCCTGCTGTGCGCCCCCCGGGAGAATGACCGTGCCGGTACAGTCTGCGGGAATCTCCACATCCCAGTGGAACCGGTCATCCCGGATCTGCCAGGAAGAGGCAAGGCGGCCCTGCGGGCTTTTGTGTTCTGCTCGGGCCCAAGTCAGGCCGGCCACTGGCTGTGGAGCGAGGATTGTGTGCTTGAACCCCGGCTGTTCCGGATCGGGAGTTATGCCGGCAAGATATTGGTACATCCAGGCAGAAATGTCGCCGAACATGATATGGTTGCGTGACGCATTCCCGCTCCAGGATTCCCAAAGGGTGCTAGCGCCCTGCCGGAGCCAGTGTGCCCAGCCAGGATATTCAGGCTGGGTAAGCATGCGGAGCGCGACGGATGCATAACCATTCTCCGCAAGCGCCCGGGGGACGTACTTGGCCCCGAGGATACCGAAGTCGGCCTTGCAGCTGTTGGCCTGGACGATTTCCGCGAGTCGGCAGGCCACCACCGCACGCTCGGAATCCTCCACCAACCCCTGATGCAGGGCGCAAGCCAAGGCGGTCGGCTCGCCTTTGGAGTAGATTCCATCGCCGCGATAGAAGCGTGTGTTGAAGGCACGTTTGATGTCGGCTGCAAGCCGCTCAAAGCGAAGCTGATCCTCTTCATAACCGAGGATCTGGGCGAAGCGCGCGAGGGTCAGGGCGTCGATGTAGTAGTACCCGGTGGAAGTAATGGCCGTCTCCGCCATTCGGGAGCCGTCAAAGTGACTCCAGTCGCCGAGACCAAATGAAAGGATATTATCCACGGCCAACGAGGCACAGAAGCCGAGATACTTCTTCATCGCGCCATAATTGGAACGGATGGCCGAGGTATCGCCGGTGAAGAGGTAGACATACCATGGAATGAGGATCAGGGCACTGTCCCAGGCCGGCCCCGAGCCCCAGTTGTATCCCCACCCTGCCGTGGGAACGATACCTGGAAGCTGTCCACTGGGACGCTGGGCATCGGCGATGCTCCCGACCCACTGTGCGTATGATGAGCCCGCGGCAAAGTTGAATAATCCGGTCTCGGCAGCCAGCAGCGCGTCACCGGTCCATCCGTTCTTCTCCCGATGCGGGCAGTCGGAAGGGATCCCCACGAAATTCCCGATGTATGACCACACGGTATTGGCCTGAAGCTTCTCGAGCGTCGGATCGGAACAGGAAAACTGGCCGATCTGGGGAAAAGCCGTGTGAACCACCCGCCCTTCGACCGAATGAATCTTCACATCGCCACTGATGGAGATGTACTGGAACCCATGGTAGGTGAAGCGCGGTTCCCAAATTTCAATTTTACCACCTCCTTTCAGGATGTAGCGGTCGGTCTGGCAGTCGCCACCCTTGATGAAAAGAGCGATGTGCTCCTGATCCAGCGAGCGGTCCTTGAGCCTCTCGCCGTACCGGATGGTTACCTCCGCTCCGCGTGGGCCGGAGACCCCGATCCGCGCCCATCCGGTGATGTTCTGGCCGATGTCGTAGACGGTCTCGCCCGACGGCAGAATCCAGGAGTCTGCCGCAGGAAGTGTGCGCATTACCTTGCAGGGGGGCATGAGTTGCGGCTCAAGGATACCGCCGGGACCAGCCACTGGGCCTGCCGACTTCCAGGCGGAGTCGTCATAGCCGGCCTCCAACCAACCCTCCAACTCGAGGCGGGCATCGTAATGCTCGCCGTTGCGCAGTCCATCGAAAATTATCGGACCCGGAGCGGTCTTCCACTCGGTATTCGAGACGAGGACAACCTCGCCGTCGCGTTCCAGTTCCAAGAACAGTTTAGGGTAGTCGCGCCAGGAGGCCTTGTCGAAATGCCAGGTGTCCGGTGTATGGCAGTTGTACCAGCCGTTGCCCAGGATGACCCCGATCGTGTTGACGCCAGCGCGTAATTGGTGCGTGATGTCATGCGTAACGTAAAGCACGCGCTTGTCGTATTGAGTCACGACAGGGTCGAGCACCTGCTCTCCGACCCGTTCTCCGTTCAAATACAATTCGTAATAACCCAGCCCGCAGATGCGGATGAGAGCCTTGCCTCCTGCCTCGCACCAGAAGACTCGGCGAAAATAGGGGGCGGGTAAAGTCGCTCCATACCAACTTCCGAGATCTACCCCAGGTGTTGCGATCCACTGGGCATGAGTATTCCACTGATGCATGAATGGATTGGAATCTGACTAGTGAGAATCTATTTTGCTAGACTCTTTTTTTGGTTCCTCGACCGTGATCACGGAAGCATCCAGGGCAGCAGATCATGAGCCTGAGGGTAAGCGACTCCTCCGGTGATCAATGCGCCAGCCTGTTTCGAATTCCTAAGCGCTATTGAGCATCTTCAAAATCGGCCTGAGCTCACCCGTTGAGAGATGTCCAGCGGGCGTTGTTTTTCGAGCTTTCAACCGCGGCCTCGATGAAGGCCATTCCGCGGATGCCATCCTCGATCTTCGGATAGTCGAGCGCAACCTGATCGGGGATGGCGCTGTCGAGACCGGCACGGAGATGGTTGGCGAAGTTCCGGTAAATGTTGGCGAAAGCCTCGAGGTAGCCCTCGGGATGCGCAGACGGGGTGCGGGTGTTGGCTGCTGCTGCTGCCCCGAGATAGCCCAGGCCGGTGCGCCAGACTTCCATCGGCTTGTCGGACCATTTCACGAGCAGGGTGTTGGGCTCCTTCTGATGCCATTCGAGACCCCCGAGTTCGCCATAGACGCGGATGCTGAGATTATTCTCCTCGCCGACCGAGATCTGGGAGGCATGGAGGACCCCCTTCGCCCCGTTTTCAAATCGGAGCAGGATGTTGCCGTCGTCATCAAGGGCACGTCCCTCGACAAAGGTGGTCAGGTCGGCGGCGAGTTCCTTGATCTTTAGGCCGGTGACATACTCCGCGAGATTCTCGGCATGGGTGCCGATATCACCGATGCAGCCGGCGGCACCCGAACGAGCCGGATCAGTGCGCCATGCAGCCTGCTTCTGCCCGCTCTCCTCGATTCGCGTGGAGAGCCAGCCCTGGGGATATTCCACGACGATCTTGCGGATCTTGCCGAGGCGTCCCGAGAGGACAAGTTCGCGGGCCTGCTTGACGAGCGGATAGCCGGTGTAGTTGTGGGTCAGTCCGTAGAGCAGGCCCGTGCGGGAGACGATCGATTCGAGTTCCCTGGCCTCAGCCAGGTCAAAGGTGGCGGGCTTGTCGGAGAGGACCGGAAAACCGTGCTCCAGGGCGCACTTCGCGGCGGGAAAATGGACATGGTTCGGCGTGACGATCGCGACGAAATCCATCCTCTCGCCCACAGGCATGGCCGCCTCCCCCTTCATCATCTCCTCAAAGGTTCCGTAGCAGCGCTCGGGCGGCAGGAAGAGATCGGCTCCCGAATCGCGGGATCGCTGGGGATCACTGCTGAAGGCGCCGCAGACCAGTTCGATCTGGCCGTCGATGTTGGCGGCGATGCGGTGGACGCCGCCGATGAAGGCCCCGCGTCCTCCTCCCACCATTCCCATGCGGATCTTGCGTTTTGAGGCAGGAACGGCCGTGCTCATTTTCCGGATTTGTCAAAGGCTGCGTCGAAGGCGACGGCGCTCGGGGTGAAGTCGAGTTTGCGGACGAAGGCAGCGGATTCGGTCGCCCCGTGGACACGGTCCATCCGGCCATCCTCCCACTCCACGGAGAGGGGACCCTGATAGCCGATGTCGTTGAGAGCCACGATCACATCCTCGAAGCGGATGTCGCCGCGCCCGTCGGAGCGGAAGTCCCAGTAGCGGCGAGCGTCCCCGAAGCTCGTGTGTCCGCCAAAAACGCCGACCGTGCCGTCTCCGTGCCCCCACCAGACATCCTTGATGTGGGCGTGGAAAATACGTCCGGCGAAGTTCCGGATGAACTTCACGTAGTCGACCCCCTGGTAGCCGAGGTGGGAGGGATCGTAGTTGAAGCCGAATCGCCGATGATTCTTCACGGCGGCGAGGGCGCGCTCCGCGGACGCGGTGTCGAAGGCGATCTCACCTGGGTGAACCTCGAGCGCGAAATTCACATTCTCCTTCTCGAAAGCATCCAGGATAGGTGTCCAGCGGGTTGCGAAGTCATTGAAACCTTTCTGCCAATACTCCTGCGAGGTCGGGGGGAAGGCATAGATCGCATGCCAGATAGAGGAGCCCGTGAAGCCATTAACCGTCACGGGGTGCGGTTTTTGTGAGAAGTCGGGCTTGCGGTTGAAAAAGTTTCTGGCGGCCTTGGCGGTCAGGATCATCCGCTCCGCAGCCCGCTGGCGGACTCCCTCAGGAGAGCCATCACCCCAGATTTCCGGGGGAAGGATCGCCTGATGGCGCTCGTCGATCAGGTCGCAGACGGCCTGTCCGACCAGATGGCTGGAGATGGAATAGCAGGAGAGGCCATTGTCGGAGAGAAGCTTCCAGAGTTGGCCGCAGTACTCGGCGGATACGGAGGAGGAAGCGGCGGCAACGACATCGAAGTGGTCGCCCCAGCAGGCGAGTTCCACGCCGTCATATCCCATTTTTTTCACCAGGGGGGCGAGTTCAGCAATCGGAAGGTCGGCCCATTGGCCGGTGAAGAGGGTGACGGGGCGTGACATGAGTAGGGTTAGGATTCGAAGGTTGGGGAGGAGTGGAGCCGGGGTGGGTGTGCCAGAATGATTAAAACACAGCGATCAGGTGACGCAAAGAGTCAAAACAGCTCGCCGTGCCCTCGCATAACCACCGGGCGGCTCTCATCGAGAGTCGGAGATTATCAGTTGTACTTCGCGGGAAGGGCGCGCCCTTTCTTGGCGCTCTGCACGGCAAGGTCGAGGATGTGGATGGGACGGCGGGACCACTCGGGGGTGATAACAAGCTTTGTTCCCTTGGTCAGGTGATCGGCGATATTTCCGTAGAAGCGGTGATGCTCGTCGGGATAGTGCGATCCCTGCTCCACCGTCTGCGTCTTCCCGTTCTTCTTGTGCAGCGTGTACCCAGACCAATCGATGACATAATTCCCCTCGGTGCCTATGATTTCCAGAAAGCCCGGCTTTCTGTGGGAGTCGAGCGATGTGATGTTGAGCGTCAACCAGGATGCATTACGGAAGCGCACGACGGCTTCCGCCTCATCCTCATTGGTATCCTTTTTCCATTTGGTTCTGGGAGCCCAGTAGCCACACTTGGAATAGCCCGAGACCTCGGTGACCTCGGAGTCAATCATCTGGAGCCCGTATTCGAGCAGATGAACGCCCCAGTCGTAGAGAACCCCGCCCGAGATCGAGCGGCTTGCGCGCCACCAATCTCCGGGCTGTTGCCATGTGCCCATGCGCGCCTCGATGTGGTAGACCTCGCCGATGACCTTCTTTTCCCTGATCTGCTCCAGCGCCCTCAGGATCCAACCGTCCCAGTGGCGGTTGTGATAGGTGGAGAGAACCACGCCGGCCTTTTTGGCGGCGGCAATCATGGCGTCGCACTCCGCGGTGGTGATGGCCAGAGGTTTCTCGCAAACAACATGGCGCCCGGCCTTGAGGCATTGAAGGCCGATCTTCGCGTGCGTGTTGTGGGGGGTGATGATGGTGACCAAGTTGACATCCGAGTTACGGAGCATTTCAGCGACGGTCGTATAGGTCTGGATACCGGGGAAATCCGTGCTGGCGATTTTGAGCCGATCCGGATCGATTTCGGTGACCGCGACCGGGGTCATGCCGGCCTGCTGCATTTGTTTCAGATGACCGAGCCCCATGTTGAAGGCACCCCCGTAGCCGATGACGCCGACGCGGATTTCGGAGGTTTTTTTGATTTTTTTCACCGAGATAGTTTTCGATTCGTTTGTGAAGGCTCAGAGGGCATTGCCCGCCCAAAGAATGCCGCGCAGCGACATCTCGAAGACCGCCGGATAGCGGTCGAATTCAGAGGGCTCATGCCCGAGCGCCGAGTAGAAGACGCGCCCCTGGCCCCACATCCTGGACCAGACGACCGGCATGGAGAAGGTGATACCCTCGTAAGTGTACTCCGAGTCCGCAAGCACCCGGACAGCGGGATCCATGAGCATGTAGTATTGTTCCGAGTTGTACGGGAAGGCCTTCGGAAGGCCCTGCATGACGGGGTCGCCCGGCTCGGAAACCCTCACAGTGTACTCGCCCACATGCGGATGACCGACAAAGTGGCCGCCGACCATCCATTCGTACATGAGATCGCCACGGAAGGCATCACCCATGCCTCCATGCAAGCCGCCGAGCCCTACTCCCGCGTGGACTGCGACGCGCAGACCGTCACTTTCCTGTGGGGTAAGACTTCCCATCGTCCAGCAGGGTGAGATAACGGAAAAAGTCTTGAGCCACTCGGGATCGGCCAGACGTTCCAGGCTCGTGATCACCTCGGTCTCGCAACCCCGCTCACGCAGCGCAGTGCCGAATTTCTCGACAATCTGATCAGGGTAGTGGCCATCCCAACCTCCTTGGAGGAAAAGAATTTTAGGTGTTTTTATCAAACACGTTGACATAAATTTCAGAGCTTCACAGTCGACCGGGTGCATTCCGAATCGAAGCAGGCGTCCAGCGCCTTCTGGATCTCGGCCCCGCGGGCGAAATCGGGTTGCCCCTGCTCCCCGGTTCGGATGGCAGTGATGAACCGCTGGTAGATATTCGGTGTCTTGGGTGCCTTGATTGTTTTCCAGGCAGCCTTGTGGACATCGGCACCGAGACAGACCTCCAGCTCGTCATGGGAGCGGTCGAGGTCGAGGCGGAGGGCCCCCTTGGTTCCGTGAACATGAAGGTGGAGTGAATTGTGATAGCCGGTGGCCCAGCGGGTGGTATGAATCACGCCGAGAGCCCCATTGGCAAACTCGACCTGGATGAGCGCAGAATCGTTGGCGTCGAGCGGATACTCCCTCCTGCGCTTTCCCTTGAGTTCGGTGAAAGTTTTCAGGCGCGCATTGAGGCTCTTGATCGGCCCAACCGGGAGGGTCGCGAAATCGATGATGTGGACGCCGACATCGCCGAGCACTCCCTTGCTGCCATGTTTGGTCGAGAGTCTCCAGAGCCATGCAGGTGTTGTCTTCCAGTCACCCCAGGCATTGCTGACGAGCCAGCTCTGGAGGTAGTTGGCCTCGACATGGACGATATCGCCGAGCTTGCCTTCGCTCACCAGTTGGGAGGCCTTCTGGATGGCCGGGGCATTCCGGTAGCTGAAGTTCACCATGTTGACGACCCCGGCCTTTTTCGCCGCGAGCGCCATGCGCTTGGCATCGGGATAATTCGTCGCCAGAGGCTTCTCGCAGAGGATGTGCTTTCCGGCGGCAAGAACCTGAAGCGAAATCGGTGCATGGAACGCGTCGGGAGTGACATTGGCCACGGCATCGACTTCCGCCTCGCGAAGCAGCTTTGCCACATCCGTGAAGACCGCCGCCTTGCCTCCGTGCTTGGCGGCGAACTCACTCGCCCTCTGTTCGTTCACGTCGCAGACAGCGACAATCCTAACCCCGGGGGTTTTCAGAAACTCGATGGCATGGGCATTGGCCATGCCGCCGGTTCCGATGATCGCGAGGCGTATCGGCGCGTCTTTGGTCTTGATTGGGATACGGGGGGCTTTCTGGGAAGCCTTCGGTTTCTTTTTCATGGAAGATATCGTCAAGCAGTCGGATGGGTAGAGCGGGAGTGGGCAGAGTGGGCGCAGGGCATTCCCTAGCGATGACCCTCGGTGGAACGCTGTGCGGCCTCGGAATCGACGGGGAGCGGTTCGAGGGCCGGCGAGTTCGGGCAGACATCGGGAATGCAGACCGTGGGTTGCGCCCAGTGGACGGCGTTGGCGATGACCCTCTGCACCTGGGGATGATGGTAGGTCGGGTAAGTCTCGTGCCCGGGACGAAAGTAAAAGATCCGGCCGTTGCCCCGCTGCCAGGTTGCCCCGCTGCGGAAGACCTCGCCCCCCGTGAACCACGAGATGAAGATCAATTCGTCGGGAGTCGGGATACCGAAGGGTTCTCCGTACATCTCTTCGGCGGGAATCTCGAAATAGTCGCCGATACCGGCCGTGATCGGATGATGCGGAGCAACATTCCAGAGACGCTCCTTGTCGGAGGATTCCCGCCATTTCAGAGAGCAGGTCGTCCCCATGAGGGATTTGAAAATCTTGGCGTAGTGACCGGAGTGCAGGACGATGAGGCCCATGCCCTCAAGGACACGTGTCCTGACGCGGGCCACAACCTCGTCGGAGACGTCGTCGTGGGACATGTGCCCCCACCAGATGAGGACATCAGTGGCGGCAAGCACCTTCTCGGTGAGGCCGTGTTCCGGTTGGTCGAGCCAGGCCGTGGAGATCGACAAGCCCGGTTCCTTGCGCAGCGCTGCTGCGATCGCCTCGTGCATCCCGTCCGGGTAGAGAGCGGTGACTTTGGGGTTCTTCTTCTCGTGGCGGTATTCCCCCCAGACGAGGGTTTGGATGGTGCTGTTGGACATGACGGATGCTTGATGTTGTTTGCTGATCTAGGTGCGGTAAAAAAACCTTCTGAACGCTATTAGAGAG
>Ga0209499_1002558_pt1 | contig 11578 bp, 12 predicted proteins | sample C_130208_EF_Meta_FD_187306 | JGI IMG/M metagenome (GOLD analysis project Ga0209499, IMG submission 187306) | Freshwater microbial communities from Lake Croche, Canada to study carbon cycling - C_130208_EF_MetaG (SPAdes) (version 2) | ecosystem: Environmental > Aquatic > Freshwater > Lake...
GTTGTATTTCACTTGTGGATTCCCAGACAGCGAACAGAACCCGATTACCACTCCCTGACTTCCATTGCACAGTAGGAGAGCTCCTCCTCCTCCTCCAACACCACCACTCGAGTCCGATTGGATGTTTGTCACGCACATTACATGGGCGCCTATTTTCAATTTCAACGTCTTTTCGCACATCAAATTATTCGACAGGTTCTCTTGCTCGTAATTTATCTCCTGCGTGCTGTGCTTGTACTTGTTCTTGTCCTCAATTTCATTCACATTGTTGATTTTATATTCGCGCTCTTCACCCTTTAACAACAGCATCTCACTGTTGTTTATTCCGTCAACTCGGTTCTTTGTGGGATACAGCTTCGTTATCACGAGGCCTCCTCTTTCTCCTTCTCCTTCTCCATCTTTTTGGCGCTGCGCGCGGCCGACATATGACAACAACAAATCTATTGACTTCCGCTTGATTCGACCTTCGCGCACTTGGTTCAGTATTCCAGCGTACAAATCATCCTTCTGTCTGAATATTTTTACCAGCTGCACCTGGCAGTCGCGATGAAACACCGAGTTCCAATCATCGCTCTCGAAGCAGTACCTCGAAGTGTCGGGGTCGTCCTTGTTTCCCACCGGCGGCAATTGGAAAAAGTCGCCCGAGAAGACCAACTGGATGCCGCCAAACGGACGACTTGAATTGCGCATTGTCATGCCAATTTGGTTGAGTGAATCGAACAATTTCAGCGACAACATGCTGACTTCGTCGATTACCAACACTTGGGTTTCCCGCCACATCTTTTTCGCGGTGCGGTTCTTCAATATCTTGCTCAATAGCTGGTCTACCGACGTGTTTCCGAGTCCGATGCCCGACCAGGAATGGAGCGTCTTCGCATTGGTGTTCAAGAGGACCGCTGCGCACCCGGTTAGCGCACACACGTGAATCCTCTTGCCCTTGCGGATTGCGTCCTTGTATATTTTTCGAATCAGTTCGGATTTGCCGGCGCCTCCTGGCCCGGTTACGAAAATATTTTGGCCCTTGGCGTACTTGTCGAATGCGAGCTGCTGCTCTAACGAGAGCTGGTGCTCTGGCTGTTGCGGCGGGTGCTCTACAAGTGCAATTGGGGCTTTTGCTTCTGCATTCATTTTTGCCTTTTTGAAAAAGGTAGAGTCAAATAACTATCTACCTATTATAATTGAGACCTTTTTAGATTCATTTTTTCTACCTTTTCTACCTTTTCTACCTTTTCTACCTTTGAAAAGGTAGAGCCAAACCTACGAAACCTACCTTTTCTACCTTTGAAAAGGTAGAGCCAAACCTACCTTTTCTACCTTTAGAAAAGGTAGAGCCAAACCTACCTTTTCTAAAGGTAAATCCAAAAAAAAGGTATCTTCGTCATCATCTTCATCATCATCTTCGTCATCATCTCCGTCGTAGGGTTTGGCTCTACCTTTTCAAAGGTAGATTCAAAGGTAGATTCACATAGACTTTTTTGGCAGACACCTTCCAAAACCAGGGATGGTCGTAAATTATCTTGATGTCGTTGCCGCCGTTCAGGCGCTCCATTGCATTTTTGGCAGTTTCATTGTCGTGGTTCCACGTCTTGTAGTGAACAAACACTCGCTTGAAATCGTCGTGTTTATTGTGTACAACTTCAATGTTTCTAATCAGTCCCATGTTCAATCTGTCGAATGCTTTGTATATTTCACACTCATGCACGCTCTTGAACACTCGTGGAATGCAAAGAATCGGAGGTTTGTTGTTCATCTGGGTTTTGGGTTGGCTTGGGGTTGGCTTTATAAGTTGTTGGTGTTGTTCTTGGTGTTTGTGTTGTGCTCAGTGTTTTTATTATTCATTTTTTTTACTACGCGGGGTGCTGTTTTTTCAGTGCTCTATTTTCAGTTGTTTTTATTTTTGATTTTTTTTGCATTTTTTCACTTTGAAAAATTTTAGATTTTTTGAAATTTTACAAATAAAAATGATTAGTTTTTGCATTTATTGCTGTCACGTACAAAACTTTATAAATCACCGTTTCTAATACGTTTTAATTAAGCTTCTACTTCTACTATGACTGACGCTGTCTTTGCCGCATACTTGAACCACACTGGTTTGGAACACCATCCGCACCAGTTTAAAGGGGTTAGATGGTGCGTCCGAAACGAGACTCGCGCTAACGCCCCATTTGGAGTGAGGGGAGGGTTGGTGGCTGACGAAATGGGTCTTGGCAAAACCATCCTCATGATTGGAACTCTACTAGCCAACATCTTGACCAACACACTCATCGTAGTTCCAACTAGCCTCATCAGCCAGTGGCACGACCAGATTTTCAAGACCACCGGATATCGCCCATTGATTTACCACAGTTCCAACAAGCAAAACAAGAAAAAAGATGTTACGGTTGAAATGCTAGTCGGGTCGCGCATCGTCATCACTACTTATGCCGCGATTGCAATTGATAAGAAAAAGAAACAAAAACAAAAAGAAGAAAAACAAAAAGAAGAAAAACAAAAAGAAAAAGAAGAACTTGGACCTCTTCACCAAGTGGCGTGGTCTCGCGTCGTATTCGACGAAGCCCATCACCTCAGGAACGCCAACTCGAGGCACCACGGTGCGACTCTGCTCAAGACCGACATTCGTTGGCTCATTTCCGGAACTCCCGTCCAGAACAAGCGACGGGATTTCTACAACTTGTGTGCCGTTCTGAGAATTCCAAAGGAGCTTCACAAAGAGATACCATTCGTCAACCACAATTTCGTACTCCGAAGGACCAAGGCTCAAGTCGGTATTCGAATGGCCGGGCTTGTTAGAGTGAACACTGTTGTTGCGTGGACCAACCCAAAAGAGCGCGAGCTGTCTGAGAGGGCGCATTCTGTTCTCAAATTTAGCAACATTGAAATCGAAGAGGAAAAAGAAGAGGAAGAAGAAGATGATGATGATGTTTTGATGACGTCAACGTCCAACTGTCTGATTGCGACAATGCGCGCACGCCAGATTTGCGTTTTGCCCAGCTTATCTGCAAAGTCGTTGTCGCTACGCGATTCGCGGTACTTTGAAGAGGTGCTGCGCCAGAAGAGCAGCAGCAAGATTGATGCGGTCATCGAGGAGATTGTTCGGACGAAGGACAATGGCAACGGAAAGCTGTTGTTTTGCAGCTTCCGGGCAGAGATTGACGCGGTGCACGCTCGTTTGGTGGAGTGTGGAATCAGCTCGATTGGCGTGCTGGACGGAAGGACTAAAGACCGCATTCGAGTTCTCGAAGAGAAGAAGGACGTCCTCATTCTCCAAATTGCGTCTGGGTGCGAGGGGCTCAACTTGCAGAAAAACTACAGTGAAATTTACTTTGTTAGCCCGCACTGGAATCCGTCAGTAGAAGACCAGGCAGTCGCCAGGTGCCATCGTATCGGGCAAACAAAAAGCGTGATAGTCAAGCGATTTGAAATGTCGAACTTTGCCACTTGGAATAGTGAGGCCGTGATGGGAGTGTTCAGGTCGATTGATAACTTGGAGTTGGACGCGGAAGAAAAAAAGAGAGAGAGAAAGAGAGAAGGACAAAAAGAAAAAGACAAAATGTACAAATTCGGGAAACTGCTTCAAGGGATTTGGCACCACGAACAGGGTATTGCAAGGGAAATCGCATCGTACTTCGGAGAAAACAACAGTTGGAAAACGGTATCTATTGACCGTCACATAAAAACAAGACAACTGGCAAAGCGCTTGATTTCTAGGGAGTTTCAAAATCAACCTTTTCAACCTTTGGAAAAGGTTGAGCCAAATAGATAGTAGGGGGAGAGCGGGAGAGTGGGAGAGCGTGGTTCGAGATTTGGTTGATTTGGCTGGAACCTTTTCCAAAAGATTTGGCTCAACCTTTTCCAAAGGTTGATTCCAAAGGTTGAAAGAAAAACAATATAAAAGTTTTTTGCTGTTTTATTATATTCAGTCGATAACTTGATAATTGTAATTATAGAATGCCTTTTCAAATATGGACTTTGATATACAAGACTATTCGACACAATGTCGTCGACATCCTTGCTCTACCGAAGCAAATTCGCGAAGCCGTCGGATTGGAAGAAATTGTAATTCATCGATTCAACTGGACGACGACGACGCAACCAGTACTTCAACAAGAGGAGTACTGCGACATTGTTTAGTGTAGTGTAGTGTCGTGTAGTGTAGTGTCGTGTAGTGTAGTGTCGTGTAATTCGTCAAAGGTGTATATTTGTTTTCATCTGTATGAACATCAACATGAATACGAAAAGCTTATTTACTGTCGTAGCATCATCCGACGTTGATTTAACAGGCGTTACTTGGTTACAAGTCCCGTCTTCTGTTATTCATTGTTCTCACAACGACGACATTATCGTTAACAAGTTCGTGTATGACATTGTGACGAAACCAATCGGTGGATATCTAGCGGCACTCGACAAGGATTTTGACGACTGGGTTAACGTCTACAGGACCACATACAATTCATTCAAGTCGGTCGATAATTTCTTCACCGACCAGGCGTTTCTTCAATCTTGTGACCAACTAATATTTGCCGACTCTTCATCTCTCGATTACAGCAAAAGGTTCATTATGAAATGCATTGTTGATTTCTACTGGATTAATATCAGCTGTGGCGAGAGACCGCCACCGGTTGTCGCGATATCAGATGTCGAATCGGTGCTTGCGCGCGTATTTGACACTGACGAAGGGTTCAAGAAGAAGATTGAGTTGTATGCTTCGCTGGTTCAAACAAGGAAACATCGCCTCACTCTGCTGCGCGACTACATGGGCGACTATATGTGACGTGTGACGTGTGACGTGATTGATGAGTTACAAAAAAAAATGATTTTATTCTTTTTAGCTTGGGTTCAAATACTAAAACTAACAACAACAACAATTCAAACATCTGTAAACAGCTTACTACATAACACACACACCTCAAACATGAATTCTTATTCATCATATGCTGATGCAGGTGCTGGTGCAGGATTCGGGTTGGACAACAACGTTGGTTGGTTGCGCGACAGCGCCGTCGTTGACGCGACTAATGCCAATTACGAAATGTCTGACGAAGACTACAAGCTTATTTGCGATGCCGTCAAGTTCGCGGCTAAAACCCATCCCGGTATTGTTGATAAAGAAAGGACGTACAATTATTTGATTCGCCGGCTTGGCGAGGATGTGTTTTGGAGGTGGTATAAATTTTTCGAACAGCGGTACTCCGCCAAAGATTTGAACATTGTCGATTCTGCAATCTCGAGGGTGTATTGCTCCATCGCGACTGACAAGACATTCTATTTCCCGTCTTACCCGGTGAGCAGTTTTCTCGATACGGTCGCCAAAGAACAAAAGAATATGTACAGTCCTCGGGGTAAATGGGGAGCTGATGCTATAACGGAGCACCTTGAATATTTAATTGATATCCGAACTGCTGAACTGGAAAAATTTAACAGGATTTTGTACGTCGAGAAACAACAATTACTATTGCAGCAACAGCAGCAGATGAGATACCAAGGAGGATACCAAGGAGGATACCAAGGAGGATACCAACGAGGATACCAACAACAACAACAAGGTTACAGGTCGACGCGTTGGTAATAAAATAAAAGGGAAGCAGCGGAGCAAAAGGATATTCACATAACATAATTTGGGTTTTGGATTTTAGGAAGAGAGAGAGAAAAGTTCAATATTTTTTTATTTTTTATCATACAATAACAACAATGAAATCCTCCTTTACTTTGGTTGCCTTGCTGTCCGCACTTTTTGCGTCTTCTTCTTCTTCTCCTTCAGCTTCGGCTTGGTTGTTTAATTCGACTCAGATTGTTCCCAATAATTGCGTGTCGTTCTCTGTTTCGGCTGGCACTGGGTGCGCATGGATGTGCAATTACTGTTCCAATCAACTCGGGACCTACAACTACTACTTCACTGACGGTGTTTGCACGTACCAAACTGGGGGGTGCGCCGGCAGTCCGCAGGCAGGCGTCGTCTACACGTGCTGCTCTGCCTGAGGCCTGAGTACAATAAAAATATAATTGCCTGGTATTGATGCCAATTATATTTATTTTCGTGCAATTTTTCTACTCTTACGATTGCGGCGGTTACGTTTTTTTGTTTTCCCTCCCTTCCACGACCCCCCTCTCCCTCTCCTCCACGACCCCCCTGGCATCCTCCCCGACGCATGAAGATTTTTGCGAGTTTGTACACCGACTTCTTTATTTAACAGAGCCCATATTTTTACAAGGTCTTTATCGTCTATAGGATTGCGATACACATCTTTAAGTTTAATTGGATTGCCATCCATACCAACATTATATTTTAATATATCGTTTATATCATAATTCACACCATCTCGACTATACAATTGTATCGTTTGTCCAATTATAAAGGTCTTGAAATGCTTGGCGCTGTAACACAACCCGTTCACTTGAATTGTGTTATCTGGTGTAAGTCGTTCCATTGATATAGGACAAATCGGATAACCTTGTTGGTCAACTCCGTTTTGGGTGCAAGATTGCTTGATATTCGAAATCTGTTCGAAATGAGGAACAATTGACATTTTATATAATATGATATTTTTATTATTTTACGCGGTCTAAAGAAAAAATATAAAAAACACATAGATTCATAAAAAAAATGAGGGTTTTCGATTGTACTAGACTTGGATTACTAACTAACAACAACAAAACATTGCCTATACAAATGGATATTACTACTTGTGCCGCTGGTCTCGCTGGTGTTGCTGGTGTCGCTGGTGCTCCTGGTGCTTACAAGAGTCAGATTTGCAGGACCATATGCATGGCAAACTCTCGCAGGTGCTTCGATGACAATACTTCTGAAAACTGGACCTTCGGCGTTCGCTTGCCCCTGCCAACTTCGGACGCCAACACAACCAAGTGGGCGATTGAAAATGGGTTTGACCTGGAGGAGCATGATTTGCAGGCCTTGAAGATTGAATACGCGTTTGACATGACCAGGACGGTTCAACTGCAGGCGACCAACTGCTCGAGGTGCGGCAACTACAAGTGCATCTCGTCCTCTATTGCTATTCATAAAAATTCAAAATGCGAGTGTCCGTGGGAGTTCGATGATGGGTCAGCGCATCGAACGCGCCAACTTGAGCTCTACAAATCAATGGACAAGTTCGACTCGTTTGACCCTTTCATCAAGCTGATGCTTCCAGAGGGAAAGAATGACCGGCTGTGCGAGGACGTAATTGGGGAGATTTTCAGATACCTATGAGGAAGCGAGGAGAGGAGAAAGAGAAGGAGAAGATAAGATAAGAGAGATAAGATAAGAGAGATAAGAGAAAGAGAAGATAAGAGAGATGAGAGAAGATAAGATGAGAGAAGATAAGAGAGATAACGATAACAAGAATATAATTTACTTTTTTTATGGTTGACAGGTTTTTGTTCGCGGGTTACAATAAAAAATGATTTGATTTTTATATTGTCAAATTACTCCATCAAAAAACTAAATAAAAGTATATAATAAACTATAATAAACATGGAGCGCTGTGATTTAGAAGATGTAGATTTGTTGTTTCAGGCGTCGTGCAGTGTGTCACCCCCAACAATGATTAAGCGACAAGAGACAATGTTCCCTGGGAGCGAGCGTTTGCGGCTTTTGGCTATTAAAATTGAAGACGATGATGAAGACAAAGAGAGTTCTATCGACTATCGGCAAGATATTGAACCCTTGTATGTAACGTGGTACATTTTATGCAAGAAAAAGATGAGGTTTGTTATGGACCAGATGGTTTCAACTTACGACGACTGGATTACGAATGCCACCAAACGCAAGATATTAATATCAGATTGGATGACTGACCGTGAATACATACGACTGCGAGAACAACAACATCAACAGCATAAACGGCAACGTCTTGATTCTGATTCGTTGATGGCCCCTATCGAACTTGATTAGAAATATTAGACAATAATTAGAAGACAGAGAGAAGACGGAACAATACACCTTTGCACATTCTAAACGCCGACCCGAAGGGTCTGGCGTCTTTGAATGTGCTTTGGCAACCGTTACTTTGCCACTGATAAACCCACCTTTGTTATATTCAGCAACGCGGCTACGCCGTGTTGTGATATATAAAATCGGCGGTTTAAATGTGCAAAGGTGTAAAATACTTTTTTATTGATATCCATTCAAAAAAAAATGAGCAGATGTACATTTAGATAGCCAGTATCACCAACAATCAACTATCAAACACCATCGCAAATGGATACCGATGCCGCTATCAATAATGTAAATCTACCTTCTATCTTGACAAAGCTTAGATGGCTACAACTTACTATTCAGGGCCTGTATGATGAGGAGCCACGGACAATTCAAGTTCAACTAAACATACTGGTGTCGTTTCGTTCAATGTTCATCATTATTAACAAGCAATTCTATCAATTGTGTGAAAGTATACCGACTGTTGTGAGGGCGCTCTACACCACGACGAAGACTTTCTTGCACGAGTCACTAGTTGAAAATATGAACACGTACAATCAAGACAAGGAGTACATGAAGATGGCGAACTATCTGCTGAAACACATGAGGACTTTTATGCGAAGGTACGATTCGCTTGGCTCGAAGAGTGCAAAGGATGAGATGAAGGCTGCTAACAAATACTGTGAGTCATTCTATAGGTTGCCTGATGACATGAAGGGGGAGATTATGGGGTTCTTGTTGCCTGCTTCCATGCAGCACGTTATGCCGGTCCACATTTACAAAATAAAGAGTTGGTATTAATAGTTTGAGGTTGAGTTGTTGAGTTTGAACGGGAAGAAAGAGAGAAGAAGTAGGATAGGGTGGGATGGGTATTAACAACATAGTAATAAAACCTATTTTTTATTACTATATAATCAAGCAAACGTGGTATTGGTGAAGCAACAATAATTGAGAACCCTAACACCTAACCCTAACATGTAACCCTAATCAAACCCTATGTATTCTAACCCTAGCAACCCTACAAAAGAGAGACTGTCTAACCCTAGCCTCTATACCACCCCCCACCATGGAGCCCTAGAAATGAGTGGTTATTTGAGAAACCGGTGACAAAACGCCCGCCCTGCCTTTAAGCCCTTTTTAACACAATATAACCCCCCCCTAACCCTATCTTCTAACCCTACCCACATATAAAACGTCTAACCCTAGTCTCTCAAACACTACGACATATCGTAACCCTAGCAACATACCATAAAATCGCGCCACACCATGGAGCCCTAGAAATGAGTGGTTATTTGAGAAACCGGTGACAAAACGCCCGCCCTGCCTTTAAGCCCTTTTGATATATATTATCCGAGCCTGTTGTAAAAAAAATGAGCGCGGTTTCGAATACTTATTGGCCTGCACAAAATAACAAACAACTACACTCCGCTCAAATGGACGAATTCGACCTCGGACTTGGATATCGAAATCTCAAGCAATTGAACACGATTCACACATCAAACTTTCTTCGCACAATCGAACTACAGAAGGCATATGGACAAATCAAGTACATGATATCTGAGATGATTCGGGTGGCACATGTTTCGAGAGAACGCAAATATGGATTGTACTATGCATTCTACAGACGCCTAGTTATATACTTGAACAAACACTTCAACTTCCTCACACGCGAACAACCTACTTACAACAAAATACTCACACAGATGCGCAATATATACACACACTCCAATATCATTGTTGAAGACTTGAAAGAAGAAATTGAGGCCGCCAGATTTGAAGAGAGAAAAATGGTCGATATCGGGAAGCACCTTCTCAAGCACTTGCTACGTTACCAGAAAAAATACGAGGGCTGGGCTAGCCGCCCTGCAAAGGCCGAAATTCGCGCCGCTGAAAAGGCTTCCAAGAGATTCCACTACTTGCCCGATGACATGAAAGGAGAGATTATGCAATACCTCTTGCCTACTGACGTACAGCACATTATGCCATCTTTCATATACAATCGGCGGCTACAAAATACTACCTCCACATTGTGAGAAGAGAGAACATTCTACCTCAGAAACCGGTGGTTTTCCTAGATACCGGTGACAAAACAAACTACAACATTCTCTCCCAACAAACAAAAAGATTTATTATTTCATGTACATATTTTTTTTGAGAGAGAAGAACTACACAAAAAAAATATATTATTCCCTTAAAATTATTACGACTACACTACACACACTTTTTTTGATTTTCAGATTTTTTTTGCCTCTACCTTTTACTCCAAATACTCCTCCTCTTCCTCCTCCTCACTGTCACTCTCGCTATCCGGCTCTGCAAACACAATCTCGCTCGTCTCCTTGTTCCATTTGCCCACCTCCTCTCCCGACAGACTATAAACTACATCCGTCGCCTTCTCGTGCATGTACTCAGTTCCCTCGTATTTTATCCTCTTCACTACCTTGGTTACGCGCTCTACTACATCCTCCTTCACAACATCTTTCTTCTCTTTCTCTTTCTCTTTTTCCGCCGCCTTCTCTGCCTTCTTTGCCTTCTGTTCGGCCAACTTCGCCGCCTGTTTCTCTGCCTTCTCTGCCGCCTTCGCTTCCTCCTTCACCTTCTTCTCGGCCTCCTTTGCTGCATCCTTTTCAGCCTTCTCCGCATCCTTCACTGCCTTCTCTGCTGCTTTCTCCGCGTCCTTCACCGCCTGTTTCGCCGCCTTCTCTGCCTCCTTTGCCTCTTTCTCTGCCAACTTCGCATCATCCTTTGCCTTTTTCTCCGCATCCTTCACTGCCTTCTCTGCTGCCTTTGACGCGTCCTTCACCGCCTTCTCTGCCGCCTTCGCCGCCTTCTCTAGCGCCTTGACCGCCTTCTCCGAGTCCTTCACCGCCTTCTCTGCCGCCTTCTCTGCCGCCTTCGCCTCCTCCTCTGCCAACTCCGCCGCAATTTTTTCTTTTTTTTCGACATCCGACTCCTCAACCAACTCCTCCACCAACTCCTCACACGCTTCTTTACACACCGGCATCAACTCCGCAAACAAGTCTGACACCTCTGACACCGTTACCGTCTTCTCCTTCGTCGGACGACCCTTTGATTTCTTCTCTTTCACTACTACCTCCTTGAAATGCTCCGGGTCCACATACACCCCCTGCAACAAGGCTGCCGTCTTCACGTCCTCTTCCGACAGTTTATTCTTCCTCATCACGCTTACATACGACACCGCCTTCTTTTTATTGTTTCCTACAAACACCTCTCCGCTTTCGTAGCACCTTTTACGCTCTTCGATTTCTCCGTACGTACTCACACCACCATTCTTTTTTATTTGAACTTCGCACCTTTTGCACACTTCACTTCCTGATACACTTTCCTTTCCGCACTGCAATATCAGACTTCCTACCAAGTTCACACAACCTTCCTTCTTCCCTCCGCTGTACGGCAGCCGCAGCTTTGACGCTTCCTTTAGACTTTCCACCTCACGCACTACCTCTTCCCACTCTACATCTACATCCAATACCCTTCCCTTCAGCACTTTCAACAACAACGACGACGACAACATCTTTGATGACATTTTAACAACTTTTTACTTTTACTTTTAACTTTCACTTTTCTCTTCTCACACTTTCTCATTTTTTTTTTCACATATTACACTTTCTCACTTTCTTCCGAGGGGAACCTAGGTTCCCC
>Ga0209499_1002559_pt1 | contig 11575 bp, 9 predicted proteins | sample C_130208_EF_Meta_FD_187306 | JGI IMG/M metagenome (GOLD analysis project Ga0209499, IMG submission 187306) | Freshwater microbial communities from Lake Croche, Canada to study carbon cycling - C_130208_EF_MetaG (SPAdes) (version 2) | ecosystem: Environmental > Aquatic > Freshwater > Lake | place...
AGGAGGTCGAGGTGCGGCGTTTTAAGAATCGGGTTGCCGTGGGCAGATAGGTCGCCGTAGCCCTGATCATCGGTTAGAATGAAAACGATGTTGGGTCGCGTTGCAGCCGTGGCGGCAAAAATAACCTGGCCAAGCAAAAAAAACAGCGCACTGGTGCGTGAAAGCAATAGTATGGAGCGGACGGGTGACATAAATGAAGTATGACCTAGGTTGCGGATCAAAAAAGGGTGCCCTAGTCTAGTCCGGCGCAGGACTGGACGTCGAACTTGTTTGTCTAAAAACTCGAAGGTTTTCGCCGTTGAAGCGGGCGCGTCGAGCGCTTTGCTGGGTGCCATGTTTAAACCTCTCGTCGGAATTATTATGGGCAGTACGTCGGATTGGGAGACGATGCAGCACGCGGCCGCTCAACTTGAGTCGCTTGGCATACCGTACGAGAAACGTGTCGTCTCAGCGCACCGCACGCCAAAATTAATGGTTACTTATTCGGAGAACGCCGAAAAGCGTGGTCTTAAAATCATTATCGCCGGCGCGGGCGGCGCGGCGCATCTGCCTGGGATGACAGCCTCACTAACGACCTTACCGGTGCTTGGTGTTCCAGTGGAATCACATGCGTTGAAGGGAATGGATTCGCTGCTGTCGATTGTGCAGATGCCCGGTGGCGTTCCAGTCGCGACCTTTGCGATAGGTAAAGCGGGAGCTATCAACGCTGCGCTCTTTGCCGCCTCGCTGCTCGCGCAAAGTGATGCAGCGACGCTTAAGGCGTGGAAGAAGTTCCGCGCTGCTCAGACTGCGAACGTGTTGCGCGTCAAGCTGCCATGATCGCCCTTGGAAAAACCATCGGTGTGCTCGGTGGCGGCCAACTCGGCCGGATGCTGGCCCAAGCCGCGCAGACGCTCGGATATCGCGTTCACGTTTATGAGCCGCAGATCCACTGCCCGGCCGGTGCGGTGGCAAACCACGAAGTCAACGCCAGCTACCAGGACGCGGACGCTTTGTTGGATTTTGCACGCGGCGTGGATGTAGTGACCTATGAATTTGAAAATATTCCGGCGGCGGCGCTGGCCGTAATCGCACCTGTGGTGCCATTGCACCCGAGTGCCGAGGTGTTGCATACGACGCAAAATCGCCAGCGAGAGAAAGCTTGGCTCAAGGCGAACAATTTTTCGCACGTTGCCTACGCTGAGGCGCTCGATGGAGATATTGCGCCGGCCGTCGCGCAGGTGCGTTTGCCGTGCGTTGTGAAAACGGCTGACTTTGGCTACGACGGTAAAGGCCAGATGAAACTCTCGACATCGGCAGATCTAGAAAAAGCGGTGGCAATTTTCCGCGGTCGACGCTGCGTAGTCGAAGCTTGGTGCGAATTTTCCTGCGAACTTTCCGTGATCGTTGCTCGCAGCACGACCGGCGAGACGCGTGCGTTTCCCGTTTCGGAAAACATCCACACGCATCACATCTTAGATATTTCCATCGTACCTGCGCGGGTGTCTCCTGTTATCGCGCAGGCGGCGGAAGCGTTGGCGGCGCGGATCGCGGAAAAAATAGGCGTCGTCGGACTGCTCGCCGTCGAGATGTTTCTCACTACCGCCGGCGAACTCGTCGTGAACGAACTCGCACCGCGCCCACACAACAGCGGGCATTGGTCGATCGATGGCGGAGAGACCAGTCAGTTTGAGCAACACGTTCGCGCCGTGTGCGGGTTGCCTTTGGGCGCTGTCGCAGCACGCGAGCCAACTGTGATGGTAAATATTTTGGGTGACGCGTGGAAGTGGGTCGACGGTAAAGTCGTTGGCGCACCACGCTGGGCGGCAATCCTCGCGGCACCCCGCGCGAAGTTGCACCTTTACGGCAAAGCTGAACCCCGGCCTGGCCGCAAGATGGGTCATTTCACGGTGCGCGCAGCGGATATCACCACGGCGTTGGCTCAAGCGCAGGCGTTGAAGGCCCAACTTTAAAGCGCGTCGTTTTAGGCGGCGACGGAGTTTTGCGTTGCGACTGCTTGGATGCGTGTGCGCCCATGCTAGCGCCCCTCCTTAGTTTTTTTCTCAAAATTTGCTTTCATGAACTTAAACTTATTTCGCTTCGCTCGTTTGTTGGGTGTGATTTTGTTTTTTGGGATTGGTTTGAATTGGCCACTGCAGGCGGCGACGAATCGGGCGCCGAATATCGTTTTCTTTCTGATTGATGACTGGGGTTGGACGGATGGTACGGGCTTTGGCAGTGCGCTTTACGAGACGCCGCACATCGACCGACTCGCGGCGCAAGGCATGAAATTCACTCAAGCTTACGCGGCCTGCACGGTGTGTTCCCCGACGCGGGCAGCGTTGCTCACGGGAAAATATCCCGCGCGTTTACATATCACGGATTGGATTGCGGGTCACAACCGGCCGTATGCGAAACTGAAAATTCCGGATTGGACACTGCAGCTTCCGCTCGAGGAAAAAACGATCGCGGAAGAATTGAAGTCGCATGGCTATGCGACGGGAATTTTTGGAAAATGGCATTTGGGTGGGCCAGAATTCTACCCAGAATATCAGGGCTTCGACGTTAATGTAGGTGGTTGTGACCGTGGCCAGCCGGGTGCGTATTTTCCGCCGTATGGCGTCGTTAATATTAAGGATGAGCGGCCAGGCGAATTTCTCACCGATCGGCTGACGCGCGACGCATGCTCGTTTATGGAAGCGAATCGCGATAGGCCTTTTTTCGTCTATATACCACACTACGCCGTGCACACTCCGCTGGCGGGAAAGGCGGCCGTCATCGACAAATATAAACAAAAAATCGCCGCGGGAAAATTTATTCACACCAATTCAGTTTACGCCGCGCTAGTAGAAAGTATCGACGAAAGTGTGGGTGAAGTTATGCGTAAACTTGCTGAGTTAAAACTCGATGATAATACCATCATAATACTTACGGGTGATAATGGTGGACTGAGTGGCACCCTGGGAGCGCAGGGTTGGCGGGCTGGCCCCACGCGCAATGATCCGCTGCGCCTCGGCAAAGGCTCGGCTTATGAAGGCGGTGTGCGGGTGCCGTTGGTCGTAAAATGGCCGGGCGTGATCAAGTCAGGTGCGGTGCACGTGGCGCCGGTGACGAGCGTGGATTATTTTCCGACGTTGCTCGAGATGGCGACGGGCGCGCCGGCGGCCGGCGTGGATGGCGAATCGATTGTGCCACTGCTCAAGGGAGCGGAAAAATTAAAACGCTCGGCGATTTTCTGGCATTATCCGCATTATCATCCGGGTGGTGCCACGCCTTATAGCGCGGTGCGTGCGGGCGATTGGAAGCTCATTCACTATTTTGAGGACGATCACGTGGAGCTCTATGATTTGAAAAACGATCTTGGGGAAAGAAATAATCTCACGTCGGCGGAACCGCAGCGCGTCGTTGCGTTGCGTGCGCAACTGGATGCATGGCGGAAAGACGTCGGTGCGCAATTGCCCATGCTCAATCCCGCGTACGATGAGGCGAGAAAATGGGAAGGCGACACTCCTTATTCGGCAGCAAAAAAGAAGTAAGTGCGCTCAAGAACTTCCTGCGCGAAGCGCGGCGACGTCGGCCGGGGTATCGAGGTCTTGGGCTAGCGCGGGTAGATCAACAGCAGCCACGTGAGCGGGGTCGCCGTTGAGCAGATCGCGCGCGCCCGTTTCACCCGTGAGTGCGGCGAGGGCGGTAAAATGAGGGCGCAATAGTAACGCCGGTGCGCCGTGTCGTCCGGCGTATCGGGAGGCGACGATGCTACGGCCGGTTGAACTTTGGGCGGCGAGGAGCTGTGAGATGACTGCGGCATCAAAGGCCGGTTGATCGCAAAGTGCTACAATCGTGGCGTCGAGGGTTCGGGAAAATTGGCCGAGCGTGGTGATGCCGGTGCGGATAGACGCTGCCATGCCCTCGGGCCATGCGGAGTTTTCGACTACGAGCACCGGCAGGCGGGCGAGCGAGGGGCGGATTTTTTCGGCGTGGGCGCCCAGGACTACGACGACCGGCCACGCGCCGGCGGTAAGCGCGGTTTGGGCGGCGCGAACGACGAGGGGTTGGTCGTCGATAATGATCAGTTGTTTTGGAGAACCGAGGCGGGTCGAGGCGCCGGCGGCGAGGATGATGGCGCCGAAGCGCAGGCTCGTTGGTGCGGGCTCAGTCATGGATCGGGTTGGCGCGGTATCGTAGCGGTCGGGCGTCACGACCTGAGCGTTGAGCGCGGATCTCAGCCAGGATACTCAGGGCGACGTCGCCTGGAGAATCGGCGCCGAGATCGAGCCCGATGGGTGCGTGAAAACGGGCGAGTTGCGCCGGGCTTGGTATAAAGCCGTCACGGGCGAGATCAGCAAGGATGCGGGTGGCGCGTTTCTTGGGGCCGAGGAGACCTATGTAGGGGAAATCGTAGGAGAATAAATTACGTAGGATCGGCACGTCGTGGACGTAATGGTGCGTCATCACGACCACGCAGGCGTCGGATTCTGGGGCTATACGGGCGACGAGCTCATGGGCTGGAGCCACGATGAGGCGATCTACGGTGGGAAAACGGGCGGCGGTGGCAAAGGAGGCGCGTGGATCGGCGATCGTGACGTGCCATGATAAAATCTGTGCGAGTTGGGCGAGAGGTTGGGCGTCGTCGCCAGCACCAAAAATGATCAACGACGGTGCCGGAGTGATGGTTTCGAGAAAAACGGTAGAAGTCTGCGAAGGCACAGATGCGAGCGTTTGCTGAGATGATGGCTCGGCGGGGGCGAGTTGAGTGCCGAGGGCTTGGCTGGGATCGGTGCTGCGCCAGATTACCGCGAGCGGGGTGGGGAGGCGTGCGGCGAGTTGAGTGGCGAGGAAGTGAACCCATGCGGGCCTGGGCGAGGGGATGGGTTCGAGTAGGACGTGAACGATGCCGTGGCAACCGAGGCCGACTCCCCAGACTAAGTCGTTTTCGGAGGACGTGTCGTAGGTGACGAGTTCGGGTTGGCCGGTGGTGGCTACGGCGCGGGCGCGTAGCATGACGTCCTCTTCGAGGCAACCTCCGCTGATGGAGCCTATGCGTTTGCCGACTGCGGTGACGAGAAGTCGCGCGCCGGGGCGGCGGTATGAAGAACCAGTCACAGCGACGAGAGTGGCGAGGACGGCGGTACCCTCTCCGGGCTGGGCGGAGAGCAACGCTTTGATGATGCCGGGGAAGTCATTCATCGTTTGGACCGTATGAAGTCCGGTGTAGCTAGGACGGCAAGCGGGTTTAAATTCGCTGCATATATGTGTGTGTCTGTTGTGAAATTCGTTGCCAGGAGGATCTGCACCAGTGTTTTTTATGCAATTACTTTGCGTAATCACTCCTTGCGAATTGTCACTTAATTATGACATGTCTGAGAGGTTAAAACGTAAGCGGTCGTACCCATTCGACCCAACCACCAACCAAAACCACACTGCTAGTTATGAATAAACAGCTATCAAAAGTCGCGTCCGACGCATTGCGTCTCGCGCTGGTTATGGGTTTGAGCGCCGGCGTTCTCGCTGCGCAATCGACCCCTACAACCACCACGACTACCACCACCACGACCAAGAAAGATACGCCTGATACCCAAGTACTCGAGAAATTCGAAGTGACGGGATCTCGCGTGAAGCGTCTCGACATGGAGACTCCCGCTCCCGTCGCGGCATTCACTTCAGTTGAAATCGAAGCCAAAGGCTACGCCAATATCGGCGATTTCGTCCAAAGCCTTCCCTTTAACTCAGGTTCGGCCAACTCTATTTACCAGACGGCGAGTTTCACCCGCGGTGCTTCCACGGCCAATCTTCGCGGTCTCGGCTCCCAGCGTTTCTTGACGCTCGTGAACGGTCGCCGCGCGGTGCCTTACGCGCTGACGAATAGCGGTGGTCGCTCCGTTTTCGATTTCAATAGCCTACCCGCTGCCGCGATCGAAAGTATCGAGCTCCTCAAGGACGGCGCCTCCGCCATTTACGGCGCGGATGCCATTACCGGTGTACTCAACATCAAGTTGAAGAAAAACTTCGTCGGTCTCTCGAGCAGCCTCTATTACGGTAACACTCTCAAGGATCAAGGCGGCGACACTGCGACCAAGCAACTCAGCCTCGTGTTCGGTGCGGAATCCGGCAAAACCAAGATCCTCACAGCTTTCGACGTGAAGACGGGGAATTCCAATTTCCTCTCAGACTACGGTGTCAAAAACACCGATTACACCTACCTCGGGGCGAACAAAGGTTTGAACAACAATTCAACCTCAAATTTCCCTGCCAACTTGACGCTCACCAAGGCACAGGCTGCGGCTGCTGGTATCGCGTTTCCTAACGTCACCGCTAGCAGCTGGAGCTTCGTGGTCCAAGGTGGCGCCCCCACGGCTAACCCGACTCTCTCCAAGTTTGTCGCTGCTCCAGCCAGCGCGGCTAACCCGAACGCCGTCGATATCGGTAACGAAAACCGTTACAATTTCGCCAACACCACCGCCATTTATCCGGCCTACAACTACCTGAGCAATTTCACGTCGTTGGAGCACACCTTCAGCGAAACCCTGAAGCTTTTCGGCGAGTTCACTTATTCCAATAACAGCACCTACTACGCGTTCACGCCCGTAGTCATCGGTTACTCTACGGAAGGCCTCGTGCTCCCGGCTAACAATCCGTTCAATCCTTTCGGCCAAGCTCTCAGCTCGCTGTCGGCTCGCGCTTTGTTTGGTCCGGTGCGTAAGTTCGATACCGAGTCCACTGGCTCCAATAGCCTTATCGGCCTGCGTGGCACTGTGCTGAGCCGTTGGGACTGGGAAACGGCTGTCAGCTACGGCGCCAACACCGTCACCTCAATCTCTCGCAACGCGATCCGTGCGACTACTTACCAAGCAGCCCTCAACGGTACGCTCTCGGGTTTCTCCGGCGTTTTCTTGAATCCCTTCGGTCCTTCCGATTCCGGTCTGACCAAGGCGCTTTACACCAGCTCTACCGCTTCTAACAAAGCTGAAGGCCTTACCTTCGATGCTAGCGTTTCGGGTAAACTCTTCGAGTTGCCTGCTGGCGAAGTCGGCATCGCTGCCGGTATTGAAGCCCGTAATGAGCAACTTACCACTAACCCTGACACCGCGGCCTATATTGGCTCTGGCGGCGGTTTGCCTCTGACGGGTAAACGCTCCGTTCAGTCTGGCTACGTTGAAATCACCGCACCGGTTTACCGTTCTAAAACTTGGGGTTCTTCGGAAATTCAGGTCGCTGGTCGTCATGAAAATTACAGTGACTTCGGTAATACCACTAAGCCCAAGGTTGGCGTGAAAGTGCGCCTCCCTGACACTGCTTGGCTCAACACGATTGTGCGTGCCTCTTATTCGGAGTCTTTCCAAGCGCCGGCCCTTGGTCTACTCTACGCGTCCCGTACGACTGGTTTTTCCTCCAGTTTGCTGACCGATCCACTCCGTCCTCAAGATGTGGCGGTGCAGATAAAGAACGTTACTGGCGGTAACCCTGACCTTTTGCCCGAAACGGCCAAGGTTCAGTACGTTGGAGCGGTCTTCGAATCGCCGAAGCTCAAGAATCTCTCCTTCAACGTCGATTTCTTTAATTTCCGTATTAATCAAGTGATCGTGACGCCTAGCCAATCATTCCTGTTGTCTGCTAGCGGTTTGGCTCAGTTCCCGAACGGTATCGTTCGCGACAATAGCCTAGGAAATCCGGGTCCTATTCTCTACACCTCCTCGGTTCCCTCCAACAACCCGCTCGCCTACCAGCTTTACCGCGGTATGGATTATGGCTTGAAGTATTCTCTGCGCAATACGCGCTACGGTAGCTTCACCTTCTCTGGCGACGCCACAGGTCTGATCAAGGTCGGAAGCGATTCCGGTCTGGGCTCGGGCTTCTTCAATAACAACGGCCATTATTACAATCCACGCTGGAAAGGCCAAGCTGGCACCAGTTGGTCCTACAAGGACTACGGCGCATCTGTCACGGCAGACTGGACCGGTCACTGGTACAACGATGGCTACACGGTCGCTGGTTGGGGGGAAAATCCATTCACCGTTATAGGCGGTTCTCTGCGCTATAGCGGCTTTTGGAACAGCACGATCACTCTCGGTGCTAGCAATCTACTTAATAATCAGCCGCCGCCAAACGGTCGCGCCAGCTCCGCTGGCTATGACCAAAACATCTACGGCGCCGGCGCCCTGGGTCGTTTGGTCTACGTTCGCATCCGCAAGACTTTCTAAGCGGACGTTGCCATTATAGGCGATCACTTCAGGCGTGCCCTTTCGGGGGCACGCCTTTTTTATTATTCGCAGTACTCCATTCTCATTTATGACACGTTTTACCTTATTTTTTATGGCGCTCACTCTTGGTGCCTCTGCTGCGCCTGTCCCAGCGCAAGTTCCCGAGGCGCCCGTTGCGACCTTCTTTCAAGCTTCCAATATCGCATCACTCGTCTTTTCCCCTAACGGCAAATACATCGCCTGCCTCGTTCCGTTCGAACATCGGATGAACCTTGCCGTCATCGACCTTGAGAAAGGCACCAAAAACCTTCTGACCAATTTTAAGGATCGCCAAGCCAGTCAGCCCAGTTGGGCCAACAACGACCGCCTCCTTTTCCGGGTAGACGACGACGGCAAAGAATCTTTTGCTCTCTACGCAGTGAATCGCGACGGCCAAGATCCTGTCGTCCTAGCTTCCGGCTACTCTAAGGCCGATTCCAACGATGAGATCAACGTCCGCTTCCGCAGCGTCCTTGGCCGGATCGAAGATGACCCCAAAAACATCTTAGTCCTCGCTAATCTCACTTACGCCTCCTGGTCCGACGTCGCCAAACTTAATCTTAAAACGGGTGCCATGACCACCGTCGTCGAAGCCCCCGGTGATGTAGATTACTACCTGCGTGATACCGCCGGCCAAGTTCGCCTTGCCGTAATTCAAAAAGAACAACTTCGCCGCGTTCTCTACCGCGATCCCACCTCCAAAACCTGGACTGCCCTCGGCGAACACCATATGGATGCAGAGGGCTGGGAGCCCATCGCCTTCGACGGCGACAATCGCACGCTCTTTATCTGGTCCAACATCGGCCGCAAAACTAAAGCCATCTACCGCTACGACGTGCTTGAGCGTAAGCAACTCGACCTAGTCTTCGCCGATGAAACCTATGATGCCGTCGATGCCAACGGCGCAGCCGCCACTAGTTTTTCAGGCAACACTCTGTTCGATCCGGTAAAAAAGAAAATTGTTGGTCTGTCCTATTCCGCTGACCGCACTCGCTTTCATTGGCTCGACGAGGACATGCGTAAAATTCAGCAGAAATTGGAAGCTTCCCTGCCCGACACGGTCCACCGCCCTCGTCAATTCGCAGCCGACGGATCTAAAATTATCTACCTTTCTACCAGTGATCGTGATCCTGGTGTGTATTACATGTTCGATCGGAAAACTAACCGACTGAATGAAATTGCTGTCATCAAACCGGGTATCGACCCCGATAAAATGGCCACAATGCGCCCCATCAGTTACACCGCGCGCGACGGTTTGAAACTCCACGGCTATCTCACGCTTCCGCCAGGACTACCCGCTAAAAACTTGCCCCTTATCCTACATCCGCATGGTGGCCCTTTTGGGATTCGCGACGAATGGGGATATAACGACGAAGTCCAATTTTACGCCAGTCGCGGCTTCGCCGTGCTCCAAGTCGATTATCGCGGCTCTGGCGGCTACGGAATTACTTTTGAAGCCGCCGGTTTCAAAAAATGGGGCCTCGAAATGCAAGACGACCTGAGTGACGGCGTGAAGTGGGCCATCGCTGAAGGCATCGCCGATCCTGCCCGTGTCGTGATCAGTGGCGCCAGTTACGGCGGCTACGCCACCATGGCCGGACTGGTCTTCACCCCCGAACTCTATTGCGCGGGTATCAACTACGTCGGCGTCACGGATATTAACCTGCTGATACCGCGTGATGCTCCGCCTGATCGAATGTACTGGCGCAATACCCGGCTAGGTAAATTGAGCGATGCAACGGATCGTAAACGCATCCACGACACGTCTCCTGTAAATTTTGCCAATAAAATTGCCGTCCCCCTACTGATGGCTTATGGTAAAAACGACCCACGAGTGAACATTGATCACGGTTTCGACATGGAGCGCGCGCTGAAAAAAGCCGGTAAGACCAACTACGAATTAATCATCGAGGCCGACGAAGGCCACGGCTTCCGGAAGGAAGAGAAGCGTATCGCCTACTTCACACTAGTGGATGTGTTCTTGAAGAAGAATCTCCCGCGTGTGGGCACAGTGAAAATTAGTCCGACGCAAGTCATCGCCGATCCGCTGAAACCTTAAATCTGATAGCGGGCGAGAGCTCCATTTTTTTACGACCCCCCCATTTTATTTGGGTGCCGTTGGGGATTCTTTTATTTCAACGGCCTCGCCGATGTGCACCTCTGCGCGAGCGTCGTTGAACACCTGCATGCCGGTGGTCGTTTCGCCCCAGTAGGGTGCTGCACTGCGTAACATCGTGCTGAGCACCTCGGAAAACTTTTGGCCTCGTTCGACCGGTGCCGCAACAAACGTGGTCCAAATTGCCTTGGCTAATTTACCCTTGGATTTCAGCTCCGCATAATCAAACGCATCTACCACGATTAAGTTGAACTCGCGGGTGCTTTCATACGCCGTTGGCGCACCGTCCGCGTAATTGATGGACGGTGGGGAAGGGGCTCCACTGCTTGAGCCCCCGGAACTGCCGAAAAGGCCTTTCGCGGATTCGTTTTTGGCGCCCACATCGAGGGCATCGTCGTTTCCTCCTGCTCGATTGTTCCAAACGATGTCCCCGCCCAGATGGGTGAGGCTACGTGAATCATGCGGTTTACCGACCAGGCCCTCTTCCCAGGTTATATGTTCGGTGCGCACGACTGGCAGCCGCCAGAGTGATACCCCGTAGTTTACGCGCAGCATGAGCGAGACTTTGGTGGGCTCACGGACGATTCCTTGAGCGTCGGCAGCGTTAAGGTAGTTTTTTTTGGCAAGAGCGGACGTTAGGAATCCACAGACTTGTTCGTAATTTAGATCGGCCGGAAATATTTCACCCGGAATGAAGATAAAGTATTTTGTTGTAGGTAGTGGCTTTAGATCACGAGGAAGTGGGTTGAGTGAATTCGGGGAGTGAACGCTTTGGGAAACTACATCCCAAGGGGTTTCTCGGTAATTGGCTGAGGATACGGACACGGGGGCGAATCCCCTAATGTCACTCACGGATTGTGATGAAAGCTGTTGGCAAAAATTACCTAATAAAAGTGCAGAGCACAAGAATGATGAGTGTTTTTTCATTCGGATAGTTTTCGAATTTCAGCAGCAGGCGCCCAACTGCTAAGGGTCCCACGGATCCTATTCTCATAAACTCATACGGCTCGGGTTAATAGCAATTTATAAGCGTTAATTTGTCACCAAAATGTAAAATAGCGTTGCGGATAAGCAAATTACTCCTTCGTTCTGTCGAAAAATTACGCTGTCGCTGTTAAGCGCCAGATTATTTTTTCACCACAAACCTAGCAAACAAATGAACAACAAACGATTCGATAGCTTGCGTGCGCTGCTTCGCGCTCTGATGGCATCCACGAGTCTCACGGCCTCTGTCGCTACTGCG
>Ga0209499_1002560_pt1 | contig 11559 bp, 9 predicted proteins | sample C_130208_EF_Meta_FD_187306 | JGI IMG/M metagenome (GOLD analysis project Ga0209499, IMG submission 187306) | Freshwater microbial communities from Lake Croche, Canada to study carbon cycling - C_130208_EF_MetaG (SPAdes) (version 2) | ecosystem: Environmental > Aquatic > Freshwater > Lake | place...
CTTATACATTCTTGCAGCGAGTAGCAGAATGAACATAAAAAGTAACGAAGCGGGAATGAAATATTTCCTAATGGGTTCTTTTGCATCTGGAATAATTTTATTCGGAATTTGTTTGATTTATGGTGCCATGGGTACTTTTGATATTGCCGAAATTACAGAATGGTCTCGCTCTGCCGAATTGCCTTCTTGGTTTCCAATAGGAATTTCATTGGTAACAATTGGAATGCTTTTCAAAATTGCTGCAGTTCCTTTTCACTTTTGGGCACCAGATGTTTATGAAGGTTCTCCTGCATTGACAACCGCAACAATGAGCACCTTGGTAAAAGTAGTCGCAATGGCTACTTTATACAAATTGTTAACTGCCATGAATGCTGATCTTTCGGAAGCATTTATTGCAATCATAGTTGTAATTTCAATTGCTTCGATGACCGTTGGAAATATAATGGCTTTAAAACAGACGAATGTAAAACGAATGTTGGCTTTCTCTGGAATTTCACACGCTGGTTTTATGTTGATGACTTTATTAAGTATTAGCACCTCAGCAAGTAGTTTATTGTATTATGCTTCTGCTTATTCTTTAGCTGGAATAGCCGCTTTTGGCGTAATATTATACGTTTGCAAAAACAAGGATAATGAAGAAATTAACAACTTTAATGGACTAGGGAAAACAAATCCATTATTAGCGGCAATTTTAACGTCTGCTTTACTTTCAATGGCAGGTATTCCTATTTTCTCTGGGTTTTTTGCTAAATTGGTATTGTTCAATCAAACCATTCAAGCAGGATATTTAGTTGTTGTTATTGCTGCTGTAATCAACTCTATTATTAGTGTGGGTTACTATTTCAAATTGGTTTTAGCCATGTATGGAAAAGAATCAAATCAAGAAGCTACAAAAACACCGTTTGTATTTTATGCAGTAGCTGTTGTATCCATTTTATTGAATATCATTTTAGGTTTATTCCCTTCTGTGGTATTGGATTTATTGGGATAAAATTTATAAAAAAAATTAATAATGAAACCATCAAGAGCAATTTTGATGGTTTTTGTCTTCCTTATAAAGCACCATAATAACCTAAAAATATGTTTTTTAACTCTCTAGGATTTGCTGTTTTTCTACCAATTGTATTTCTACTCTATTGGTTTGTTTTTAGTAAAACTAAAGACCTGCAAAACGCATTTCTGGTTGTTGTGAGTTATTATTTTTATTCCTGTTGGGATTGGCGCTTTTTGTTTCTATTGCTCTTTTCAACCCTTTTATGCTATTTTACAGGAATTAAAATAGAAAAAAGCACTCAAGACCGAGAACGCAAATTTTGGTTCTGGTTGAGCATTATATTCAATTTTGGATTCTTGGGAATATTCAAATACTACAATTTTTTTGCGTTTTCCTTTTCAGAAGCATTAAATACTATCGGAATCCATTCGAGTCCGCTTTTGTTGAATGTGATTCTTCCTGTTGGAATTTCTTTCTATACTTTTCATGGCTTATCGTACGTAATTGACATTTATTACAAAAGGATCAACTCCGAGAAAAACGTAGTGGATTATGCCTTATTCGTTAGTTATTTTCCGCTTTTAGTAGCTGGTCCTATCGAAAGAGCCACGCATTTATTGCCACAAGTAAAACTAAAAAGAACCTTCGATTTCGAAAAAGCCAGAGAAGGCATTTACCAAATCATTTGGGGATTAGTCAAAAAAGTAGTTATTGCCGATACTTGTGCCACTTATGCCAACGCGATTTTTGACAATTATACCACAATGAATTCCTTGTCGCTTATCTTGGGTGCAATTTATTTTGCATTCCAAATTTATGGCGACTTCTCAGGTTATTCCGATATTGCTTTGGGTGTTTCCAAATTATTCGGTTTAGACTTATTACGAAATTTTAATTATCCTTATTTCTCCAGAGATATTGCCGAGTTTTGGAGACGTTGGCACATTTCGTTGTCGTCTTGGTTTCGGGATTATTTATATATTCCTCTTGGCGGAAGCCGTGGAAGCAAATTAAAACAAGTCCGCAATGTGTTCATCATATTTGTGGTGAGCGGTTTTTGGCATGGCGCCAATTGGACTTTTGTAGCTTGGGGATTTATAAATGCGCTGTATTTTTTACCTTCCTTATTGTTAGGAACCAACCGAACTAATATGGAAACGGCTGAACTGCATTGGGATTTTAATTCTATAAAAGTATTCTTCAGCATTTTGTCCACATTTACATTATCTTGCGTGGCTTGGGTGTTTTTTAGAGCAAAAACGATACATATTGCTTTTGATTACCTTGCTAAGATTTTTCAAAATCGAACTTTCGAAACACAGTATTTGCAAAACGAGAGATACAGTTACGAACTCCTTTTATTGATTCTTGCTTTTGTAGTAGTGGAATGGAATAGTCGTTATAAAATAGAACCCATTTCTGGAAAATACAGCTGGTTAAAAATGACTTTGTGTCTCTTCGCGATTATCGCTTTGGGAACTTATGCCGATTATAAAGAATTTATCTATTTTCAATTTTAATGCAAAAATTTATAACATTAATCGCCAAAATTCTGCTCAGCATTCTAATACTATTAGCGGTATTAGACTGGGTTTATACCAGTGTGTATCTACATTCTACCAATAGAGGAAAAGTAGATTATATATTTAATTCTAAAGCTCGAAATTATGATGTGGTGATCTTAGGATCTTCAAGAGCAAACAATCATTTTGTGTCTCAACTATTCGAAGACAAAGGCCTAAAAACCTTTAATTATGGCATGAGTGGTGCCCATTTATTTGAAGCTTCTCTAATGCTGAAGTTAATGGCAGAGCGACATTATAAAATAAAAAACGTAATTATTGAGGCGGATTTAGGACTTTGCAACGAAAAACAATCCGAAGCGATTGCAGCAAAATTTCTACCTTATATCCATCATTCTGAAATTATCAAGAAACACTTTTCGGATCAGAAAGATTTTAATGCATTGTATTATATTCCATTTTATCGTTATGTCGATTTTGATGCGCTTATTGGTTTTAGAGAAATGTATAATACCGCTATTCATAAACCAAACAACACTTTAGATCATTTGGGTTATCATCCATTAGGGCACAAGCCGGGAAATATGAAGAATGATTTAACGCCTTTGAAGCCGATTCGAAATAAATACTACGAGGAAATCAAGCAAATTTGCAAAGAGAATAACTACCATCTAATTGCCGTTATGACACCAATGTGTTCCAATGTAAAGGGCATGGATTATTTTGAAAAAGCAAACAAAATCTACCCAGAAATTTACAATCTGGAAAACGTAGTTCAAGGAGATCAGTACTTTTCTTCCTGCGGACATTTGAACGATACAGGCGCGCGAATGTTTACCAAAATTGTTATAGAAAAGTTTTTTGAGAAAAAATAAAGGCAATCCAATAAATAAAAACCACTATGGAAAATAAATTAAAAATACAAATCTGGTCTGATATTATGTGTCCGTTTTGCTATATTGGAAAAAGAAGAATTGAAGAAGCTTTAAGCCTTTTCGAACACAAAGATGCCGTTGAAATCGAATGGAAAAGTTTCGAATTAGACGTCACCTTTATTGCTTCTGCAGAAGATTCTTTAGTGGAACATTTGGCAGAAAAGTATCGAAAAGATATTGATTGGGCACAAACAATGCTAGATAATATGACCCAAAACGCAAAATCAGCAGGATTGGATTTTCATTTTGAAAAAGCGGTTTTGGCTAATTCTCACCACGCACACCGTTTATTGCATCTGGCTAAAAAACACCATTTGGCAAACGAATTAGAAGAATTACTATTTAAAGCCTATTTAACCGAAGGCAAGGATTTGAATAATCAAAACACTTTAACAGAACTAGGAATTGAAGTAGGTCTAGAAGCCAAAGCTGTTGCCCAAGTTTTACATTCTGATGATTATAGCAAGGAAGTAAAACAAGATATTCAGGAGGCAAATACAATAGGCGTTAAAGGCGTTCCGTTTTTTGTTTTCGACAATAAATATGCGATTTCTGGCGCACAACCGGCAACGGCTTTTTTACAAACTTTAGAAAAAGTGTGGAAAGAAGGGCAATTTGATTCGAAAGTAACTTTGCTCAATACCTCAACTAACAATAGTTGCGATATTAATGGATGTAATTAAACAAATTGAGACGCAAATGACACGGATTGCCAAGGCAAAACACAGATAAAAACGGATTTTAATTATTTGAAAAATCGGTTTTTATCTGCGTAGTATCCGTGTCATCTGCGTCCAAAAATTTATCAACAATCATCAAAATTAATTATTTATCCACACCTCAATTATCGGCTATACTGTAATTTTGTAAAATGTATGCTTTAGTCGATTGTAATAATTTCTATGCTTCTTGCGAACGTGTTTTTCAACCGAAATTCAACGGAAAACCCGTTGCGATATTATCCAATAATGATGGCTGCGTAATTTCTAGGAGCAACGAAGCTAAGGCTGTCGGCATTCCAATGGGTGCACCAGCATTTCAAATTAAAGATTTGATTCGAGAAAAAAACGTCCAAATTTTCTCTTCTAATTATGCTTTGTATGGCGATTTGAGTAATCGGGTGATGAAAATTTTGGGTCAGTTTACACCCAATTTAGAAATCTATAGTATTGACGAAGCATTCCTGAATTTTGATGGTATGCACATTTTAGACTATCACGATTATGGTCTTCAAATGAAAAGAAGAGTTCAAAAATGGGTTGGAATCCCAGTTTGTGTAGGTTTTGCCGAAACTAAAGCCTTGTCTAAAGTAGCTAACAAAATTGCCAAGAAATTCCAAGACAGAACCAGGGGCGTTTATGTAATAGACACGGAAGAAAAACGCATTAAAGCCCTAAAATGGACAAAAATAGAAGACGTCTGGGGCATTGGATACCGAACTACGAAAAAAGCAAAACTCCGAAAAATCAATACCGCTTTAGACTTTATTCAACCGCAACATGAAGCGTGGATTAAAAAAGAAATGGGCGTAATTGGGCTTCGATTAAAATATGAATTGGAAGGAAAATCGGTTTTGGATTTAGAATCTGTTGTCGACCAAAAGAAAAGCATCGCCACCACAAGAAGTTTCCCCAAACAAATTGCAGAATTTGATTTATTACGAGAACGTGTGGCAACATTTGCCTCGGTTTGTGCAGAGAAACTACGAAAGCAACATTCGTGTTGCCATTCGATTATTGTGATGTTAGTGATTGACAGACATAGTGTGCAAACCTCAAAATATTATTATACTATGGCGGTGACATTGCCTTTTGCCACAAATTCGACTTTAACCATTTCGAATACAGCCATTACCATGCTAAAAAAACTGCATGAAGGAAATGAAGGCATGAAATTCAAAAAAGCGGGTGTAATTGTCACCGAATTGATTGACGAAAACAGAAAACAATTGCAATTATTCGATGAAGAAAACCCAAAACATTTGGCTTTGATGAAAGTCATGGATCATCTGAATAACAAAATTGGATATAAAAAAATAAAATTAGCCAGTCAGAATTTAGATTTGACTTGGAATATGAAACAGAATCATTTATCGCCAAGATACACCACTAATTTTAATGATATTCTTGAAATACGATGCCAGTAAATAAAACTCAAAAACTAAGTTTCTTCCGCCCTGTTTTGGACAGTGAAATCCGAATTCCGATAATTCAGGAAGGGGTTTCGGCTGGATTTCCTTCGCCTGCCATTGATTTTATGGAAAACAGTATTGATTTGAATACCGCTTTGTGCAAAAATCCTTTGGCGACATTTTATATCAAAGTCAAAGGAAATTCGATGATTGACGCCGGCATCAACGACAAAGATGTACTTGTGGTAGATCGAAGTTTAGAGCCTCAAAACAACAAGATTGCCATTTGCTTTATCGACGGAGAGTTCACGGTAAAACGAATTCAAGTCGAAAAAGAATGCCTATATCTTATGCCTGAAAACACCAATTACCAACCCATAAAAGTCACCGAAGAAAATGAACTCATCATTTGGGGAATTGTGACGTATGTGATTAAAGCGTTATAAAAAATTAGATTACAAAAAACCCTGAAAGCTAACTTTCAGGGTTTATGTTATTTTACAGAAAACTTAAATGTTGTTTTTGTTTTATAAATCTCTCCAGGATTTAAAACCGTGGTGGGAAAATCTTTCTGGTTTGGAGAATCTGGATAATGTTGTGTTTCCAAACAAAAACCGGTTCTATGCGCATAAGTACCTCCGTTTCTCGCAGGCAAAGTCCCGTCAAGAAAATTTCCAGTATATAATTGAACTCCCGGTTGGTCGGTAAAAACTTCCAGAAATCTACCGCTAGTTCCGTCATAAGCAGAAGCAGCAAAACGATCTCCTTTGCCTTGATTATTTAAAACCCAGCAGTGATCATATCCTTTTCCTTTTTCCAATTGTTCATTATTGTCTTCGATTTGCATCCCAATAGTTTTCGGTTTTCTAAAATCGAAGGGGGTATTCAGGACATTCAATAATTTTCCTGTTGGAATAAGATCGGCATCTATTGGAACAATTTTGTCGCCATCAATCATAATTTCGTGGTCTAAAATTGGTTTTGTAAAATCGGCCGACAAGTTAAAATAAGAATGCTGTGTCAGGTTTAGAACTGTTTTCTTATCTGTTGTTGCTTCGTAAAATACGGCTAACGAATTATCATTTTTCAGTGTATAAGTCACAAAAACAGTCAAATTTCCAGGAAATCCTTCTTCCGAATCTTTGCTCAAATACATCAATTTCAATGTGGCTACGTCATCACTTTTGGCTTCTTCGACAGTCCAAATAACTCTATGAAAACCTTCTGGCCCACCATGCAAAGAATTTGGTGTATTGTTGATTGCCAAGGCGTATTCTGTTCCATCCAAAGTAAATTTACCTTTTGCAATACGGTTTCCATATCTCCCGATAAGAGCTCCAAAATAAGGATTATCTTTCGTGTATTGTTCTAAATCAGTAAACCCAAGTACCACTTCCTCAAAAACCTCTGCTTTGTTCGGCACTTTTATAGAACTGATAATTCCACCGTAAGTCAGGATATTTACTTCCATTCCGTTTTGGTTTTTCAAGCTATAAACAGCCACTTTCTGACCTGCAGGAGTCGTTCCGTATTCGTTTTTTTCTATTGACACCCGATCTTTTTATTGGAAATTACTACCAAAATTTAACATATAAAGCAAAAATAGACAATAGCAAAATGACAATTAAAACCGTTGTTTGAGGTTTTAGTTTAAACATTTCGGTATCTAATTCGAATGCTTTTGGATTCACTTTTGGCCCAGCAAAACTAACTGCAATCATCAGCAACATGGTAAACACGAATGATAATCCCATACAAATATGAAATGGAATTTCGAAACCGCCTTTGCCATTGGCATAAGCCGTGTATAAAAAAGTTTCATTGCCAAACAACATCGGAGCAAATTCATTGAACAAAACCGATAATATAAATCCTGAAAGAACTCCAACAATCGCAGCAGCACCCGTTGTTCTTTTCCAAAACATTCCTAAGAAAAACATGGCAAAAACTCCCGGGCTAATAAATCCTGTATATTTTTGAATATAAGTAAAACCACCTACGCCACCAATTCCTAACACATCATTCCAAGTAAATAAAACGGCAAGAAGCATGGCTGCGAAAACGGCAATTCGACCAATATTTACCTGCTGTTTGTCACCCGCTTCTTTTTGAATGTATTTTTTATGAATGTCTAAAGTATAAATCGTTGAAATACTGTTCACTTTTCCCGCTAAAGAAGCAACGATTGCGGCAGTTAATGCTGCTACAGAAAGTCCTTTTAAACCCGTTGGAAGAAAAGTTAATACTGCAGAATAAGCACCATCTTTTCCGCCTACTAATTGAGGTAAATATCCTTTAGAATATAAAACATAAGCAGCAATACCAGGTAACATTACAATTAATGGCATGAATAATTTTAACATTCCTGCAAACAAAATACCAGTACGCGCCGTTTGTAAATCGGCACCCAAAGCTCTTTGAGTAATGTATTGGTTACAACCCCAATAATTAAGATTGATAATCCAAATACCCGCCAAATAAGATAAAATTCCTGGGAAAGTAAGGTATTTATTGATGTCGTTTTGAGAAGAAGCAGCCGTAGGTTTTGGGATAATCATTTTGAAATGTTCTGGTGCTTCCCGCATCAATACTTTGAAACCCGCGATAGCATCGGAACCAAATCCAAAACGTTCGCCAACGGTAGCTAAGGCAATATAAGAAGTAACTAAACCACCAATTATTAAAACGGCAACTTGGATTACATCCGTATAAGCCACCACTTTCATTCCGCCTAAAGAAATCAACAAGGCAAAAAGAGCCAATCCAATCATGATAACATGCAAATATTCTCCCCCTGCTAAACCATTAATGGCAACAGCTCCTAAATATAAAATAGAAGTTAGATTTACAAATACATATAAAAACAACCAAAAAACGGCCATTATCAAGGCGGTAGATTCGTTATATCTCGTTTTTAAAAATTGAGGCATCGTGTAAATCTTGTTCTTTAAATAAACAGGAATAAACCAAACTGCAACAACAATCAAAGAAACAGCAGCAATCCATTCGTAAGCAGCAACGGCAATTCCTAAAAAGAATCCTTCGCCACTCATTCCAATAAATTGTTCCGCGGAAATATTAGAAGCAATTAATGAGGCTCCAATAGCCCACCAAGTCAATGTTCCTTCAGCCAAAAAGTAGGCTTTGGCATCATGTTCATTTTTTTTACGTTTTCGATAAATAGTGTATCCGTAAACAGAGACAACAATAAAATAGATAATAAATACTGCGTAATCAGCAAAGGCAAGGTTCTTATTCATAATGAGTTGGTTGGTTAATAGTATTTTGGTTTATTATTTTGGCTATTGAACCGTTTTAAACGAAACAATAAATCCAAGAAAAGCTAAAATTCAGTTTTATAATTTACTTTTATAATGAACTTCCGATTGTTCTCTTAACATCGAAGCGCTCTTTTCTGGTGTAATGTCTCTTTGGGATTCTCCCAACATTTCATATCCGACCATGAATTTTTTCACAGTTGCCGAACGCAACAAGGGCGGATAAAAATGCATGTGAAATTGCCATTCTGGATGTTCACTTCCGTCTGTTGGTGCTTGATGAATTCCTGACGAATAGGGGAATGAGGTTTCAAAAAGATTATCGTATTTGATAGTCAATTGTTTTAAAATACTTGCAAAAGCAGTGGTTTCTACCTCCGTAAAATCTGTGATTTTAGGCAAATGACGTTTGGCAATAATCATCGTTTCGAAAGGCCAAATTGCCCAAAAAGGAACCAAAGCCACAAAATGATCATTTTCAATTACGATTCGTTCTTCTGATTGTAATTCTTCGTCTAAATAATCAAGTAACATATTCTTATTTCGTCTAATATAATATTCTTTCAGACTAATATGAGTTTTAGCTACTTCAGTTGGCAAGGACGATTGCGCCCAAATTTGTCCATGCGGATGTGGATTACTGCAACCCATAACACTTCCTTTATTTTCGAAAATTTGAACGTAATTTATATAATCGATATTTCCTAAATCATTGTATTCTTGTTGCCAAGTTCGAACAATATTTTCTATCGATTCCACTGGCATCTCTGGCAAAGTAAGATTATGTTTTGGCGAAAAACAAACCACTCTAGAAATTCCTCTTTCTGGTTGAGCTTTAAAAAATGATCCTGTAATATCATCTTCATATTGCAATTCTTCTTGCTTTAAAGCGGCAAAATCATTTTCGAAAACAAATGAATTTTTATAATCCGGATTTTCCATTCCGTTTGCACGAACATTTCCTGGACATAAATAACAGGTTGGATCGTATTTGGCTAATTTATTCGAAACTACTTTTTCGTTTTGGCCTTGCCAAGGACGCTTGGATCGATGTGGTGAAACTAAAACCCATTCATTAATCAAGGGGTTATATCGTCTGTGTGGGTCTTCGTTGATGCTAAATGTTCTCATTTAATTTGGTGTATAAAGTGATGTTCCGTTACTAATTTTAACCTCATAAATTTTTAATTCTATTCCAAAAGTCTCCAAATATAATTTAGAAAGTTTAGATTTTATTGTTTCTTCTTCTCCTTTTTTTATTAAATTTATGGTGCAACCGCCAAAACCACCGCCCATTAATCGGGAACCAATAACCGATTTTTCTTCTTTCAGTGTATTAACTAAAAAGTCTAATTCGGCACAACTTACTTCATAATCTGCTGATAATCCCTCGTGAGTTTCATACATTAATTGTCCTAAAACTTCAATGTTTCCATGATCTAATGCTTCACAAGCTTTAATAACCCGAGCAATTTCTTTAACCGCAAAAAGAGATCGTTTGAACACGTTAGCACTCATTTTATCTTTTAAACTAATCACTTGACTTTCGGTACAATCTCTAAAACTATTGATTGTTGAAAAATTCTTTTTTATAATAGCAATGCCTTCTTCGCACTGCTGTCTTCTTTCATTATAAGCCGACGTCATTAAGGAATGTTTTACATTCGAATCGAATAAAACTAGAGAATAATCACTGAAATTAGCGTCATGATATTCGAATTCCAAAGTCATACAATCAATTTTTATAACTTTGTTTTCTAATCCCATGACACTCGAAAACTGATCCATTATTCCGCAATTGATTCCCACCCAATGTTCAGCTTTCTGTCCCATTTGGGCAATATCAATTGGTTTTATATTCAAATTAAATAGTTCGTTTATTCCAAACAAAAACCCACATTCTAATGCTGCCGAAGAAGACAAACCGGAACCAACTGGAATATTACTGCTAAAAACACAGTTAAACCCTTCCAATTTAAAACCATTTGTTTTCAATTGATTGATAACGCCTCGAAGGTAATTTGTCCAAACATTCTCTGTCAATTCCATCTCCGTTGTAAGATCCATTTCGAAAACATCGCCAAGATCAATCGCCACTATTTTTGAAGTGTTGGAATTGTTTTTTTCGAAAGCAAAACAGATTATTTTATCAATTGCAGCCGGTAAAACATAACCGTCATTGTAATCGATATGTTCGCCAATAATATTGATTCTTCCGGGAGAAAGCACTATTTTTCCAGGGGTTGAACTGAACGTTTTTTCGAAAAAATGAGTCGTATTTTGTATTAAAATTTCATTCATTATTTAGTAATTAATAGTGTATTCGGTTTTATTTTTTTTGAAATCGCCGTAATTTTTATTGCCGATTTTAAGTTCTTGGTTTTAAGAAGTACGGTAGCAATTCCGGCTTCGGCACTGATAGGATTTACACCAATTAATTCAGCATTTCCTTCGTTTAAAGTAAAGCTGATTTCGTCCGTTGCCGATGGAATAAGAGTTCCGTTGGCATCCATAATTTTAGCATACACAAAAACCATATCCGGAAAATCAGGATTGATTGCTATAGACGAACTATCGAAACTCAATTCTATTTTTGACACATTTTCAGGAGTTTTCACAACGTCCGACACCACTTTTTCTTCCTTAATAAATCCTTCGGCTCTCAAAGTTCCTGCGACAAATTTATCCATTTTAAAAA
>Ga0209499_1002561_pt1 | contig 11557 bp, 10 predicted proteins | sample C_130208_EF_Meta_FD_187306 | JGI IMG/M metagenome (GOLD analysis project Ga0209499, IMG submission 187306) | Freshwater microbial communities from Lake Croche, Canada to study carbon cycling - C_130208_EF_MetaG (SPAdes) (version 2) | ecosystem: Environmental > Aquatic > Freshwater > Lake...
GTTTTGATATGAAAATATTAATTATTTTTTTAATTATTAATTGTTAATTATCAATTATTAATTATCTTTGCACCCACATTTGACTAACCTCTGGCGAAAACCGTGAATGTTGCTCAAATTTTAAACCATAATTAGCATTAAAGATGGCAAATTTAGTAGATTTCGTTAATAACGAATTATCAACAAAAAATGATTTCCCTGCATTCGGAGCTGGTGATACAATCACTGTTTACTACGAAATTAAAGAGGGTGAAAAAACAAGAACTCAGTTTTTTAAAGGGGTTGTTATTCAAAGAAAAGGTTCAGGAATGACTGAAACTTTTACAATTCGTAAAATGTCAGGAGCAGTTGGTGTAGAGCGTATCTTCCCAGTAAATATGCCAGCTTTACAAAAAATTGAATTGAACCAAAGAGGTAAAGTTCGTAGAGCAAGAATCTACTACTTTAGAGAACTTACTGGTAAAAAAGCAAAAATTAAAGAAAGAAGATATAAAAACTAATTCTTTCTCCAACATTTATAAAAAAATCCTTTCCAATCGAAAGGATTTTTTTTATGGAAAATAATAACTCGGAATTATCATATTCCTAATTTTAAAACCATTAAATAACAATTTGATAATTCAAACGATTTCATTTGATAACTGCAATGAAATTAATATCTTATTAATTATATTTGTGACCGCTAAATTATTTTAAAAAAAACAACCTTATAAAAAATGGCAAAAATTAAAGTAGTAAATCCAGTAGTAGAATTGGATGGAGATGAAATGACACGAATTATTTGGAACTTTATAAAAGAACAATTAATTCTTCCTTATTTAGAACTAGACATCAAATATTATGATTTAGGAATTGAAAGTCGTGAAGCTACAAAAGATCAAATTACGATTGACTCCGCGGAAGCAATTAAAAAATACAATGTAGGTATTAAATGTGCTACTATAACTCCAGATGAAGAGCGCGTAAAAGAATTCAACCTTTCTAAAATGTGGAAATCTCCAAACGGAACGATACGAAATATTGTTGGAGGAACCGTTTTTCGTGAACCAATTATCATGAGTAATGTTCCAAGATACGTTCAAGGATGGACAAAGCCAATAGTAATTGGCCGTCACGCTTTTGGAGATCAATACAAAGCAACCGACACCATTATAAAAGGAAAAGGAAAACTTACCATGAGTTTTGTTTCTGAAACAGGAGAGACTCAAACTTGGGAAGTATATGATTTTGAAGGTAATGGAGTTGCAATGGCAATGTATAATACTGACGAAAGTATATATGGGTTCGCACATTCATCTTTCCAAATGGCTTTAACTAAAAAATGGCCACTCTATCTTTCTACCAAAAATACCATCTTAAAAGCTTATGACGGAAGATTTAAAGATATATTTGAAGAAGTGTATCAATCCACTTATAAAGCCGATTTTGAAGCAAACGATATGATTTACGAACACCGACTTATTGACGACATGGTGGCCTCTTGTATGAAATGGAATGGCGGATTTGTTTGGGCTTGTAAAAACTATGATGGAGACGTTCAATCAGATACCGTAGCTCAAGGTTTTGGTTCATTAGGATTAATGACTTCGGTATTAGTAACTCCGGACGGAAAAACTGTCGAAGCAGAAGCAGCTCATGGAACAGTAACTCGTCACTACAGAATGCACCAACAAGGAAAAGCGACTTCTACCAATCCAATTGCATCAATTTTTGCTTGGACAAGAGGTTTAGAACACCGCGGAAAATTGGACGGAAATCAAGCACTAATCGATTTTTGTTTAAAGTTAGAACAAGTTTGTATTGAAACTGTTGAAAGCGGAAAAATGACTAAAGATTTAGCTATGTTAGTAAAACCTCAAGGATTAACAAATGAAGATTATTTAACAACCGAAGGTTTCTTGGCTGCAATTAAGGAAAATTTAGATAAAAAATTGGCTTAATCTTATTTACTGAAACGATAATTTCAAATTAAATTAACAAATATCATATAATGAAAAAAATAAAAAAAATTGTATTACTTTTATTGATAGTTATTTCATCAAATACCTTTGCTCAAAAGAAAAAAGTAGCAGTCGTTACTTTTTATGCCAACAAAATGGTCTCTTTTGAGGGTCTTGGCGGTGGTTTCGATTTTATATTAAAAGATGTTTTAAACTTGAGAGATGATCCAAATTTTAATTTAAGTCCTATTTTAGAAAAATACCACAATAATTTCTTTAAAGATTATAGTAAAGAGTTCCCTTTTGAGTTACTTCCGGAACAAGAAGTGCTTTCAAACCCTAATTATATTGGATTCACTCCTAAATATGAATTAAATAAATATGATGCCAAAAACTATTTGGTTTACAACAACTACAAATATGTTTATGAAGGATTTATGGGTAAATTCAATGAAGAAGGTTTGGCTAAAGCATTAGCAGATAAAGCTGATGGTGTGCTTTTTGTATATATTGATTTTGGATTAGTAAAAGGATTTGGAATAGGAAGTACAATGTCAATAAAAATGAGAGCTACCACAAGAATAGCGTTATACAATAAAACTGGCGAAAAAGTATTTGCGTTTTCTGAAGGAGAAAATTCTAAAAAAACAGGAGTTATGATTGGTGGCGTTCCAATTATCAAACCAGAAAAACTACTACCAATGTGTGATAGCGCTCTTGATGAATTGATGGGAGATTTACAAAAGAGAATTGCTAAAATTGTTAAAAAATCAGACGCCAAACTTTAGATTTTATGAAAAAAATAATTCAATTTTTTCTTATTTGTTCATTATTAAGTGTAGCCTCATGTTCTAGTGATAAAGATGATGTTGCAACACCAAAAGACTCTGGTATTTCGTCAACTGTTGCATCGGGTATGGTTTATAATAATAATTTTACATTTGCTGGAGGGTATTCTCATAATTTGAATGAATCGGGTGTAGACAAATTAGTCATCTATTTAGCATCTCAAAATTTGAATTGCTCCAATTCAAGTGCAAATTCGTTTCCTATTTATTTTTCAACTCCAAAAACACTTGGTTCACACTCAACAAATATCTATGTTACATTTAAAAATCTTACAAATAGCGATTATGTTACTGTAACAAGTGGCGTTGAAATAATAATTGATTCTATGACGAGTACGACTGTAATCGGTAGAGTTAAAGGAGATGATTCAAGTGGTCAAAACACTATAAATGGAAAGTTTGAAGTGCCTATTTGTTTTTAAATACTAGTGTGTGTGTTTTAAAAAAATGTCTAAAATTTTAGACATTTTTTTTATTCTATTAATCTTTCCCAATTGATTTAAATATAAAAAAGAGTAAATGATTATTATTTTTTAAAACAAATAATTAAGTGTAATTGTATATTATTTTTTCATCAAAATTCTATCTTTATATTCAATCAATATGCGGGCTTTATATCCAATACCTAAATTCCAATATTGATTAGTAACAAACTCTTTATTATCATCGTAGAATGTAAATTGACCCGTGTTTGGAGATAAATCACCATAATTCAAAGCTTCTATTTCTATAACATTCACCCCTTTTTCTAGGTTTAAAATAATCTCTTTAAACTTAGATTCTAAATAAATCTGATTGGTAATAATCTGTCCATTGACCCAAACACGAACCAAATCACCATCAACAACACCATAATCTCTTGAATCCAAACTAATTTTTTGTGTATAAACAATAAATTGTCCTAAATTCATATCACGATTAAACAACTCGGGACGAATGCCATCTTCTTTTAATTGCTCATTCAGTTTGTCTGTATAATCTTGAGATGGGTTTATTAACGGATAATTTTTCGGGTTTTGCTCCTCTCCTACTTTCGGAATAGCAGGCAATCCTTTTAAAAATTTGTCGTCTGTATTTTTAAAAAACGTACTTTTAAATTTTATTGAAGGTAAAAAAACACTTGGTTTATTTTGTGGTAAAACTGCCGTTTTACTAGACGATTTATTGATTGTAGCACTTATATTTACTTTTCTTTTGGATGACTCAAACTGAGATTGAGCATTGAAAGAAAAACAAATCAAAAAGATAAAAAAAATATATTGATTTTTCATGGATAAAGAAAATGTAAATGTATTTAAAAAATAACTATTATTGTCCAATTATTAACCATAGATTAACATTAAATACACAATAATATTCGCTACAATTCGTCAAATTTGCAATCTAAAATAAAACCACATGTCGTTACATAAATCACTCGTTTTTTTTCTAATTTTAATACTAAACAACATCGGATTTTCTCAAGAAAAATTCACTTTAAGCGGAACTATTTCCGATAAAAAAAATAACGAAACCCTTATTGGTGTTAATATAAATGTTAAAGGAACTGATTTTTTTACTACCACAAATGAATACGGATTTTATTCGTTAACACTTCCTAAAGGAAATTACGAATTGAATGTTAGTTATGTAAGCTATGAAATTATAAACGAGAACATTTCATTAACTCAGAACATTAAAAAAAATTATTCTCTTATCGAATCTGGTGAAATACTGGATGAGGTCATCATTATAGAAAAAAATAAAAGCAACACCCGAAAACCAGAAATGAGCGTTAACAAAATGGCAATTGCAACTATTAAGCAAATGCCCGTTGTTCTTGGCGAGGTTGACATCATTAAATCAATTTTGTTTCTTCCAGGAGTTACCAATGCAGGCGAAGGACAATCGGGATTTAATGTTCGCGGCGGTGGTGCCGATCAAAATTTAATTCTTTTAGATGAAGCCACAATTTTTAATTCTTCGCACCTTTTTGGATTTTTCTCGGTTTTCAATCCAGATGCCATTAAGGATTTAAAATTATACAAAGGCGGAATTCCTGCACGATTTGGAGGCCGTGCCTCATCCGTTTTAGATATATACCAAAAAGACGGAAACAGTAAAGATTTTCATATGAATGGCGGTGTTGGATTAATTTCCAGTCGATTGCTTGCAGAAGGCCCAATTGTAAAAGACAAGGGTTCATTCTTAATTGGAGGACGCGCTTCCTACGCTCATTTATTTTTAAAATTATCCAACAATAAAAATTCGGCCTATTTTTATGATTTGAATACCAAATTAAATTACAAACTTAATAAAAATAATAGCTTGTTTCTTTCTGGCTATTTTGGACGTGATGTATTTTCTATCAATCAAAGTTTTACAAATACTTATGGAAACGCTACTTTAAATTTACGATGGAATCATTTATATTCCGATAAATTATTCTCTAATCTTTCAATGATATACAGCGATTATTATTACGGATTGAACCTTGATTTTGTTGGATTCAATTGGAATTCTGGCATCAAAAACTATAATCTAAAATACGATTTCAAATATTATTTGTCAGATAAAATAAAATTGAATTATGGAGCGAATGGTATTTATTACAACTTCAACCCAGGAACCATCGAACCAAGTCGCGATGATTCTAGCATAAATTATAAGCAACTAGAAAAAAAATATGCATTTGAACCTGCATTTTATGTTGATACCGAACAAAAAATAAGTGACAAAATCAATATAGAATATGGGTTACGTTACAGCATGTTTTACCGTTTGGGAAGTTCAACTGTTAATTTATATGCCAATAATCAACCTGTAACTTTTGATAATGATTTGAAAATTTACGAAAAAGCAACTCCAATTGGAACGGAATATTTTAGCAACAATAAAACCATTGCCAATTTCAATAACTTCGAACCGCGTTTTTCCTTAGCTTATGAATTGAATGAAAACAATTCATTGAAAGTCAGTTACAATAGAATGGTACAGTATTTACAATTGGTGTCTAATACAGCTTCTCCTACTCCCCTAGACGTTTGGACACCAAGTGATAAGTATATCAAACCTCAAATTGCCGATCAATTTGCTGTAGGATACTTTGCGAATTTTAAGGACGATAACTACTCTTTGGAAGTAGAAAGTTTTTACAGAAAAATCAAAAACCGAATGGATTATATTGACGGTGCCGATTTGATAGCCAACGAAGCAATCGAACAGGTGATTTTAAATGGCGAAATGCGTTCGTATGGATTGGAACTTATGTTACGAAAAAATACAGGAAAACTCAGCGGTTGGATTGCTTACACACTTTCACGATCCGAACAAAGAACTCCAGGTAGAACGGCTAATGAAACTGGAATCAATAATGGTGATTGGTATAAATCAGCTTATGATAAAACGCATAACTTAGCTATTACAAGTTCTTATAAATGGAATAAAAAATGGAATTTCGGCGCCAATTTTGTGCTTCAAACAGGACAACCAGTTACGTATCCAAATGGACAATACACCTATCAAGGAATAACTGTTCCGAGTTATGGTTTACGCAATAAAAACAACTTACCTTTATACCATCATTTAGATATTTCAGCAACTTTAACGCCAAAACACAACACCAATAAAAAATGGAAAGGCGAATGGGTTTTTAGTGTTTACAACCTTTACGGACGAAAAAATGCGGCATCCATAAGCTTCCGTCAAAATCAAGATTCTGGAAATAATGAAGCCATTCGATTATCTATTTTCGGAATGGTTCCAGCGGTTTCTTATAACTTTAAATTTTAATAAAATGAAAAAAATACTTTCCCTTTTAGTCCTTGTACTACTTATGAGTTGCGAAGACAAAGTCAATATTTCACTGGATACAGCCAATCCAAAATTGGTTATTGACGCCACTATTTTATGGCAAAAAGGAACTTCTGGAAACAATCAAACCATAAAACTAACTACTACAACAGATTATTATAGTAATGTTATTCCGACGGTATCAGGAGCCACAATTTACATCCAAGATCTTTCTAGTTTATTAGCAATAGTTTATCCATTTAATGAAACTCCAAATACGGGCGAATATAAATGCAATTCCTTTGTTCCTGTTCTAAATCACGATTATTTATTAACTGTAAATTATAATGGGCAAACCTATAAATCAACCGAAAGACTTTTGGCAACACCAACAATTGAAAATACTCCTCAACAATATACCGTTCAAGGATTCGGTGGCGATGTGATTCAAGTGAAATTTTTCTATCAAGATAATGGATTAGAAGTGAACAACTATTTGATTGGAGTTAAAAATTCAACAAAAGTAATTCCTGAATACGGTGTCGTAAAAGATGAGTTTTTTCAAGGAAATCAGATGTTTGGATTTTATTCTGACAAAAAATTGAAAGCCGGAGATCAATTATTATTTAGTTTAGAAGGGATTTCAACACGTTATTTTAATTATATGGAAAAATTGCTCAGCATTTCAGGTGGTGGTGGTGGAAGACCGTTTTCAACTCCACCTGCAACATTACGGGGCAACATTATCAACAAAACCAATGAAGATGAATACCCATTGGGTTATTTTCATTTATCCGAAATAGATACGTTACATTATACCGTTAACTAAAAAGGAGTTTGAAGATGAAAATTAAATTATTACCAATAGCTAATAGCAAAAAAAATAAATAGTAAATCAAAACCCAATAACCAATATGTCTTCACATCACATAGTACGCGACGACCAAGAGCCTGCATTAATTATTGCTAATGGGGCTTCATGCAGTTTTGAATTATTGGGTCAATTGCTAGAATGGTCGCCATTAGTTGTAGTACTTGACAATGCTATCGAACGGGTTTTACAATTGAATATCAAAGTTGATGTTTTATTAGGCGATTTTGACGACGATTTTAATCCCGAGACTTATAAAGAGAAGCAGTTTCCTCTTGAAATTGTTCACGCTCCCAATCAAGATAAAACCGATTTAGAAAAAGCGTTTGAATATTTAATTGAAAAGGGACACAAAGCCGTTAATGTAGTATGGGCAACAGGAAAACGTACTGATCATACCATTACAAATATTACAAATATTGTTAGATATCGTAATTCACTTAAAATTGTAATTCTTGACGACCATTCTAAAGTATTTTTATTGCCCAATACATTTAATAAATGGTACACTAAAAACACTACAATTTCTTTGATTCCTATTGGAAAAGTAAACGGGATTTCTACTAAAAATTTGAAATACCCCTTAAACAATGAATCACTTACTATTGGGTACCGAACAGGAAGTAGTAATGAGGTTCTAGAAGACGGAATTGTATCGATAGAACATCAAGAAGGAGATTTAGTTCTAATGGAATGTTTTGATTGAAAAATAGGATGAATTACTTTCCTTTTCCTACATTTGATTAATTGATAATATAAATGAAAAATACAATAACTACCGAAAAGACCACTTTACATCCAAGAAATCCGCACCGATTTAGATATGATTTTGAAAAATTAACTGCTAGTTATCCTGAATTAATATCCTTTGTTTTTGTAAATGAAGATGAAATTGAAAGCATTGATTTTGCTAATCCAGAAGGAGTAAAAGCATTGAATAAGTCGTTATTGATTTCTGAGTATGAGATTCAAAATTGGGATTTACCCAATAATTATTTATGTCCGCCAATTCCAGGCAGAGCCGATTATATTCATTACATAGCCGATTTATTGGCCGAATCCAATGATGGAATTATTCCAGAAAATGAAAATGTAGTGGGATTAGATATTGGTATTGGTGCCAATTGCATCTATCCTATTATTGGAAATCATTCCTACCATTGGAACTTTGTTGGAACTGATATTGACGAAAATGCAATACAAAATTGCAAAAAAATAATATCAGAAAACCCAAAATTAATAGAGGCAATCAGTTTACAATTACAAATTGAACCCCGATTTATTTTTAAGAATATTATTTTACCTGAAGACAAATTTGCTTTTACAATTTGCAATCCACCATTTCATTCCTCGCAAGCGGAAGCTACTAAAGCTTCAATTAGAAAAGAGACTAATCTTAAAAAAGAAAGAATTAAAAATCCAATTTTAAATTTTGGAGGACAAAATACCGAGTTATGGTATGAAGGCGGTGAATTTGCCTTCATCACACAAATGATTTACGAAAGCGTAAAATATCCGTTGCAAGTTTTTTGGTTTACCACATTGGTATCTAAAAAAGACAATTTAAAAAGTATATATAAAACTTTAAATAAAGTGGGGGCTGTTGAAATAAAAACCATCGAAATGGCACAAGGTCAAAAAACGAGCCGTTTTGTTGCGTGGACCTTCTTGAGTAAAAAACAGCAGAAAGATTGGAAGTTTTTAATGGAATAAATTAATTCGTGAATTCGTGCTCACAAAAAAATGTAACTTTGTAGTTCGAAAAATTCCAAATGAAATTCCAAATCGTATCCGATTACAAACCAACGGGCGATCAGCCACAAGCCATTGAAAAACTTTCAAACGGAATACTCAATGGCGAAAAATACCAAACTTTATTAGGAGTTACGGGTTCGGGAAAAACATTTACTGTTGCCAATGTAATTCAAAACGTGGAAAAACCAACACTAGTTTTGGCTCATAACAAAACATTAGCAGCGCAATTATATTCCGAATTCAAACAGTTTTTTCCAAATAATTCAGTGCAATATTTCGTTTCTTATTACGATTATTACCAACCCGAGGCCTTTATTCCGGTTACAGGAACTTTTATTGAAAAAGATTTGTCTATCAATGAAGAGTTAGAAAAACTGCGTTTGAGCACTACTTCTGCCCTTCTTTCAGGTCGTCGTGATATTATTGTAATTTCTTCTGTATCTTGTATTTATGGAATTGGTAATCCGGTAGAATTTCAAAAGAATGTAATTACTATCGAGAAAAATCAAATCATATCTCGTACCAAATTATTACATCAATTAGTTCAAAGTTTATATTCTAGAACCGAAGCCGAATTTACGCCTGGAAATTTCAGGATTAAAGGCGATATTGTAGAAATTTACCCAAGTTATGGCGACGAACCTTTTAGAATTCACTTTTTTGGCGATGAAATTGAAGATATAGAAGCTTTTGATGCTCGAACTTCACAGGTATTAGAACGATTTGAAAAACTTACAGTGTATCCCGCCAATATGTTTGTGACGTCACCCGATGTTTTGCAGGCAGCGATTTGGGACATCCAACAAGATTTGGTCAAACAAGTCGATTATTTTAAAGAAATTGGAAAACATTTAGAAGCCAAAAGATTGGAAGAACGCACCAATTTCGATTTAGAAATGATACGCGAATTGGGGTATTGCTCGGGTATTGAAAATTACTCCCGTTATTTAGACCGACGATTACCAGGAACACGCCCATTCTGTTTGTTGGATTATTTTCCTGACGATTTCTTGATGGTGGTCGATGAAAGTCATGTAACCATTTCACAAGTTCACGCAATGTATGGTGGCGATAGAAGTCGAAAAGAAAATTTGGTGGAATATGGTTTTAGATTACCCGCTGCAATGGACAATCGTCCGTTGAAGTTTGAAGAATTTGAAAGTATGCAAAACCAAGTCATTTATGTTTCTGCAACACCAGCCGATTATGAATTGCAAAAATCGGAAGGAATTTATGTAGAACAAGTCATTCGCCCAACGGGATTATTGGATCCCGTTATAGAAATACGCCCGAGTTTGAATCAAATTGACGATCTAATTGAAGAAATTCAGCAACGTTGTGAATTAGACGAACGGGTTTTGGTGACGACTTTAACCAAAAGAATGGCCGAAGAATTGACCAAATATTTGACCAAAGTTTCCATTCGTTGTCGGTATATCCATAGTGATGTGGATACTTTGGAGCGTGTAGAAATCATGCAAGATTTACGAAAAGGATTGTTTGATGTGTTGATTGGCGTAAACCTTTTACGTGAAGGATTGGATTTACCCGAAGTTTCTTTGGTAGCAATATTAGATGCCGATAAAGAAGGATTTTTAAGAAGTCATCGTTCGCTGACACAAACAGTAGGAAGAGCCGCACGTAATGTGAATGGAAAAGCAATTATGTATGCCGATAAAATTACGGCTTCCATGCAAAAAACAATTGACGAAACCAATTACCGTCGCGAAAAACAAATAAACTACAACACGCAACACGGACTAGTACCAATGGCATTAAACAAAAGTTTAGGAAGTGCTCTAGGAAACAACTCGGTTTCAACTCAATACTATGAAAATCAGGTTTTAAAAGCTGCCGAACCCGAAAGTTTGTATTTATCCAAACCCGAAATAGAAAAGAAAATCCGCGAAGGTCGCAAAGCCATGGAAAAAGCAGCCAAAGAATTGGACTTTATGCAAGCGGCAAAATGGCGCGATGAAATTAAAGCACTACAGGATAAGATATAATGTTTGGCTTTCTTTAGAACAATACCCTCCTAATACTTTTATGATATTTACTGATAGTGTTGATGACTTTTTAAACGCGTCCTGATGAGTTAGAAAATTCGTCCTGAAGAGTACATTATTTTACCGCGGTAACTTTAGTAATTTACCTAGGTAAGTTAAGCAATTTACCACGGTAAATTTATAACTTTGTACCGACGAGATTTAGTACTAACCCTTAACAATTAAAAAGATGCCCATAACCATTACTCCTATTGGCAAAACGAACCCAAGTAAACCCAATGCTCCGATGATTTATTATCCCAAAGCAATCAAAACAGGTGAAGTAGATTTAGAAAAGGTATCTGAAGAAATTGCACAAGCCACATC
>Ga0209499_1002563_pt1 | contig 11556 bp, 10 predicted proteins | sample C_130208_EF_Meta_FD_187306 | JGI IMG/M metagenome (GOLD analysis project Ga0209499, IMG submission 187306) | Freshwater microbial communities from Lake Croche, Canada to study carbon cycling - C_130208_EF_MetaG (SPAdes) (version 2) | ecosystem: Environmental > Aquatic > Freshwater > Lake...
GTTTAACAGGCGTTTTCATCTTGAGACGCTTCCGATGCATCTAATCTTCGCGGCGGTCAATATTGGACCTAGGCCATCGCAGTGGCTACGCCAAGCTGAAGCATCTTGCTAATCAGGAAACAAGATCGCCAATTACACCCAAGAACAGGTTGAAGAGTTGGTGACAGCAGTTTGTTGGGCGATTGTCCGGGAAGATCGTGCTAAAGAATTAGCCAAACTGGCAGTTAATGAGGGCGGTTTTGGTAATTATGCCGATAAAGTCAGCAAGATCCGTAACCGCTGTATGGGAACCTTGCGCGACATGCAGGCAGTGAAAACAGTCGGTATTGTTGAAGAAATTCCTGAAAAAGGCCTGATTAAAATCGCCAAACCGGTGGGAGTTATTGCTGCGCTTATTCCTACGACAGGCCCTGATGCGACCCCGCCTTTAAAAACGTTGCTGGCCTTGAAAGGACGCAATGCCATTATCATAGCCGCTCATCCCCGGACGCAACTTACGACTGAATTGACGGTGAAATTCATGCGCGCAGCCTGCGAACAAGTCGGAGCACCCGCCGATTTAGTGCAAGTCATTGAAAAACCATCATTTCCAAAAACCCAGCAATTGCTGCAGCAAGCTGACTTGATTGTTGCAACGGGTGGCGCTGCGATGGTGAAAGCGGCTTATAGTTCCGGCACACCGGCTTATGGTGTTGGGGTTGGTAATGCAGTACATGTGGTTGATGAAACAGCCGATTTGGATGATGCAGCCAATACGATTGTGGTAGCCAAGAAATTTGATTTCGCGACCAGTTGTTTGGCTGATAATTCTGTAGTTGCACATGATTCAATTTATCGCGAATTAATTGAACGCCTGCAAAAATTGGGAGCTTATCTTTGTAGTCCGGATGAAATGGATAAGTTACAACAACTGATGTGGCCAACACCTAAAAACCATATTCCGAGCGTTGATGTCATCGCAAAATCACCAGTCCTTATCGCAAAATTGGCTGGCTTCGATGTACCCGAAGACTGTAGCTGTTTAATTGTTGAAGAAAATGGCACTGGACCCGAGCATCCTTTTTCAGGAGAGAAATTATCGCCAGTGTTAGCACTTTATAAATATCTAGGCGGGATTAACAGCGCCATCAGTCAAATTAACGCGATTACTGAGTATCAGGGACAGGGTCACACGTGCGGAATCCATACGACCAATGACGATCATGCGATGGCTTTGGCAATGCAAACCAAGACTGCAAGAGTGATGGTCAACCAGAGTTTGAATGAAGGTGCTGGCAGTCCTCGAAATGGACTGCCGTATACACTAAGCCTAAGCTGCGGAACCTGGGGAGGCAATATAACAACTGAAAATGTCAATGCCCGCCACATGATTAACCTGACCTGGGTTTCACGTCCAATCAAATCCAGACCGCTTGATGAGGCTTATCTTTTTGAACAACATTGGCAGAAATATGGCCGCGAATAACCCTAGTGGCTATACCAATGGTTTTTCATATTAACCATTAGAGAAACTAATGCCCATTTATGAACTTAAATGTCCTCGTTGCAATCATCAGTTTAAGGGGTTAGTTTTGGCGAATACTCAAAAACCCAAAGAGTGGGTTTGCTCCCAATGTGGTAGTTATGAAGCGACCCCCATCCATATTTATGAAAACTTACATCCCCTGGAAAATGAACATGGTGCCGGATGCCCTTGTTGTGGGGGAGCGAGTAGAAACGACATTTAATCTAAACCATAAATAATACAAGTTTTTAGGACATAAGTGCTTAATTATTGATTTTGACTGTAGCAATAATACTTATGTAATATCAAAAAATTAGCCAAAAGGAGGTGTCCCGCCTTTAATACCTGTTTGAATTAGAAATCGAATAAATCCCAGCGAACCGCCAAAAAATAACTATAAAAGAGGTGCAAGATGAATAAGGTATTGATTCCAACGAGTATGGTAGGCAATTATCCTAACCCAAGATGGTGGGATGCTGATTTTGCAAGACATTTCAAAGGTGACCGTCAACCGCCGGACGCGATGTGGCGGGAGGCGCTGGAAGATGCAATGGCGGCTATCGTGACCGATCAAGTTAATGCCGGCTTGGATATTATCGCGGACGGTCGGTTACAGGGCGATAACTATGCCGACGTTGCAGTTTATTACTATTTAAATCGATTAGGATATGATCTTTCTGGAAGCCATCTCGGTTTTCCGATATACAGCCGATTGCATTCAGCGACGGTTACGCAAGAAATAAAGCGTCGTGGTCAAATCATGGTTGAACAAGCCCGCGCCCTCAAGCGCGCGACCAATAAACCTGTCAAAGTTCAATACACGGGTATTCAGGTCTTGGCTCAATGCACCAATGATCTACACTATCCCAACAGCCGCGATCGTGCAATGGCCATTGCCGCTGCCATAAATGAAGATATTTTGGCAGTTGATGAGTTGGGGGTTGAGTATATTCAACTTGATGAATTTACATGGCCTTATTTTTATGAGGATTGGGCGATCGAAGCCTTCAACCGCGCAGTTGCAGGCGTTAAACATGCCAAGATTGTTTGCCATATCTGTTGGGGTAATTGGGGCGGAACGCCGGCATATTATCCTGATGATACAGCGGGTACCGGTGAGGTTTTTGATTTAACCAAACGCGCTCAAGACGCTAAAGCACCGAATCCAACCTCATCCGTGGTGCCAAAATCCTATGAAGCTAATATTGATGTTTTTAACATCGAAGGAATAGGCCGCATTTCTTTTGACGCATCAGGTCTCGAAATACTAAAACAACATCCAATCCCCAAGAATATGATGTTCTGGGCTGGTGTCATCGATGTCAAAAGCACCGTCACCGAAACCGCTGAACATGTAGCGGCAAAGATTCGCCAATTACTCACGGTAGTTCCGGCAGAACAATTAGGTGTTACGACTGATTGTGGATTGATTTTGCTACAACGCTATATCTGTCAAGACAAGTTGCATGCCTTAGTTGAAGGAGCAAAAATAGTCCGTAATGAACTAGCAAAATAAAAGGGCATCTGGTCTTAAGTTGGCTTCGTAACAAACGAAGTTAAATAGATAGATTTAGCTGCTTTACTTAGGGGCAACATTAGATGACTACTGCAATAGATGTTTGGGGAGACTACTTTACCATCGCAAAGTGGCAAACCGTTGTGGTTGAAGCACTGGAATCCGGTGGTAACGAACCTATTGTCAATATAAACCCAAACGATACTCGCGAATTTGACGCCATTTTTCTGGGTGGCGGCGCTGCTGGACGCTTTGGTGCCGCCTATTGTAGGGCTTTAGGTGGTCGCGTGCTGATCATTGACCGCTGGCCGTTCCTGGGCGGCTCCTGCCCTCATCAAGCCTGTGTTCCACATCATTTATTCTCAGATTGTGCTGCGCAACTCATGCTTGAACGCACCTTTTCCGGTAAGCTCTGGTTTCAAAATCTCAACGACAAAATGGTTTCCATAAAGAACATCGTTGAACTCTTTCGAAACGGCAGGACAGGCCCCCATGCAGTGATGAACTACCAGAGTAAGGAGCAACTCGGGTTGGAGTTTGTATTGAACGCCGAGTTCTCAATTGTTGATCTTCAAACTATCCAAGTTGGTGAATGTAAGTTCCAAGCGAAAAACTTGGTATTAGCCTTGGGTGCGAAACCCCTTGACGCCAATATACCGGGTGCTAAATTAAACGGTGTCTTCAATTCCCAAACCTTGGTCGAACAACTGGATTATGAACCGGCTAAGACGATAGTTGTCATTGGTGGAGGAAAATCAGCGATTGAATACGGCTGTTTTTTTAATGCGGCTGGACGGCGTACGCTTGTTGTAGCGAGACATCAAGTAATGCCCATAATTAAGGATGTTGAATCCCGTGCCTACGCCATTCTTATGATGGAGGAACAAGGCATAGAGTTTTTGGAAAATGCAGAATTAATGGCTATCCAGGGGGACTCACGAGATAAGGTTAAGTCGGTTTCTATAAAAACTTCTAGTGGCATAATTAATGTCGATACTAATTTTGTTTTTATGGGAATAGGCGAACAGGCCAACTCAGAACAAATTACCCAAACATTGAGCTTGGAAACAGGTGAAAAAGGCTTCATCAAAGTCAATCGGCACATGCAAACCTCGATACCCAATGTTTATGCTGTTGGTGATATGACCGGCCCGCCGATGGAAATGTTTAAAGCTAGGAAGGAAGGTGTGTGCGCTGCTAAAAATATCATGGGGCAAGTGAGCGAATATAAAGCGGCTGATTACCCTGATTTTATGCATACGCATTACGAGGTTTGTTGGCTAGGATTAAGCGAAGAAGAAGCGCGTCAACGCCATGCCAATGTAAAAATTATGAAATTACCGCCTGATAACCCCAATGGTCTTGATGTGGGCTTGCCTGCGGGTGATCGAATGATGCTGTACCTGATGGCGAAGCCGCGCATGTCCGGTTTTCAAAAACTGATTATCGATGGCGATACCCGTAAAATTTTAGGTGCTTTCCATATTGGTTACGGAGCAAAAGATGGATTTCAATATCTCAATTACTTGATAAAAAAAGGATTAACGATAGACGATCTGGCCGAAATGGATGAATTATTTATCAGTCCCAGTTACTTCATTCAATTATGTCGATTACGCGCTGGTGATCCTCATTTTAAAGATATGTAAGCCTATTATTTATTTAACATGATCATGAACAAACGATTTCAAGGAAAAATAGCCGTTATAACTGGTGCTGCGACTGGCATGGGGTATGACATCGCCCTGCGTCTCGGTATGGAAGGAGCATCGCTTGCACTATTCGATATTAACGAAACCGCTTTATCGGATACAGCCAAAACCCTAAGTGCCAATGGCATAGTTGTCAAACCGTATCAACTTGATGTATCAAATCCCCAAGCAGTTTCAAACACCTTTTCCAAATTGCTAGAGGAGTTTTCCGGATCACTCGATATTTTGATAAATAATGCCGGAATTGCTGATTTTGGTACCGTGGACACTACTGAATCGGAAGTTTGGAATAGGGTCATGGCAGTGAATTTAAACGGTACTTATTTATGTTCGAAGTACGCATTGCCAGCGATGAAACAACAGGGTGGAACCATCATCAACTTTGGCTCAGTGGCTGGTATGGTGGGTATTCCCAACATGGCGGCCTATTGCACTTCCAAAGCGGCTGTCATTGGTTTGACCAAACAAATGGCGGTAGATTATTCAAAGCTGGGTATACGAGTCAACTGCATTTGTCCCGGCATGATTGCCGATACGAATATGGGTCAACAAATTCTTGCAACCGACGAATCTGAAGAAATGATGATCAAACGATTAAGTAAATATCCGATAGGACGGTTCGGTAAGCCCGAAGAAATTGTGGCTGCGGTGTTGTTTTTGGCGTCTGATGAAGCCAGTTTTGTCTGCGGCTCGGTATTTACAGTCGATGGCGGGATGACAGCATTATGAGTTTTTAAGCCATGTACACACAAGCTGATAAACGATGCTCACTCAATGAACTTGTTGCGTATATAAAAAATGGAGACTGCATAGCTATTGGCGGCGGCTTGTCATGGCGCGAACCGATGGCGGCCCTTCGGGAACTGATTCGGCAAGATATCAAAGGCCTTAAATTGGTTGGTGCAGCGCATGGCATTGATGTTGATTTATTATGCGGTGCTGGGATGGTTGCGGTCAGTGCAGAATCGTATGTAGGCTTTGAACAGGATTTTGGTATGGCCATTAACTACCGGCGAGCTTGTGAAGTGGGATTAGTTAAAGTTGAGGATAATTGTTGTTATACCTTGGTCCAGCAGCTCCGAGCAGCGATCAGCGGTTTGCCCTTCATGCCGATTCGTTCAGTTCAGGGAACCGATTTCATGCAGTTGCATCCCGAATTTAAAGCCATGATCTGTCCTTTTACCGGCGAACAACTGGTTTTGGTGCCTGCACTCAAGCCCGATGTTGCAATTCTGCATGCTCAATATGCCGACCAGCATGGCAATCTGCATATTGAAGGGCCGCCGGTTGCCGACATTCTTTTTGCCAAAGCGTCTAACAAAGTCATCGTGACAGTTGAAGAAATCATATCCAACGACAAATTGGCTCAAAAAGGCGTAACGATTCCGTATTTTTACGTCACCGCCATTAGCGAAGTTCCTTATGGCGCACATCCGACATCCTGTTATCCCCTTTATGCCTATGACCGTAAACATACTGATCAATATTATCAGGTCGCGAAACAAGGCCTGGACAGTTTCCGGGAAAGCTATCTTAAGACTTTTATCTATGACTGTCAGGATCAACACAGTTACATAGAGGCTATAGGCGGCAAAGCAGTGTTATCCCGCCTAGAGCACTGGGACAAAAGTATCGAACAATGGATGCAGCTTTATGAGTAATCAATCCAAAATCACTCACTGTACCTTAGGCGAGTTAATGATTTATCAAATCGCCTTGTCAATCGAAGATGGGATCTTGGCTTTTCACGGCTTTGGGTCACCTTTGGTACAGTTGGCTTTACATTTGGCCAAACGCACCCATGCCCCTAACTTGATCCTGGTGGCTGGTGCAACTTACGGCATCAATCCGACACCTGCATTTTTAACGCCTACGACTAACGATTTCGCAATGAACCGGGGCGCAGAATGCCATTTAACGATTGAAGAATTATTTGATTTAGCCGCCAGCGGCCGATTAGGCCGCATGTTCTTGTCGGGTTTGCAAATTGACCGCTGGGGCAATATGAATGTGACCCGACTGGGGAAAAATCAACGACTTACCTTAAAACTGCCGGGGGGTGGTGGCGGTTGCAATTTATCCTGCGATGCCGATCATGTGACGATTTGGACCGCCGCCCACAGGGCCCATCCCGATGAGAAAGTCCATCGTCGTTACCGTTTGGTAGACCATTGTGATTTTGTGACCAGTTTGGGGCATAGGACGGCAGAAGGAGCAATGCGTTCCAGCCTATCTGTTCGCGGGCGTGGGCCTGACTGCATCATCACGGATCTGGGCATTTTTGGCTTTAATGATGAAGGTCATGCGCAATTACGCGCCATTTATCCAGACACCAGCATTGAACTGGTTGCCGAAAATACAGGATTTGATTTTCCTGTTGCCGGCAATCTTACCGCTACACGTTTGCCGGATACTGACATGATCGAGTTTATTCGCCGCCTGGATCCGATGAAAATCCATCAACGAGAGCTCAGCCCCGCTGATTGTGAACGCTTTTTTCAATTAAACGGATCCTAGCAAATGAACGGTGCAATTCTTCAAGTCGGGAACTTAAAGCAGCAGCAAAACTTTGTTCCGTTGCCTTACCGTTGCGTAAGCTTTCAGCCCTATGAAGGTGAAATGAATGCTACTGTGATAGAGCGGTATTTGCTGGACAGAGAAGTGTACCGCCGCACAGACATTATTATTTTACATAATTCACATCAAGAATATGCCGTTGCCGCTGTGCAACGCGCCGGTTCAGACCCGCTGTTCACCTCTGTTGAAAAAGTGGAAGTATTGGCTCTTCCCGAGAACTGTGTTTTTCTTGGCGATCCCGATACAGACCCTGGCAACCGGTCTGCATTGGCAAAATTGGCCGTTAAGCATGCTGTCTCAGTGGATCAAACAGCCATCGTGCTTGGCGCCTTCGATCATGTCAATATTATTCATCACCCCAAGCCTTTGATATTGCGGGTGATTGAAGTGATCCCGCCTGAACCGCCCAAGCTTTATCATATGGTTGAACAAGTATTAAGTTATGCCGATTTACCGCCTGTTCTGCTGGAACTGGAGACTATCGACCTGCGTGATCTTGCCAATACGGTAAGGCCTGAAGCTTATTTGGTGCCCTGCCGATCAGGCGGACTCAGTGATTTAAGTGCGCCGGTTTATTTTCTCGATGAGCGTCCCCAACAACGCCAAAACTGGACCTTATTAGGGTGTGAACGCAGTCTGCAATTCCATCGCCACTATTATGGCGATGCTCCCCCGCGCGTAGAAATGTGTCCGCGCCAGCTAGTAAAACCTAACGAACAAGCGACCATTTTGAAGTGTTGTCTGCTGGAATATGATTTTGAACAGCAAGGTAACGTAATGACAGTACCTTGGGGAACAGATTTGAAGCTGATAGAAAATGCATTGCGTCAACTGTTTTGTGGAGGCGCAGGCCATGTCTGAACTCGCCTGGGAAAATATCATAACAGGCCAGCGTGAGCCACGACAGATAAAACCGCGCAAAAGCGGCTGCACCATGGTGATGGATGTCGGTAAAAGCCTGGACGAGACCAGAAATATTTTGGAGATTTCATCTAATTATATTGATCACTGGAAGTTTGGTTTTGGCACTTCGGTTTTCATGGAAAAAAAATTATTGCAGCAAAAACTGCAATTACTGGCCGAACACAATATTCTGTCATTTCCCGGCGGTACATTGCTGGAGGTTGCACTGCTTACCCATCATTGCCAGGTCTATATGAGCCATGCAAAAGAGTTAGGATTTAGTGCTGTGGAAATTTCAGACGGAACGCTGCCCATTCCACGGTTCAGACGTAAAAAAATTATCGACTGCGCACTCAATGCGGGTCTTGTTCCAATCACCGAAGTCGGCAAAAAAGATCCCAAACGGCAGCCTACGGCAGATCAAATCGCGGATGAAGTGATGGAAGATCTGGAATGGGGCGCAGCCTGGGTCATCATTGAAGGACGCGAAAGCGGCCAAGGCGTCGGTGTCTTCGATGAATCGGGAAATGTTGACGATTTTGAGGTGGACATGATTGTCGATATGATTGGCAATAAACTGGACTCCTTGATCTGGGAAGCGCCACTTAAATCTCAACAGACGTTTTTTATCGAAAAATTCGGTGCCAATGCCGGACTGGGTAATATCCCTATGGATCAGATATTGGCATTGGAAGCTTTGCGTAACGGCTTGCGTTTCGATACGTTGAACCGCGTCACCGGCAAATTATTACGTGAGGGCTCGTGGGATCCTAACCAAGTTGAAGCTAATGGCGTCAATCAATCTGCTAACATTACTGATACGGCAAAATAATGTCTAACGAGAGACAGCCATCGCTATCGATGCAAGAAAAAGTTCTCGAGATTGGTACAAGGTTGAAGACTGCGCCATCGGATAGAATGATCAGTTCGGTATTTGGTGCTGAATTAAGCCATCAGGCGCATTTATTTGAGGCAATGGGACTGGCTGATATTGCCCATACATTGATTGCCATCGAATTGACTACCATACCGAAGATAGACGGTTATCAGTTACTGACACAGTTGCTTGAACTGCAAAAAAAACCGGATTCGTTTGAAATAACACCAACCAGAGGTGATATTTATACCAACCGTGAGGCTTGGCTGGCAGAGCGAACAGACGCGGTAGGATGGCTAGGCACTGGCCGTGCTCGCAGAGAAGCGACAACAACCGCGATTGTATTAGTAATGCGGCAATTGCTTGTGGAGTTCATCGAAACATTGATACTGCTGGCTATGGCAATGGTACAAAAAGCAGAACAACACGTATTGTCCATCATGCCGGATTATACTTACTTGCAGGCAGCGCAACCGACCACCTTCGGGCATTATTTATTGGGCTTCACTTATCCATTACTTCGAGACTTGGAGCGATTGGAATCGTTTCTGGCCCGGCTCAACCACAGTCCTATGGGTTGCGGCAGTACCAATGGCTCACGGTTAGTTCAAGGGCGACAAAAACTGGCCGATATATTGGGATTTGATGGCTTGATTCCACATGCCCGCGATGCCATGTGGCAAGCCGACTTATTCATTGAAGCCACATCCATATTGACAACGTGCAGCATCAATCTCAGCCGTCTGGCGGAAGATTTACAGATCTACAGTAGCCAGGAATTTGCGCTGGTCGAACTGGGTGACCAACACGCACGCGCCAGTAAAATCATGCCTCAAAAGAAGAACCCATTTGCATTAACGCATATCCGGGGCGTTGCCAATAAAATGATCGGTGTATTGGCTACAGTAAGCGCAAGCGCCAGAACACCTTCCGGTCAGCCTGACAATAGATTGTTGATATATGGCGAATTACCCGAAGCCATGCAAACCGTCAATAATGCTGTGGCATTAATGTCAGAAGTGCTGCAAGAAATTAAATTCAATGCTACCAGAGGCAAAGCGCTGGTGAAATCAGGCTGGATACTGGCAACCGACTTGGCTGAGACGCTGGTTTTAGAATGCGGCCTGGATTTTAGAAGCGCACATCAGTTGGTGGCTTACCTGGCGAGCGAATATCAGGGAAAAAGCATACTGGAGCTCGATCTTAAGACATTAATTCAATCCGCCGAAAAGGTTCTTGGGCATTCTATTACCGTAACTGAGCAACAGCTAAAAACCGCTTTGGATGCCAATCTAGCCATACAGTCGCGGTCAGAATCTGGCGGTACGGCGACGCCCTGTATGGACAGCATGATCGCCGAATGCAAGGAAAAATTAACAAGCCATCATCGAAAAAACCAAGCCAGCACAGTTTATTTTGCCAACAAGCAACAGACTGTATTGGATCGTGCCATGAAAGAAATTGGCTAGGAATGAACTATGTCCAGACTAGGCGTTGATTATATTATTGTTGGTGCTGGCTCAGCCGGTTGTGTGGTAGCGAACCGGTTGAGTGAAGATCCAAACTGTCGGGTGCTATTGCTTGAAGCTGGCGGTGAAGATACCGCCGCCATCATTCAAACCCCCGCCTTGTTTTCACAGTTGCAGGATAGTCCTTATGACTGGAGTGATCGAACCTTGCCACAACCCGCTATGTACGGTCGCCGTATCTATATCCCCCAAGGGAAAACCTTGGGGGGGTCGAGTTCCATCAATTATATGATCTACATACGCGGCAACCGTGCCGATTACGATCATTGGGCACACCTTGGCAACACTGGCTGGAGCTATGACGATGTGCTGCAGTATTTCATTAAGGCTGAAACCAATCAAAATTTTGTCGATTGCTATCATGGTCAATCAGGGCCGCTGGTGGTTTCCAGTCATCCGCAACTCAGTCCAATAACGCAACGATATCTCACTGCTGCACAGGAAGTTGACATTGTCTACAACCCGGATTTTAATGGCAAACAACAGGATGGCTGTGGCCCTTTACAAAGAACCATTGCTGACGGCTCACGATGCAGCGCAGCCAATGCTTATTTACACTCGGTGCGTGGCCGCCAAAATCTGACAGTGATCAGCCATGCACAGGTCACCAAGCTGCTATTCGATCATCATCGAGTGGTGGGTGTGCAATACCTGCGTTTGGGTATCGCTGAACAAGCTTATGCTAGTACCGAAGTTATCCTGTCCGCTGGGGCCTTCCGCTCACCGCAATTACTGATGCTGTCCGGTTTGGGACCGGCAGCTGAGCTTGAAAAACTGGGTATCGACGTGAAATTGGATTTGCCGGAAGTTGGCAAGAATCTGCAAGATCACATCCATGCACGAGTGCGCTGCGAGCTGACACAGCCTTTAACTTTTACGGCATTGTCCAATGATGATAAAGCTATCGCCGCAGGTTATTACGAATCCGCCAAAATGGG
>Ga0209499_1002564_pt1 | contig 11553 bp, 10 predicted proteins | sample C_130208_EF_Meta_FD_187306 | JGI IMG/M metagenome (GOLD analysis project Ga0209499, IMG submission 187306) | Freshwater microbial communities from Lake Croche, Canada to study carbon cycling - C_130208_EF_MetaG (SPAdes) (version 2) | ecosystem: Environmental > Aquatic > Freshwater > Lake...
ATTAATTGATATTTCAAAATTATTACCGATATTGATCACTTTTCCAATTGTATTTTCTGCAAAAGCAATTCGAACTACTGCATCTACGGCATCTAGAACGTGGCCAAAACATCTAGTTTGTTCGCCACTTCCATAAATTGTTATTGGCTCATTCTTAAGTGCAAATTGCACAAAACGCGGAACAACCATGCCGTATGCGCCAAGTTGGCGCGGTCCAACAGTGTTGAAGAATCGAACAATTCGAGTTTCAAGTTTCTTCTCAATCCAATACGCGTATGCCAAAGATTCGTCGATTGCCTTTGCTTCGCTATATGACCAACGCAAAGTAACCGGAGCTCCAAGAATGCGATCATCTGATTCCTTTAGAGAATCAGAAATATTCTTTCCATAAACTTCGCTGCTACTTGTTACAAAAACTGGCTTTGAATATTTATGTGCGGACTCGAGAACATTCTCAGTACCGCGAATATTGGTCATCAAGCTATCGAGTGGGTGGTTAACAATGTTAAAGACGCCTACCGCAGCAGCTAAATGAAATACGTATTCAGCCTCTTTTATTAGGGAATCTAAAAGCGGTAGATCCAGAATAGAACCTTCTACGAACACAACTTTATCTTCGCCTATATGAGCAGAGAGATTCTCTTTTCGGCCCGTAGCCAAGTTATCCAAAATCGTGATTTGGTGGCCATCGGCCACTAGGCGATCAGTTAGATGCGAACCAATAAAACCGGCTCCACCAGTGATCAAAATTCGCATTTCAGAATTCTACTAGTTTTATGCAGCACTTTCAGAATTTGCCAGTCTTTAATCGCCATCAAAGTCAAAAGATCAGGCAAGATAGGGCAATGGTCTCAGTCAGCATAGTTACAGTCGTAAAGAATAATGCCGATGGACTGACTAAAACTCTAAATAGCGCACTCTCACAAGAATTTCATGATTGGGAACTCATCATTGTTTATGGCCAATCTGAAGACGCTACATTTGAAGTCGCCACTGAGTTCTGCAAAATAGACTCAAGATTTTCATTGGTTAAGCAGTTAGATCAAGGGATATATGAGGCGATGAAGTTAGGGATTAGCAAGTCGCAAGCCGACTTTCTTTGGTTTATGAACAGCGGGGATAGATTCTATTCATCAACTTCCTTGAATTCTGGCCTGACCGCAATAAAGAATTCTCAATCGGGCTTTGTGGTTGGTGGGTACCAAATTGAGAATGATAAGCGTGTCTTTCGCCAGAGAGCAGGCGAATTATCCCAGATCAAATTCGCACTTTCGAGAAGGGGTGCCTGTCATCAAGCGATGGTTTTCCGGAAAGATTCAATTCTGAAAGCCGGAAATTTTGATACTCGATTCAGGCTTGCCGCTGACTACAAACTCTGTCTAGAAGTAATCGCGAACACTGGTGCGACAAAACTTCCTGAAATTCTTGCAATCATGGAGCCGGATGGAATTTCAGACCAAAACTTGTTTAAGATGCACGCCGAGAAGGCACAAGTACGAGGTGAAATCTTCAATAGCAATCCTGTGGCAAGGGCTAAGGGATGGGCATGGATGAAAGCTGCCAGCATGAAAATCATGCTTAGCCACCTGGTAAGTGGTAAAAAGCACCCCTTCGGATAGGGCAAGATTTGCTCATGCGCCTAGACCATGTCTCATATGTAACTTCTCATGACCAGTTAGCAGATACCGTCCAAAGATTAGGTTCTCGATTAGGAACCACCTTTGTCGATGGTGGGGTGCACCCAAGATTCGGTACTCGTAATTTCACAGCTCCTCTTCTAAATGGTCAGTACATTGAAGTTGTATGCCCACTAGATCACCCAGCATCTGATTCATCACCGTTTGGTAAGGCAGTTTCAAAACGTGTGACAGAAGGTGGCGGTTGGCTAACTTGGGTTGTTGCAGTTGAAGATCTAGCAGCAGTTGAAACGCGCTTAGGCCGAACTGCCGTAGATGGCCACCGCACTAAGCCCGATGGAACAGATCTAAGCTGGAAACAGATCGGTGTTCTCGGAACTTTAGAAGATCGCCAAATGCCTTTCTTTGTGCAGTGGATCAAAAATCATCACCCATCTACAGATGGAAAAGCTGTTGCAAAAATCGTAAAGATTGAGATTGCCGGCGATGAATCTGCAATTTCTGAATGGCTTGGTCTTGAAGTTAAAGCAGCAATGGGTAGTGGCATTGAAGTTGAATGGGTTTCGACTGAAGCTAATGAAGGCGATAATGGAATTGTCGCAGTTGAAATTGAGACAGGATCTGGCAAAGTCAGATTGGACTAGTCTGGTCTGTATCAGATTTAGTTAAAATAAACATGAAGAAAATAATCACTAAGTTCAAAATCAATTTTTTGGAATTTCTGAATATTTTTGAATGGACTAAATCTCGCTTTGTAACAAAATTCCAGATCCTATTCGGTTTAAGTTTGAATTCTATCGAGATTTTAATCCATGGAGAAAATCCCCACAATTCTAAATTTGAAATTATAGATAAGTACTCTGAGTTAGAAAACTTTACGTATACAGATTTTGAAAGTGGCGATTTAATCGGACATACATTTCAACAGAGTTACCACCTAAAAATATCTGATGTAATTCTAGATTCGAAAACCGGAATATTATTTACGGAAAATCGCAAACTAATATCCGAATCTAGTACTTGGTCGCCTGAGTATCTATCGGCAACAACTTATACAAAACCACCTTTACTAAATCAGGGTTCTAAGATTCAAAGTGAGAGGCCAATAATAAGTATTACCACCAATGGTTACTATCATTGGCTAAATGAAGATTTGCCTCACTATTTGTATCTTCTAGAAAAGTTGTCAAACCCTTTGACTATTGTCTCAATAAAAAGACCTGGTTACGTTTCTGATTTTTTAAAAAATCACTCAATTGATTTCTTGGAGGTTCCAAGATATTCAAGATTTAGTGAATATAATTTTGTGACTAAAAAGTCTAATGTTGGCTGGCCGCATCCAGTAGATATATCAATTATAAAAAAACAATTCGGAATACATTTTTCAGAATTGGCGCCGGGTAAAAAAATCTATATCTCTAGAATCGGGGACTCAAGATCTCCCTTATTCGAGTCGGAATTAATCAAAACTCTGACAAATAATGGCTGGGAAATAATTAATACAACCGGAATGTCTTTAGCTGAACAGATAGCAGAGATTTCATCTGCCGAAGTTTTGGCTGGCGTTCACGGCGCAGGCTTATCTGGCGTTAATTGGATGAAACCCGGAACAAAATTGATAGAGATTGGAACAGATCGATTCGTCCGGTGTTTTCAAAGATTGGCAATTTTAAATAATGTTCAGTACTTCAGAATCAATTATAAAAACGATGCTCAAGGACTGGGAATCACAGTTCGTGAATTAGAACATCTTGGCCTCTCGTAGGCGGTTCGGCATAATCTCCATGGAGCAAAGATAAAGAAAATTTTACTTTTATTCTTAAATGGGCTTTTCGGAAGAATGCAGAGGAAAAAATAATGGTTCAAGATTTTAAAAAGTGGCGAAACAATAGACCAGCTTCTAAATTTTCTAAAGTAAAACGATGGAGAACCAACCCAGCCGGTGCTTTTGTGCGCTTATTAGAGTTTGCTTATTTTGGCCGCCCTTTAATTAACTTTTTTGTTAGCAAACATATAAATATTGAACCCATTATTCATTTGAGCAATTCATTCAACATGACAGAATCTAATGAGAATTTAAATTACTTAAGAAACGTAAGAGTCGACTTACGAGCTAATTTTATTCAGCTCGACACGGGTCATATTTTCAATAGCGGAATGACCCCAAATGAGGTTTACAGCGGAGAATACTGGAATCAATTACGAGATATAAGGAAATCAAAAGATAGTCAATTACTACCCGGGATTTTTTATCCAATTGCAAATCAGAAATATTTCTATCACTTCTTACTGGAAGAATTACCGGAAATTATAAGTGCTAATCGATCAATTGAAGATATCAAGTTTATTTCTTCGGAGGGTCAGCCCAGATTTGTGTTGGAATTATGTAAGCTAGCAGGAATAGATATTCATATTTTTGAAAACAGTATCCAGCGATGCGAAAATTTAATTATTCCCAGTTACTTGCGTGAAAATTCTACCTGGTCACTCGAACAACTTAGAACTTTGAAGACCGATACCCATGTCAACGTGTCTTACCCTCGAAAAATTCTATTATTGAGGAAAGGTAAAGCTCGATCAGACAGTATTTTCGAAGAATCTTTGTCAAATTTTGTTTCCCCATTTGATTTTACGGTTATAGATCCCGATTACTATTCTTCCAGTGAGCAAATTAATATCTTCTCATGTGCCACAGATATCATAGCCATTCATGGCGCAGCACTTTCCAATCTTGCATTTTCAAATTCGTCTTGTAAAGTCTTCGAGATATTTAATCATCCGTATAGAACGTATTTCTTCAGAGATTTGGCAAAAAATAATGGCAATTCATATACGAGTTCCGAATTAGATTCAGTATTCGCTGAATTAGACAATTGGTTAAAAAACTCGTGAACTTCACTTCATGTGCTAATTAAATTCGTTTTAGCCTAGAAAAAATGTTTGAGGCTTTCGAAAATGTTAATACGGACTACGTTTAGCATCAATTTTTTGGCTAGTTTTAAGTAAGATAATGCCATGAAGGATTTACAGCTACTGCATACGGAATCCCGTTTGGGGAAGTCGGATCTAAAACTTATAATATGGTCCTCAATTTTCGTTTTTCTTAGCGGTCAAGCATTGTGAAAAATCCTGCGAATATTAAAACTGATTCAGCATTTAATAGTTTTCGTCGTGCCATCGACATGCTCTCAAGAAGTGATAGGCGAAAGCTCGTATTAGTAACTATCATTCAGATTTTATTGGGTTTACTTGACCTACTTGGTGTACTTGCAATAGGCCTCTTAGGCACGTTATCAATTTCCGGTATTCAATCTCGAGAACCTGGCAATCGAGTCAACACTGTTCTGTCGCTGCTAGGTTTAAATGATTCAAGTTTTCAGAGCCAAGCGATCACTATCAGCGTCGCGGCAATTCTACTTTTAGTTGGTCGTACAATTTTTTCTATTATCTTTACAAGGCGCATACTTTATTTTTTAAGCCGACGCGGTGCATTAATATCCGAAAACTTGATTTCTCGATTCCTGGCACAGCCTTACCTCACTGTACAAAGATGGTCTTCCCAAGAGGCTTTGTATGCAATAACTCAAGGTGTTGAAATTGTTTCATTACAAATTCTTGCTCAATCCGTGATACTAATCGCTGATTTATCTTTGCTTATAATTTTAGTGATTGGATTGTTTATTATTGACCCCATAACTTCAATAGGAACAGTCCTTATTTTTGGGGCAGTAGCCTTTCTTCTTTATTGGTTGATGCATGAACGAGCAGGACAAATAGGTGAGCGAAACGCTCAGATCAGGATTAAAAGTAATGAAAAAATTATTGAAGTTTTCTCCTCATATCGAGAATCTATAGTCAGAAACAGAAGAGATTATTATGCCCGCGAAATTGGAAAAAGCAGGTACGAGCTATCAGATTTAACCGCTGAAGTAGGTTTCATGCCCTATATAAGTAAATATGTAATCGAAACGACCGTCATCATCGGTGCTGTTTTAATCGGGGCTGTTCAGTTCATGATGAAAGATGCATCGCACGCCGTTGCAACCTTGGCGATTTTTGTTGCTGCTGGAACTAGAATTGCACCTGCAGTTCTTAGATTACAGCAAGGGACATTGGCAGTTAAAAGTGGTTTGGGCACGGCAAAGCCAACCTTAGATTTAGTGGAATTCTTGGGAAATGGCCAAATTAAAGTTAACTTAGATGACGAAGTTAGAACTGAGCATGTTGGCTTCAAGCCTGAGTTAGTTATTTCAAATGTCTCTTTAACTTACCCCGAGAAAGACGAGAAGGCACTAGTAAACATTTCTGTGCACGCAGAACCCGGATCTGTTATTGCGGTAGTGGGTCCTTCAGGAGCAGGAAAGACAACATTGGTCGATGTTCTATTGGGGGTTTTAGAACCCGACTCTGGCACTGTACGCATTTCGGATGTCTCGCCACTTGAAGCTATCTCAAAATGGCCAGGCGCAATTGCATACGTTCCTCAAGATGTTTTAGTAATTAACGGTTCCATACGTGAAAATGTCGCCCTAGGTTATCCAAAAAGAACTGCAACTGATGAATTAGTCGGTAGCGCAATCGGTATCGCTTCACTGGCAGATTTTGTAGCTAGCTTGCCTGAAGGACTTGATTCGAACTTGGGTGAACGTGGTGCCAAAATAAGTGGCGGTCAGCGTCAAAGAATTGGAATTGCTCGTGCGTTATTTACAAAACCAAAGTTATTAGTTCTTGACGAAGCAACGAGTGCCCTCGATGGTGAAACTGAAGAAAGTATATCTAACGATATTCAAAATTTAAAAGGTTCAACAACCGTCGTATTGATAGCACATAGGCTTTCCACCGTGCGAACAGCTGATTTAGTTTTGTATATGAATCAAGGTGAAATTGTTGCGCGCGGAACTTTTGAAGAAGTTCGCAAAGCTGTCCCTGATTTTGATCGACAAGCAAAATTAATGGGTCTTTAACTTAGTTTTTCTAGGTCAGATTGAACCATTAATTCAGCCAATTCTCTCCATGTTGTATTTGCAGACCAATTCAACTTACTTTGTATCTTGCTTGAGTCAGCAATCAAAGCATCGACTTCAGTTGGCCGTAGATATCGATCTTCTATTTCAACGTGATCTCGATAATCAAGACTAAGCGCATTAAATGTGGCCTCACAGAAATCCCTAACCGTTGCACCAACTCCTGTTCCAACTACGTAGTCATCCGATGCATCTTGCTGGAGCATGAGCCACATACTTTCAACATATTCCTTTGCGTAACCCCAGTCGCGTATTGCATCTAAATTACCTAAATAAAGCTTCTCTTGCAGACCTAATTTAATTTTGGCAGCTGCGATTGTAATTTTGCGAGTAACAAATGTTTCGCCTCGGCGTGGAGATTCATGGTTGAAAAGAATTCCATTTGTGGCATGAAGACCGTAAGCCTCGCGATAATTGCGTACGACCCAGTATGAATAAAGCTTGGCAGCAGCGTATGGGCTTTGCGGAGCAAACGTTGATTCCTCTGATTGTGGCGGAGGCGTACTTCCGAATAACTCCGATGTGGAAGCTTGATAAAAACGAGTATCAATTTTCGAGGCCCGAATAGCTTCCAGCAATCTGATTGTTCCGACTGCATCGACTTGGGCCGTGAAGTCAGGCATTTCAAAAGAAACCTTCACGTGACTTTGCGCCGCTAAGTTGTAGATTTCATGCGGTTCAATCTCACGCAAGATATTAGAGATGCCGACCCCATCGGTGATATCTCCATAGTGAAGATGAAAGTGATTATTTTTTTCGTGTGGATCTTTATACAGATGATCGATACGAGAAGTGTTAAAAGTTGAACTACGTCGAATGATGCCGTGAACTTCATAACCTTTGCTTAGCAGTAGCTCGGCTAGATAAGAGCCGTCTTGACCAGTAACTCCAGTTATAAGTGCACGTTTCATTAAATTCTTTCCTTACCTTTGTTATCTACGAACCAAGCATAGGTTGAGGCTAAGCCATCCGTTAGGTTAACCTGAGCTTTCCAGCCCAGATTACTGAGAAAATGAGAATCTAAGAGCTTCCGGGGAGTCCCATTTGGCTTGGTCGTATCAAATTTAATGTCGCCTTCAAAACCAGTTACTTTTGCGATGCTCTGAGCCAGCTCAAGGATTGAAGTCTCTTGACCGCTGCCAATATTTATAGCAACTGAACCGTCATATTCAGCAAGCAACATTAAACAAGCAGAAGCTAAATCTTCCACATGCAGAAACTCTCTTAACGGTGTCCCATCACCCCAGATAGTTACTTCAGCTAAGTTTTTAATTTTTGCATCATGGAATCTATGAATCAACGCCGGGAGTACATGTGCTGATTCGAGGTCAAAATTATCGCGAGGTCCATATAGATTTGTAGGCATAGCCGAAATCCACCTATGCCCGTATTGCTTTCGATATGCCTCAACTAGTTTTAATCCAGCAATCTTGGCGATTGCATACGGTTCATTTGTTGGTTCTAGTTCACCAGTTAGTAGGGCTGATTCAGGGATTGGTTGAGGCGCAAATTTGGGATAGATGCATGAAGAGCCAAGAAAAAGAACTTTCTCAATTTCAGCTGAATGCGCGGAATCTAATAGGTTTGTTTGAATTTGCAGGTTTACAGATAAAAAATCAACTGGGAAATTTGAGTTGGCTCCAATACCGCCAACCTTGGCTGCTGCGATTACTAGGGCATCTGGCTTCACTGATTTCAATTCAGCAAAGACAGCATCTCGGTTAGTTAAATCCAGCTCAGTAGAGCTTTTGCCAACTACTTTATGGCCTTGCTTCTTTGCTTCTTCTGCGATTGCCGAACCGACCATTCCGTTGATTCCAGCAATATAGATGTGCATCCCGTAAGCCTATTCTTATTTTCCTAGATTGCGTTCTGGTGCAAGAGCCAGATACGAAGCATACTCATTTTTTCCAAGAGCTTCAGCAAGATTCCTAATTTCATTTTTGCTTATCCATCCTTGCAGATATGCAACTTCCTCAATACACCCAATTTTGAAATTAATCTCTTCTTCAACAGATTTTACGTAATTTATGGCTTGGTTCAAGCTGTCAATAGTTCCACAATCCATCCATGCTGTTCCAGAACTTAATTCCCTTAAACTTAATTTACCTTCATCGAGATAACTATTCATTACTGAAGTAATTTCAAGCTCGCCTCGAGGACTCTTCGCGACGTTTTTTGCTCTATCTACTACAGAATTGTCACAGAAATAAAGTCCTGGAATAGCAATATTAGATTTTGGTTGTTCTGGTTTCTCCTCAATAGAAATTACTTGGCCGTCAGGCAAAACTTCTGCGACTCCATATCTCTGTGGTTCAGACACGTTTATACCGAAAATAATTGCTCCAACTATGGATTGCATTTCTGACAATCTTCTGCCTAAGCCAGTTCCATAAAAAATGTTATCGCCTAAAATAAGAGCTACAGATTGGTCTCCGATGAACTCTTCACCAATTAGAAATGCTTGCGCAATTCCTTCAGGTTTTGGTTGTACGGAATAAGTAATTGATATGCCGATAGAGCTTCCATCGCCAAGTAAACTCTTGAAACTTTCTGAATCCTGAGGCGTGGTAATAATTAAAATATCTCGTATGCCTGCAAGCATTAAAGTCGAAAGAGGATAATAAATCAGTGGTTTGTCGTAAACGGGCAACAGTTGCTTGCTGGTCGTTTTGGTCAACGGCCACAGTCTTGAGCCTGTACCACCTGCAAGAATTATGCCCTTCACCTGATTAAGGGTACTTGACCTGTAGGTTTGGTCAATCACATCGAAAAGGAGTGGCTTAAGTGCGGATTTTGGTTACAGGTGGAGCTGGGTTTATCGGCTCGAACTATGTCCGCCGAATTGCTGATGGCACTCTTGGTGGAATTTCCAAGATAACCGTCTTGGACAAACTCACCTATGCCGGAACCCTTACTAATCTCTCTGAAGTCTCTGCGGATAGTTACGATTTTGTAGAAGGCGATATCTGTGATGCAGAACTTGTCGGCGATCTTGTTTCGGAAAGTGATTTAGTTGTAAATTTCGCGGCCGAATCACACGTTGATCGCTCAATCAATGGCGCGAAAGATTTTATAGTTACAAATGTTTTGGGCACACAAACACTACTGGATGCGGTTCGCAAAAGTGACGTCAAGACTCTTCTGCAAGTTTCAACCGATGAAGTTTATGGTTCTATTACCGAGGGATCCTGGCCTGAAACCGATCCGCTACTACCAAATTCACCTTACGCAGCTTCGAAAGCTTCGGCTGACCTAATCTGTAGGTCTCACTTCATGACTCATGGCATGGATATTCGTGTCACAAGATGCAGTAATAATTATGGGCGAAATCAGTTTCCTGAAAAAGTAATTCCCCTATTCGTTACTAATTTAATTGATAATAAAAAAGTACCTTTATATGGAAGTGGCTTAAATGTGCGAGATTGGTTGCATGTTGATGACCACTGTCATGGCATTCATTTAGCACTTACTAAAGGAAAGGCGGGCGAAATTTACAACATCGGTGGTGGCACTGAACTCAACAACCTTGAGCTCACCGAGAAAATTCTCGAAATTATGGGCAAGAGCCAAGAATCAATTGAACATGTTGAAGATCGAAAAGGGCATGACCTTAGATATTCAGTTGACATCACAAAGATTTCAAACGAACTCGGTTATGCGCCAAAGGTTGATTGGGAAGTTGGCTTAGCTGAAACGGTTAATTGGTATCAGGCTAATGAAGCCTGGTGGCGGCCACTTAAAAAATGAAATGGCTTATTACGGGGGCCAATGGCCAACTTGGTAGATGCCTCCAGAAAACATTAAGTGCTCAGGGAATTGATTTTGTGGCTTTATCTCGAACCGATCTTGATATTACAGACCTCACACGACTAAAAGAAAGTATTAGAAGTATTAATCCAGATGTAGTTATCAATACGGCCGCTTACACAAATGTTGAACATGCTGAGGTTGATCCAGTCGCAGCATATGAAATTAATCAGTCGGGTGCCGCAAATGTAGCAATAGCAAGTAGATCAGTAGGAGCGAAGTTAGTACATTTTTCAACTGACTACGTTTTTGCGGGCAATGGCATCTCGCCATGGCAGGTAAATGATTTAACAGAACCAATATCAATTTACGGGAAAAGTAAATTAGCTGGCGAAGTAGAGATTTTAAATGAATACCCAGATAAGTCATTAGTCATCAGAACTGCTTGGCTATATAGCCCTTATGGGAAAAACTTTTATAAAACTATGTTGAAAAAAGCCGTTAGCAGCGATGAAAGCGTGCAAGTAGTAAGTGATCATCAAGGACAGCCAACAAGCGCTTTAGATTTAGCAGAGCTAGCGGTAAAAGCAGTAATTAAGGATGTCCCACCCGGCATTTTCCATGGAACTAATTCTGGAGCTTGTAGCTGGTTTGAATTCGCTCAATACATTTTTGATATTGCCGGTAGTGATAAAAACAGGGTAATTCCAGTGCTATCTTCTGAATTAACTTCCAAGGTACAACGTCCTAAATACTCTGCATTAGATAATCAAAAATGGTCAGAATTTGGGATTTTGCCACTGGGCCCCTGGGAAGATTCAGTGCAAAAAGCGCTACCTAACATGATGCTGTCATTGGCTAAGTAGAATCTGCTCATGAAGGTCACTCCTCTCGCAATTACTGGCGCATGGCTAATCGAGTCACCCGTATACCCAGACGATCGAGGCATTTTTCGTGAATGGTTTAAACCAGAAGTATTAAAGCAAATTGGTGTCCCAGTATTTGAAGTAAGACAAGCAAACACTTCAATTTCCAAGAAGGGCGTTATAAGAGGGATTCATTACAGCCCTGAATTAGGCGGGCAAACCAAATTAGTAACTTGCACGTCAGGTTCAGTCTTGGATGTAATTGTTGATTTGCGG
>Ga0209499_1002569_pt1 | contig 11545 bp, 8 predicted proteins | sample C_130208_EF_Meta_FD_187306 | JGI IMG/M metagenome (GOLD analysis project Ga0209499, IMG submission 187306) | Freshwater microbial communities from Lake Croche, Canada to study carbon cycling - C_130208_EF_MetaG (SPAdes) (version 2) | ecosystem: Environmental > Aquatic > Freshwater > Lake | place...
GCTCAAGTCGCTCAAGGGAGCCGAACTGGAAGTCCACTATGTCGAGACCCTGCGTGCCCTCAGCACCGAGAAGGGGATGCTGGGCCAGATCTTCACCAAGTCACAAAACAAGATCACCGACCCCGCCAAGTTAGCCAGACTAATAGAAATGGTCGATGGTGTGGAATGGGTGATGCTTGGCTCTGATACCAAGGGTGACATCTACGAGGGTATCTTGGAAAAGAACGCCGAGGACACCAAATCCGGCGCTGGCCAGTATTTCACTCCCCGCGCCTTGATCGCCGCCATGGTCGAGTGTGTCGCCCCGGAACCCGGCAAAACCATCGCCGACCCCGCCTGCGGAACTGGTGGATTTTTCCTCGCCGCCTACGACTACCTGACCAGACCCGGCAACAAGCTGGACAAAGAACAAAAGGCATTCCTCAAGAATGGAGCCTTCCACGGCAACGAGATTGTCGCGGGCACCCGCCGCCTGTGTCTGATGAACCTTTTCCTTCACAACATCGGTGAGATCGATGGCGTCAGCCTCATTTCCTCCGCTGATGCCCTCGTCGCCCAGCCCTCGCAAACGGTGGACTACGTCCTCGCCAATCCGCCTTTCGGTAAGAAAAGCAGTATGACCTTCACCAACGAGGAAGGCGAGCAGGAGAGGGACGACCTCACCTACAACCGCCAAGACTTCTGGGCCACCACCTCCAACAAGCAGCTCAACTTCCTCCAGCACATCCGCTCCATGCTCAAGACCACCGGCCAAGCCGCCGTGGTTCTGCCGGACAACGTCCTCTTCGAAGGCGGTGCCGGGGAAACCGTCCGCAAGAAACTGCTAGAGACCACCGAACTTCACACCATCCTCCGTCTGCCCACCGGCATCTTCTACGCCCAAGGCGTCAAAGCCAACGTCCTCTTCTTCGACAACCGCCCCGCCAGCAAGGCCACTGCCACCAAAGACGTTTGGTACTACGACTACCGTACCAACATCCACCACACCCTCAAGCGCAAGACACTTCGCCTCGAAGACCTCCGCGAGTTCATCAACTGCTACAACCCAACCAACCGCCACAAGCGCAAGGCAACGTGGAATGCCGACAAAAATCCCGATGGTCGTTGGCGGAAATTCACCTACGAGGAACTCGCCGCCCGCGACAAAACTAGCCTCGACCTCTTCTGGCTCAAGGACGACAGCCTCACCGACCTGGACAACCTGCCAGAGCCTGCGGACCTCGCCGAGGAGATCATCGACAACATCGAAGCCGGCCTGCTCAGCTTCCGTGCCGTCGCCGCCGCGCTGCAGCCATCGATGACGGCCAATTCCCCACTTCCAAGCCGTAGACCGCCTGCAAGCGTAACCGTCCCATAATCCTAACACGATGCAATCCGAGACAAACGTTGGCCGGAATGATCAGTGTCCTTGCCTTTCCGGCAAGAAGTACAAGCAATGCTGCATGGGTAAAGTGAACTGGCCGAACCTGCTCGGCCGTCCACTCGGCGAGGTCGCGCATCATTTCACGCTAAGGGGCCGAAACCTCAACTTCATTCGCCTTATGTTCGAGGCTCTGGGTATCGACCCAGAAGATACCAAAGGCTCATTTGTCAATTTCAAGCGCGCCTTCACAACTGAAGCCGTCAGAAAGATCTACGAGTGCGTCGATCTCATGTGGCCCGGTCTCGACGACTACGAGCATTGCTTGAAGCATGAATCGCAAGGCACCAGTGCCCTCTACACGGGCAGCTACGAACCAGAGCAGGTTGTCAGAGCCGTCACCCGTCATTCTCTCTACACCGACAAGATACTGTTAACGGATCCATTTTTGAGTCCCCGAATCGTAAGGGACCAGTTCAATCCGCTACTCCATCCCGAGGAATACCGGACGACTTGTCTCATCAACGCGACCCTTTGGTTGCGCATGTCGCCTTGGATTGCAGCCGGCGTGGTGGGAATGGTGCGGCCGATTCGTGACTTTGAAAAAGGTCTCTGGCACAAAATTCTGGAGGCCCAGAAGGCCCGCTTTTCAAAGCATCCCGAACTTGAGAACATGTCCAAGTCGATGGCCAAAGAACAACTCAAGTTGCTCAGTCCGACGGACCGCGGTTTTCAAGAGTTCTATGCGCTCTCGTTTTCTGACGAATACTATCTCGAAGAACTTCGCAAGGACAGAGCCGCAGATCCCGCCGCATCTCATCCTTCTGATGAGGACTTACTTCGCCACCTGAAGCGGCGTCGGGAAACGCATCCGTTCTACCTCCTGGATGATAATGCGCGGAAATCTGGACAGTACCTTGTCCATTCGACCGGTTCATGCTACGAGGAAGTTAAACTGATGAGCCAGATTGGCGATCTCCATATGATCACTGACCTGCCATCTCGCTGGCTTGAGTTCCAAATCGATAGGGCAGGCGTTGATTCCAAGAACAGCGATCTCGGGTGGTCTCCTTTCGCCAAATCTCTTCAGCAATGTGACCTCAAAGTCCTCAACGATGTCAGTCCCATGGCGGCGATTGATTTGCGCAACGACGGCCGACTCGAGAATATGCGCCATTTCTTCCGCCGAGTCTGGCAATCCTGCAAGTCGGGCGAGGAGCTTGATGAGGGCAATGCGGCGAACCTCGCCGCAGAACTTGATCACCAAATTGCCGAAGCGCACGACGAATGGCGTAAGATCGACCAAACACTGCTCAAATGGTTTGGAGGACAGCTTGCCGCAATCGCGGCTGCGGCTAACTTTGGAATTGCTCCTGCCCTAAGCACAGCGGCAATCACCGGAACCGTCGGCATGATTGATGCCCAAATGCACCGCAAGGCGTTTGCTCGCCGCTACCCCGCAGGCTTCTTCCTTCGACTCAAACACCAATGACAGACTATATTAGAACACCTTCTGACAACCCATGAGCGTGGAATCTCAGACTATTCTCTCCGACGTGCTTTAAACTGCCATGTCCTGCAAGTATCCCAGCCCTGAGATCCCGAGGGAGTATATCATCCCGCTGGCGCAAATGGTGGCGCAGACCAGTTGGCTGCCTCATCCGGAAATCGTCCAGGACTTCGGGCGTGCCGTCTTCCCCGCGTTGCGGGCGAGAAAGGAAAACCAACGCCTCTCACCTCATCTGGAAAACGGTGAACCCATCACATCTGCATTTTTGGCCATTTGACGGATGGGTTACGCCACCGGGCCGTTCCGTCATCGCCGAGGTCTATCCGGCCCTGTGGAGTCGCTCATTTCCGATGGAAGGACGCAACTCCCATCAGCATGACGCCTATTCTGTAGGCCGATGGATGCAAGAGACCGACGACGCCGGCGCCTTGCCGGATTATTTCCAACCCCACCTGCAACCCGCCGAACGCACAGTTGCTTTGGTGGAAGGTTGGATTCTGGGTCTGAGATGAGCCCGCCCAACGGAATTCTTCCCAATCACAGACATGAAGTTGCCGGCATGCAGCAAAGTGTCTACGTTTTGTGTCTACGGAAGCCAAAGTGCTGAAAATCAAAAAGCCTTAAACCATTGAGGTTTAAGGCTTTGAGAGTGGTTGCGGGAGTAGGATTTGAACCTACGACCTTCAGGTTATGAGCCTGACGAGCTACCTGGCTGCTCCATCCCGCGATTTGGAACCATGCGCCTTGCGGCGCGGGACGCAAGGGTTACGACAGGAGCGGGCTGGAGGCAAGGGAAATTTGGTTCATTTGGTGAAAGCGACCGGGCGCGGGTGATCGCGGGGCGGTTCAGAGCCCCTGCCAGCCGAGTTTTTGGCGAAGGGCGAGGTAAAACGATTGGCCTTCAAGGCGCAGCAGGCGGAACGAGCGCGCGGATTTTTTGACTTCAATGCGATCGCCCGGGACGATGCGCACGCTGTCGCGGCCATCCACGGTGAAGAGCATCGGCTCGCTGTCGTGGTCGAGCGACGAGAGTTCGACGAGGCACGAGTCGGAGAGCACCAGCGCGCGCTGGCTGAGGCTGTGGGGGCAAATCGGGGTGATGAGGAACACCCCGGCGCCCGGCGCGATGAGAGGGCCGCCGGCGGAGAGCGAGTAGGCGGTGGACCCGGTGGGCGTGGCGACAATCAGGCCATCGGCCCGGTAATCGTTGAGCAACTCGCCATCGACGCGCGCCCGCAGCGACACCAGGCGGCCGGTCGCGCCGCGCGTGACGGTGATCTCGTTGAGGGCGGTGAAGGACTCCGGCGGCTGGCCGGTGTGATGGACGGTGGCCTCTAACAAGGTGCGGGCGCAGGTGGTGAAGCGCCCGGCGGCGAGTGCTGCGGCGAACGTGCTGAGCTCGTCGTCCTTGCAGCTGGTGAGGAAGCCGAGGGTGCCGACGTTGATGCCGGCCACCGGTTTGGCGAAATCCCCGAAGCGCGACAGGGCATGGAGCATGGTGCCATCGCCGCCGATCACTGCGGCCAGGTCCACCTCGCTGGGAAAGGCCGCAGCCGGGATGCCGCCGCGCTCGCCGGCCAGGGTGGCGGTTTGTTCCTCGAGCACGCAGTGGATGCCTTGCGCGGCCAGCGCCGCCCGCAGCGCGTGCAGGGTGGGGACTGAACCGGGTTTGTGAGGGTTGGCGAGGATTCCGACGTTCACGGTTGCGCACCCTAACCACGATGCCACCCGCTGGCAAGCGGTGGATGGACAGTTGAAAGCGGAAAGCTGAAATTAGCGACCTCGGGTCTCGGGTCCCCTGGCCCCATCAGACCAAATGGCCGAGGATGGGGGCGAGGTTGCGCGCGGTCTGGGGCGGCCACAGGGCGCGCGGGGTGAACACCGCGGTGTCGAGGACGCGGTGGGCCGGGCTGTGAGGGGTGGCGGGGACGCGGGCGACCAGCGCGCGCAGAATCTGTTGGGCCATGGCGCTATTGGCGTTGAGGTTGGCAATGACGGTATCCACCTCAACCGGGGCCTCGTCGATTTTCCAACAATCGTAGTCGGTGACCAAGGCGAGCACAGCCACGGCGATTTCCGCCTCGCGGCACAGGCGGGCCTCCGGGGCGTTGGTCATGCCAATGATATCGGCACCCAGCTGGCGGTGCATCGCGGCCTCCGCGCGGGTTGAAAACGCCGGGCCATTCATGCACAGATAGGTTCCCCCATCGTGCACCTTGGGCGCGAGCGCGCGCGCCGAGTCTAGCAGCAAGTGGCGCAATTCCGGGCAATAGGGGTCGGCAAAACCGACATGGGCGGCAATCCCGTTGCCGAAAAACGTGTGCTTGGCGGCGGTGCCGGTACGGTCGATCAATTGGTCCGGCACCACGATGTCGCGTGGTGCGAGCTGCTCGCGCAGGCTGCCCACCGCCGAAACGGAAATCAGCCATCGCACATTCAACGAGCGCAGCGCCCAGATGTTGGCGCGATGATTGATCTCATGGGGCAGCAGGCGGTGCCCCACCCCATGGCGCGGCAGGAAACAGACGCGCCGCCCGTCCATGCGACCGACCATGACCTGGTCCGAGGGCTCGCCAAAGGGCGTGGGGATCGTCAGCGCCTCGATGCCTTCCAGGCCCTCCATTTCATACAAGCCACTGCCGCCCACCACTCCAATCGCATGCTCGCCCTGGGATTCTGTTACCATGAGGCGATCCATAATCCATCGGAGCACGCCCGGCAAGCACCGCGAGCGGGATTCCGTCCTGGAGTTAGCACATCCAGTTCAACGCGAGCGTGGCACAACCCCGATCCTTCTGGATCCATCCAGGATCGTGATCGAAAAATCCAGATGCTTGAGTTTTAACCTTTGCAGGACTAGCCATAGATAGTACAAGCCAGACTCCAGCGATTGGAGTATCGCTGGGATCAGAACTGCCGGATCGCTGTTACGCTGGAACAGCGATGTGCTGTGTGCCCCCCCAACAAAACGCGTCCTGTCGCTCAATCACTCGCATCCCCATGTCCCTCCTCGATGTAATCAACCAAGTCCGCATTGGCCAAGGCACTGAAGAGGATTGGCTCCTCATCAAGGGCTATGCAGCAGATTTGGATTTGCAGACCGAATGCGTGCTCTGCCCACTGGAGAATGATCAGGATGTCGATTTCGAGGAAAGCATCCCTCAAGAGTATGTCGCGCGCGGCCTGCAGCCTACGATTGACTATGAGATCCTAGAGGCTTGTGTGCACCGGGCGGATCGCCTCAGTGGCGGACCGATGGCTCAAGCCGCCTGCGACGTGATTCGCTATTACATCAGATTTGACACATGGCCGGAAACCCTTGGCGCGACTGATCCACCGCACCCAGTGAAGGACCTTGAATGCCTCGGCCGTTAATTCCACGGTTCGTGGGGTCTCATCCGCCTATCCCGGATCAAGGACACAAACATGCGATGGCTGCGTAGCATTGGCTAACAGAGGAAAGGTCTTCATCCGGAGGGGGCACTTTGAGTCGCCCAATGGTAGGACGCCTCCGAAGAATGAGCCGACCGCTGAAAAATCACCGACGATAACCGGGGAGCATGCTACCCATTTGCCAATCACTTGGGTGCGGGGGGGTAACTTCGGCTACTTCGTGGAACATTGAGTTTAGTGAGCACCCTTGATGAGATCATTCAGGGCCTTGTCGAGGGTGCCGTTAACCATTTCGCTGACAGACTGGTTACGCTTTGCGGCCTCGGCCGCGAGGGCCTTATACTGCCGCATGGACAGGACCATCCCCTTGCCTACTTCGATTTTGCCCGGCACATACTTGATTAAATCCATGGCATCAGGCATGGCATCCCAGCGTTCCCTAACAGCCTTGAGCTGGGCATCCGTAAGCCCGAACGCGCTTAAGACACCCAACGCCATCATTTCATTGCCGAGCGGGCTCATGTGGAGACCATCGACGGTCAGGCGATTGGCGGTGGTGGCACCAGCCGCAGCACCCTGATTCGCCTTGAGCGACTCTTGCATCCGGACATTCAGGTCGGCCAGCAGGCATTTTTTCTCCTTGGCCAGCGCGCGGATCGCGTCGTTGTAGGCAATGAGTTTTTGATTGTTCAATTGATCTTTGGGGAGGGTTGGGTCCTCCCCGAAGACCGTGGCAGTGAGCAGCATCACCTGGATCCCGGCGGCCTGGCATTGCTCGACCATGGCGGTCATGTTGGCCTTGAAGGGCTCCAGCGCGCAGGCATTTTGCAGATACGAGACATCATTGATCCCGCAACTGATGGTGACCCAATCGGGCTTCTTGGCGATCACATCCTTGCCGATCCGGGAGAGCAGGTTCTTCGAGTTGTTCCCGCTGCCGCCGGCCGGAATCGGCGTGACTTTAAGCCCGCAAGTATGGAGTCCGCTGATGACCAGGTTGACATAACCGGCAGGATTGGTGGAACCGCAACTGGTGATCGAATCGCCAAGGAAGGCCACTTTCTGGCCGTCGTCGACGGCGATGCCGGCTGGCGCAGCCATTGAGGAATTGGCCAGGGCAAAAGCGAGCAGGGCCACGGAGATGAGCGGGGTATGTTTCATATGGAGCATTTTGGTTGGTTTGAATTACTGAGGTGTTTTAGCTGAAATGGCATGGGTTGGCTTGGGGTTTTTCGCTGCGGGAGATGGTTGGGCGGCTTCCTGACGTGTCACAATCGGCACATAGCCCACTTCAAGCCCCTTCGGGGGCTGCACGATCAGGGCGGGATCCAGTCCGGCCAGCGTCCCCCGGCTTGGACCGGGCATGTATTCTTGGGTCATGCTCCATGCCCCGTGAATTTTTTCCACCACGGCTTGCAGGCGCATTTTTTCCAGACCGCTCAGGTCGGCGTTTTGCAGCGTTGGCTGATCCACAAAGCGATACCAGTAATAAGTGACCACGCTCCCGTCATTGAGCTGCGCCTTGAAGGGACCCGCCTGGGGTCCGGGCATTTTCCAACAGCTCCCGGGTTCTTCGGGCGCGATGTAGGGCTGCGGCTTCGGGCGCTTGCCGTAGGGGAAAGTCACGGTTTTAAGACCGGTTTCATCGGGAACTTGATCCGGGGCGACCGCCTTCCATGTGTTATGTTCGCTCCGGTAATACTCCGGAAAAGTGCCGCGCCGCAGCCCGCCGGGCGACTGATGCAGGGCGGCTTCATGCCACTGGAACCCCCAGGTGGTCGGATCCAGGTTGGCACCTTCCACAGAACCTTTCAATCCTTTGACGGGTGTCCTGATCTCCTGGTTCTGATCGGACCATTGTTGCAGACCCACGTTGAAACCTTGATTGGCGGCTACCAGGACGCCCTGCTCGTCGAATTTTCCGGACGCCGCCAGCTTCCCGGAAAACCAAGCCACACACGGGTTCCAAAGCGCCTGCTTGGAGTAGCGGGTGACGTTGTGAACCAGGACCGATTGCCCCATTTCATCCACGGGAAATTGCATCACGGGGATGCGGGAATAAACGACGCCCGCCTTGTCCACAGAAAGAAACCGGGGCGTTGAGCCCACCTCCATGGCGACCTGGCCGCCATTGGATGCGGGTCGTGAATCAAGCCCTTGCGCGGACATCTCGGGATTTTCCAACGAGATGCGGCTCCAGAAATAGGGAGTGAAAAAGGCGACAGGCCCCTTGAAGTTTTCGGTGTTGAAGAAGAGCGTCCAGCAGTGGTTGCCGGTGGGGACCGGCTGGCCGGCAGTGGTCGCCTTGGGCTCGGTGAGCGGCAAGGCCATGTAGCCGTAACCAAACAACTCGCCGTTGGTGTTCTTTTTGAGCGTGATCCCATCGGGAGGGAAGAGCAGCCACGGGCTCAGTTGGGCAATGCCCATCTTCTTCGGCGGCAGCGGCTGGGTGGAGCCGGGCCAGCCCGGCGAGTTGGCTGCGCGGTTAAAAGCGCCGGGGACTCCGCCCATGCTGAACTTGGGCGCACGGGTCAAAAACTGCGTGTTCTGCCACCAGCCGAGGCCCCCTTCCATGGAGTTGTAAACATTGGCGGGGTTCGGCTTTGTATAAAACGGGTAGATCCATGTGCCCACCAGTCCGCTTTGATAGCGGGGCATCGGGTTTTCCAAGAGCGGCCAGGCTGCGGAGTAAAGCGTGAAGCCAAACCGGTATTCCTCGGGTTCCGCTGCCAGCCCGACGCCCATGTGCCCCCAACTGCCCGTGCCGAAACCGGTCATTTGGGGTCCCCCTGAAAACGGATTGGGAGGAGTGCTCACAGCCGGAGTGGCCACCGGGGCAGGGATGCCCCGTAAAACTTGCAACATGGCTTTTCCAAAGGCGTGGCCAATGAGCAGATAGGTCTCGCCGTTCTTAAACTCATGGTAGGTCTCGCCCGAGGGCGATTGCTCCTGGGTCCGCACGAAGTCGTGGGTCTCCACAAACCTCACCCTCCCGGCAAACTCGGGTTTGACTGCTGCGTTGTGTTGCGCGCGGCGGATCCCCACGGCGTTGGATTCTTTGCACTCGGCACCCCAGGGGCCGGTGAATTCACCGATCACCACCGGCAACTGGGGCGCCCGCAAATCCCGGCGGACGTCCCGGATCAGATTGACGAGATGACTTTCATACTCGGAAACCGCCGTCGGCGGGCCGCAAAAGTCGTTCCAGCCATGCCACCATACAAAACCGGCCAGTCGATAACCGCTTCCATCATACTTCGGGAACAGATCCTTCAAGTTTCCTACCACCTGGTTGACGGTTGCGATCATCTCTGTGTAGTTTGGCCCGGTGGCACCGCCTGAACTCGGTGGACGGAAATCCTTGTAGAGACTCTTGCCGCCCCACGCGGTCTTGATGATGAGCACGGGGCAGTTGAGTTGCCGGGCCATCACGTGTCCAAATTCGAGCTCCGGGCCGAACCATTGCCTCGAACCCAGCGCCCAGCCATAGCCAAACTCCAGGACTCCGTGGCGGTTGCCGAACTCGCTGACGTCATATACCCACACATCATCGCGCTTTTCAGACCAATTGCCCTGCGCATCCACCAAATGCCGAATGAGCGGTGCCTTGGCGGGGTCCTTCAGCATCGCAGCCAGAGTCCCCGGCTTCTCCTGCCCATCCTTATCCCTGCCACTCACCATCCCCTGCCCTTGCATGTTGGATTGCCCGGCGAGAACGAAAACCTGGAGTGGACCTTTTTTAGGCTGTGGCAAAGCCGCGGCGCTTTGCCGTGCGAGCGACATTCCACACAGCAAAACCAGCGCAAATCTGAGTGCTTGTTTCATAGATCGGCACCTACCCCTCTCTGCGAGAGCGCGCAGTGGGTCAGGAGGAGGAGGCATCTTTGGATATTCACGGGTGACGATTCGAGTATGGCGCAGGATTATTTGGGGGGGGGCCCCGTCCCGTTCCCGGTGGGCGCGCGCAACTGCCAGGGTTGCACGGGCGCGGTCGCCACCCCGACGAACGTGTCGGCGCAGCCGTAATAGAGGAACCATCGGTTCTTGAACAGTACCAATCCCTCGATGAACGTGGTGCCGGAAGCATACTGGCCGCTTTTTTCCCACGGCCGCTCGGGCTTGATGAACGGCACGTCAGTGCGCTCCAGCAGCTTGCTGGGATCAGTCGCGGAAAAGAGGATCTGCCCCCCGGAATAGGCGGCGGCTCCCACTCCAATGTCATCCAGGGAAACCTTCCCATTCTTGCCATTGTATAATACCACGATGCCTTTTTCGGTGAGAACCGCAGGCGGCCCGCACTCGGGGAAGCCGCTGTCAAACTTCCCTTCGCGGCCATTGAACAAAGTCGGGCCGCGGCCTCCAAACTTAGTCTCCCATGTGAGGAGATCCGCCGAGGACATCAGGATGATTTTTTTCTCCCCGACATACAACCAGTAGCGGCCGTTGATCTTGGCGGCGACCAGCCGATCGCCGACGACCTTGCACACCAGCGACGCGGATTTATTCGGGATGACCTTGCCTTGATCCGGGCGCACACCGACCACCGCGCCCAGCTTGGTCCAGTGGAGCAAGTCCTTGGAAGTGGCCATGCCCAGTTGAGTTCCTGCTCCGCCGCCCTTGATGCGTTGGTATTGCGTGTAGAGAAGCACATAGGTGCCATCCTCGGTTTCTACCAGGCGGGGGTCTTCGCAGCCCCCTTCCCACTCGCTCTCCTTCTGGGCATCCTCCGCCGGAAAAAATGCGGGTTCCGGCATTTTCTTGAAGTGGATGCCATCCTCGCTCACCGCCAGACCGAGGCGGGAGGTGAATCCGCCGATTCCAGCTCCATGGTCATCCTCAGCCCGGTAGAGCACATAGACTTTGCCATCCTTCACGATTGCCGCAGGGTTGAACGTGTGTGTGGCTTCCCAGTGCACAGGTGTCTTCCGCATCGGGCAGTTAAACACGGATGCCGGGTCGGGCTGGATCACCGGCTGGGCATCCGGCGGGCGGGTAAATGGCCCAATCCCCCAGTCAGGCACGCCCGTTAGGGTTGCGACGGCGGCGGACACGATCTGCGACACTCCGCAGAGGACCAGGAGGATGTAGGATACTTTGATTCTCATTGGCATTGGCATTGGCATTGGCATTGGCATTGGCATTGGCATTGGCATCGGCATTGGCATTGGCATTGGCATTGGCATTGGCATTGGCATGGGCTAGGTGATGGGCGGACGCTTGTGTTGTGACTTGGACGGAGCTAGTCTCATTGGGTTGAAAATGTCCAGACATCTCCCGCGATG
>Ga0209499_1002571_pt1 | contig 11537 bp, 14 predicted proteins | sample C_130208_EF_Meta_FD_187306 | JGI IMG/M metagenome (GOLD analysis project Ga0209499, IMG submission 187306) | Freshwater microbial communities from Lake Croche, Canada to study carbon cycling - C_130208_EF_MetaG (SPAdes) (version 2) | ecosystem: Environmental > Aquatic > Freshwater > Lake...
CACGGAGAGGAATTTGCCTGTGCCAACTGGTGGAAGACTAGCTGGACAAATAAGGGATGGGAGCCTGTCATGCTTAACAGGAGTCACGCCCTTGGAAGCCCTCTATACAACAAGCTCCAGCAGAAATTGATGTCTACAGCTATGGGTCTTCACCCTGAGTTACTCAACAAATTCGACTGGATCGTAGCACGATTCATTCGCTGGTGCGCTTTGTATGCCGCAGGAGGAGGGTGGATGACTGACTACGATGTAGCAAACAAGGAATTCACTCCACAAATAGCAAAAGAGTACGAAGACAACGGAACGATCCACATAAACAGTGGTGAGCCTGCATATATCTTTTATGCAACCAAGGATCATTGCGCCAACGCTATAAAGAAATTTGTTCAAGAGCCTCTTGTAGAAGGGAATAAAGTTATTGACGAGGCAGAAATCCTTGGAATTGAAAATTCTTTGATACCGATTCTTAAATTAATTCATCACGCAAAGTCTTCTCAGCTTGAAGTTAGATCGCAGGTCATGTTGAATGCGCTGTCTGATGAAAAATCCGTTTCATAAGAAAATAGTATTCATGCACACTGGTCACATAGGTGACATAGTGGCATTCATTCCTGTATACAGGGCTTTGGGTGGAACAACCTTGGTGATCCGCGACGAGCCTTGGATGGAGCCAATGAGCGGATACAAGTATGACTCGCTTAAACCTTTGCTTGAAAGCCAAGGCATTGATGTACTGTGGAACGATGGAATGTACGCAATCGATTACGATATGTCAGGATGGCGCGAATGCTACGAGCATCATGTTTCACTTACAGATGCACAAGCAAGATTTGTACATTTTGTGCCAAGGGGTCATGGGCATTTGCCAATTACAGAACCTTGGATAAAAGTAGATGCTGATCCCAACACAAGCAAAAGGGTAATTTTTAATCGCACACCAAGATACAGAAGTCCCCATTTTTCATGGGACAAAGTACATAAACACTTTGGTGAAAGGGCTTTGTTTATAGGCAGAGAAGATGAACACAAAGAATTTTGCGATCTTTTTGGGAGTATTGAATACTATAAAACAAATAATTGCCTTGATGTTGCCAAGGCTATTGAAGGATCTGACTTCTTTGTTGGAAACCAATCCAGCGCATTCTGGATAGCCGCTGGACTGCATAAACCATTACTGCAAGAAACCTGCGAAGTTCCCAATAGTATCGTAAACTATTCAGGCGCGCACTATACCCCAAATTGTGACGCAGACCTGTCTGTGCTATGAAAACACTTTTGTTCTGCACATCATACGCTGATTCTGAAGATGGGTGGAACGGAAGGTATAAATCTTGGTACGATTACTACTGCAAAAGCAGGCTAAATTATCAAAAAATGTTAATATTTGATGACGGCAGTCCGTTGATGCCATCATTCTGCCCACAAGAAACAATATACACATTTGATACACACTTAGGAAAACGTACCATAATGGATTACGACGGCTGGTATAGGAGCTTTGGAACTGCAATAAAATATGCCCAAAACAATGGATTTGATAAAATAATCCATTGCGAAGCAGATGCATATATTTTATCTACAAAAATGTTTGATTATGTAAACTCTCTTGCAACTGGGTGGCATTGTTTTTGGTGTCCGAAACACAATATGCATGAATCTGCATTGCAAGTAATATGCAAAGATCAAATTGAATCATGCGTGAATTTTACCAGCGAACCGTATGACAAATATAGGAATCAGCCAATAGATGTTTTATTTCCATACACTGATGTAACTAAATTTTTTATAGGCGATAGGTATGGAGAATACGGAGGCGACTTTATACCAGTTGGGGCTGATTATTCATGCCAAACAAGTAGCAACATGATAAACAAATTTCAAAATGAACATTGAAGAAATGCTGTCAATTACTGGGAAGAGAGAAGCATCTTTCCGACAAATGGTTGATTTTTTAACAACGCTAGAAAATCCAACTATCGTTGAAACAGGTTGTGCTAGGGTGGAAAACAACTTTGAGGGGGATGGTATGTCTACCCTAATATTTGATTGTTTCGTTCAAAAAAATGGAGGAAATTTTTATTCAGTAGACATCAGCCCAGATTCAGTTGGGTTTGCCAAATCCAAAATAACCAGCGAAAGGAGCAAAATAGCCTGTCAAGACAGCGTTGGGTTTTTGCACAAGTTTGACCAAAAAATAGATTTGCTGTACTTGGACAGCTACGATCTTGACCCAACTAACCCACATCCCTCTTCACTTCATCACATCTACGAGCTTCTAGCTGTTTCCAAGTGCATTAAATCTGGAACAATGATTGTGGTTGATGACAATCTTGACAATGAAATTGGAAAAGGAAAATACATCGCCGACTATTTTGAAAAAATTGGAATACCAATGATATATTCAGGTTATCAACAAATTTGGAAAATATAGTTGACTGATTAATTAAATTACATTACAAGTCACTCAACTCGGTGTGTTCCCTCCGCATGGGAATGGCGCGGTGAAAGCCAAAAACATTCACTGACACAGGCCGCAAACAAAAGCTAGAGCGTGCCGCTAGCGATAACCAAACCAAAATTCGTATCGTGACTGCACGCAGTCGCCGTACACCCTTGGGGTTGTCGCTACCACAATTGGTTGTGACTCCTTCAAGTCAACCAAACTAAAAAATATGGCTTCTACAGGAACTGGGGTAGCTAACTCTGCTGTCGCAAACAGCGGTTACATCCCAAACACCGACACGGCTCCAGTAAATTACTCTAACACTTATACGAGTACCACTACTGCGAGCGCAAACTTTAGCAATTGTATCCCTCTTGCTACCATCCAGAACTTTGCCTCCAAGGATGTCTCGCGCATCATCGGACAGATTGCAAAGGTTCTTGCTCGTAAGTCCCCCTATATCAACTCCATCGACGGCGGAACTATCCCCAACGTCTCGGATGTCGTTCGTAGTGTTGTCGAGGAAATGGCAGTGCCTGCCGCTTCTCTCGCTTCCCCTACGTTCGTGGATGACACTACGCTTTGCGGCGTCGGTGCTACTCCTGATCAGGTGGGTTCGACCGAATACCAGTTCAGCCTGCAAACCCTTCGCGGTGCTGGCCCTCGTATCTGCGTCAAGCAAGCTCGCACTGCTTTCAAGGGCAGCTATCTTCAGGCTCAAGTCAGCCTTGAGAAGAGCATCCTTCAAATCATCAACGCTGACATCCGCTATCAGTATCTCATTCAGTCTGGTGTGAAGTATGTGGTCAACTCGACCCAATCCTTCACCGCCAACCTCACTGGTGATATGCAGCAGATCAACACCAAGTTCGCCCAGATTCTTCCTGACTCTGCTTTGAACTTCAAGACGCTCTATCGCATCGGAACCTTCCTTCGTGAAGAGATGCTTGCGGAGCCTTTTGCCTCCAAAGAGGGTGAGTTCTTCCAAGTCATGCTCAGTGCTGACGCCATCGAAAACATCCGCAACGACGCAGATGTCAAAGAGGATCTCCTCTATTTGACCGCTGGTTCGTTCAAGCTGGGTGAGGACAGCATCAGTGGCTACCAGTTCCAAGGGTATCGCGGTTTCGCTTTTGGTATCGACCAACAGCCTCTGCGCGCCTCTGGTTTTGACGGCAACGGCAACCTTGTCCTGATCAACCCTATCGTTAGCTCCGCCGTCACGAACGGCTTTGCTCAACGCCGTAACCCAGCATGGGTTGCTGCTAACTACGAGGTTGGTTTCGTGATCGCTGGCGAGGCTTTCAAGCGTCTCGTTCCAGAGCAGTACGTCGGTGAGGGTACGTTCCGCTTCGCTCCACAGCTTGCTATGGGCGAACTGGAGTGGACTTACTTCCGCGACAACGATTGCAATCTCTACGGAGATTTCGGTCAGCACATCTACCAGATCCAGCGCGCTATCCAGCCGCTGCGTCCTCAGAACGTAGTCCCTGTGCTTTACAAGCGTTGCCCATTTGATGGTGCGCCGCTTCCTTGCTCGACCAGTTCGACTGGCCTGTAATAGGTAGCTAGTTATCGGTGGCTGATGCAGGATAAAACTTGCATCAGCCACCTCAACTGACTATTTATTCCCATGACTAAAATTTCTTCAATCGCCCAACTAAACTAACTTTATGCCACTACCTCCTCTTCAAGGAAACTTTTCCACAGCAAAATTCAGGCAGTATGTTCTCCAGATGCTGGAGAGCATTACAGGATCAAGCACAGGGCAAAATCCACAACTTGGACAAATTGTTACTGATGTTGACCAAATTAGCAAAATAACACAAGGCCCAGATGGCAATGGTGCATACGCTGTTAACCTTATTCAAACAGCAACTGGGAATTTTGGTCTGTTGCCAACAAATGCAGATGGAAAATTAACTGCTGTTCCACTTGCTTTTGATGAAAATTTTGCAACTTATGCACAATTTTATTCATCTCAAGGGGCTCTTTATACGGCAGATAAACGTAGTCCAACTGGATTGTTGTATGAGTATAGTGGACAGCAAAGCCCTGCATTCGACCCAACACAAAATGGTGGAACATACAGTTTGCAATCTGTTGCAGGAACAAACAACACCATAATTAGAACGCAATCTATTATTGACGGCGAACCAACTCCTCTTCTTTTTGGTTTTCAAGTAACAAATACTGCAATTACTGATAGATTTATTAAGTTTTATGCAAATAATACTTTTAATGCTGGAACACAAATTTTAAATTTTTGTATTCATCAAGGACAGTCTTACAGCTATACACCAATCGCTCCTGTTGCTTTCCATAATTATTTGTCATTTAATTTTTCTACAGCATATGCAACAAATGTTGGAGTTAATGCTGGTGACCTAATAATTAACATCAACTGGGCATACGGCCAAGTCTAATATGAAAACCACAATTCAAAAACCGTCTATTGTAATTAACTCAAACAATGACCTTATTTATGGGATTATTGCAGAATCAGTAGCTGGCAAAACTGGGGAGCTTTGTTTCACCACAGTCACTGATAACATTGAGTACCACACAGCATCATTTGAGAATTTTGGAGTGATTCCCAATATTCCAAATGAGTTTGTAACGATCACGCCTGCTGACTAGCCATGCATACCTCTTACTCTGGTGGGGCGATTGGGCCTCTGGCAAGCGCAACTCTGTTTGTGGCATCGCTTGTTCCTGAAGTCCCTCCAATGGCGCAGTGGATCTGTCTTATACTTTCAGCAGTAGCATCCATATTGACTATTAGAAAAAACGCTAGGTAGAATGACCCAATGAAAGATATTGCTACATCGATAGTAAATCTCTTGGGAACAATTCTTCTGGTTCTTGCAGGCGGTTGTGCTTCTCAGACAGTGGATCACCGATCAATCGCCCCATCTCCTGTTGCAGTAGTTCAAAATATTGACAAGGCCAAGCTGGCAGCGTCCAACCTGAACAAGTTTGTGTCACCAGAGGGCAAGCAGGCCGCAAAAAACCTCGACGATGCCCTTAATGGCGCATACAAGAGCCTGTTTGATTACTCAATCAAGGTTGATGCAATGGGAAAGGAGCTTGTAAAAGCACAAGATGAGGTGACGTACTGGCACAACAAACAAATTAAGAGTCTAAAAGAGATATGGCTGTGGAGAAGCATCGCGCTAGCTTCAATCCTAGCTGTGGCGGCGTATATCGGACTTAAAACCTCATGGAGATTCTTTCTGTAGTCTCAAACAAACTTACCCAGAAACCTCTTGAGAGCAAAAAAGCAATATATGCTCTTATTGCTGGTGTTTGCGTCTTAATTGTATTTGCAGTCTCTTCATTCCTTATTCTGAGTCACGCAGAACAGGCCAAGGAAATTGTAGAGCTAGCCAATTTAGTCGTATTGTTCTTTGGTGCAATGGTAACAACCCTGATAACTGGTCAGGCTTGTATGGACTGGAAAGCGATGTCGGCATTGCAGCACATAGACCAAGACGAAAAGATAAACAGCAATCAAGAACTGCCTCAAGTTGACATAAAAACTACGGAACTCCGCAGAGACCCCAAAGACTACCTGCTGACACATGACGCAGCGTTTTAACAGCTTCCTTCCGTTCATATTCCAGCATGAATGCGCTTTCTCCAGAGGTCACTGGGGAGATTACAAATATGTCATCGCAGAAGAGGTAGATGGTGATGATGGAGGCGTCACCAAATGGGGATGTGACTACAGGGAGTTCAGCGAACCGCCGTTTAACCTGACCAAGGACGACATCAGAAACCTTACCATGCAAGGAGCCACTGACCTGTATTGGAGGAACTGGGACAGGCTCCATGTTGAGGTCATGAAGTACCCTCTGGGAGAGGCTTGGTTCAACTGCAAGGTGGTAAGCGGATCAAGGCAGGCCAACCTTATTCTAAACAGAACAAACCACGACGCTGGTGCATTTATCAAGGATCAGCGCAGGGTTAACAGGCTCATAGTAGACAACCATCCATCAGATAAAAAATTCTTGGCTGGGTGGGATAATCGGCTGGACGATCTAGCAAAATATCTGCATATCACAGGGTCGTGAAACGACCAAAGCCATACAATATGACCGCCGAAGGCTGGGCGGAAATAAACAAGGCAATCGGAATAATCACAGAACACTTTGAGAACATGGCACTGTTCATCAACTGGGTAGATGACGAGGGAGAAACACAGCACTGCGAGATCCTAGACGGCAACACGTTTGCGCTTGAAAATCACATTGACAAGTGGCTGGATGGAGATTTCCTCGTAGATGAATCACAGGAGGCTGACGATGATGATGACGGCCACCAAAATACCAAAGCGTAAATAAACACAATTAATCTTTACAAAGAACCACCAATAATCAATATTTGCCGATATGTCATGCGGATGCAACGATAACGCCTTTGGATACAGCCCATATGGAACAATCTGCCAGCCAGATACGCCATACCCATCTGTTTCCTCAGAGTCACTTCCCTCCCTTCTAAGTAACCTTACCTACTCATTGTATGGTCAGATTGCAAAGAGCGTTTCAAACGGAAAAGTAGTATGGACAATCCCATGCGACCCAAATCAAACAGCATCAGTAAATGGTGTTACTCGCAACATCGGAGAGGGTTTGCTTTGCTATATCCTGCGTGTTCTTCAAACAATCCAGCCAACGCCATCACCAACCAACATTGCTGTAATTGCTACTGGGTCTACTGCTTCGCGGTATCTCACCGATAGATTTGCAGACATTATCAACGTCAAGGACTTTGGAGCCATAGGAGATGGAACAACAGACGATGCTCCAGCAATTAGGGCAGCATTTGTCTATGCCGCAACAAAACAATCTAGCACGGTTTATTTCCCTTATGGAATTTACAATCTTGGATCGTTTGCGGATGGAACAACGTCTTGGACTGCTACAAACTACAGCTTCAAGAACATTATAAATGTTGATAATGCGTCTTCCAACCCTGTCAAAACAATAAGTGTTATTGGGGATGGGGCTATAATTCAGTCAGGACTGTTTCCTAATAACCAATATTCATTTTATTGGCAGACGCTCTCATCGCCATACAATCAGTATGGGCCATCCGTAATGGCATTTATTCAAATGACAGGCGACTGGAATGTTAGTTTTAATGGGTTAAATTTTGTTTCTTTGTTTGGTGGAGCAAATCAAAGGAGTGTAGCAAATTCCCCAATATCTCTTACTGGTGTGACATATCTCACAGGAGAACAATATTACACATCATACGGTAGAATTGCTGCAATTGGAACTAGTGGAACGCCAACACCACAGGGAAATGTAAAAATTCAAAATTGCACATTTAAAGACTTTGGAACAGCATATGATGTTGGAAACCAAAATTCTTCCACATTTGTTAATAACAGGGTTACTGCAACTTATGGTTATGCAAGTGCGCCAAATGCAGGTTTCCAGCTTGTGGGGATTAACTCTCATGGGAACATAGGATCAACCATTGTTAAAAATAACTTTTTTGACGGTTGTACCACAAAAGACTTAACATTTCTTTCTGGATCTCAATATAATCCAACATATCAGCTTTTCTGTACTGATGGACAAATTAGATCAATCCAATTCAATCAAATTCGCGGAGGATTTGATGGTTTTTACCACGGCGGAAGTATACAGGGTCACGAAGATGTTTCTGGTAATACAATTCTTGGTTGGAATATTGAGGCAATTGTAACTAGCGCATCTCCTAGCGACACAAAAAGACAAGTATGTTTCAACGACAATGTTGTTGATGGAACTCAAATGCTTGGACAAAATCTTCGCCAAACATACGGAATAGTATCAAATTGCCCCAATACAATAATTTCAGGTAATACAATCAGAAATTCAACATCTGGAATTTCAGTAAACGAACAAAGGAGTTTTGGATCTTCATTAATTACAAATTATGTAATTACCTCAAATTATATTGAGTTTAATGGATACCCAACATCTGGATACCAAAACTCTCCATATTCTCCTTCAGGATCAGCTATTGATGTTGAGGGCGTAAACAATGCTATTATCGATGGAAATACATATAAACTATACAACCCAATTGTTGCTGGGTCTTGCTTTATTACAAATTATCAATCGTCACAAAATGTTGTTATTTCTAACAATGTTTCTCAAGTAATAAAAATTAATAATACAACCGATAGGTTTTCTTGGGCTGATGAAAGGTCATTAAACGCAACATACAAAAACAACAAAATATCTGGATTTGATAATTTATTCATAAATGGCGGTGGAAATCCATCAAGCCTTGGAGACTGTCATATCATTGATGTTGATAATATCTTTGATGGTGACCAATATTTTTATACTCCGAATAGTCAAGGAATGACTATTGCGAGTAAAAATCAAACATTTAAACTATACCCAGTAAAAACAGGTTGGTATGCCATCATTCCAAATACATCAGACTACCAAGGAACATTTGCATTAAACATCAAAACAACCACCGCAAATTACACAGGTGTAGGCGATGAGTTTTCTTCACAGGGATCACAATTTAGCATTGGATACTACGGTAATCCATACAATCAATATAATTACACCGTAATAAACCAAATTGCCAACACTCCTGTTAATAACCCAATTAATAAAATTGCTATAAAAACAGTTGGTGCTGCTGGGTTGGTTGGTGGATCTTGTGTTCCTTTTGTTTATGTAAATCGTGTTCTTTCAACAATCCCAGTTAAAATAACTGGAGGCGGAGGAACTGGTGCATCAGCAAATGCAAACTTTACTAATGGTGTTCTTACTTCAATTACTAATATTGTCGGAGGAAGCGGATATACAAGTCCTCCAACTTGCACAATTGCAACTTGCTTTAATGCGTATATTTTCTTTGATATAACTTGGAAAACGCAAGCTCAACTTTCCCCAGCAATAAGTGTAGGAGGGGCATTGACTGGAATTACAATAAGCAGCGGTGGCACTGGGTACGCAAAAGGAATAAACCTTTCTTTTGAGAATAAGGGATACTTGGACTATAGCGTTAATGGTGCATCTGGAAATTTCACTCCCAACTACATCGTTGTTGCTGATGGAACAACGGTAGATCCAAGACTTGGTCTTGCTGTTCCAATTCCAACAGCAGCAGATTCAATGATAATGACCCTGTCTGAAGGCTCAAAGTCAGAGATCATGTATAACCCTTCCAATATTGGTGGGGCTTCATTCACTGGTGTGATTTCTGGAACAACTTTGACTACTTCAGCCGCTACTGGAACCATTGCAATTGGTATGACGGTTTACGGAACTGGAGTTCTGTCAGGCACAAAAATAACTGCTGGTAGCGGAACAAGTTGGACTGTAAATTTCTCTCAATCTGTTTCTTCTACTGCAATGACTGGTAGCAGTAGCAGGTATATTACTGGGTTTGCAAATCCATTGTATTACGCAGGAACCCCAACGGCCAATTCTGTTATTCCTGAGTTCTTTGGCGCGCAGTACATTGATAGCGCAACCAATTATGTGTACGAGGCCACCAACACAAACTATACAACCGATTGGCAGCTATTAACTAGGGTTGACATTACTGGAAGCGGAAGTCCAAGCGGAAGCATTGTTCCTCAATTTTTTGGTCAAGGATATTGGGATTCCACAAATTCAAAGTGGTACAAAGCCACTGGAACAAGTACCAATACCCAGTGGAACGCAATCAGCTAAAAATATGGCATACGATAACAATAAAATGATGTCTGATGAATATCATGATCTTGGGGAAAAAATAAAAAACCCTGTAGAAATTGAAGCACTCAATGAAGAGGCTGATACTAAAGTTCATTACCCATCACTTTGGTTCCACAACAAATCTGAGCTAAAGGATCTTCCATCCGAGGGAACAGCAATGATAAAATACAAAAAGATCATGGAGCGCGAAGAAAATGTTACCGTTAATGGAAAGAGCGAACATCGCTACACAACTGAACTTGAAATTAGAGCCATTAGATCCTGCGAAGATGATGGAGAAATGGAAAAAAGTGGTAAAATGAAATCTCCTAAAGACGATGAGGATGCCATCGACAAGGGTTTAGAAGCCGCATCAAAAGAAACCACCAACGAAGATTAATACTATGGCCGACAAAACTATGCCTCCTGCCGATCCAATGCCAGCCGCCGATATGGGCGCAGGCCAAGCACCAGCATCCGATATGGCTCCTCCAGCCCCTCAAGGCGGCGATGGTGGATCAGTAATGATCTCCATGCCGAAGGAAGCCTTCGACGCTATCCATCAGCTTATCACGCAGCTTGCTGGCGGAGTTGAGAACCTCGCCCAGAGCGTTGGTCAACAGGCTGGCGGTGGTGAAATGCCACCTGCTCCTCCTAAAGCAGGAATGCCTCCACAGGCTCCTGCTGGCGGCATGGGCGGCGGAGACGCCGATTTCCTCAACAGCATCGCTCAAGAGGGAAACGCTCGCACCAAATAAGGGACTCAATCGATGTTCGTCTCGCAAATCATTGACGAGGCTTCCGAGATTCTTGCTACCACAGACCAAACCAAGATATTTCGCAAGCTGACTCAGGCTGTCCAGATTCTCATGGAGTCTGGTCACTATTTCCATACCAATTCGGAAGTTGATGTTTGCACTGGATGGGATGGACAGACGATTACTTTGCCGCGAGGAATTGAGGTTCCGCTTGGAGTCAATGTAGATGGATCTCCCCAGTATTTCAGGGGTAGGCTTTTCCAGTATCATGTCAACAAGGGCGGTATGTACAACCCTGTGTCTTGGGCATGGGATGATCGCGGCTTTGTCTCGACGATCATGGACATCCGCGAGCCAAGCCAGCTTATTGCGGTGGCAGAACACCAGTCTGATGCTGGATTAAAGCTGCGAGTTGTTGGTACGGATGGCAATAACCGTGAACTGCGCTCTCAGGAGGAGAATGGGGTTGGAGTAGATGGGTTGATCCTCCCTGTTCACGCCCAATCCGATTTCCCATACGGAACGATCCAGCCTGATGGCGTTACTATTGCTACGAGAACAGCCGCAATCACGCCAATCACCAAATTTAACAGTGGAACTACAGCACACAGCTTCTCTGCTGGTCAGAAT
>Ga0209499_1002577_pt1 | contig 11525 bp, 21 predicted proteins | sample C_130208_EF_Meta_FD_187306 | JGI IMG/M metagenome (GOLD analysis project Ga0209499, IMG submission 187306) | Freshwater microbial communities from Lake Croche, Canada to study carbon cycling - C_130208_EF_MetaG (SPAdes) (version 2) | ecosystem: Environmental > Aquatic > Freshwater > Lake...
AGTTTATCGTAGTACTCTTTGTCTATTAGTATGTTGGATTGACGTTTAGGATTGTAAGGCATTAGTAAGCAAACCTTCCATTAGAATCACTTTGCTCACCACACTTGTCACAAAACAGATTCTGCTCCCATCGCTCACTCATCTCATCACCATAGAACGATACATCTGATACATCTTCCCAGGTAGCACCAGCATGATTACACTGCACTAAGTCACCATCTTCTAGTATCTGCACAGTTACATCGTTGTTCTGCCACATGCTACGAATCTCTTTGACTGCTATTTTCATTACTTTGTACCCACTTTAAAATCTTTTAATTTTGCCCACTCAAATGCTGTCATATGGCCTGCTACCACTACGTTATTGTCATCAACAATAACTGGTGTACTATACTTAAACTCTTTATTGTCTAACATTTGCCACAAAGTAACTAAATCATTACTAGTAGCATAGGGCACTTGCCGAACATTATTTATATTTATTAGCTTATACATTACTTGTCCTCCTGATTTCTTTGTATAGCTAATGCCAAACTTTTAGATATTTCATATTCTTCGGTATCGCCATTAGCGTCTGTTATTTCTATTAGTCCATAATCTTCGCCAATGTGAGTCACCTGCATACCAATTGATTTGCTCATTACTTTGCTCCTAACTTAATAAATACTTCTGCTGCAAACATTCCTAGTATTGCTGTAAAGAGGTAGAGTAAGTACAGCTCACCGCTTCTAGTAAACCCTACAGGCTTCTTAGTTGAGGCACGATTGTCTGAGGCACGATTGATTGCTGCTCGTAAATTAGTTTTAGTTCCGTATGTCATTGTATAGCCTCCATAAAATCTGTTTCATCCCAATCATCTGGTAGTAAATCTTTTATTTCATCGTACATATTGTTGCCTTTCGTTAGTTGTTTCGTTCTGCTACTACATTAACGCAGTAGGAAAGATATTGCAAGTACCTTTTTCGTACCTTTATTGTGTTACCTCTGTTAATTCTGTGGATAACTGTTTCATTTTGTACTTCAAAACACTAATACGAACAAAAACCAAACAGATGTAGTTACAGGTATAAGCTTTAACTATGTACATCCTTAAAAAGACCACTTGCATAAGCGTGTTATAATAGAATCAACAAAGCAGTAGAAAGGCGTGGAACTCTAATGGCTGATATAGAAATCATAGGCAAACAAGAAGAACCTGAATTAAAGATTCCTCGCATACCTGTATCTATCGTGCGTAAGGGAGATAAGATTGTTATATCCTGCAAAGATAAGGGTGCAACCTTTTATCCATTACCAAACACCAAACAACAATACGACTTAGTAACTCTGGAGCAATTCATTACTAAGATAGCTCAATTTGAATACGGACTCATAGTAAATGCAGAGAAACGTAAGAACCAAATCAAAGAACATATACGCTCATCCTTTACCAAATCTTCTGAAGAAGCAACTGATGCTCAAGTAGTAGACGTTCTTCTAGACCAAGCTGGCTTAAAAAAGAAGAAATAACATGCCCGACAAAAAACGCCCTCTAACGGTCAAAGAAAAGAAACTGGTACAAGGTATAGCTCAGGGCAAAACAAAGCGTCAGGCAGGCTTAGATGCAGGCTACACAGGTAAACTTGAAACAGTATCAACTACAGTAAGTGATGTACTGAAAAAACCTAACGTGCAGCAAGAATTACAACGGGCACTCGTAAAACACGGAATAGACATTGATTCAGCTGTTGCTCCTATTGGCAAAGGACTCCGAGCATTAAAGATGAATGAGTTTACTGGTGAAGTAACAGAAGACATCCGAACCCAACTCTCAGCTAGTGACCGAGCACTCAAACTCTTAGGCATACAACAGGACCAACCAACCCAAGTACAGTTTGTGCAAATCATTAATGAGCAAAAGAACAAGTATGGAATTAACTAGCGTCTATAAACCTTATCAACTGTTTATTGAAGACAACTTAACTATCATTGATAAGAATGGTCAAGAAGTTCCTTTTAAACTTAATGCAATTCAACAAGCGTTTGTGGACAAGAGCTCGCATAAAGACATTATCCTAAAAGCACGCCAGCAAGGATTCTCTAGCTTCATCTTAGCGGCGTTTACTGCTGACTTCTTACTGAAAGAAAACTCCAACTCTGTAGTAGTAGCTGACAAGAGTGACAACGCTATTGCACTGTTAAGCAGAGTAAAACACTATCTCAAAGCGTTTGAAGAAAAGAACAAGGTTAAGATACCTCTGAAGTACAACTCCAAGTACCAACTAGTCAACGCTCTTAACAACGCTACCTACACGATTGGTACAGCTCAGGAACAAGACTTCGGACGTTCTCGGACTATTACTAACCTGCATCTCTCGGAAGCTGCGTTCTACCCAAATCTACCGTCACTACTCGCTGGAGCTGCACAAGCTGTTGTACCAAGTGGGAAACTGGTAATAGAAACTACTGCTAACGGGTTTAATGAGTTCAAGACTCTCTGGGATGATTCAGTAAACAAGCAAACAGCGTATCAAGCGTTATTCTTTAAAGCTTCTGACTTCTATAGTGAAGACTTACTCAATATGAAGAACAAAGAACTTGGTGACAGATTATTCATGCAGGAGTATCCAGAAACTCCAGAGAAAGCTTTCATCCTATCGGGAACCAGTTACTTTGACCAAGACGCTATGCAGTTTTACTTAGACAACGTAAGGGAGCCAATTCATGAGTTTTAGACGCTACAGACAATACAGACCTGGCGAGTTCATTCTTTGCTTTGCTGACACAAGCTGGGGAGGAGCTGACTATAGTGCTGCTCAGTTCTTATCCAAGACAAGCATTGACGTACCTCTGGTGTATCATTCCAAATCATTAAGCAGTGAGATGACTCCAGTCTTGCATCACGAGCTAGAACGAATCTCAGACCTCACAGGAGTACAACCAGTAGTAGCTTACGAACGTAACAATGGTGGTGTAGCTGAAATAGAACGCTTAGCTGCTCTTAACCGAAACGGTAAGTATCTAATCTATCAGGAAAAGAAGAACTTAGGCTCAACTGATAAGACAGACAACACTCACAAGCTTGGTTACACTACTTCATCAGCTACAAGACCTATCATGCTCTCAATGCTTAAAGAAGCTATCGATAACAAAGTGATTAAGATATACGACCGACCAACAGTGAATGAGATGTTTTCATTCGTACAGGTACAGACCTCAACTTCTTGGAAAGCTCAGGCAGAACGAGGTGCACACGATGACCTGATTATGTCTTTAGCTGGAGCATGGCAGATGTATCAGACAGAATCTCAACCACTCTCACAGCACGTTCACTTACCTAAAGACTCGTACATTAATGATATCTGGAATCAAATATGATTAAGTTACACCTTGGATGCGGTAATAGATTATTACCAGACTATACAAACATAGACTTCTTTGCACCTCAAAACTTAGACAGTAACTCACCCAAATACCTCAAGCACGATATACGCACAGGATTACCATACAATGATGATTCAGTAGATGAGATACTCGCCATACACGTAGTAGAACACTTTACTCGTAATGAATGGGAATCAATTAGTAAGGATTGGGCAAGAGTTCTTAAAGAAGGAGGCAAGATGACATTGATATGTCCAGACTTAGGTTATGCAGCTCGAATGTACTTACAAGAACCTGGCAATGACTTCTGGATTAAAACCATCTATGGAATACAAGACCACGATGGTGAGTTTCATAAGAACGGATTTACTGTTGATACCCTTGCAGAATCGTTTCCAAGCTTAGCTTCTAAAGTAATTCAACGAGATGGGATAGAACTGAAGATGGAGTTTATAAAATGATTCTTGTAGTTATTCCTTACCACAAAGCTAAACGCTATTCTATCAGTCACTTACTGGATTGGATTGAAGCTCAGGACAACAAAGACATTGATGTAGTAATGAAGTGGCACACAGGAACCTACGGCGAAACAGGAATCATCAAGAAACAGTTTAATTACTTCAGGGACATCTTCTTAGCTGGAGATTACACTCACATGTTTATTGTCGAGGCTGACACTATCCCACCTGTGAACGCTATAGAACAACTGCTCATTCCTAACAAAGACCTAATCTCTGCTACTTATTATTATCGAGATGAAGCTAAGAACTTAGTTGCATGGAACATAGAAGACTCTGAGTTCTTAGTTAAGCATTGCTTAGGAACTGGAACAGGAGCTTTGTTACTTAGTAGAGCGGTCCTTGAGAAATGCGACTGGAACTACGACCAAGTAGATGCTGACTATCCATTCTTCGACCAAGCATTGATTAAAGGATTTCAAGCTTACTTACACTCAGGCGTGGTAGCAAAACACTATAGAGATGAGGAACACTACACATGAAGATTCTTAAAGCATCAGAAAAGCACTACTACATCCGTCACTGGTTTGTATGGAAAGAGTACTATGACCCAAATCAAGTCTTAGCTTTGCAAGTCATACACCCAGACCATGCTCTGTCGCCTCTTTTCAGGACTTCTGAGGGCTTCTTAACGTTCAGACAGTATAGGTTTCAGGCTTCGTTTAATTCAATGTCCTACAGGCGTTTGAATACTGTTGGGTTTATACTCTTGTTTTTGTTAAGTCCGTTTATAGCAACTTATAATTTGGGGGTGCAGTATGGATTCGGAAAGCATTCTAAAACAAATCGCTAGTGAACTTGCTAAGGTTCCTCGTTACGGACAACTGCAAATCAACATCAAGCGTCACTTAGACCAATTCAACTCGGTTCACTTTAGTCACATTGAATCACAGAAGATGGAAGGCGACTTGGCACAAATGAAAGCAGTAGAACACATCCTCAAGATGTATAAGCAAGCTACCGAGCAAGCTAACTCCCAGAAGAAGAACACTACCCTTAGCTTCACAGCAGTAATAGACGGAAACGGCAGGAATGTACAAGTCTTAGCTCAGGACTACAAGAAGCTATAATTGAGTCCCCCATGAGTTATAGGAATATGTTTATCTACCCCCACACAGACCGCAGAGTATATTAAGCATAATCAATTACACATAAGCATATACATTACAACAGAAAAATGGTATAATCATAACCAAAGTTCACAATGCTAGGTCAACCAACGCAGAACAACTAATCCTTGGAGAATTACGTTGGCAAAGACAGACCTAACAGACACTATGAGAGAACTGACCGAACTTCGGACTCAAGCTTTCAATGCTCTAGTTCAAGTAAGAAACACTTGGGCTGACAAAGAACAACTATTAATCGCACAAAATGCTGACTCTTTCAGCAAGAACTCTACACGTTCACGAGTTACTGACGCTCACATATCTACCTTAGTATTTGAACGACAAGCTCGAGTAGCTGCACAACTACCATCAGGTAAAGTGTATTGCCTTTCTAATAAAGAAAATGGTGCTGATGACTTGATGAACATTGTTTTACAGAAGTACATTATTCCTAATGCAAACTCAGGTGGTGATTTACTTACTAAACTTCGTATGTCTGGTATCTACGCTTCTGTCTATGGCATACAACCTATTCTTTACGATTACCGAATTGACGATGAATATATAGGACCTGACGCTTATTTAATACCCGTCCGACACTTCTATCCTCAACCAGGTAAGAACTCTATTCAGGACTCAGACTGGGCTATGGTTTCGACTATAGTTTCAGTTTCCTGGCTAGAACAACGAATCAAGAACTCAAAGACATGGAACAAGAAGAACGTTCAAGCAATTATCGACAAAGCTAAACTTGGTACAGCACCAAGCTACAACCGTGACGGCAACAAGCGGTCTATGATTGAAATTTCTCGTGAAACTGGTACACCAATGGTTGGTAAGGGCAAAGCAGCTCGCATAGAACTAATGACTAAGTACGAACGTGGTCGTGATGGTCACTGGATTACTTACGCTGTAGACTTTCCTGACTGTGGTGTTCTTAGAGATATTCCCAACCCTCACAAATCAGGTAAGATTCCTATTATTATTCGACAGTGTTACCCACTTGTAGATTCAATCTGGGGTCTTGGTGACTTCGAACGGGGTATGAGCTTACAAAAAGCCAAAGACTCACTTATTAATCTTTACTTAGACGCTGTTAAGATGAGTATCTTTCCTCCACTTAAGATGGACTTATCTGGTGTAACTCCATCAACTATCCGTCAAGAAGCAGGTGCACGTTGGTTAATGAAAGACCTAAACGCTGTACAACCCTACATCTCAAACCCTCAAGGACTAGAAACATTCCAAGCTACTTATCAGTTCCTTACAGGTGGACTACTTAACCAATTTGGTACAACTGACACCGCTTCAACTGCTCACTCAAGCTCAGACCCTGCATTCGGTAAGACGCCCGAAGCTCTACAACAGCTACAGAGTCGTGAGTCAGCACGAGATAACTGGGACAGATTCATGCTCGAAAAATGTGTTGAAGAACTATATGAAGGTATGATTAATCTTTTAGGTGAAAACCAAGAGAAACCTATCAATTTTCATCTATTCGAAGATGACATTGAAGACATCATGCAAAGTTTTGATATTGATACAGTAGATAAGTTTATGAAACCAGTAAACAACCGAGTAGCTAAAATGAGCATTCCTAAATCTATTATTGGTGGTAAGTATAAATTCTTAGTAGACGCTAACTCCTCAACGACTGATGACCAAAAGGGACAAGTAGAAGCTCTACAATCAATCATGTCTATGTACATGCAAGGTAAGCAACTCATTGACCAATCTATGCAAGAAGAAGGTATGGAATTCAACTTTGCTCAAGCATTTAAACAGTTTGTTATTAACTCAGGTGTTAACGACTGGGATTCAATCGTAGAAGAACTTAACGATGACGAAAAGAATCAATCGCAAGCAATGCAACAAATGCCTCAATTTGATAACCCTGCTACGCAACAAGCAGCTATGCAGATGTTTGGTGGTAAGAGCGGACAACCACAACCTATGGGTCAACCAATGGCTCAACCAATGCCACAGCAACCAATGCAATCGCCTATGCAACCTATGAATGGAGAACAATATGGACAATAGTGCAATAATCCCTGACGCTCCTATTTTAAGTCCTGAAGCAGACAACAATCCTATTCAAGCTGAAGAAGCTAAAGCATACGACCAGAGTCTTGCAGCACTTCACTATTCAGAAGGCTGGAAGCAACTCAAAGAAATAATGGAAGAAGACATTCAGAAGTTTCGTACTGGTGTATTTATTAAGAACATTGAAGACAAGTCACTGGACGAAATTGGTAAGTTATTTGTTATACATCAATCAGTTGCATCATTCCTAGATAAGTATGTAAGTAAAGTGGAAGAATCAGCAAAGGCGGTAGCTGGCAATGAATCCAAGCAATGAGGAACAAGCCTATGAGCATTTAATAGATTTAGACCAACTCCCGAAACCACAACTCAATGGACACATGTGGCAACAAAGCGGGAACATTTTAACGTGCATGTCCTGCCCCTTTACACACACAACATTTTTATCAGCAGATTATCAGCTATACGGATTTAATGAAGATGGTTCACCCATTATTCGTAAAGTTAAGTTTTGAAGCGTAGCCATACCCCGCCGTATGGTTACACTTGAGGATTTAACCTCACACCGCTAGCGGGTGTAATCAGCTGTATAAGGAGAAAGCATGGACGAGAACATCGCACCAGCAGAGCCGTTAAACGAAGTGGTTGTAGAAGACAACAGCCCAGCACCTTCGGCAAGTGAAGAACTAAACACTTCAGTAGAAAGTGAAACACAAGGTGACACAGGACAGTCCACACAAAATGAGTCGACTGAGGAACCGAACCTAGATGCAACACAAGAAGCTGAACGTCAGCAACAAAGACCTGCTGCGAGAAAAATTCAAAAACTATTAGAGGAAAACAAACAGCTGAAGGAACTTATAGGGCAACCTTCAGTGCCAGAGTTTTCACAGCAACAGTCGCAGAAAATGTCAGATTACTTCCAAGGTAAGGATTCAATCCTTCCAGAAGAACTTGACCAGTATGCGGACCAGTACGCTGCCCAGAAAGCGAATGGCTTAGTTGACCTCAAGGTGCAACAACTCGAACAAAAAATAGTCCAGCAAGAAGCTTATAAAAACCTCGAACTGGATACACAAAAATTGGAATCTGAACCTTTGTTTAAAGATTTTCCAGAGTTGGAAGAAACTATCTCAAATGCATGGAAACAGTTAGCTGTTAAGGAAACCCTTAATCCGTACAACCCGAATTTACCTCCCGTTCGTACGCTTGACCCTCGGATTCGCCTATCTGATGTCGCAAAGAGTTACCTTGAAGCTGTTAAAACAGCTGCGGAGCGAGGTTCAGCGAGGCAAGCTGAGAGTATCGCCGCTCTTGCAGATACAGCCAGTGTTTCATTAACACCAGAAACAAGCACAAAAACAGACGAAAACTCTATAGACTCACTTCGTGATAAACTCGCCAACTTTAAATTTTAATTAAATAAAAGGAAACATTTAAAATGGCAGTAACAAACATCACAGCTGTTACAAATGACCTCCAAACTTACTTCAGTAAGCGACTTTTGGACATCAACTACAAAGACGCAGTACTACAGACAGCAGCATATGTTGAAGACATTCCTAGCAATTCTTCCAAGACTATCAGCTTCACACAGTACTCACGACTTTCAGTTCCTGGTTCATCCCTAACTGAAGGTACTGCTCCAACTGACACAGCTCTTTCAAACTCAGCTGTAACAGCGGTAGTAGACCAATGGGGTGCATTTGTAACACTAACCGACCTAGCAGAACTAACAGTAAAGCACCCTCTTGCAGAAGAAACTCTTTACCTATTAGGTCAACAAGCAACAGAAACAATTGAAGCAACAATTAACTCAGTATTAGTAGCAGGAACAACTGTACAATACGCTAACGGTCGTGCAGCTCGAACAGCAGTCACAGCAACAGACGTAATGACTACAACGGAATTACGAAAAGCTGTAAAGGTTCTTCAAGTTAACGGTGCTCGTCCTCTTGACGGTGGAAACTTCGTATTATTCGTAGACCCATCAGTCGCTATGGACATCCTCGCTGACTCTGAATTCCGTGCAGTAACAGCATTCGCTCCACAACCACAGTACGAAGGTGCAGTCCTCGGTACTTGGTATGGTGTTGAAATTCGCCGAAGCAACTTAATCTCAACTATTAGCTCAACTGTGACTGTTCACACAAGCTATCTAGTTGGTCGCAACGCTTACGCAATAACAAACCTACAAAATCTTCAGACTTACATCGAAGGTCCAGGTTCAATCTCTGACCCATTACATCAGAAGCGAACACTTGGTTGGAAAGTTGGATTCAAGAGCGTTATCTTGAACAACAACTTCATGGTTCGTATTGAAAGCGGTTCAGCTTACTAATCTTAGTTAGCTTAACAACTTGGTTGGGGGAGTAATCCCCCTCCCACCAAATGAAAGGGATAATATGGCAGATTTAAGAAACGAAAAACTAGTAGAAGTAGATTTAGGCGATACTCGTCTTGTAACTAATGGTGTGGCTTTACAAGGTAAAGTTAAGGTATCAGCAGAACTTGCAGAAGACCTAGACCGAAGACTTGGTGAACAAGTTCGCTACCAAAAGTATCTCTACAATGACAATGGACGCCAAATCGGTGCTGGTACTATCGTTGGAAACGGAAACTAACAATGGCTAAATCAGCTTCGTTAACTGCTTCTGGAATTGTAAAAACAGGAACAGGTAACATTTACAAAATAAACATCACAAAACCAGGTGACGCCACAGCTTCAGTTACTATTTATGACAATACTTCTGGCTCTGGCACAGTCATCTTTCAAGCATCAGGCTCCGCAAGTGGAGCAATGCTAGCAAACTCCTACGATTTAAGTAGTGACGGTACACAAGGAACTATCTTTGTAAACGGTTGCTATGCAGTATTTGCAGGAAGTACGCTACCAATACTAAATGTCATTTATGACTGAAAGGTAAACAAACATGGCAAATCTACGACCATCAAAATCCATGATAGGAAGCAACAAAAGCCACAGTGGTATCAACCGCAGTGCTTATAAGCAAGATGCAAGTCGAAAACTATCCGTAAAGGTTCCTATGGTTGGTGTAAAGCCAGCTGTATCAGCTCCTAAGGCTAGCTCAATGAAAGCTTCATCAAGCAGCTTCAAAACTGGTTATAAGGCTCCTCATGAAATTCACGCTAAAGGTGTATCAGGCAGTGCTTCAAAAGCAATGTCTACAATGAAAACATCTATTAACTTAGCTAACAATCTTCACGACAACCGAACCACTATGAATGGTCCTAAGGGTTCAGCAATGAACAAAAACTTTGGTCCAGCAGACATGCTTGCTAAGAGAGTTTCAGGAAAAGTGGGTCCATCTAAGATGTCTAACCCAGTATCTCCAGGCAAATCTTTGCAAAACAAGTCAACTAAAAGCAGCTTCTAGTTTATGGAACCGTTTAGGGTAGCTAATAACCAATCAGATAATACTATTGTCGCTATCGGCGGGAAGAATTCTCCTGCAGATACCAGTGCGGTAGCAGAAAGAACAGCAGAACCTGGACTTTTTACTTACCAATCTGTGAAAGGTCTACCCTTTACGGTTAAAAACTTCAACTTAGAGAACTTTTACGACTCTAAGGCATACCCAGAAATGCATGAAGCTATCGATAAGCTTGATGAATGGGTACAAAACAAAGCACGAGAACGTGGACTAGAAGATTCTCAAAGCTCCTACCAAGAAATCATTGACGAAATACTCAGTCAAATTGGTAAAAGTGATAACGAGAAGTCCCACAACACGTTTGAACGTATAAAAGCGGCTGTAGAGGCTCTAAATCGCTTAGAAGAGGCAAAATTACCGCCTGTTCTGGACTATGGAAACCTTACTGCAGACGAAATAAAGGCAACGGCAGCAATATAATGGCAGGAAATCCTTCAAAAGGCGTAAAGCGTCAACAATATCAATCCAGTGAACAGGACATACTTAATCAAAGTTATGACCCAGTCTTTGCTACGCTTGTAAATCAAGTAGTTGGTAGCCCCGATGGTACGAATCTTTATTCACTAAAGGTTAATGCAGACGGTTCTATCAATACTGCTGGCGGTGGAACTCCCTCAGCCACAATTAACATAGGTCAAACAACTTCAGCAGTAACAGCTACACAACTATCGTCTTCATCTATTGCTATGACTAATGGAATCGTAATTCAAGCTCTTTCTACCAACACAGCATCAGTTTACATTGGCAACTCTAGTGTAACCACAGCTAACGGATTTGAGCTTACTGCTGGCTCTTCGCTTACAATCTCACCGAGTAACATCAACCTTGTATATGTCATAGGGTCAAACGCAACAGATAAAGTTTGTTGGAGCGTAACATGATTAGTCCAGGCAGCAAACCAACTACTATCCGAGCTAAGACTCAATCTCCTACTGATAACTCAACTCTTATTGCAACTGATGCTTTTGTACAGAACGTAACTGAAACAGCACAGATTAACACTCTTACAGTTATAGGTCACTCATGGACAGCCGCAA
>Ga0209499_1002582_pt1 | contig 11508 bp, 10 predicted proteins | sample C_130208_EF_Meta_FD_187306 | JGI IMG/M metagenome (GOLD analysis project Ga0209499, IMG submission 187306) | Freshwater microbial communities from Lake Croche, Canada to study carbon cycling - C_130208_EF_MetaG (SPAdes) (version 2) | ecosystem: Environmental > Aquatic > Freshwater > Lake...
TGCGGCACTCCCTTGGGCGGCCGGTCCGCTTGAACCTGCGGCTGCGGCACTCCCTTGGGCGGCCGGTCCGCTTGGACCTGCGGCTGCGGCACACCCTTGGGCGTCCGGTCCGGCTGGACCTGCGGCTGCTGCACTCCCTTAGGCGTGAGACCAGTTAGATCAGCCTGCGGTGCCCGCAACGCCTTGGGAGGAGCCTGGGCTGTGGGCAACTGACTGGCGGATTTGGCCACAATCGGTGAGCGTGGCAGTTTCACACTCGTGGGTTTCAATGCCCCACCCGCCTGCTGGTCCGCGGCGACGGCACCCTGGGTCTCCAACGTCCGGCGCTGATCGCGCGATTGCTGCACCTGCTGGCCGCGTTGTGCGAGCATCTGACGGTCCGCCTTGCCCACCGTCTGCAACTTCAGGGTCCCGCCATTGCGCTTGGCCAATTGGTCAATGGGCGCCGCGAGCATCATGCGATTGGGTTGGGCGGCGGCGGCACCGGCCGCGAGAGTGTTCATGGCCGCCCAGGTGCGTGGTGGCCGCGCGCTTGCGTTGTTGCGGAGGTTTTGATAGCTGGCCAGCGAGCTTTGGTTCCACCCCGGGTTCTGTCGGTTCTGCCAGCGTTGTTGGGCATAGAGCGGGTCGTAGCCGTTGCGGTTGGATTGGTAGGCGACCGCCGCATAATAACCGCCCTGATCATAGCTGGGGGCGTAGTAGTCGCCAAAATAATAGTGATGGTGGCTTGGGCGCAGGAACAAATTTGCCACTAACAGTCCCAGGTCCAGCGCGATATACGGCGAGTAGTTATAGCCGGCGTGGGCATACACGCCCGGCTCAAAATAAACCGGCGCAAACAGCATGCCACGCCGTTCCATGGAATAATCCCAAAATCCCCCGACATAGACATATCCTCGGGGAGTCCACACATAATGCGATGGCGTCCAATCCCAATTTGAGCGGCCTTGCGCCCAATATCCAGGACTCCAGGCATAGCGCTCCTGTCTCCATATCCAACTGCCCGGCGTCCAGCCATAATCGCGCGATGGGGCCGCCGTGCTGGGGCCGTCCTCGAGGGTGGCTGGCGGTGCCGGCAAATACGTGGTCTCGGCGACTGCGGCGTCGGCCCAATAGCCCGACGTCCACTGGTAGCCCTGATCGATGTGAGACCAATAGCCGGCCACCCATTGGCGCCCTGGAGGCAGCGCCCTCCAGGTGCCGCTGACCCACAGGAAGTCGGCCCGCTCGTCATCCCACGCCCAGTAGCCCGGAATCCAGGTGATATTTGTGCCCACCGGGCGTTCTCCAGGCGGCACTTCCTCGATCGGCTCGGGCGGTGCCTTGGTCACGATGATGCCCGGCACGGGATTAAAGGTCACCATGCCGGCAAACGCCTCATGCACCGGCCCGCGCGTGAGCACTTGCGCTCCTTGGTCCTGCGCTCCGGCCTGTTGCGCCACGCAGTTGGACGTGCCCCAACTGAAAGCGCTCAGTCCGAGCAGCACCGCCGCCAGGCCACCTCTGGACAGGTGGCGCGCGCGCAGACCGCTGGGTCTGCTAGAGAAGTTTTTAATGAATGTTTTCATGATGGGTCCGGCATTTCGATTGGATGACAACTCTCAAGTGTCGACTCGTCCGCAGAATCCGTGGGTGAGGCCAAAAGATTTGGATTCGGTGGTGAAATTTACAGGATGCCACTACATCATATCCCGGCGGCCGGACAAGACAATTCGACCAGACCCTTCAGTCACGGGCTACCTGGATGTCCGCCGCGAGAAACGCGCCGATGGGGTGCCGTTTATCGCCCGTCAGGATTTCCGCGCACCGGTCCATCTCAGCAAACCCCATCTCGACCAGGGCCAGTGGGCCCTGAGCCTCATCAACCCGACCGCCGGGCGATTCGATGCATGGGGACTCCTCATCACAAAAAAGCGGGGACGCGTGAGCGGCCCCGCTGGGTGAACGCGTTGCAAGGAATCAGAACGGGATCTCGTCCTCTTCCTGGAACTCGCCGGAGGGCGCGGCGGACGCGCCTTGCGGCGGCGCGGAGCGCTGTGGGGCGGGCGGGCCGCCTTGCGATTGGGATGAGCCGCCGCCAGAGTGGCTCTTGCTTCCTAATAACTGGAGGGTTTCTCCCACCACCTTGATCTTGCTGCGTTTTTGGCCGGTCGCCTTGTCGTCCCACGTGTCCAGGCTGAGGCGCCCCTCGATGTAAACCGGACTGCCTTTGGTGAGGTATTGCTGGGCGATTTCCGCCTGGCGCGCCCATAGCGTGATATCGACAAAAGTGGTTTCCTCCTGCTTTTGTTTTTGCTCGTTATACCAGACGCGGTTGATGGCCAGGCCGAATTCAGCCACCGCGCTGCCTTTCGGGGTGTATCGCAATTCCGGATCCCGGGTGAGATTGCCGATGAGCATGACTTTGTTGAGATTGGCCATAGCGATGGACTGAGTGGGAAAGGCTGGGAAAAAGCAAGCGGAAAATCGGTTCACACGAACCGCGCGGCGTCACGCGATGCGTTGGAAGTGTTGCAGATGGACGTGACCGTTCAAGCGCAGCCGGTCCTGGATTTTGGAAACCGTGTCCGGGGCGCCTTCAAACACGTAGTTTACGTAGTGGCCGGACTCCAGGTGGCGGGAATTGTAAGCAAACTGGCGGCGGCCGAGCTGGCTGATTTTTTCCAGTTTGGCCCCTTCGGCTTCGAGTTCCTTGGAAATGGCACCGACGAGGTCGTCAACGCTGCCTTCGAGGGATTTGGTATTAAGGACGATCAGGCCCTGGTATTTGCGACTCATCGGAGTGAAGTTGGGGTGGTTGGATACGGATGTGATAGCGGCTCGCCGCAGCGGCGATCCCTTGGGAACGGGCAAGCTGCACGGCTTCCAGGGCGGTGGCAAGCGTGTTTTCAAGAAGCGCACGTTCGTCGGGTGAAAATTCCCCCAGCACGTGGCCGGTCATCTCGCCCGGTTGGCTGCCGCCGATGCCGATCTTGAGGCGCGGAAACTCGTCGGTGCCGAGATGTTGGATGATCGACTTGATGCCATTGTGCCCCCCCGCGCTGCCTTTTTCGCGGAACCGCAACGCCGCGAGCGGAAGGGCGGCGTCGTCATACACGACGAGCATCCGCTCCGGAGCCCATTTGTGAAACGCCAGCACCTGTTGGATGGCGCGCCCGCTGAGATTCATGAAGGTCTGAGGTTTGACCAGCAGGGTGCCACCATCCGGCAACTTGGCCAGATGGCACTGCCACTTCGGCGATGACTGGAACTTCACACCAGACGCCGCCGCCAAACCGTCGAGCACCCTAAACCCGATGTTGTGGCGGGTGGCTTCGTATTGCCGGCCCGGATTGCCGAGGCCCACGATGAGAGAGAATGACATGACGAAGGTAAAAGCTGAAATTCTGAAAATGAAAATGCGGAACTTCGAAACCATAAAAAACGCCCGGGCGCGCTGAGGCGGCCCGGGCGTGAAAAATCAGCGCCTCAGCGAGGGTTACTTGGCCGGTTTGGCGGCTTTGGCGGCTTTGGCTGCCGGGGCAGCAGCCACTGGCGTGGCTTCGACCTCGACGCCCGAGCCAGCGCGGCCGATGTGGACGAGCACGACGTTTGCGGCCTGAGTCGGGCGCACCCCCTTGGGATACGTGATATCGCCGATATGGAGCGAGGCACCGATTTCGAGGCGGCTGATATCGATCTCGAGGGTTTCGGGCAGATCGTCGGGAAGACAGATGATTTCGATGGCGTGGACGTATTGTTCGACGACGCCGCCGGCCTTGACGCCGGGAGCCTCGCCGTTGAGGTGGGCTGGGATGTGGGCGGTGATTTCGGTCTTCTCATCGATGGAGAGGAAGTCCAAATGCACGGGGATACCGGAGAGCGGGTCGTGTTGGATGGCTTGCAGGAACGCCAAACGGGTGCCTTCGCCCTCGATTTCCAAGTTGATGACGATGTTATCCGAGCTGCTCTTGGCAAGCAGATCATTGAACGACTTGGCGTCCACCTTGAGGTTGGTGTTGGCGGTGCCGAGTCCGTAGATCACGGAGGGCAACCAGCCTTCACGGCGCATTTGATTGAGACGGCCGGACCCGGTGAGGTCGCGTGTGGCTGCTTTGAGAGTGGTCTTCTTGGCCATGACAGAGTGGGCGTTGTAGTTGGTAGCGGCCTCTGGAGGATTCCAGAAATTCCGCGCGGGGCGGGCTGTGTAGCGACCAGACGGCCGCTTGTCAAAAAATTGTTTGCGTGGGGCGCATTTAGCGGTGACTCGGTGAGGGTGGCGGTGGTGGCGCGCTCTCGCCGAGAGCGCACGCCCATGTGACGCGCACAAACCCCGCCCAAGCCATGCCTCCCGGTTGTCGCTTGGGCCACCCGTGATCCAGCCATGGTCTGCGGCCTCATCGAGGCCGCGCCACCTGGCTCTTAGCTACCTGGCTCTCCACCCCTCACACGGTGAACAGCGAGGTGATGGATTGACCGTCGTGAATCCGGCGGATCGCTTCGCCCAGCAACGGAGCGATGCCCACCACTTGCACTTTCGGACCGGCCGCTTGCGGGACGGAATCCGTGGTGATGACCTCCTCGATCTTGGAATCGCGGATCCGCTGGTGGGCGAGATCGCCCAAAATGGCGTGGGACACCCCGGCGTAAATCCGGTTGGCTCCCTCCTTGTGGAGGATTTCCGCCGCCGCCATGAGCGTGCCGGCCGTTTCCGTCATATCATCCACCAGCAGGACATCCCGCCCCGCCACTTCGCCGATGACGTTCATGGCCTCCACGCGGGTGGCGCTCACCCGGTGCTTGGCGACGATGGCGAGTTCGGCTCCGAGCGCCTCGGCGTAGGAGCGGGCCATTTTGACGCCTCCCACATCGGGCGACACGACGGTGAGGTTTGAGGTGTCCGGGTGGCGTTGGCGGAGGTAGCCGATGAGCACGGATTTGGCGTAGAGATGGTCCACGGGGATATCGAAGAACCCCTGGATCTGCGGCGCGTGAAGATCCATGGTGAGCACCCGGTTGACGCCGGCGGAGGTGAGCAGGTTGGCGACGAGTTTGGCGGTGATGGGAACCCGCGGTTGGTCTTTGCGGTCCTGGCGGGCATAGCCAAAAAACGGCATCACCGCCGTGATCCGTTCCGCGCTGGCGCGGCGGGCGGCGTCCACCATGATCAACAGTTCCATGAGGTTATGGTTGGTAGGCGGGCAACTCGGCTGGATAATAAACACATCCTGGCCGCGGACGTTTTCATTGATTTTGACCGAAGTCTCGCCATCGGGAAAGGCGGTGACTTGGACGTCGGCGAGCGGTTGACCGAGACTTTCGGCAATGCGTTCGGCAAGGGCGCGGTGGGCAGTTCCACTGATAAGTTTCATTGGCAAGGGGCGTGAGAGGCGGTGAGACGGCAATTGTTGACAGTCGTGGGCCCGGCGGCAATACTTTGCTCGTAAATCATTCAATCCCACTCCACCGATGCCATCCACTTCCTTCGAGCCCTCCATCGACGGGCCTCAACGGGGCGATGAGGATTCCTTGAGGCGCTGTCCCTGGGGGCCGCTGGTCATGTCCGTGCTGATCCTGGTGTGGTTCTATGGCTTTGAAATCCACTACGGATCCAACCGTTCGCAATCCGCCCTGGAGTGGTTGTGGAGCGCCTGGAATAGCGAAAACGACTACGAACACGGGCCGTTGTTCCCCTTGATCATCGCGGGCCTGTTAGTCTATCGGTTCAAGGATCTCAAGACCGCCGCCGGGCCCGGGAGCGCCTGGGGCTTGGTGGTAGTGGCCATGGGCGCGTTGCTGTATGCGGCGGCTTACCGCACGCTCCAACCGCGCGTCGCCATTGGAGCCTTGCCCTTGCTGCTGTGGGGGTCGGCATGGTTTTTCTGGGGCGGGCGGGTGGCGCGGATGCTGTTTTTACCGGTGTTTTTCTTTTGGTTGGCCATTCCCTTGCCGAGCTTCCAACAGGCCACCACCCAACTGCAGTTGCTGGCGACCTCGATGGCCCATCACGGTGCCGCGCTGTGCGGGGTGCCGACCCTCGTCCAGGGCAACATGATCTCCTCGGCCCACGGCGGCTGGGAACCGCTGGAAATCGCCAAAGGCTGCAGCGGCATCCGCTCGCTGATGGCGCTGCTGATGATTTCGGGTGCCTGGGCCTGCGTGGCGGAGATGGCACTCTGGAAACGCGCGGTCCTGTTTCTAGCGGCATTCCCGTTGGCCATCCTCGGCAACTCGCTGCGCGTGATCTCGATTTTCGTGATCGCGGAATATGGCGATGCCAAATGGGCGCGGCACACCTGGCACGACTGGTCCGGCCTGCTGCTGTTCTATCCGTTTTCCCTGATGCTGCTGCTCGCCATCCATTCGCTGCTCGAAGGCGGCTTGCCCTGGAAGAGCGCCAACCGGCGGCAACTCCGGCGGGTGGTGGTCACCCGCGCCAACCACGCCGCAGAACCCCAACCCTCCACTCCCGAATCATGAAATGGCGCGCATGGGGATTGCCTGTTCTGTTAGGCGGGGCGCTCGGCATGGTGCATTTGTTGCCGCAAGTCGGCGCGGTCGCCGGGTCCGCCGTGAAGATGGAGCTGCCCGGGTCCTCGGGCGGCTGGTCATTCAAATCCCTGCCCGCCAGCAAGGACGAACTCGGGACGCTCACCGCCGACACCGAATTCGCCAAGGCGATTTGCCTGCGGCCACGCCCGGGTGAGGTGAGCATCGACGGGCATCTGGTGCCCGACCGCCTGGATCTATCCGTCGTGCTCTCGGGCTACGATTTGAACAACTCGATCCACCGCCCGGAGCGCTGCATGCCCGCCCAAGGGCACGCGATCACCGCCTCCTCCAATGTCACGCTGCAACTGCCCAACGGCCGCCAATTCAATGCCAAACGCCTGCGCTCGGTGCAGACCCTCAAGGCCACCAGCACGGGTGCCAAGGAAGTGAAATTCAATTGCGTGACCTATTACTTCTTCGTGGGCCATGACCGGATCACCCACGATCATCTGGAGCGCACGTTGTTTGACATGAAAGACCGCCTGGTGCGCGGCATGGACCAGCGCTGGGCCTATGTTTCGGCCTCCATGTGGTTTGGCAAAATCCCGTGGATCGACAAGGACATCCCCGAGGCCGAGGCTGACGCTAAACTGCGCCAGTTCGTGAGCGAATTTGCCGAAAATCAAATCGATTGGGATCAGATCCAGCCCTGAGCGCAATGGATAGGGCGGCCCGCCGACTTGGCCGGAAATTCCTGGTGGCGCGGCCTCGATGAGGCCGCAGACCAGGCAACGCACCCGCGAGGCCGGAAAACGACTGCAAAGCGCAGCCGCCGCAGGGCGGGCTCCCCGCTTCGGGTGGGCTCTCGGCGAGAGCGCGCCACCTTTGAACCCACATCGGAAAATGAAAAACGGCAGGACGCTTACATTTTACCACGGATGAGACGGATTTTAACGGATTTCACGGAGAATGTTTCGGTGTTCTATCAGACTTCGGGCTCACTCAGCGAATGGGCGGCTCAATCTTGATAACCCTCTCATCATCCGTCAAATCCGTGTAATTTGCCTGAGATGGTTGGATCGCAGTCTGTCAGGCCATCTCGCTGCGCTCGGTTGTGGTTTCTCTTTTCCTTTGTAGGTTGAAGAACGCGCCACCATCACTTCGCCGGCTCGACTTTCGCGCCCGTGAGCAACGCGATCACCCGATCGAGGTAGGCGAGGTAGATCAGGCGCTCGCTGGGGGCGACGCCTTCGGGCAGCGTGCCGCCGGCCAGACCGATGCGTTGGCGGGCATCCGTGAAATCGCGCAACGCTTCGGATGGCCGGCGCTGCCACCATTCCGCGGCGGCGATTTTGCCGAGCAGGACCCCGGCCCGGTAGTGGACGCGGGCTGCGGTGGGGATGGTGCATGCCAGGTCGTATGCCTGGAGCGCGCCCGACTGATCGCCCATGGCCTCGCGGACCGAGCCCAGGCTTTCGTGGATGGCGATGAAATCGGCATTCATCGACCATGGATGGGCACGCTTGAAGGCTTCCTCGATTTGGATGGCCGCCTGTTCTAACGAATCCAACGCGGCTTGCAGGGTGGCGGGGCGGGTCAGCCTCAAGCCTTTGTGCCACAGGTGCAGGGCGAGGGAAAGATGCCCGCGGAAGGCGGGTTCCATCCCGCCCTGCAACTCGATGGTTTGGGCATACGCCTGCTCGGCCTCGCCGTCGCGCCCCAGGAAGCTGAGCAGATTGGCCCGATTGACCGTGATGGCCGGATTGCAAGGGTCGCGCAGGGAGGCCTCGCGCAGGTCGCGGATCGCCCGCTCGGCGGGCTCCCGGGACCGGGCATTGTCGTGAGACGGGATGCCCTGCTGGAACAGGGCCGCCCGTTCCTGATAGAACACGGACAGCGGCCAGAGTTCGATCGCCTCGCTCAACGCCTCGATCCGCGCCTCGGGGGTGGGAGTGGCTGGCTGGCCGAAATAGACTGGCCACAGGGCCTGGGTCACTTGGCTGCCGGCCCAGCCGGCGGGGAGCAGCCACACGGCGCAGGCCAGCGCCGCAATGGTTAGAATCATCCGGGTGCCGAGGGTTTTCAGGCCCGCGGCCCGATCCTCGGAGCGCGACATCATCCCCAGGCAGATTCCTAACAACAAGGTGCCCGCCAACATGTGAAACACAAAACTGAAGCACGCTTGCACCAGCATGCCCGCGAGTCCGGCCATGGCGCCGAGCCGCCACGCATCGCGGAAATCCCGTTCCTTGGGGGGGGCCTCGAACAAAACGCGCAACAGCGCCGCCAATGCCAGCGCGCCGAGCAAGCCCACCAGCAGTCCGGCTCCCACGAGTCCGTAATCGGTGGCAGACTGGACCCATTCGTTGTGGACCATGTCCGGTCTGGTCCCACCGGCGCCTTGAACCTGCTGATCCCAGAACCGGTAACATTCCCAACTGAAACTCCGGCTGCCACCGCCAGTCCAGGGATGCAGCCCGATGCACGAGAGCGCGAGCCCGAGAAAATACAGCCGACAGTCGTTATCGAGCAATTGCTCGACGCCCGTGCCGGCGTGGCGGAACGCCTGGGCATTTTGCCAACCGATGAAAAGAAAGAATCCAATTGCCAGGCCGATCAGCGGGATAGCGATCAAGGCCGGCGCAAACCACCGCGATCCGCTTCGCTTCGCCAGCATCAAGGCCACCACGGCAAAAACCCCGCAGCCCACCGCCGCGCCGAAGATCCCGCCGCGCGAGCGGGTGAACCAGACACCGGCCACTCCCGCGATGGCAATGACCAGCCACAACAAGCGGGTGGCCCGGGCATGACGCCCGAACAACGCCGCCGCCCCGACGATCATCGAGCTGGCAATCAGATAGTTGGCCGCCTCGTTGTAGGCGGTGAAAAACCCGGATGGCAACCCCACTCCGCGGGTCTGGAAAACCGGCGAATAGGCTGGGTCCGCCATCTGCCGACCGATCACCCCCAGATTCGCCACCAACAACAGCGCAATGCCCCAGATCAACACCCGCTCTGCCAAAGGGTTGCGGGCAATGGCGCGGACGCTCACAAACGCCCCCACCGCACCGCCTATCAACAACAGGTCCGTCTGCCCGAGCTCCGCCACCGGTGAGAGCCACGCCCGCCCGCCAAACCACACGGCCGTGAGCAGCCCCCACACGAGCAAGCCGAGATCCGCCGGGGCTTTCCCCCGCTTCCACATCACCGGCACCGCCGCCACCATCGCGAGGCCTAGCGCCACCAGCGCCGGCCCCCAGGACCACGGCCGAATTTGTGGCCCCACCACCACCGCCAACACCAACGAGGCGACGAGAAATATGGAGGTGAGAACAGGCATGGAGGGAGGTGTTTCGGTGTTTCGGTAGCCGCTGCGCGGCCCGGTGTTTCAGTAAGAGCAGAGTGAAAGCTCGGTGCGTAGCGACTGATCCTTTCGCTCTCACCGAAACACCGAAACACCGAAGAACCGGGCCGCGCAGCGGCTTCTGGTTTCACTTCGCGCCCTTGCCAAATAACACCGCCGGGATCGTCCGCAGCAGGATCGTGAAGTCCAGCCACAGCGACCAGCTGTCGATGTAGCGCAAGTCCATGGCCACCCAATCCTCAAAGCAGGTGATTTGGTTGCGGCCCCCCACTTGCCATTCGCAGGTGATGCCCGGATTCACGCTCAGGCGCCGCCGGTGGGAGAATTCGCTGAATGCTTCCACTTCGTAGAGCGGCAGCGGGCGCGGTCCGACGAGACTCATGTCGCCCTTGACCACATTGAGCAGCTGCGGGAGTTCATCGATGCTGAGCTTGCGCAGCCACGCCCCGAACGGAAATATCCTCGGGTCGCCCTCCAATTTGAAAACCGGGCCGTCCATCTGGTTGCCGTGTTCTTCCTTGATTTGGTCGAGCAGGTCTTCCGCGTTGGCGACCATGGTGCGGAATTTCCACATCTTGAACGGCTGGCCGTAGCGCCCGGCCCGCATCTGCCAGAAAAACACCGGCGCGCCGGGGCTTTGCAGCCGGATCCCGATCGCCGCGATAAGCCACAGCGGCAGCGTGCAGAGAATGATCAGCGAGGCGCCCACCCGGTCGAAGGCGTTCTTGCACAGCAACTCCCATGACAATTCGGGCGTCGATCGCAACACCAACATCGGCTTGCTGCCCACCGCATCAAACACCGGCCGGGCAATCTGGGTGCGGATGAACGACGCCGAGATCCAGGCCTCTACACCCTGCAATTCGCAGGCTTCCACCGCCCGCGCCACCTTGTCAAACCCGGTGTTCTTGGCCACAAAGATGACCCGCGACACTGCATGTTGCTTCAACACGCCAAACAAATCCTCCACCGCCCGGGTTCCGAGATCAAAATGTTCGACAATATGCCAGCCATCGGTGATTTCGGGGTCGAATTCGGCCAGCAAGGCTTCCATCTCGCCGCCGGATCCCGCGAGCACCACCTGCTCCTTGGCGGATTCCATCAGAATGCGGCGTTTGAGGCGGGCGCTGGTGATGCGGTCGCGGGCCAGCAGCAGCAAAAACGCCACCCCCAAGGCGATCCCGAGGGCCAACCGCCGGGTGTCCATCAGCTTCGCGACAATCGCGAACAGGCCGATCATCAGGGTAATCACCAGCAACGCCTGCACCAGTTGAGTGATCGCCTTGCCCGTGGGTTTCGTCCGCAAATGGTCATAGAATCCGAAGTGCTCGAGCACCAGCGGGGTGAACGGCACGGCGATGTAGAGCACCCAGTTGATCGATTCCATGTAGGACCCGCCTTCGGCACCCATGTGCAACCAGATCCGCACCTCATCGCGCATTTCCCAACCCAACCAAAATGCCAGCCACACCAACAACGCGTCAGTCAACTCCAGCGCCTGAATTTGAAATGTAGCGTTGCGGTTGGTGGTCATGGTTTGAACTGAGCAGGGGCAGAATCCAGATATTCAGGGGATGAGCAACCCAAGATGCGCGAATCACCCCGCATCACGTGATCGCGTAATATACCAAAGAGACCCGTGTCCAACCATCATCCCTCTCACGACCGCACCA
>Ga0209499_1002583_pt1 | contig 11507 bp, 9 predicted proteins | sample C_130208_EF_Meta_FD_187306 | JGI IMG/M metagenome (GOLD analysis project Ga0209499, IMG submission 187306) | Freshwater microbial communities from Lake Croche, Canada to study carbon cycling - C_130208_EF_MetaG (SPAdes) (version 2) | ecosystem: Environmental > Aquatic > Freshwater > Lake | place...
AGTAAGAAAGTAGATTTTTCTATTTTACAATGCACCACTTCATATCCAACAAAACCTGAACAATATGGTTTTAATGTCATTTCCGAATTAAAAGAGAGATATAAAGTTCCAGTTGGTTTTTCAGACCATTCTGCAAAAATTGCAACAGGGATAGCAGCTGTTGCCCTGGGAGCTGAAATTTTAGAGTTTCATGTGGTTTTTCATCAGGATTTGTTTGGTCCGGATGCTATTGCTTCTTTGACAATGGAAGAAACTAAACAATTAGTAGAAGCGGTAAATGCTATTTATATCGCCACAGCTAATCCGATAGATAAAAATACCAATGAAAGTTATTTAGAATTAAAAACTATCTTCGAAAAATCTTTAGCAATTAATAAAAATTTACCAAAAGGGCACAGCATTACCTTTGATGATTTGGAAACTAAAAAGCCAAAAGGATTTGGAATTTCTGCTGCTGATTTTGAAAAAGTACTTGGAAAAAAGTTAAGAACTAATAAGTCTCAATGGGATTTTTTGAATGAAGAAGATTTAGAATGAGTACCAAAAGAAAAATAGCTGTAGTGATTACAGCAAGACCCTCTTATAGCCGAGTTAAAACTGTTTTAACTGCCCTAAAAAATAATGCTGAATTGGAGTTGCAACTTATTGTTTCTTCTTCTGCTTTGCTAGATAGGTATGGAAGTGCTGTGCATTATATTGAAAAAGATGGTTTTGAAATTGTTGCCAAAGTGTTTAATGTTTTAGAAGGAGAAAATCTTACTGCGGCTGCAAAAACTACTGGTATTGGTATACTAGAATTGTCAACTGTTTTTGATAATCTTCGTCCAGATATTGTAGTAACAGTAGCCGATAGATTTGAAACTATGGCAACTGCTATTGCTGCTACCTATATGAATATTCCATTGGCTCACATTCAAGGTGGAGAAGTTACCGGAAACATAGACGAAAAGGTTAGACATGCCATAACCAAATTGGCCGATTATCATTTTGTAGCTTCTGAAAATGCCAAGCAAAGGGTAGTTCAACTAGGAGAAAATCCAGCCATGGTTTTCAATACAGGTTGTCCTTCTATAGACATTGCAAAAGAAGTTGCTAAATACAGTAAATTGACTTTCAATCCTTATGAAAAATATGGTGGCGTAGGTTCACAACCTATTTTGGATAATGGTTTCATCGTTGTGATGCAACATCCTGTTACCAATGAATACCAAGATTCACGTAAACATATTGAGAACACACTCAGAGCGATACAAAAAATAAACAAACCAACTTTATGGTTTTGGCCCAATGTTGATGCTGGTGCCGATGGAACTTCTACTGGAATAAGAGCCTTCCGAGAAAAATATAAAATGGATAATGTTCATTTTTTCAAAAATATGGAAGCAGCTGATTTTTTAAATTTATTAAATTCATCGCTTTGCTTAGTAGGAAATTCAAGTGTTGGCATTAGAGAATGTGCCTATCTAGGGATTCCTGTGGTTAATATTGGCACGCGTCAAAATAGACGTGATAGAGGAAATAATGTTGTTGATGTTGATTATGATGAAGATGCAATTATTTCTGCTATTATGAGTATATTGTCTAATAAAAATAGACAAACTTCCTCTATATATGGTGGTGGAGATGCAGGCAAACAAATTGCGACCTTATTAAAAGAATTACCATTGCAATTTCATAAAACGATTACCTTTTAATGAGAATCTTAGCTATAATTCCTGCTCGTGGTGGTTCCAAAGGTGTTCCGAAAAAAAACATCAAACTTCTTGGTAAAAAACCTTTGATTGAATATACTATTCATGATGCAAAACAATCAAAACTTCTGACTCAAATAATTGTTTCTACAGATGACGAAGAAATTGCTATTACTGCCGAAATAGCAGGATGTAAACCTCCGTTTATTCGTCCATCAGAAATAGCTAAAGATTCGTCCACTTCTCTTGAGTTAGTTCAACATGCGATTACTTTTTTTGAAAATCAAAATATTTTTTTTGATGCCGTTTGCTTATTACAACCTACAACACCTTTTAGAGAAATAGGATTTATAGACAAAGCCATTGAACAATTCATTAGTTCAAATGCAGATTGTTTGATAAGTGTATTGCCAATTCCGCAAGAGTATAATCCACACTGGGCATTTGAGGAAATTGAAAATGGAATATTGAAAATAGCGACAGGAGAAGATTCTATTATTCCTAGACGACAAGAATTGCCAAAGGCGTACCATCGGGATGGTTCTATATATATTACTAAAACAGAAGTAATTAAGAAAGGCAGTCTTTATGGAAAATCAATTGCCTATATTGAAAGTAATCCACAATATTATGTAAATATTGATACCATGAAAGATTGGGAAATGGCCGAAAACTTGCTCACTCAAATACAGTTTTAAAATGTGTGGCATCGCTGGAATTATTGGTCAAAGTGCGAACAAGCAAAATATTTCACAAATGTTGGAAACCCAAGCACATCGGGGTCCAGATTTTATGGATTTTTATTGTGAGGAAAACAAAATAGTTTTAGGACACAATCGTTTAAGCATTATTGATTTGTCTAGTAATGCCAATCAACCCTTTACTAGTGAATGCAGAAATTTTATTTTGGTTTTCAATGGAGAAATCTATAATTATATTGAATTAAAAAACGAACTTCAAACTAAATATCTTTTCAAGACACAATCAGATACCGAAGTGTTGTTGAATGCTTATATAGAGTGGGGTGAAAGCTGTTTGGATAAATGCAATGGTATGTTTTCTTTTGCTATTTGGAATAAAAAAGAACAAACTCTTTTTGCAGCTCGCGATCGATTTGGTGTGAAACCGTTTTATTATTATTTTGATAATTTCAATTTCTATTTTGCTTCCGAAATTAATACGCTTTTTGCTGCTGGAATTCCGAAAGCCACTCATGATAAAGTTTGGCTCAACTTTTTTACAGAGGGCAGTTATGGTTTGCCTAATGAAACTTTTTGGCAAAATATTGAACAGTTGCCTGGCGGACATTTTTTGACTTTAAAAGACAATTCGTTACAGCTAAAAAAATGGTATCATTTTGAAGATAGTATATCTTTACTACAAAATCAATTTGATAAAAATGAGGAAGAATACATTACTCATTTACTTTTAAAATCAATCAATTTGCGTTTTCGAGCAGATGTTCCTGTTGGTTTTAACCTTAGCGGTGGTTTGGATTCTAGTACGCTTTTGGCTTTGATTGACCAGCAAGATATTGATAAATCAGTCGTTGAAGCTTTTACTTTTATAACTAATGATGAACGATATGATGAAATAAAATGGGTAAAAGCCATGTTGGAAAGCGGCTCTTTTCATTTGACTATTTGTCCGCTTTCAGCAAAAGAAATTCCCGAGCTTTCCTTAAAAATAGTTTTGCATCAAGCCGAACCTTATGGTGGCATTCCAACAATTGCCTACTCAAAAATATTCCAAACAGCTAGCCAAAACGGGGTGAAGGTTTTACTCGACGGACAAGGTTCAGATGAAGCTTGGGCAGGTTATGATTATTATTTACATAACAATCAAAATACTATTCAAGGTGTTTCTAAATCGCCATTTAGAACAAATGTTCTAGATAAAGATTTTGCAAATGAGTATCATAAAACAAGCTATCCTAAACCATTTGAAGATGATTTATTGAATTTGCAATATCGTGATTTGTTTTATACTAAAATTCCACGTGCTTTGCGTTTCAATGATAGAGTTTCTATGTTGTATGGTACAGAATTACGCGAACCTTTTTTAGATTATGAATTGGTAGCATATGTTTTTAGTCGCCCAACCAATTTTAAAATTAAAGATGGAGTTCAGAAATGGATGTTGCGTAAAATAGCCGAAAAATTTCTGCAAAAAGATTTAGTTTTGGCTCCAAAACGACCATTACAAACACCACAAAGAGAATGGCTCTCTGAAGACTTAAAAGATTGGGTAGTAGCTGAAGTGGAACCATTGAAAAATCACCATTGGTTTGACTCCAAAACATTGCAAACCGAATTGGATTTATTTTTTAATGGCGATAATCAAAGTAGTTTCCATATTTGGCAATGGATAAATACGGCACAATTATTGAAATAATGACAAAAAAAAGTAATAACAAAATATTTATACTTCTTCCCGATGGTATCGGATTGAGGAATTTTGCCTTTACAAATTTTCATAATTTGGGACTAGAAAAAGGTTTTGACATTACTTTTTGGAACGCAACACCTTTTAATTTGGATTCGTTAGGTTTTAAAGAGATAAAAATTGAAAATCCAAGAATTCATCCACTTACCGAATTTTATAAAAATGCCCAAATTCAAATTGAATTAAATCAAAATATAGTTCGAGCTAACGATACTGTTTATGACACTTATAGATTTCCTTTGTCTAATAAAGATATAAAGTCCTTTATAAAAAATTCGGTCTTGAAATGTATGATTTTTTTGAATAATTCTCCTCAAGGACTAAATAGAATTAAAGAAAAGATTAATCTACATGAACGAAAGACTAAATTATATTTTGATAGTTTAGAAGTATTAAAAAAAGAAAATCCTGCTATTATTTTTGTTACAAACCAGAGAATTACTTCTGCAATTGCTCCAATTCTCGCTGCTAAAGATTTAGGAATACCTACAGCAACATTTATTTTTTCGTGGGACAATTTGCCCAAAGGCATAAAAATTATTGATGCTGATTTTTATTTCGTTTGGAGTGAACATATGAAAAATGAACTTCAATATTATTATCCTGAAATCAAAGAAGATCAAATTTATATCACAGGAACACCACAATTTGAACCTCATTTTGAGAAGCAATTTATAGTTTCAAAGCAGACTTTCTTCATAGAATATGGTTTGGATTTATCTAAAAAATATATTTGCTTTTCTGGTGATGATGTAACCACTTCTCCTAATGATCCTGAGTATTTACTTGATGTGGCAAAAGCAGTAGTGCAATTAAATGCAAAAGGGTTTGATTTGGGAATTCTATTTAGACGTTGTCCTGTTGATTTCTCGGATAGATATAATTTTGTTTTAGAAAAATATAAGAATATTATTGTTTCTATTGCCCCATTATGGAAAAATATTGGAGACACTTGGAGTACTGTTTTACCTACCAAAGAGGATTTAGTTCTTCAAATGAATACTATATTTCACTCGGAATTTGTCATTAATTTAGGATCTTCTATGGTTTTTGATTTTGTTGCCTATAACAAACCATGTTGTTATATTAATTATAATATAGTTAATAAAAAATTCCCAAATTGGTCTGTTGAAAAAATATATAATTTTATACATTTTAGGTCGATGCCTTCAAAAGATTCAGTATATTGGTTTACCAATCCAGCCGAAATGGGTAAACAAATAGAAACGATTTTGAGTGCTAATGATACAACAGTTGTCAAAAATGCTCAACATTGGTTTGAAATAATTAATCAACATCCACCCCAAAAAGCTTCTGAAAAGATATGGAAGGCTATAGAGGAAATAACTAAGAAGGAATTATGAAAATTGCTTTTCTAACACCAGAATTTCCACATCCAAAAATGGGTTCGTCTGGAGGAATAGGAACAAGTATTTTGAATTTGTCCAAAGGATTAACTCTTATTGGTCATCAAGTCTTTGTTTTGGTTTATGGACAATCGGAAGATGAAGTTTTCGAAGAAAATGATATTAGCTATTATAAGATTAGGAATATAAAACTAAAAGGGTTTTCAAGACTTTTGACCCAAAAAAAAATTGAAAGACTTATTAATAATTTAGTTGAAAATCATCAACTTGCTATTGTTGAAGCACCCGATTGGACTGGGATTACTTCCTATATAAAGCCCAAATGTCCTATTGTTATTAGGTTACATGGATCTGATACCTACTTTTGTCATTTGGATAAACGTCCAGTAAAATTAATTAACAAATATCATGAAAAAAGAGCTTTGCAACATGCAGATGCTTTGCTTTCGGTTAGTCACTATACCGCTGAAGTTACTAAAGATTTATTCTCATTAAATAGAAATTTTAAAATAATTCCAAATTGCATTGACATCAATAATTTTTCCTCGGATAATTCAGTTGTTACACAAGAAAATACGATATTGTATTTTGGAACATTAATAAGAAAAAAAGGTTTGCTAGAATTGCCTCTAATTTTTAATGAAGTTTATAAACATAATAAACAAGCAAAACTAATTTTGATAGGTAGAGATGCTTCAGATATAGTCACTAAAAATGCTTCAACTTGGAAATTGATTCAACCTCTATTTAGTAGTCAAGCAATTCAAAATGTTACCTATTTAGGTAGTGTTTCCTATAATAAAATTAAAGAATATATAATTACTTCTACTGTTTGTGTCTTTCCTACTTTTGCTGAGGCTTTGCCTGTATCATGGATAGAAGCGATGGCTATGCAAAAAGCTATAGTTGCTTCTAACATAGGATGGGCTACCGAAGTTATAGATGATACTGTAAATGGATTTTTAGTTCATCCTAAAAATCATAAACAATTTGCAGCCAAAGTATTAGAATTGTTAGAAAATAACGAATTGAGAAATCAATTTGGTATGGAAGCAAGAAAAAAAGTAGAGCAAAAATTCAGTATTGAAGTTGTAGCGAAACAAAGCGTAAAATTTTATCAAAAAGTAAATTCAAGTAAGAATATATAATTCAAAGAGCATGTAAAATATGAATTTCACACTTATTATTTGTACATATATGCGCCCTGATCCGTTGCTGAAATTATTAAATTCAGTGAAGGAACAAACACTTTACCCCAATGAGATTTTAATTATCGATGGTTCAACAAATAACGAAACAGAAGCAATTTTAGAAAATAATAAATTTCAAAATCTGCAATATTTTCAAGTTTCTGCTACAGAAAGAGGTTTGACAAAGCAACGAAATTTAGGTATTTCTAAAGTATCAAGTGATTCCAAGGTAATTTGTTTTCTTGACGATGATACTATTTTAGAATCAAATTATTTTGAGGAATTAATTAAAACCTATGTGATATTTCCTCATGCTCTAGGTGTTGGAGGATATATAACTAATGAGGTTTCTTGGGAAAAAGTTTCTGATAATTATATTCCAACCATTAGAGAATTTTTTTATGATGGTTGGAGAAAAAAAGATGGTTCTCGATTTGTATTACGAAAAAAGTTAGGTTTGGATACAAATGTTAAACCAGGTTTTATGCCAGAGTTTTCAAATGGTAGAAGTATTGGTTGCCTACCACCATCAGGAAAAATTTATGAAGTAGAACAATTTATGGGTGGTGTTGCTTCTTATAGAAAAAATGTGTTTGAGAGTTTTAGTTTTTCTACATATTTTGAAGGCTATGGTTTGTATGAAGATGCTGATTTTACGCTTCGATTATCAAAAACCGGCAAACTATATGTCAATACTAACGCTCAATTAGGGCATTTTCATAATCAGTCGGGAAGGCCTAATAAATATCAATATGGAAAAATGGTAGTTAGAAATGGTTGGTATGTATGGAGAGTGAAATACCCAAATCCTTCATTAAAAGCTAAATTTAAATGGAATGTGATAGTTATATTATTGACATTTATAAGATTTAGCAATATATTTACAACAGACAAAAGAATGGAATCGTTTACCGAATTTATTGGAAGAACAGTAGGTTGGTTTTCATTACTCGTTAATAAACCGCTCTAGATAAAGATGAACACACACGATGAAATTATAGAAACAAACAAAAAACAAGTTGAATTTTATAATCAAAAAAGCGTTATAAAGAATTTGCCGACAAGAATTTGGTATTATTTTCGGGAACAAACGCTTAAAAAAATACGAAAAGATATTGGTGTTTTAAACCAATCGTATGACATTCACAAGGTTTGGTTTGGTGATTTGTCTGATAAGAAAGTTTTAGATTTAGGCTGTTACGAGGGTAATTATTGGAGCCTATATTTAGCGGAGCATAGTAAAGAATATATAGCCTTAGATTTGAGCGATGTTGCTATTAAAAAGTTGACTGCTAGAATACAACTTTACCCAAATGCTCAAGCAATTGCAGCTGATTTTCTTTCAGAAGAATTTCTAGAAAAAGATTTCGATATGATTTATGCCTATGGGGTTTTACATCATTTTCAAAACACGGATGTCTTGATTGACAAACTCAATGAAAAATTAGCTCCGGATGGTGTAATTATAAGTTATGACCCGCTGGAAACGAGTTTGCCAATAAAAATCATGCGTGTGCTTTATCGCCCGTTTCAATCTGATGCAGCTTGGGAATGGCCATTTACTAAAAAAACCTATTCTAAATTTGACAAGGCATTCCATATTGTTGAGCGTCACGGACTTTTAGGACGAGCCAAATGGTATTTTGTTATGAATTTCATTCCTTTTTTTTCCGAAGAAAAAAAACAAAAGATTGGAAAAAAATGGCATAAAAAAGATTGGGATTTATCAGCTACTTCTGATAGTTGTTTGTTTAAATGTATGCATTTGACCTTGCTACTGCAAAAAAAATAAATCAGGATGAAATTTGCAATTATAACTCATGTGATTCATGGCAAAGAGCAAGAAAACTATTTTGGGTATGAACCTTACGTTCGTGAAATGAATTTATGGATTAATAACGTTTCCGAAGTTTTAATAGTTGCCCCTCTAGACTCTACTTTAAAAAGCCCTATTCAATCGTTTTATAAGCACGATAAAATCATATTTTTTCCAGTTGCAAAATTTGATATTTCTAGTATAAAAAACGTTTTAGCTACTTTGATGGTTTTGCCGAGTATACTCACGAAAATATATAAAACTATGAAAAATGCTGATCATATTCATTTGCGTTGCCCAGGAAATATTGGATTATTGGGATGCCTGATTCAAATTTTCTTTCCTTCTATACCCAAAACAGCCAAGTATGCTGGAAACTGGGATCCAACATCAAGACAACCTATAACTTATCGTTTTCAAAAATGGATTTTGAGTAATACGTTTTTGACCAAAAAAATGCAGGTTTTGGTTTATGGTGAATGGGATAATAGTAAAAAAAATATCAAACCTTTTTTTACAGCGAGTTATTTTGAAAAGGATAAGATTGATATACCACTTAGAAAATTAGAAGGCAAAATATCATTTGTCTTCGTTGGTTCGCTTTCAAATGGTAAGCAACCTTTGTATGCAATTCAACTAGTTGAGCAATTATTCAAGAAAGGGAAAGATGTTCAATTAACTCTTTATGGAGAAGGAAATGAAAAAGCCATGCTTGAGAATTATATTTTTATTAATCAATTGGATAGTTTTGTTTTCCTAAAAGGAAATCAAAATCAAGAAACAATTAAGAAAGCCTATTCAGAAAATCATTTCGTAATTTTACCCTCGTTGAGCGAAGGCTGGCCAAAAGTTGTTGCCGAGGGGATGTTTTGGGGTTGTTTGCCACTAGCTACAAAAGTTTCATGTGTTCCACATATGTTAGCTAATGGAGAAAGAGGATTGCTTTTAGAACTTACACTGCAAGCTGATTTAGATACTATTCTTTTGCTTCTAAATACTAATGAGTTGTATCAAAACAAAGTTAATAAGGCTATTACTTGGTCCAGAAAATATACTTTAGATGTTTTTGAAGATGAAATAAAACTACTATTGCAATAATGAGAATTGTTCAAGTTATAGATTCGTTAGAAATTGGTGGCGCCGAAAAAATGGCTGTTAATTATGCAAATGCACTTTTAACTAAAATTGAATTTTCAGGATTGGTTGCTACTAGAGCTGAAGGAAGTTTAAAAAATCAATTGAATGAAAAAGTATCCTATCTTTTTTTATGTAGAAAAAGAACTATAGATTTCGGTGCTGTTTTAAGATTAAGAAAATATTGTAAAGAAAACAATATTGATTTTATTCAAGCTCATGGCACTTCTTATTTTATAGCATTATTAGTTAAGCTTGTTTCCCCAAAAGTTAAAATAGTGTGGCATGAACATTTTGGTGCACGAAGTACAGAAGGAATCAAAAACAATTTTCTTTTATTTTTTTGTTCTTTTTTTTTAAATGGAATTATTGTTGTAAATACATCATTGGAAGAATGGTGTAAAATAAACTTGAGGTGTAAAACTATTATATTATTAAATAATTTTACACTTAATAAAGTAGAGATTCCATCTACGATTTTAAAAGGTTTTGAAGGGAAAAAGATAGTTTGTGTTGCTAATTTAAAATATCCAAAAAACCATAGTTTTCTTGTTGAAATAGCAAGTAAAATACTTAAAAAGTATCCCGATTGGTCGTTTCATTTAATAGGTAAAGATTTTCTTGACGATTATTCTAATCAATTAAAAGCACAAATAAGTGACTATAAGTTGAATGACTCTGTTTTCATTTATGGGTCAAAAAATGATGTTTTTCATATCTTAAAACAATCAGATATTGCTATATTAACCTCTAAATCAGAAGGGTTGCCAATTGCTTTAATAGAATATGGATTGATGAAAATGCCTGTTGTTTTGACAAAAGTGGGCGAAATACCATTTATTATTAAAGACGGAATTGAAGGTTTTCTGGTAGATGTAAATGATGTCGATTTATTTTATGAAAAGTTAACTAAGTACATACAAGATGAAGATTTGCGAGTTCAAATGGGGGATTCTTTACATCAAACTATTATTAAGAACCATTCCGAAAAAGGCATTGTTACTAACTATTTAAATTGGGTATCTCACCTTTAATATGAAAGAAAGAAAATATATTACTTTGATTCTTTTGCATGCTTTGATTGGTATTATTCTATACTTTTTTAACTCTCTTTCTATTGTATATGCAATTTGTATTCCCGCTATTGGGTTGTATTATATAATGAAAAATCAAAATAAGAATAATGAAGTTTTATTCGTTTCGGCCTATATAGTTGGGAGTGAGGTTTTTTTAAGGATGACAGGAGGGAGTTTGCTCTATGAATCTGCAAAATATGAGGTGATGATTTTTTTAGCTTTGGGTATGTTCTATAGTGGATTCTCAAAAAATGCTATACCCTATTGGATTTACTTATTACTGCTACTACCAGGAGTTTTCATTGCTGTTGAAACATTGAATTTGGAAACTAATTTAAGAAAAGCAATTGCCTTTAATATTTCCGGTCCAATTTGTCTTGGCATAGCATCAATCTATTGCTATAATAGAAAAATTTTATTGTCTCAACTTAGCAATATTTTGTTAACTATAGCTTTACCAGTTTTTTCAACTACAATTTATTTAATTTTATATGCTCCAAGTTTAAAAGATTTATTAACGGGAACAGGTTCTAATATGGAAACATCGGGAGGATTTGGTCCCAATCAAGTAGCTACTGTTTTAGGTATTGCCATGTTTGTTTTTTTTTCAAGATTACTTTTAGAATCAAAAACAAAATTATTAGTTATTGTCAACTTAATTGTTCTTTTTAATATTACTTATAGAGGATTTGTAACATTTTCTAGAGGTGGAATGTTAACAGGTTTTATAATAATAATTTTATTGTTAGTTTATGTATATTTCAATGTTAAGACCTATAAAAAGATTA
>Ga0209499_1002585_pt1 | contig 11504 bp, 9 predicted proteins | sample C_130208_EF_Meta_FD_187306 | JGI IMG/M metagenome (GOLD analysis project Ga0209499, IMG submission 187306) | Freshwater microbial communities from Lake Croche, Canada to study carbon cycling - C_130208_EF_MetaG (SPAdes) (version 2) | ecosystem: Environmental > Aquatic > Freshwater > Lake | place...
TAGGTGGTGAAAAGGTAAACGGAAATGATGCTATTGATGTGGAAGTAACCACTCCTTCTAAAAAAGTATCACACCGTTTTTATGATGCTAAAACATTCTTATTAGTAAAGACTTCAAAATCGGAAGAAGTGCCTGGAAGAGGTACCATGACTCAACAACAATTTTACAGCGCTTATCAAACAGTGAATGGTATACAAATACCTTCAGAAATGCTAATTGATATGGGCCAAATGAAAATAAATGTTAAGTACACCGATATTAAAGTGAATCAAGGATTAAAGACAAGCGATATGAAGTAAGAAATATTCTACAAGATTTCTTAAAAATCTATTTCTTATTCTCCCTTAGATCTCATAAAAAAACCTTCCCAAGATTGGGAAGGTTTTTTTATTTATAGAAGTTTGAATTCTTATAAACTCAATCTCTTTTAGTATTATTCAATTATTTAGAATCTTATTCCGTATCCAATATTAAATAGTAATTGGTTGCCTGTTAAACTTGCATAAGTATTAGGCTTGTCATTTAAGCGGTAAGGGAAGACTGCATCTTTAGTGCTAGAATTAACAATAGTAAAGTCAATAAAGTTTCTATTGGTTCTGTATCCAATACCACCACTTAATACCATGCGAGAAGCTTTAAGGGTTTCGTCTTTATAAGGAGAACCATAATAAGCTGCACCGCCTCTAATCATCCAGTTGCCATTTAATTTAATTTCAGAGCCTACTTTAAAATTAATATTGTTTTTATAAGAAGCTTTTACTACATCGTTTATTAAATTATAATAATCGGAAGTGGCTTTATCATAGTTATTGGAATAAAAACGAGTAGCCGCGTAGTTTACAAATTCTAAGTCAGCAGAAATAAAACCAAGCGGTTGTGAAGGTTTGCTAGGGGATGCAAAAAAGTAGCTAGTACTAAATATTGCTTTTGTTGGAATAGCCACTGTATATTCTCTTGTGCCAGGATATCCATTATTCAATTCAGCAGAACTCACCGATTGTATACCTGCATACTTTTCAGTATTGGTAGACATGCTCGCACTCATTTGATCTCTAAAAGAAATTACTTGTGGAGTATGCAAAGTAAAACCTACTCTTAAAAAAGATTCAGGCTTGTAGATGATACCTAATTTAGCACCCAAACCCCAACCTCTTGAAGAAAAATGTTCATCAATTATAAATCCGCCAAAATTATTATCTGGATTAGAAGTAGCATCTACTTCAGAATAAGTAACACTTTTAGTATAATTTATCATAGGCAAAACAAAACTTGCCCCTAAGTATAATTTATCTTCCATATTGCCACCCCAGCCAAAGGCTAGTTCATCGTAGCTTCCTGTAGTAATTGCGTCATAAGACTGGTTAACACCAGTAGAAATTGGCACTAAACTTTGGTAGCCTGTAACAGCGCCTTTTGCATTCGCTGTTGTGTCTACTAGATAAGTTCTAAAAGCAAGGGAGCTTCCGAAAATATAATTACCCAAGGCTGCATTGGTATCGGCTTGGTCACCTACTAATTCTTCTAAATATTTTTCAGAAAAACTGCTGAAATTATTCTTCCCTCCAAAACTAGAGTGGTTATTGTAATTCGCAATTTGATTAAATGTAATAGAGAAGGCAGTACTAGTCCAATTATTTCTTTTTTGTCCATCTGCAAAAACTATACCTACTGAACCAAAATTAGATTTTGAATCGGTAGTAGAAGAACTAGATCCTCTATAAGTGAAATTATTAGTTTGCACTAAGAATTTAGGCGTTAATAGAAGTTCGCTTGATTTATAGAAACCTAATCCCGCTGGGTTAATATGGTTGGAAGATAAGTCACCCCCTAGTGAACCCATGGCACCCCCTAAGGCATTACTTCTAGCTGTACCACTTGGTGCAAACCAAGATAGACGAAGTCCATCTTCTGGTTCTTGTGCATACATGGTTAAACTAGATCCCATTAATATTAAAAAAAATAATTTCTTCATAATTGATACTTTAATTTTTAAAAAACTTACCTCTACAACTTACTTCTAAAAAATACTTCTGAACAGCAATGGCCTATGGAATTCTTGCAGCACGCGGGCTGCCTGCAGAGCTACCAGCACTATTAAATCCACCACTTCTTCCACCTGCATTAGGATTGCTACTGCTGTTATTATTGCTTTGGTAAGTTGTTTTGCTATTATTATTAATGCTGTTGGTTTGATTTTGACTACCAGCATTGTAGTTATTGCTATTAGAAAAATAACGAGCAGGGCGGTCATAGCTATTAGCATAACTAGTATTACTATTATTTGTAACAACACGCTTCATTAAATTTCCAAAATTGCTATTCAATGTTGGGTTGCTTGTATATCTTGTATTGCCAGTGGTAGTGTTAACACTATTATTTACATTATTATAACCACGATTATTTCTATAAGCATTAATTGCTGAAGGACTAGCTCTTACCACATTCGGAGATTGGTAAGGTCTGCCATTGTTTGAAAAGCCACCACCACCAAAATATCCACCACCACCGTTATAATGAATGCCACCGTAAGGATTATAGAAACTTGAATAGTAAGGGTTCCAACCACCGTAGCCAAAGCCAAGACCACCAAAACCACCATAGCCCATTCCATATCCGAAACCACCGTAGCCAAAGCCACCATAACCGAATCCAAAATCATCAAATCCCCAGCCCAATCCGCCATAACCCCAACTCATGTATGGGTTATAACCGCCCCAACCTAATGAATAGCTTGGGCCAAATGGAGAATACCATGAAGAACCATAGAAACCAGCATACCAACTATTCCAGCCAAAATAAGAAGGGTAGAAAGCGCTATTATATCTTGGATCGTTCCAATAACCCCAATCGTCAATACCGCTCCATCTATTTCTGTTGGCCACTTTTAATCTTAAATAACGGTCGTCTTGATAGTTTTGATATTCTTGATATTCTTCTTCTGGAGCCAATCCATTTTCTGTCTTTTCAGCCGCCACTAATTTCTCTGCACTCACCACTTTATTGTTAGGGGTATAATATAAATCATCGGTAGCAACAGTTGTAGTTTGCTGCAAACTAGTACAGCTAGTGCCAAAAAAACTAAAAGCCACTATGCCTATGGCTATTAGCCTTAAATAAGTGTTAGTTTTTTGCGTGTTCATTTTCGTAAGTTTTAGGTTTTTATATGCCCCTTAATTAGCATACATTTGCTAGTATAAAGGTATAGAAAAATAGAATATAGAGCGTTTTTCGTACATTAAAATTATTACTATAAAATTGTTAAGATTTTTAAGATGGCAAAGGAACTAACCACAAGGGCCCAGGACTATTCTCAATGGTATAATGACCTAGTTATTAAAGGCGAGCTAGCGGACTATAGTGCTGTTAGAGGATGTATGGTTATTAAGCCTTATGGTTATGCTTTATGGGAAAATATGCGCGATGTCTTAGACAAAATGTTCAAGGATACAGGTCACCAAAATGCTTATTTCCCTTTGTTTGTGCCTAAATCACTGTTCGAGGCGGAAGAGAAAAATGCCGAAGGCTTTGCGAAAGAATGCGCAGTGGTAACCCATTACCGCTTAATTGCCGATCCTAATAATAAAGGAAAATTAATGGTTGATCCGGAAGCGAAATTAGAAGAAGAATTAATTGTTCGTCCAACTAGTGAAGCCATTATTTGGAATACTTATAAAACATGGATTCAGTCTTATCGTGATTTACCCATTTTAGTAAATCAATGGGCGAATGTGGTAAGATGGGAAATGCGTACGCGTTTATTTTTACGTACTGCCGAATTTTTATGGCAGGAAGGTCATACAGCACATGCTACTGCGGTAGAAGCTATTGCAGAAACAAAACAAATGCTAAATGTATATGCCGACTTCGTAGAAAACTGGATGGCAGTGCCAGTATTAAAAGGAGTAAAAACAGCCAATGAGCGTTTTGCAGGTGCAGAAGATACTTATTGCATTGAAGCTTTAATGCAGGATGGAAAAGCATTGCAAGCAGGTACATCTCATTTCTTAGGTCAAAATTTTGCGAAAGCATTTGATGTTAAATTTAGCGATCAGAATAATAAACAAGAATATGTTTGGGCTACTAGCTGGGGTGTAAGCACAAGATTAATTGGAGGCCTAGTAATGACACATAGCGATGATGAAGGTTTAGTATTACCTCCACGCATTGCACCTATTCAAGTAGTTATTGTGCCTATTTATAAAGGGGAAGAACAAAAGCAAGTATTGGATGAGAAAGTAGCAGAGATGGTAAAATCCTTTAAGGCAGCGGGTATTAGAGTGAAGTACGATAACTCGGATCATGCAAGACCAGGATGGAAATTTGCAGAATATGAATTAAAAGGAGTGCCTATTAGAATTGCTATTGGTGCACGCGATTTAGAAAACAAACAAGTTGAATTAGCGCGTCGTGATACCAAAGAAAAATCGGCTGTAGCCATGGAAGGCTTAACGCAAACAGTAGAAAATTTATTAGTTGAAATTCAAACAAACTTATTTGAGCGTGCTAAAAAATACCGCGACGAACATATTACTACGGTAGAAACTTGGGAAGAGTTTATGCAAGTATTAGATACCAAGGGTGGATTTATTTCTGCACATTGGGATGGTACTGCAGAAACAGAAGATAAAATTAAAGAATTAGCAAAGGCCACTATTCGTTGTATACCTTTAGACAATCCATTAGAAAATGGAAAATGTGTATTAACAGGTAATGCATCTACACAACGTGTTTTATTTGCAAGGGCTTATTAATGAATAAGTTTTCCTAAATAATTCATCTAATTAGCTCCCCTAGAAAATTCCTCTAAAAATTTTTCCTAAAAAGTTTTCAAATTCAATGAAACAAAAACCAATACCTGATGCGCTTATGCCTTTTTTAGAAGGCAAGGTATTGTTAATTGATAAACCCATTGATTGGACTTCTTTCGATATTGTAAAAAAAGTACGCAACTTAACCAGGGTTATAAAAGTGGGTCATGCAGGTACCTTGGATCCCTTAGCCACGGGGTTACTCATAGTTTGCACAGGCAAGTATACCAAATCAATAGATGCCTATATGGGTATGCAAAAAGAATATATTGGCACCATGGTTTTAGGGGCAACTACACCCACCTACGATTTAGAATCGGAGCCTGAAAATTTTAAAACTACTGCAGCATTAACAAATGAACTCATTCAAAAAGCAACCCTTCCGTTTATAGGTGAAATTTTTCAAATGCCTCCTCAACATTCTGCTATCAAAAAAGATGGCAGACGATTATACGAATCGGCAAGATTAGGTATAGAAGTAAAAGTAGATCCTCGAAGAGTAACAATAGAAAGTTTTGAAATTACCAAGATAGAATTACCTACTATTGATTTTAAAGTAGTTTGTTCTACTGGAACCTATATAAGAAGTTTAGTCAAAGATTTTGGAGAAGCTTTAGAAGTGGGTGCTTATATGAGCTCACTTCGTAGAACGCGCATTGGAGAATTTAATGTAGAAGATGCCAAAGTTTGGCAAGATATTGAAGCAGAAGTGAATACTTTATTAGAAGGGGAATAGTATAAAAGTATAAGAGTATAAGTGTGAAATTAGAAAGGTAGTCCAATCCCAAACTGCACTGCATAATTATTTACTTTTGCCCCATTCGCTTTTACCTCCGCCCATTTGATATGCTGTAAGTCAAGCCAGCCGTCATTTTGAAGTCGAGTAGGGTCCTTCATTTTAAGGGCAAGGTCTACTCTTATAATAAAATAATTGAAATCCATTCTTATGCCTGTACCTAGTGCCACGGCAATGTCTTTGTATAATCTATCTAATTTAAAAACAGCTGAAGGATCTGGACCAGTTGATCTAATATCCCAAATATTGCCAATATCTGTAAACACAGCCGAACCGATTTTATAGGAGCCCCATTGAAATAAAGGGAAGCGATATTCTAAGTTGGTTTCTAATTGCAAATCACCAAACCTATCAAAATTTTGACTTTTTGAACTGGTATCATAAAACTGAGAACTACCTAAACCTAATTGTCTTAAGCCCCAAGCACGCATACTATAAGGGCCACCTGCAGTGAATTGTTTGAAGAAGGGTAGTTGCCCTTTTAATATAGGGTCATTACTATAATTATTACCCCAACCTCCCATAAAACGCCATGCCAACTCGGTGAACTGATACTTGTATAATTTTCTTATTTCTACTTCTGCTTTTATGTATCTGTAAATACTAGAAGAAGCGCCTTTCAATAAACCTGTTAAGCCCCCAGCTTCTTCAATGCCAAATCTTAAATAATTATTTTGATTAGGGTTTTGTAGAGAGCTACCTGTATGCAAGTAGTTAAAAGTTTGACTTATTACATTACCCTCATTGAAAGAAGAACGCAAGAAAGGATTTGATAATAATAAACTATCGAGTTTAGAAAACTTATTAAGGTGATAAAGTTCAACATTGACAGGCTTGTAGGTCCAGGTATCTTCTGCTCCGTTTTTCGTTTTTTTCAATTCATAGCCCCAATAAGTAGTAAAAGATTTTAGTTTATAATAATTGAGTCGGTCTATATAGGCGCCATTAATAGAAAAGGTGGTTCTGGTTTGATTGGGGTAGTTGGTCCTTTTAGGAACAAAAGGAATAATAAGATTCGGAAAGCTATACGAATGGCCTAGATTGATTAGTAAAGTTTGTGCTAAATTCTCGCTTCCATTTTTTACGTTTAATTCAATACCGGTTCTTGCACTTGTAATAGAAGAGATAGATTTTTGACGAACGTTTCTATCTTTAAAAGTAACGCTAGTAGAAAGGCCTAGTAAATTCCCTGAAACTAATTGAGAATTATTTTTACTGCCTTCAATATCAAAATTAAAACTATGTCTTAAAGAGGGCACTAAAAAATAATGTAAATAAACACTGTCATTTTGTAGAGTTGTTCTTGCATCTACTTGTTGCCAGGCACCTAGGCTACTAAAAGTATTTAGGGTTTGGTAATATAAATTTTCATTAAAGAGCTCGCCCTTTTTAATGATAGACTGCTCTTCAAATAAAGATGACTTAAATTTATATTTAGTATAGGTTTGTATAATATCTTTATAGGCTTCTTTCTGAGGAAGTCCTTTGGCTAATACAGTATCGGGGTTGTCGGCTAATTGTAAATCGGAATAAAAAATTTGTTGACCAATAGGGTATTGCTTGAATTCAGCACCACTTGTACTTCTTAATTGAAAACTTAGTTTCCAAAGCGGGTGCTCCTTTTCGGTTTTTTGTGCAAGAAGTACTTGGTCCATTTGCGCTAATGGATCTAAATTCAATTCCATTAAATGTTGATTCAATGTATCTACTTCTGCAAATATTTTTTCTTTGGTAAAATAGTAGTAACCATTGGCTCTAAATAATTCAACTAAACGGTCTAATTCATTATTAATAGGTTCATTCGAAAAAGGCATGCCTATTTTAATATAGGCTTGCGCAGTATTTGTTTTAGCAATTGATTGTAAGAGGCTATCATTTAATTGATACAATACAGTATCAATAATTGTTTTCTTGTTTAAATAAATTTCCATACTTAAATGCGCTCTCCATTCATCTTTAATGGTGTCTACTTTCACGAAGGGAGTCACTACTGGATGGTTATAACCCTTGGTGGCTAAATAATTTTTCATAAACTCAGCAGAACGAGCCAGTTTATCTTCTTGTAAACGAATAGGTTGAAGGATGGTATTGAAAAAACCAAATTGGCGAACCTGTTTGGCCTTTACACTATCATCCCAGTAATTAGCTAATTCATTAGAAAGTCCTTGCGCCTCTATATTATTGTCTGCATCCTTAATAAGCACTTTATTCTCATAGACAAAGCTTAATTGCTTAGGATAGTCATGAATTACCGCTTTTTTTATATCTGCACATGCATTTAATAAAAATAAAAGACCAAGAAGGTAAAATCTTGAGAAGAAACTAATATTTTTAAGCTTCCGTAATAGCATGTAAATGATAAGTAATAATGAACTCAAATATATTCAATCTTTTGCCCATAAAAAACATTGGGCCGAAGAATCTGTATTTATTGTAGAAGGGCCAAAGATGTTAGAGGAGTTATTGGCTTCCAATTGGGTCATTCGTAAAATTATTGCCCTGCCTGACTGGATTCAATCTCAGGGAATTTTGCCTGCTGAACTGGTGGAAGTGGATGAAATTATGTTAGGTAGATTAAGCCTACTGCAAACACCCAATAAGGTGATGGCCATTGTTGAAAAAAAGAAAGAGGAGCAGCCCTTGGTGTATAATGGAAAATCGACTTTATTGTTAGATGGAATACAGGACCCTGGAAATTTAGGCACTATTATTCGAACAGCCGATTGGTTTGGAATAGATCAGATAGTAGTATCAGAAGATACAGCGGGATTATATAATCCTAAAGTTATACAAAGTACCATGGGAAGTTGTTTTAGAGTGAAAATGCGTTCAATGGAACTTGAAACCCTGCTTGAAGACAATGCAAAGTCTACAAATAAATTACCTGTTTATGGAGCTTTATTAAAAGGTAAGTCTATGCATGAAATGAAATGGGAGCCTTCTAATTTTATATTAATTGGTAATGAATCGAAAGGTATTAGAGAAAACTTAATGCCCTTTATATCGCATCCTATTTCTATTCCTAGAACGGGTGAAGCAGAATCATTGAATGCGGCAGTCGCAACGGGTATTATTTTAGCGAATGCAAAATCTTACTTAAATAAACTTAATTAAGCTTAATCCTGTTTTCTTAATCGAACTGTATAGCTTTTGCCGGAGAAATTTTCTTAATCCATAAGGTAGGTAATAAGAAAGAGATATAACTTATCACGGCTGTGCCAATAAGAACACTTAGAATTTGAATAGCGTCCATTTTAATGGGTAATTCTTTAATAAAGTAGGCCGACTCGTCCATTTGTATCCATCCTGTTTTTGCTTGTAAGTATGATAAGCCAAGACCAATAATAGCACCTAGCAGTATGCCGGTCCAACAAATAAAACTTGCTTGGAATAAAAATATTTTTCGAATAAAATTTTGAGAAGCGCCTAATGCTGTTAAAGTTCCTATCATGTTAATTCGCTCTAGCATTATAATAAACAAACAAGTAAGTAAATTAATAATGGCCACAATAAGCATAATGGCAATAGTCACATTTCTATTAATGGTTTGAACACCTATCCAGTCAAAAATTTGAGGGTAATAATTTTTAATAGAAGTAGCTACCCAATTTTCTGGTAGTATTTTTTGAAGTTCTGCTGTGGTGGCCTCTATGGGGGCATTTTCCTTTAAGACAATAGAATAACCTTCTACTAGTTCATTGTTATTTAATTGTTGTAGTAATTTTATATCTACTAATACAAACTGGTTATCATATTCTTCAATACCAGAATGGTAAATGCCCACCACTTTTAATTTTCTTTGTTGAACCGCGCCCGTATTTAAAAAATAAAGTCGCACTATTGCACCTAATTGAATATTTAATTTCTTAGAAATATTATCTGAAATAATAATTTCATTCAGCATGCTATCTTTTCCAGTGCTTGAAGACCAACCTTTTCCTTTTCTTAAAAAAGGTATTTGAGTTGAGGCGGGAATTCCTCTAGCCACCACCCCTTCAATATCTTGCTCAAAGGATAGCACAGTAGATTGATTAATAAAAGGGGTAATCGTTTTGATAGCAGGATTTTTTTGAAAGCCTGCCAAGGTATTCGCGTCAAGTTTCATGGCTTCTCCACTTACAGAAGCGACTCTAATATGTCCCCAGAACTGATACACTTTATTAGCAATAGTTGCCTGAAACCCATTCACTATAGAAAAAGTAAGTAAGATAGCCGCCACACTAATGGCGGTTGCTGCAATAGATAGCCTTACTATAAAACGAGTATAGTTTTTCTGTTTTTGAAAACTTATTCTTTTAGCTATTTCGAAGGCGGTGGACAATGCTTAATTTTTAACAAATCTAGTTTTTTCTGTTTATAAATTAGGATTAAAAGGGTAGTTTCGTACTGACCAATAACTAAGTTCATGTTAAAAAGATACTTATGGATGACTTTACTAATAGGGCTTTATGCAGTAAAGGGCCATGGTCAATCTAACCCAGATAGTATTTATCAAAATAGCATACATGCTGTTTTAATTAATCCGATGAATAAGCCTTTAGCTATTCCTGTAGTGTCGCTAAATGAACTTGTACCACTAGCCATTAGCTTTGACGATTTTACTGCCGAATACCAAGACTATTATTATTCGGTTGAGCTAAGAAATGCCGATTGGACAACTGTTGAAATGTCGACCTTTGATTATTTACAAGGCTTTAATGAAAATAAAATTTCTAAGTTTTCGGTTTCATCCATTGCCATGCAAAGGTATTATCATTATGAATTTAGTTTTCCTAATGCGCAGGCTAGACCAACGCAGTCTGGAAATTATATCTTAAAGGTTTTTAAAAATGGCAATGCCAATGAGTTAGTTTTCACTAGACGCTTTTTTGTAACAGAGGATGGGGTGAGTTTGGCTGCCACTGTGCAAGAACCTTTCGATGCACAAATTTCTAAGACCCATCAGAAAATTCAGTTGGTTTTAGATGTTAAAAAAATTCCTTTCTTTCAAACCGATCAAATAAAAGCCACCGTTATTCAAAACTACAGATACAATGATGCGCTTAATGAAGCAGCTCCCACTTTTATTAGAGGAAACTTATTAGAATATAATAGTGAAAATATATTTATTTTTCCTGCAGGCAAGGAGGCCAGGTGGTTAGATATTCAAAATTTAAGATTAAGAACAGATAGAATAGCAGATATCAATTCAAAATCAGATAGAACCATTATTAGTGTAAAACCGGATTTATCAAGAGCAAGTACTGCCTATTATACTTTCAAAGACTTGAATGGAGGTTTTATAATTAGCAATACTGAATCATTACAAAGTGAAAATCAAAACGATTATGCGACAGTGAATTTTACTTATTTACCAAAAGACAAAATTCCTTTTATTGGCCAACAATTATTTTTAGCTGGTGCACTCACAAATAATATTTTGAATAAAGAAGCTGAAATGATTTTCGACCCAGCCTTGGGTTATTATAAAAAGTCATTACTACTAAAACAAGGGTATTATAGTTATAATTATATTCTTAGAGATAAAGAAGGTTCCAATCCCATGAACGATTTTACTGAAACCGAGGGCAATCATTGGGAAACTGAAAATAACTATTCAATCATGGTTTATTACCGACCTCCAGGCGCTAGACATGACCATATTATAGGTTTTAGCACTATAAATTCTAAGCAAAATTGGTAGTATTTTTTTGCTATATTTGCAGCGGCAGGTCTTACACAACCAGCTCCTGTTGAAACTCCCCAGGGCAGGAATGCAGCAAGGATAGATGGTTGAGCGGTGTGATGTAAGTAGCCTGCCATTTTTTATTATAGACAATTATTAAAACAATTTATATGAAATTTTTCATTGACACAGGTAATCTAGCTCAAATTAAAGAAGCCAATGATTTAGGTATTTT
>Ga0209499_1002587_pt1 | contig 11501 bp, 8 predicted proteins | sample C_130208_EF_Meta_FD_187306 | JGI IMG/M metagenome (GOLD analysis project Ga0209499, IMG submission 187306) | Freshwater microbial communities from Lake Croche, Canada to study carbon cycling - C_130208_EF_MetaG (SPAdes) (version 2) | ecosystem: Environmental > Aquatic > Freshwater > Lake | place...
CGGTGGTCCCAACGACGTAATCCCTACTATACCGGTGGGCTTTACGCACCCTGGATGGAAGCCGCTTGCGACAAATATAAGCCCTGAGGCTGGTGGGCGCCCGTATTCGATAGACAACATACGTAAGTTTTACGGTGTTTCATCTAGTACACGCTATCGTGATGCGGCGACCTGGCCGTTTACCGAAAATATGAATTTGGGTGATATCGCGCAGCGGGCAACTTTGAATAAAGCTGTGACCGATATAACTCAGGTGACTACGATACCTGAAGATGTGACAAAGATGCCCACTGAATTTGAGGGGGTTACCGTTACGGAAGATCCGCAGGCGGGTGGCGCTGGACTAGCGAAAAATATCTACGCTAAGTCGACGCAGACCCATATTCCCAACTTTGTGTCGGTTCAGGGTAGCGTATACGCCTACGGATTTGCGCACGGTGAATATCTGGGTATGTTTTTTATGGCGGGATTCCGCCTGCCTGGAATGAAAAATCCGGCGAAGACGGCAGATGCGTTCTTTGAACTCTGTACCGACGGTGTAAAAATACAGTACAAGGCGCCTCCTACAGTGGGTGGGACGAGAAGGCAGCGGCGTTTTCGTAATAGACGGTCTATGAAACGGAGGCAGCAGCAGCGGCGCCGCTAAGATGTTGGGTCTTCGGCTTGCTCTGCTTCCACTTTAGGGGGCATGACTAGAAAGCGTCCCAAGCCAGGGATAGACACTACATTTACAAGCTCAGGGACAGTATCTTGACCACCGAGGGATTTGATGAGCTCAACTTCGTCGTGCTCCTTGGCATAGATACCGTTAATCAGACAATACAATACTTCATCAATCAGTGATAGAGGAAGTGTGTGCTTTAGTGAATCATAGACGCCGGTCATCTTAAAATTAGTGATAGGTGTGTGCTTTTGTACGTCGGTGGCAGCGTGCCTTACGGGGAGAACCCACTCGCCATTATGGTAGGCAATGAAGAGGTAGTCTCGTCCGTAGGCGCTTTTGCGGACAGACCATCCTGGCTGAAGTTCGCCGCTCGAACGTAGAACGGGAAACTCGACCTCGGCGATTGACTGGAGAAACTTGCCCAAAATAGGGTGGCTCATGGCGTCACGCATATCTACTTGCTTCTCTTCATGTAGATGCGCGCGGCAGTCGCGTACGGCACTCGCCTTATGCTCTGGACAATGCTTGATACCGAATAGCCACTCGATTTCGTGCATAGTCGCATCGGGCGAGTCGCAGTAAAAGCACTTTACAGCGGTCATCGCGAGCCTCTGCGGGGAAAGGCAGCTGCGACCAGGGTTCTCCATTCTGTTTATTGTAAGAGCGGCTTTCGTATGCTATATTGTTCAATTTTTTATGTTTATTTTTTATTTTATTTTACTGGGGCTCAGTGAGTTTCTGATGAATACCCCACGTGAATCGGAACAGACCTTCAGCTGAGGCGTAGCGCTGCCACCACTGTTTACCGGCTGCCGACATCTTTATCCACTGCTCTTCTGTTGTAGTTTTAACTATGTTACGAACCTCGTCAGGTGTTTCGGCATACAGGTAGTGAATACCTTTCTGCGGCGGCACCATATAGTTCTTCATATCAACGCCAGGCGTTACAATTGGTACGACGCCCGTCGCAAAATACTCTATTTCGCGATTACATTTGGGTCCGTAGCCAGGGAGACACAAGCCGAAGCGGGACTTGGTCAACATGTCAAGGTACTGTTCTTGGCTGTATTTGTACGGTCCGCCTGTAGAATCAACGGGCATTGAAAACGTCTCAACGGCTGTGGACCAGTCGTGCTTGGACCGGCGCTCCTGCTGTACTCCGTTTTCGATACGCCCCAAAAAGATAGACGGGTTACGGTCCTCATACGAGCGATGTACATTTGTTGAGGCAACTATTTCTTCGACGGCGCGTGGGCTGCGCGGCCAGAATGACCACGGCTTATCGCGCTTCGTCGGTGTTTCAGGGAATGTGTTGCCGAACAGCGCTGCCTTGTATGACGGGTTTGTGAACCAACGCATCGTAGGTCTGTCGTATAGAAGCGTATCACCGATGGCGTCCCACCAGCAATACGGCGTATCTTCAGAGAGGACAAGGTTACAGTAGCCGCGCTCGGACCAGAGACGTACCATTTCACGGAAGGTGTCGCCGCTGTGCTCATGGATGCCTGCAAGTGCCTTGCCTGTGGGTATGATTACTGTCGGCAGGACAGGTACTGAGGAGCGCAGGATGTTGGGAAACATGTGCTGCTTGAGAATCTTTTCAACGTCTTCGAGCGCGTGTGCCCGCTGGAACGGGAGCGGCTCGCGCTTTACGCCCAATAAAACATAGTTGATGCCCGCCGCGCCCGCCAAATGGATGTGTTCACCGCGGGGTGCCGTATCAAGCATGACTTCGACGACCGTTGAGTTTGCCTTCATTAGCCAGAGCCAATCCAGGGCATCCCATTCCGAGTCGCTCTGCGCAATTACAATATCGGCGCGCATCATGAGAGATAGACGGACTTCGGTCTGCGTATCAGCATCGATGATATAGGTCTGCCATTTTCCGTTGTCTGTGCGGTCAAAGATGCACTTCTTGAGCTCTTCGGCAAACAGTTTGGATATCTGCTTATCGCCGTTGCGCTCCGCAACTATAACGGCGATGGGCTGCGTGCTCTTGGGTGGTGGCGGCACCATTGTGCGCAAAAAGTCAATGTTCTCAGCCGGTACGTCGTGAAACGAATTCGGCGTTAGTGCGTAGACAGTTTCGGACACATATTGACAGTCCGGCAAATACGGAATGATTGTTATATTTCCGTCCTCGGGCCATCGGAGAACCTGTAGAGCGCGCTGCGTATCAGGGTGAACTGGAACGATAAATTCGGGTCTGGGTGTCTGTGTTGACGCGGTCAGGGCGCGTATCTTCAAGACCTGTGGCAGATAGTGTAAAAACCACTTTGCGGCGTTCATATTGTAATGAGCTGGGAAATGAACAGCCGCCATACACGGGACCGCAACTGTGTTTGTTAACACAGTAATAGGAACGTTGGACCACTCATCGCGCCATATGTGGTGTTTGCCTACATATAGATTCTTGAAATCGCATACGATGCCAGCGGGCATGACGAAGGTGGTTCCTTCGAACTTGTAGAGCTGATTGTCCAGATCGCCGTATCCTTGATTGAATATATTCGGTGATGTAATGGAATAATTATAGTGTGATTCGCGCTTCATCATGGTGCAAATCGTTTCGGCGGTACGCTCATCCACGTATTTGATAGGGCGTTGAAAGGAGCGTGGACTGCGCGGCGCCCAGGCGGCAACTTTATAGGGTGAGAGGTCAGAAAGAACACCGTATTCTTGGATTGCCGTAGGCTCGACGTATAGAAATGCGGGTTTATCAATGACGTCCGAGACCTGATAGTTGCGAATGTTACTGGAGTGAAGGTGATAGGTGCGAATCGTCAGAGCGGGATTTACAACGGTGAATTTCTTACGCAACATCGTGATTGTAATCGTATTGTCACAGCCTGGGACACCGAAGTTGAACCCAAAGTCGTCTGGCGACAGTGTGAAGTCCACCGACGACGACCAGAGAATCCATGTGTCTTGTGAATCGGGGCGCGGACCGAATAGTTTTATTTCGCCTTTGTCAGACACATCGTACCGCAGCAGCGCTAGGAATTTGCGCTCCAGGTCAACGCTATAGAGCTGACGCAGTGTCTCGTCGAGATAGATGTCGGAATTTGAAAAGGCAACAATTGTATCAGGCGGCACGCTGGACTTGATGTAGGCGAATACGTCAAGATAGGTTAAGCGATGCCCGATTACGATTTGCTGTATTTTATCGCAAAGCGGTAGCTCGCATTTGGTTTCGTTGAGTAGAATAATTTTATCAATATATTCACACTCTATGTTTTTTTGTAGAGCGAGTTTGATTTCGTTGCGCCGTACTACGCGACTCGGAACGTAGTACTGTTGAATGAGATAGATTGATGGGACGACACTACTAGAATCTGCGTCAGCGGCTATCTGCTGTATCGTGCCCATGAATCGCTGTGCGTCAGCAGGGAGCGGTCTCGGTGTAACAATCTTGTGAAAGCGCATCAGTTGCGCAAACGAAAGAATCCACGATTCCTTCGTGTCTTCTAGAGTCAGTGCAGGCAGATACGGATAGCGCTGATTAATTTCAGTCGTGACAAGAATGGATGAATTCTCGGCGGCGTTTAACTTTAACGCAACCATCCAATTTGGTGTTAGAACAGCCAACGACTGTTGTGTTGCCTGGCTAAACCACTTTGACCACGCGGCGACATCGGGTTCGGTCGGTTCGTCGTAGAGAAAAATGAGATCTGGGCTCGGACATGTTTGGAGGGAGGCGGCGTCCGTCACCAGTGTTGAGTAGCGCTGCCAACGCTGTGCTGGACCCGTTAGCGTCGGTGCATGCCATAACATTGTGCGGCTATTCTTTGTTAGATGTGCCTCCGTACGCAGTATGCTGATGGGCTTACCCGTTTTAGGATGTGTCGCCTTCATTCTACTTTGTTAAGGCGTTGGCTGCTTAAACCGGTTTGACTAGTAGATACGGTAATGCAGACAGAATTCGTTGATGGTGTCTTTTATATTAATTTGGATAAGCGCTTGGACCGCCGCTTGGCTGTCGAAGCCGAATTTGAAAAGATTGGCTTACAGGCTGAACGATTTACCGGTATAGAGCGATTTACGGGTATCGTGGGTTGCGGCTTATCCCATCTTAGCGTTCTTAGGATGGCGCGCGACCGCGGCTACAAGAACGTGCTTATCTTTGAAGATGATTTCGAATTCTTGGTTGAACGTGAAGAATTCTGGTCGCGACTGGAGCAATTCTTTGCTGACGAAATTTCGTACGATGTTCTGATGTTGAGCTATCTTATGCATGAATCAGAGCCGTATAACGACTATTTGCTGAAAGTAAACTATGCGTCAACGGCATCTGCCTACATTGTTCACAATTCATTCTACGACAGCATTATCGAATTGTATGAGACGAATTTGCCGCTTCTGGAAACAACAGGAAAGCACTGGCTCTACGCAAACGACCAGGTCTGGCGTTCTCTACAGCCTATTAGCCGCTGGTACGCCTTTACTCCTCGGTTAGGGCGACAGCGTGCTTCCTATAGCGATAATTCATTGACATTTCAGAATTACGGAGTTTAAAGTCTGATTGGCTTGACTGAACAGATGGAGACTACGGATTCTGTTGTGGCTGCCGTTATTAAGAAGTTTCAGGAGCGCTCGGAAGTCGGCGTTAAGAAGTACGGTGTTACGCTTGACCGGACGGACTTAGGTGTTCTCGACTGGATTACGCATGCGCAAGAAGAGCTGATGGACGGTATTCTCTATCTGGAGAAACTTAAGCAGATGGCGCCTCAGATAAAAGAGAAGGCTCAGTAATGGACGCGCGTGCCTGCCCTTGGTGTGCACGTTGGTGTCTAAAAGACGCCGCTTGCAACTATATTTTTGCCTGCGGACTCGACACACGGCGCGGCTTTGTTATAGGAGCGGGTTGTGGGCGTTCGTGGTGTTGGGGATGTGGGAAGAAATTTTGCGGACTCTACTATGACCCTGAGACGGGGCTAAAAAAGCCGGACGCACGCGATAACCATACCATGATGTGTTGTTTGATGGAACCCGGCTTTCGGCAGGAGGAGTTTTGTGCGGGCGGTTGTTCGAGCCATTGCGCAAAACGCTGGTAAACATAGAATGAGTGGTTGTCGTATCAAACAAAACTTGGCTCCGCGTGGCGCCACGAAGACTGAAGACAAGGCTGCGCAGGCGGCGATGGCGGCGAAGCTGGCTCTTATGATTGCCGAGCGGGAACGGCAGGATAAGGCTTTTTCTAATGTTGCACTTACCGATAAGGAGTATGAGCAGCAATACGGAAAGCAGCCAGGGTCGGAAAAATAAATAGAAAATTTTATGATTTTTTATTTATTTGTTTAAAAGCCACGACGACGATGCGTAGAGGCGCATCCGTCTGTTATGCATCTACATGTAAATATACAAATACCGATTGACATAATCATGATGTAGATATATCCAGCGGTATGTACAAGAAGGGCGATCATTTTGACTTGGTCTTGTATTTATAAGACCACCGTTGTTTCAATTTTTTATTTTAGGAGAACGCAAACGTCTGCTGCTGTGGACTTGTTATGTTAATTGTACTATAAAATGAATTAAGAATGACTGTAGGTAGATTTGTTGTCTCATATTTCATTTTCATACCTGTCAGCGAGTAGGTTCCTGTACCATATATAGTTACACTTGATACGAATACAGAGGTGTCGTATGTATTAGAGTATGTAGAGAAAGTACCGTACATACGTGCATTCTGGTCTATATTAAAGGCATCCTGACCGCCGTAAAAATATGTTGTGCGGTCTCCGTCAAATGCTTTTGCTGGACCGTATGTGGCTACTAATCCTCCATACGGCGGATGTGAGACATCGTAACCTGGAAGTAAACTAGCATATGTATTTGCCTTGTCTGTAACTACGTTTTCATTCTTTGCGTTGAAAACCCAGAGTTCGGCGACCTGTAGATAGGTTGCCACGGTGCTGGGATTATAGACTGTAAATCTAGCGTTTAGCATTGGTGTTACAACTCCTAATGGTTTTCCAAACGTGGATGTTGTAAAGACTTGTCCAGGTGTCGTAAGATTTCCATCTGTTGTATTGTTTTTAAGAGCGGTATTGGGATAAATACCAAGATGAACTCTGTTGTATTGTACAAATGGGGAACCTGATTGTGGTACTTTAACGTTCGCGCTGCGTAAGCCAGACGAATATGGTCCTGACCAGTTTACAATTGTGCTCGCATTTAAATCGGTTCCCACAAATTTAAACCCTAAAGGTATGTTCAAATCATTTGTGGTCCATGTAATTGGCATGACGGAGCCGCTAAACATTAGATAGTTGTTCGTACTTGTCGCTGAATCCGTGGACTGTACATTTGATGGAAATGTTATTGTTGAAATAGCAACTTGTGAATAGATATACGGATAGGCTGTGATAGATTTTACGTATAGGGCTTCAGTTGTTAGCCTCATATTTAGAATGTATGCGCCTACAAACGTAGATATATATATTTGTTGTGTTGTATCTGCTGTTGGTACAATAAATGTGGGCTCATTTGTTAAGAACGTAAAAGACTTTGGATTGTAAATCTGCGGTCTGCTTAGCCAGTCAGAGAAATGAGACGTGTCAAATGTGAAAAAGTCGTTCGAATATGTAGATTTTATATCTATCTGTACTGTGATGTCGCGGTTCGTTAGTGCCGCTGCATTTGTAGAATAGGTCATACCATAAAAGACATCGGATCTCAAATCGGATAATTCGATATAATAATTGTTGTAGACCGATAAATCCAAATTGGCTACCGCGGCGCTCAGGAACGGCAACGCTGTTACTGTGCTAACATTGTTCAGAGTGCTTATTGCTGTTGTACGTGATAATACAACGCTTGATATTAGAAATTGTGAGTAGTACGAGGTACTAATCATGGCAATATTTGTAACTGTTAGAGACGACATGGTAGATATTGCGGTCGATAGGAAAGTTGATAAATTAATAATTGTGGAGGCGCTATTAGACGAAATTAGATACAAATACGAACTTATTGTCGATATAGAACTAACCAAAAGCCGGTTCACACTATAATACGTGGTACTTATCTGTACGCCAATCACTGTACTAAAAGAAGATGCCTCCACAGAGATAGTCGAATTAAATGTGGAGACGGAAGAGGCAACTACCGCATTGGTCGTTGAAATGGTATAGGGTACCACCGTACTAATCGACGACGTATAGGCTGCGCCTACGAGAAAATTGTATGTTGACGTATTGATATAATTGAGCGATGAATTATAGATATATGTGTATGATGAGACGGTTGAATTTAGAAAGGCGCTGTTCGACGAAATTGCATCGTTTACGTCTTTAGTCGAGGAACTTTGGAGTTCAATAAATGTGGCGTAGATATTGCCAATGAGACCCGTTGATATAAAAATATTGATATTACTTGAGAGTGATGATAGTCCCGCTATAACGGAGGTGCTGATGGATTCTATAGTGGATAAGGATGCACCGCTCACTGTTGATATACTTGATTGTAGAGACTTTACCGATGAATTGAGTTCAAATTCGAGCGTTGAGCGCAGACTAGACAGACCTCCATTTAGTGAAGAAATAGTACTGACATTTACACTTGATGTAAATCCGATTGACGCGCTCAGAGTAGACAAATCACCTTGACGTATGGCTGTACTGAGTGTGGAGGCTGAGCCGCTAATCGTACTCGAATAGGAGTCGGTAATTATTTTGTTCGCGATTACCGTAGCCTCAAGTGTTGTCAATCCGAAAATAAGCGCGGCGTTATACGTTGACACGTAGGCTGTCGTCGAAATCCATAAATCAGATTGATGAAGAAATACACTGGAAAAGGTGGACCCCGTTGTTGTAGAATAGTTTGTAAATGCAGTATATACTGTATCCACATTACTACTAATTCTATTAATAGTTGACTGATTATAAGACGATAACAGAATATACTGGGTTTGCGCTGTTGCCGATGTGCTTAAAATACTTAAATTTAGTTGTGTTGATAACTCGTTTGTTGAATCCAGAGTCGTGTAGGTTGAAAACGTGCTGTAGACCATGGTCGATAGACTATTTATTTCTGCAGTAATCACTGACATTGTTACATCGTATGTACTCAAGTTGGTGGCGAACGTTGAGAACCCGTATAGCGTTGAGGTTAGTGAATTGTATACTGATGATAGTCCGCCGTTAATAGAACTGGTAGCTGCAACGACCAGTGTTGAAATTCTGTTTTGATTTGTACTAACTACGCTTGATAGATTGATGAATTGCTGAGCGTCTACACCCGTTGACCAATATGTTTTGCCATCTCCGCGTGAGTATAAGTGAAATGTGCTTGGAATTGGTGTATTGTCAGGATTACGAACTATTAAGTTGCGTAAGCGCAACGTATCTATCTCTAAATTTTGTATCAGTGACATGGTGCCCTCTATTTTGTAGATATTAAAGTTGGCTGTGCGGAGCGCGCGTCTAGCAGCGGCTTAAGAAACCTTCCAAATACACTATAGGGAATGCTCGGTGGTGGTTTACTACAACTCGTCGCAACCGGGCGCCAAGATATATATCTAAGCGGGAACCCGCAAACAACTTTTTTTAAGCAAGTATATAGACGTCATACTAATTTCGCGTCGGAAAGTTGTCGGATTGACTTTGATGGAGCGGCTGATTTCGGGAAAGTAATCGTTGCTACAATACCCCGAAAGGGCGATCTCATCAATTCGCTCATATTGGAGGTTTCACTTCCGGTGCTACCTCAAAGCTCTGATTCGGGTATCGACACATCGTGGACAAACGGTATCGGGCTTGCTATGATTGACTATATCAGCCTTGAAATTGGTGGTAAAGAGATTGACAGACAATACGGCGAATATCTACATTTAATGTCTCAATTTCAGGTCGACGCGTCGAAGAAGACGGGGTACTACAATATGATTGGCTTACAGGAGGCGTACACGCAGAGCTCGCAGCCGGGTCCATTAAAGTTATATATTCCGCTGCGGTTCTGGTTTTGTAATAACGTGGGCTTGTCGTTGCCGCTTATCGCGCTACAGGCGCATCCGGTGCGCGTCTATGTTAAATTTCGTCCCGTCAATCAGCTCTTCTACCGTGACTCACTCGCCATCGTACCTACGCAGACGTTGAACCCGGTTCCTCATATGGATTCGCTTGTGATGTGGGGTGACTATATACACTTGGATAGCGAAGAGCGTCGGCGGTTTACCAGTTCAAAGCATGAATATCTTATTGAACAGGTTCAGCAGCAGAAGAAAACCTCTATTCCGGCGGGCGCCTCGCTCGCGAATGTAACGCTGGATTTTAATAATCCTATCAAGGAACTCATATGGGTTTTACAGCAGGACCGCATGTTGTTAACTAACGAACTGTTCAACTATACCAATAGACAGTTAACGGAGCAACACGTTACGCTCAACGACCAGATTGCTACGGCGATTCTGCGCCTGGACGGATATGACCGCTTTGAGGTACGCGATGCATCCTATTTCCGCTTGGTACAGCCGTATCAGCATCATACAACCATACCCGATGATTATATCTATCTATATTCGTTTTCACTCGCACCTGAAGCCGCGCAGCCTATGGGCTCTATGAACGCTAGTCGGATTGATACAATTGTACTATCTATGACAATGAATAACAACATTGTACGATACGATTCTGGTGTTACTGTATATGCTACAAATTACAACGTGCTTCGCATTGCCGCTGGGCTTGGTGGCGTTTTGTTTACGGCGTAATGCGTCTGCCATTACAAAATTTAGCGGGTTCCGATAGAGGGTCCTATGTCTCCCGATTCGGACAAAGGCAACAGTAAGGATACACACCACATGAGCGATATCGACTTTTGGAAATTTCCTGATAGAAGCTATTATGTATTTATATGTTTGTCGTTCATGCTGGGTTTTTTTGGTCTTGACCACTTTTATCTACGCTCTTTCGGAACAGGTATGCAAAAGTTTATGTTTAATATAATATCACTGGGCTTATGGTATTTATGGGATGTATTGCAGATTATTTATGAGGGTGATAAAGTTAAAAAAGAAGGGCTCAGTAGTCCCTTTGACTGGATTCGTGGAATAGGACGCGGTGTCTTTATGAAACCGTTGGCAAAGGGTGAGAAACCCGGTGTTGTTTATGAAAGCAAGAAGGATATTCTTATTTATGCTCTTTTAACACTTACAGCAGGTATATTTGGATTAAATAAATTTTATATCGGCAATACTTGGCAGGGTATCGCGCAGATTGCGACGACGTTTAATATTTTGACCTTCTTTTTCGGTCTAGCCTGGGCTCTATACGACACCGTATATATTCTATTTTTTACTGAATCCGTTATCAAGGATGGTATAACTGTACCGCCGCCATATTCGTTCTTCTTCGACACTACACCCGCGAAGGACCTGTTCATGCCGCAGGAGGTGACCGAAGAGAAAGGGAAGAATGGAAAGGAGGGAAATGACGGAAAGGAGGGAGAGGGATTTGGTATACCTGGTTTACCTAAAATTCCTTTGCCGTCAATGGATACGTTCCGTTTCTTATACAAAGAACTGGCTGTGCCGTTGTTAAAGCCCAGCGTCGGTGTTACCGTACAAAAGGTTCAGGAGGGTGTTGAGTTAACAGAGAAGGCTGTTGATGTGGGACAAGAGGTTGTTGGTACTATACCCAAGGTGGCGTCTGCTGTCACTACACAGATACAGAACGTGACCAATCCTGAAAAAATGATGGAAAAAATCAAGGAGGCGGCTCAGGCAAAGGTCAATGAACGCCTTGGAGCGGCGGGTAGCGCACTGCAAGCCAAGACGGAGGCTGTAGGGAGCGCCTTGCAAGCCAAGAGTGATGCGGTTGGAAGCGCGCTGCAA
>Ga0209499_1002589_pt1 | contig 11481 bp, 9 predicted proteins | sample C_130208_EF_Meta_FD_187306 | JGI IMG/M metagenome (GOLD analysis project Ga0209499, IMG submission 187306) | Freshwater microbial communities from Lake Croche, Canada to study carbon cycling - C_130208_EF_MetaG (SPAdes) (version 2) | ecosystem: Environmental > Aquatic > Freshwater > Lake | place...
TTTTGATTTGCTCCCTTAATAGGTGAAATGTTGCAGCCAAATTTAAACGATTTCTCTATCCTTAAACACTAAATCATCCTATTTGACTAGCAAAAGGTTGCTGGTAAAACCGCTTCCCTGTCGCCTTGTATAATGCATTCGCCACCGCACCAAAAATAGGAGGGAATGGAGGTTCGCCAAGACCCGTAGGATCTACTTCATTTTGAACAAAATGGACATCAATTTTCTTAGGAGCTTCGTTATGTCGAATCATTCGATACGTATCAAAGTTCTTTTGATCTGTATGGCCATCCGTTAAAGTCAATTGACCAAACAAAGCATTACCAATGCCATCAACCGCCGCACCTTCCGCCATATTTTTTGCACCTTCTGGATTCACAACCACTCCGCAATCTAAAGCAGAGGTAACCTGATCCACGATAACTTGGCCGTCCTTCACATGCAAATCTATTACCTGTGCAGCATACGAATTGTGACAGAAATACGCTGAAACTCCACGTTTTTTACCTGCATTTTCTGCTTTACCCCAACCCGATTTATCCCGAACTAATTCCAATACTCCCATGTATCGCGCCGCATCGTAATCGTTGCTTTTGCCTACAGGATTTTCTTTTGCTCTTTGTAATAATTCTAAACGGAAAGCAATCGGGTCTTTACCCATGTACTCTGAAATCTCATCTAGGAACGATTGCTCTGCCGCCGCGTTGAAATTAGAACGAGGGGCACGGAAAGCTCCTATCGTGATGTTAGAAGGAATTGCCCAGCTCTCTGCTAGGTAATTATCTAAGGCTCCTGCTGGAAATCGATTCGCGTGTAGAGGAGATTCCGGAACACCACCACCTTTAATATGCATTGCAGTTAGACGCTTGTTCTCATCGAAAGCAGCACGGTAGGTCATTTGATACATCGGTCGATAAATCCCCGCACTAACATCATCTTCCCTTTTATAAATTAATTTAACAGGTGCGTTTGCCTGCTTCGAAATCAATACAGCCTCAACCATATAATGGCCATAAGCTCTTCGACCAAAACCTCCACCCATCCGTGCTAACTCTATCTCAATATTTTCTTTTGGAATACCTAACCGAGCAGCAACTGTATTCGCAACCATATCCGGCCCCTGAATCGGCCCTAAAATACGAACCTTATCCCCCTGAACGTGTGCGAAAGTATTCGTAGGTTCCATAATATTATGGGCTAAAAACGGCGCAGTATAAGTCCGCTCTATTATATGTTTCGCTTCCGCAAATGCCTTTTCGGGATCTCCATCTTTTCGTTCTATTCGTCCTGGTTTTTTATCCATTTCAAGCATCTGAACATAATGTTTTTTCGTGCTTTCTAGACCCGCAGGTACGATAGTATCTCGTCCACCCATACCAAGTTCCTTAGTCTCTGGTGCATTTTCCCATACTACTTTTAAAGCCTTCCGAGCATTCATCACATCCCATGTTGTCTTTCCAACCACCGCGATTACCTCGTTAAAAGTTCGTGTATCGAACATGGCTAGTTTTTGAGTAGGCTCATAAACTTGTATTTGGAAAATATCAACAATTCCTGGCATCTTTTTCGCCGCCGTCGCATCAAAGGACTTTAAGCGCATACCGAATGCTGGTGGTCGTTCTGTCATCGCAATAAGCATGCCTGGAACTTGGTAATCCATACCAAACAAAGGTTGGCCTTTCACGATTTTGGGTCCCTCCACATTCTTCTGTGGGGTACCTAATAACTTGAAGTTTTTATTTCCTTTTAAAACGATGTCTTTCGGAACAGGTAATTTCGAAGCTGCTGTCGCAAAAGATCCGTAGGTCGCTGACTTCCCACTGAAAGAATTCATCACCATTCCATTTGCGGTCGTTAATTCCGCGATAGGAACATTCCATTCTTGGCTGGCCGCCGTTAGAATCATTTGACGAGCTGAGGCTCCAGCAGTACGTAATAATTTCCACGCTTGGCGAATAGATTGACTACCTCCCGTAAATTGACGATTGTATAAAGCAAGACTATAATTTGCCTGCTCCACCTGAACAGATTTAAAGTCAACGTCTAATTCCTCTGCGATGAGCATGGGAAGTGAGGTCATAACGTTTTGGCCAAATTCTGGATTAGGCGAGAATATCTTCACTACATTATCTGGTGTGATCTTGATGTAACTCGTTAATTGTTCCCAGGTAGGCTCCGCACCTAATGCCTTCAAGGTTTCCTCCGACTTCGCAGAAGCGAACCAAGATATACCTAGCATCAGTCCACCACCTGTCAAGGAAGATACTTTTAGAAACGAGCGTCTGCTATAATTTTCGTTGGTCTTTTTCATCTTATTTCGAGGCTGCTGCTTGTAGGATAGCTTTTTTAATTCGTGTATACGTTCCACAACGGCAAATATTACCCGTCATGAAATTCTCAATGTCCTCTTCCGTGGGTTTCGGCGTGCTTTTTAAAAGGGCTGCGGCACTCATGATTTGGCCTGACTGGCAATACCCGCATTGTGCTACATCGACGTCTAACCAAGCTTTTTGGACTGGGTGTTCTCCCTTTTCTGCTAAACCTTCGATCGTGGTTATTTCTTGATTTGCCAAAGCTGAAATAGGCAACTGACAAGACCGAACAGCCGAACCATTTAAATGAATGGTACAGGCACCACAGGAACCCACGCCACAACCGTATTTCGTACCTTTCATGTCTAGAATATCCCGAAGCACCCACAAAAGTGGCATGTTCTCGTCCACCGTTACGGTGTGGGATTTCTTATTAATGCGAACTGTGAATTTCTTGATCATAGTCTATGTGATTTTAAAGAATCAGAGCAAATATATTCAAATGCGTCGGTTATTACTTATTCTATTCAAATTAGGTTAATGTTTGATTTCGTGGGTATCACGCACACTACTAAATGTAAGTGCAAGCATCTTCCATTCTCTACCTTGTTTTTGGTAAACCTCAGTTACAGTAAACTCCGTTACCGCTACTTGCTCACGCACGATAGCGTCTAATGTGATACGATTCCAAACAATGGCTGTTTTACCTAAAATCTCGACGGCACTATCTTTGATAGTGGCTTTTTTATACCAAATACGTCCTGTTTTTATAATATCCAATTCTTCGTCTTTTTTCCATGTTCCACTCATATGAACGAATTTGGCCTTATCATCGAATAATTTCTCTAATTTTTCTACATTCTTTTCTGACATCCATTGCCATTTATCATTCGACAATTGAATTAACTCCTTTTCTCTATTAATTTGAGCAAAGACAGTTGAAATAGAAATGAGCATGAAGCTCAATATGTAAACTAGCTTTTTCATTTAATTTATTATTTAAGTTTTACTTGTCTTGATAAATGTGAAAAGGTCAATTGTGCCATTTTCCAAGTATTATTCTCATATATATATGCTTCAGTAACCATAAAGGGATTAGTTACAGAATTACTACCTACTTGCGCGACTAAATCAATATCACTTAAAAGAATTGCAGTATTTCCATAGATTTTTACACTAGTGGAATACACCTCTGCTTGTTTGTACCAAATGAAACCACTTTTTATTATATCCAATTCTCGTGCCTTTCCCCAAGTCCCTCCCATATGAACAAATTCACATTTGGTATCAAATAAAATCTCTAATTTAACTACATCTTTGTCTGACATCCATTGCCACTTGTCTTTAGAGAGTTGCCTTATAAAATCCTCCGTGTTCGATTGAGCGAAAGAACTAGTAACTGCAAGAAGTGAAAAGGCCAAGAATAATGTGATTGCTTTCATTTTATAATTTATTTATACCGCAAATTTGAAACAATAATCGTTTGCATTGAGTATATAAATTCAAGTATTATCTACCATTTTTACAGATATGGTTTTTTATTGATTTGCTTATATTCGATAATTGGTAAATTCGTTTCAAATATTCGTGACCCATGGAATTGAATTACCCAATCAATAGCATAGCGCAATACAATAAAGATAATAATCACAGGACCTTGCACCCTTTGGTGTCAATTATTGATTTCTCCAAAGCTAATATCCGGGAATGGGGCGATGCAGATAAGATTCGTTTTCAATATGGATTGTTCTCAATCATCCTGAAGGACGTCAAATGTGGCGACATGAAATACGGTCGACATTCCTATGATTATCAAGCGGGAACGTTAGTCTTTTTTGCTCCAGGCCAAATTGTCGAAATCGAAAATCCTAAAGTTCCCTATCAGCCAATGGGTCATGGCTTAGTCTTTCATCCTGATTTATTGCTGGGCACTAATTTAGGCCGAGCGATTGCCCAACATAAATTTTTCAACTACGAATCACACGAAGCACTTCATTTATCAGACGATGAGCGGCAAATGATCTTAGATTGCTTTGCAAAAATTGACTTTGAATTGAATCAGCCCATTGATCAGCATTCTAAAAAATTGATTGTATCAAATATTGAATTGTTTTTAGGTTATTGCCAGCGCTTTTACGATCGCCAATTCATAACACGGGATCATGTAAATAAGGGTATTTTAGAACAATTTGAAATCCTATTGAACGGCTATTTTGAATCTGATCAAGCACAGGTATATGGTATTCCATCCGTCAGTCATTTCGCAAATGAGCTACATTTATCAGCCAACTATTTTGGTGATTTAATCAAAAAAGAAACGGGGTTAACTGCAAAAGATTTCATACAAAACAAGACCATAAGTGTTGCCAAAAATCGAGTATTCAAATCTGATAAAACTATAAATGAAATTGCATTCGAAATGGGATTTAAATATCCACAACATTTTACGCGCTTATTCAAGCAGCAAGTTGGACAAACTCCAAATAAGTACCGTTCGTCGAATTGATTCAATTAACCACTTCGGAACTTGGTTTTTAAAGTCTAATCGAGACAAATTTAGGGATCTATTTTTATGATTTAATTTCTGCTTTAAAAACAATTTCACACTTCCCATCTTCTTGATTCTCAAACCCAATAGTTCCATTCTGCATACACCACAACATCATGATTAGGTAGGTTAGGTCATTAGGGGACCCTTCGATAATGATGTTTTCATTGGGATGGCTTTAAATAACTCTTGGCACAAACAGAAAATCACGGGTATAATTACCAACTAAAATAGTCGAGAAAACACTAAACCCTCTACTGGGCTTGAACCACAAAAATCTATGAATGGATGTAATAGGAGGTGTTTTTAAACAAAAAAAGTCACCATTTCTGATGACTTTCCTGTTTGCTCCCTCTCTTGTCGGAAGTTGCAACCATAAAGCGATGATTGAGCTAAAAACTTTGATTAAAATTGTATGAAGTTTATCTGTTCAGCATCACCGTAAGCATATACATCCCCCCTATCTGTGGACCCCCAACGAATGAATAGTATTTTTGATTCAACAAATTAGTGCCGCTTAACTTAACGGATACGGGAACGGATGTGAGCCGATACTGTATTTGTGCGTCCAAACTCCCATAGGCTGGTACCCAATCGTTGACTAAAAATGATTGCCAGTAAAAGGTGTTTTGCCAACGGTAATTGATGCCTGCTCCCCAGTTTTTCGCCAGTTTTGTGGAAGATAGCCCCACATTAAACACCCAATCTGGCGTGTTAAATCCATCCTCTAGACCATCATCATTTTCTGATTTATCGAGTTTGGAATAGGTCGCATTTCCTGATAATATCAAAGCTGAGTTCATCCGATAATTAAATCCGAAAGAAGCGCCATAGGTTTTTACTTCTGATTTTGAATTGGTCCAAACACGATAAGGAGACTGCCCATTTTTATCATTTAGAACATAGGGAATAGAATCCAAAACCGAGGTTTTAGGAACATTCACATTGGTTTGAGCAATGAAAGACTTGTATTGATTATTATAAAAATCCGCATCAATCACCAAACGATTTCCGAAAAGAGCTCCGCGGTAACCACCTTCAAAAGATTGAATATGTTCGGGTTCGATATAAGTATATGGATTCTTGACTAACAGTCCTTTGTTCTTTACAATGGCAGAAGATTTAGTGAGTCCATTTTTGTTGACATCGGTTAAAACCGCGGATTGAAATGCTGTGATGGAAGTAACTAAATACGAGTTTTCAAACACCCCAGATGACATGACAGGAAGTCCTCCCACGCGCTTTACTCCTCCGCTATTAATATTCGAATAGGCTTCAAAAATACTTGGAAAACGGTAGCCTTCCTGGTAACCTAATCGTACACTATGAAACGTATTTGGAACAAAAACAGCCGTCAAACGAGGATTAGATGTCAGGTTAAAATAATCGTTTTTGTCTACCCGAAACACAAAACCCAAACGCAACTTTTCATCCCAAAGTTTCTTCGAAAACGACGCATATGCCCCTGTCTTCGAATAAAGAATATCCCCTGTTTCATTCCCTTTTTCGGGATTAACAAAGTAATTGCCATCGGAACCAATGAGATATGTTCTTCGGTCTGCTCCCACTAAAAGCTCCATTTTAAGTACTTGAAGCCATTTATTTTGACTTAAGTTCCACTGTGCTTCGGCGTGAACTAAACGAGCCTGAACCTTTAATGCTGCACCTAAATCCCAATTATTAATTTGCTTAAGTTTCGCCAAAACATCTTTATAGGCAGCCGTTCCGGGTTGGAATCGTCCGAAATCTGCTGCCGCTCGCGCTTGATTCAGTGACTCTAGTATACTTGCACCAGAGGTGGTGGAGGAAGTAAATGCTTTGGCATAATCCGCATACCACAGCACATCTGATTTAAAATTCCTGTCTATATTCTCCGCCATCGAACGTAGGTTATACGAGTTTCCTGTATTCTCCGTATTCGTATACATTTTAAATGAAAAGGCAGGGGATTGAAATTGAATTGCGTGCTGTTGAAGTAAATAATCCTGAAGACGAAAGCGATTAGACCGTTGGTATACATTGTCTAATAAAGCAACATGGTAGGTATAATTCAACATGGATTTAGGTGAAATCCGATAAGAAATTCCAACATCTCCTTTCGTATTTTGAATGGAATAATCCACCACATCACTTTCCAAATAGCCAGTCCTCGAGACTACATACGACTTCCCTTGAAGCGTAACTGTCTTTCGATTAGAGGACTCGTTGCCATACATATTGACCAAATCTCGACCAGGATTATCAGAACCTAATAAGCTGGTACTTCTATTTGCCAAAGGATTCAAGTCCGTCAAATTATTCGCTTCCCAATCGTTCCCTTGAATAAAGGAAGCGTTTATTTTGAAAGCCCATTTAGGTGCTATATTAAGGGCATAACGCAAGGTAGATTCGGTATATAATTTCGTTGAGAATCCTACTTTTTGTTGATACGAAAACCCGGGGGAATCAAACGCTGATTTCGTAATTAAGTTAGCTAATCCATTTACTGTATTCATCCCATACAAAGTGGATGCAATTCCAGTCACGATTTCAACTTGGTCGATGTCTAAATCCGTGGGTCCTAGCGCATTTCCAATGGGGCCGCCAATGTGTGGCGATTGCATATCTACGCCATCCACTAATTGAGAAAACCGCACATTGGTTGTGTTCGAAAATCCACGTGCATTTAATACTTTAAATCCGAGACTTGGCGTGATGAGTTGGACCCCTTGAGCATTTTCCAATGCATCAAAAAAGGAGGCCTGGCCACTACGTTGGAAATAGGATTTCCCTAATTTTAAAATACTAACAGGGGAGTAGAGCAATTGCTCATTAAGTCGCGAAGAGCTGACAACGACTTCTTGTAGATACTTACTCGTGGAGTCTACTTGGGCAAACCCCCAAAATGGCAATAAATAGAAAAAAAGAAGGGTTTGGTTTCTCATTTTACAAAGATAATTACAAAAGATACAAACCCATATTTTACAAATTAACCAATAGGATATATACAAAACCCTCTACTGACCTCGAACCACAAAATCTAAACATTAAATCCTCCATAAAATTCGATAGACCACATTTCTCCTCAACCCACTGATTTGGGGTTGTAACTTTTAGGTAAAATGTGATGTTGGAAATGAAAAAGTTGCAACCACAAAAAATGTCTCTTTACAGAAAGATATGAGGGTTTTTAAACAAAAAAAGAGGTCGATTATGACCTCTTTTTGATTACCGCTCCCCTTTTCGACGAAAGATGCAACTATAATTCGATGATTGAGTATGTTACTATCGGGAAATTGAAAGGTTGAATATCTTTACTTTTTATCTCCCTTCAGTTTCTGAGCGACATCATCATAATACGCTTGAGTTAGTTTATCTGTCCAAATAGTTGGTTTTGAACCATCATATAAAGCTAGATAAGTAACTAAACTTTCTTTACTTGCTGTATGCCAATGCTCTATATCTTTTGGACATCTAACAACGTCACCTTTTTTAATGATAATTGGTTCTTTTCCCTTTTCTTGATAATAGCCTTCACCTTCCAAAATAATAAGTACTTGAGGTGTGGAGTGTTTGTGCCAATCGAGCGTGGAGTTTTTTCTAAATGTTGCTTTGGTAATATTATAATTCAATTCACTATCCCCTTGAAGTACACTACTTAACCAAGCCTCACCAATATAATGTGTATTAGGAGCCAATGGCCCTTCAGGTAAAAAAGAGGTAACCGTATATTGGGTGTTTTGTGCAAAACCAAGAAATGGTAGAAGCAAAAGTGATAGGAGGGCAATTCTTTTCATTTTTATATTCGTTTGATTATTTAAGTACTGAAGTTAATCAAAGAAAAACAAAAAGATGCAACTAGCCTAACTCACTGACGGACAAAGAAAAAGCCATCATAAATGATGGCTTGTCCAGTGTGGCTCCCCTTTTCAACGAAAGATGCAGCTATAATGCGATGATTGAGTATGTAACCATTAAGAGGTTATTGGTAAATTACTAAACCAAGTTACAAAACTTCGCCAAATAGGAATATCAACTCCTATTATTACAAATGTATGGGCCATCATATACAAAACTAATGCTAATGGGAAAACCCATCGAGCGGTTTTTTGATTTCTTTCTATATATATCAAAAAGAAAAAAACAGAATACAATATTCCTATTGTAAAAAGGTAAGCAAAAGTTGTGTCTGATATTATTCTAAAATTAAATCTTATCAAAGCGGGTTCAATAAATGCAAGACCTGTAACAATCATTCCTCTAGCATGTAATTGATAATCTTTCCTATATTTTATAGCAATATAAAATGCGACACTCAAGATTACGATATCTTTAAATGAATTAAATGCCCCCTCTAAATCACTTTCCCTTATTAAATTTCCTTGGGGTGTTCTAAAGTGCGTTAATAAAATGATTGATAGAAAAATAAGAGGAATGATGAAATAAGAAGCAATTCCAATCAATCTGTGAAATTTAATTTTTTTCTTTCTGATTAAAATTGGTTGAATTATCAACAATGCCATCCAAACTATAAGAACTGTCGCATGAAAATGAAAATAATTTGAAAAATTAGCAGTTCCATCAAGAAATTTAGAAAAATAAGACGGCCAGAAGCCTAATAATATCAGGACAATCAATCCCAACAAATAATATCCCGATAAATCAAATCGTAATTTCTTTTGAGCAATGGCCATTTATAAGTTTTTTGTAATATAAGATTAAAAAATCAAAAGATGCAACCAGCCTAAATCACTGACGGACAACAAAAAAGGCGACATTTCTGTCGCCTTGTGCACTCTTGCTCCCTCTCCTGGGCTCGAACCAGGGACCCCATGATTAACAGTTGCGATTCTTCGAATCGCCCCATGTGCTCAAATCAAACACTTTTCATTATTCCATCTTGATCACCACATCAACCAACAACTTTATGTGACCTGTTTATGTGACCTAATTACTTATTTAAGTTACTTATTTTTTATAAAAAACGTCTAAAATGTACTTTTAAAATCTCAATTTGTCTCATAGTAAAGCTGATATCTATTTAACAATTTGATAATATTGCAAATTTGGGTATCCATATCAATTATATTATTTTTATGCCATATCACAATCATAAAAGACAGCTTTAACCCAAGCGTTCATTTGAACCAAGTGTCTTCAATCAACTTATAACAAATAACTTCCCACCTAGGAGGCTCTGTATAACGCAGACCTAGGCATTACGAGCTCATGTGGCAGCAGCTGATTATATCAGTGGATGGCGACTAGGAAGGGTGTTTATGGCTCACCCTGTGGATCCCAAACTCAACAAGCAATGAATTTGGGGCGATGTAGAAAACTTAAACCATCGTAAAAAACCCAATTAATCAAAAGCCTACCATGTGTATTGGATGATTGCATTTTCCAGCATGGGAGTGAAGCTATAGTGATCGGGATCAAATAGGCTTACTTTAATAAATGCTCCCTTACTTTTTCTCCACGCAATATAGTGTGGGGGGGTAGGGGGGGCATTTATGAGAGCTCTACTAAAAGCTCCTGTGATCAAACAGGACACCAGTGGTTCGAACTTGGTATACTAGTTAGCAATATATTTACGAAATGTGCTACTGAAACGCTCAACAGTGCGTGTACACCACTCAAACGAGTCATTCCACGACTTTCTATCCTTAGGATTGGTCTTCAACGTAACGAGTATCCGAGATGCAGTAGCATCAGGTAGCTCCATCCACTCTAATTCGCTACCGATTGCTGCTTCAATCTCATCTTTGTTATGGTGAAACGTATCAAAAAGGGTCTTATCGTTCCTTATGTAGATCTCACAACCGATGTACGACTTTTGTGTATTTATGGTTAGGGCAATGTGACACCTACTAGTACCCATGGAGATATTAAACCAGTGCTTAGGTTGTGGAGCGTGAGAGAGGGTCACTTTAGTTGATCTAGTGGATGCGTAGGCTTTTAATCCTTCCCAAAACTCCATCTGTAATAGTTTGGTAGCACTCACCGCATCTCCTGTACCTGATTTCTTTACCGCCTTACCCCAGTTGTTTGGTTCACAAATGATGTTAAACTTTGGTGCTGGATCTGAATCACCTATTTTGTACACTTCTATCTGGACTAAGAAGAAGCTAATGTTCTCACTGATGTTCCGATTAAACCAATCAATCGCCTGTCTGTGCTCTTCTGTGTAGTCTGTAACTACCCAAATGATGATACTTGCATCGTATGCGGATGCATAAGTAAGAAGTTGACCTAGGTGTTTATGATCAGTCGGTTCTAATTGGTTCTCTATGATGACTTTTCGCTTGGTATCGATATCATCAGCTACTAAATCAACGTTGTACCTGCCTGCCGCTGCTTCTGGTGTAACGTTTTCTAAGTTTATTTCTAGCTCTTCACAAAGTACGGAGATGTTCTCTTCTTTTGCTAGCCATTGAGTAAAGTCTAATGCTTCATGCTTCCAAACTTCCCTTGGGTTTACTTTAGTAATACGTGCTAATTGGATGGCCATTTTTTTTCTGATGTGTTTAATAAACTTTCAAAACTCTCATTTATGATCAAACAAGAGAATTTTATTACCTCTTAGCTATAAAAGATCGTTTATATCATCTTGAAATACGTGCTTTCGATGATATTCTAAGT
>Ga0209499_1002594_pt1 | contig 11476 bp, 7 predicted proteins | sample C_130208_EF_Meta_FD_187306 | JGI IMG/M metagenome (GOLD analysis project Ga0209499, IMG submission 187306) | Freshwater microbial communities from Lake Croche, Canada to study carbon cycling - C_130208_EF_MetaG (SPAdes) (version 2) | ecosystem: Environmental > Aquatic > Freshwater > Lake | place...
GAGAAGGATCGTCTTGGAGTGATTCGCCTCATGATGGCTGCGGTCAAGCAGCGGGAAGTCGATGAGCGCATTGAGCTAGAGGACGACCAAATCATCGCGGTTCTCGATCGTATGGTCAAGCAGCGGCGTGAATCCATTGTCCAATTCGATGCGGCTGGACGTGATGATCTTTCGGCCGTTGAAAAGGCGGAAGTGCTAGTGATTCAAGATTATCTCCCCCAGCCGCTGAGCGAGGCGGAGATTACTGCAATGATCGAGGCGGCTATTGCCGAGACGGGGGCTGAGGGGGTTAGTGGCATGGGCAAGGTCATGGCCGTTCTGAAGGGGCCCATGCAGGGCCGTGCGGATATGGCGCAGGTCAGCGGCCGCGTTAAGGCGCTCCTTGGTGTTTGAGGATTTACGCCGCGTTCAAGTGATGTTCATTTTCCCAGCCCTCCCTTGTCATTAAGCGACGGGATGGCGATGAGGAAGGGCCGTGGTGTTCTCTGCGGTCGGTCTCGTTCTTCCAAACCCCAAGGGATGGGACATGGCCGGTAAGATTCCCGAACACTTCATTCAGGAAGTGCTAGCCAGAACGGATCTGGTGGAGCTGATTGACGCGCGTGTTCCGCTGAAACGGTCCGGCACCAATTACACCGCTCGGTGCCCCTTCCATAACGAAAAAACCCCCAGTTTCTCGGTCAGCCAGCAAAAGCAGTTTTATTATTGTTTTGGTTGCGGTGCGCGCGGCACAGCCATTAGTTTTTTGATGGAGTTTGAGCGACTGTCCTTTCCTGAGGCCATTGAGGCGCTTGCAGCGAGCCTTAATCTTCCGGTGCCCAGGGAGTCAGCAGGTGAGCGCAATTTAATTGATCCCGCCGAATCATTAGGCCCTCTCTATGAGGTTAACGAAAAGGCAGCGACGCTTTATCAGCGGCAGTTGAAATCGCACATGGCCGCAGCTTCTGCGGTCGATTATTTAAAGAAGCGCGGCGTTACCGGGGAAGTGGCCTTTCGTTATCGCTTAGGTTTTGCTCCACCAGGAAACCTCAACCTTCCGTCGGATTGGCCGAAGGTCCTGCTCAAGGGGGCTGGGCTAATCGGCGAGAAAGAGCCGGGGCGTCACCATGCCTGGTTTCGTGACCGAATCATGTTTCCTATTCGTGACCGGAGAGGGCGCATTGTGGGCTTTGGCGGGCGGGTCATCGGCGATGGCCAACCCAAGTATCTTAATTCTCCCGAGACCCCGATTTTCCACAAACACCGCGAAGTCTATGGGCTTTTTGAGTTGCTGGAAGCGGTCAGGAAGCCTGATTACATTCTCGTGGTCGAAGGCTATATGGATGTGATTGGCCTGGGGCAGCACGGGCTTTTGAATGCGGTTGCAACCCTTGGTACGGCTACATCGACCGAACAAGTGGGCCTTTTGTTTCGGTATACCTCGCACATCGTCTTCTGTTTTGATGGCGATGCCGCGGGCCAGAGGGCAGCGTGGAAAGCTTTGGAATCGAGTGTGGCTCACGTGCGGGAAGGTCGGCAGATCCGGTTTCTGATGTTGCCGGAAGGTCATGACCCTGATTCGCTGATTCGGGAGGAGGGTCTTGAAGTTTTTAGGGGGCGGGTTGATGAGGCGATGCCTTTTTCTGATTATTTCTTCCAGCACCTATCCTTGGGCTTAGACCTTCGCGCCATTGAGGGTCGGGCAGCTCTTGCGGGGAAAGCAAGGCCCTTGCTGGAGAGAATGGCGCCCGGCATCTTTAGGGAGCTTCTCGAGGAAAGACTTCGGGAAGAGACGGGGGTCGGTGCGGCTTATCAGAATGATTCAAGCTTCACCGGCGTGATGCGCGCGTCCAGGGCTAATAAAGGACTGGGCCAACCGTCTGCTTTTCGTACCTTTTTTGCCCTTTTGGTGCAACATCCTGAGTGGGTGGAACATATGGACTCCGGCCAAGTCTCGACGCTGGGTAGGATTCATGCTCAGGGACCTCTCCTCATGCGGGTGGTTGAGTTCTTGCATGAACATCCCCACATACACGCTGGGGGCCTCCTGGAGGGTTTTAGAGAGAGTGCGGAAGGCGAGATCATTTCGAAACTGATCGCTTGGGATACCCAGGTTAATTCTGGTGCTCTGGAGGAGGCTTTTCTCGATCATCTGCGCCATTTGACCGAAAAAAGTCATCGAGAAAGTCGCTTGGATGCGCTCATTGAAAAATCTAAACATGAAACGCTTTCGGATCAAGAGAGGGAAGAGCTTCGAAGTTTAACGGCAATCGATTGAATGAAAGATGCCCAAGGAAGTCTCCTTGATGTCTGATTTCGTTGATTTAAATGGGTGGTGCAAAGCGCCATCCAATGGTAAAGAGGCGGGTTCTCGGCTATACTGCGGAGTTCCCGACAATTCAGGCAACAACGGGTTATTGAATGAATCCTGAACAGCAACAATCGTTGAAAGAGCTCATTGCCAAAGGCAAGATGCAGGGTTACCTCACCTATTCAGAGGTTAATGATCACCTTCCCGGAGATGTGGTCGATCCTGAGCAGATGGAAGAGATCGTCTGCATGATCAACGACATGGGTATCGAGGTCCATGAGGATCGGCCGGATACCGACATGATTGCCGAGACCGCTGTTGTCACCGAAGACGATGAAGAAGAAGCGGCAGAAGTTGCCGCAGCGCTGGTCTCCTCGGTCGATACTGAGCTTGGTCGGACCACAGACCCTGTTCGCATGTATATGCGTGAAATGGGCACTGTTGAGCTATTGACCCGTGAAGGGGAGCTCAAGATCGCCAAGCGGATTGAGGAAGGCATCAATATCGCGGCCAATGAACTGGTTCGCTTTCCCGGAGCCATGCACCACTTTCTGGCGGCCTTTGAGAGTGTAGAGAAGGGAGAGACCCGTCTTTCTGAATTGATTTCTGACTTTTTCGACCCCAACGCCGATAATGCGCCGGTTGAAGCGGTAGCTGCCGATGATGATGAGGCCGATGATGCGGTCGAAGAGGCGGATACTGGTCCGGATCCAGAGGTCGTGAAGGAAAAGCTGGCGGTTTTTACCAAGCGCCTGAAGACGGCGACCAATGCCCACCATAAGTATGGCGCTCACCATGAAAAGACTCAAAAGGCCTTTGATGGTCTTGCCGAGACCTTCATGGAGTTTAAGAAGACCCCATTATTCTTTAAAGAACTGACTGACATCCTCAGGCGGGCCGTTGAGAGAGTGCGTGAAGAGGAGCGTGTCATCCAGGATCTCTGCGTCAACCGCTGTCGTTTGCCCCGAGCTGAGTTTATCGCCTCCTTTGTGGGTAATGAATCGAATCAGGAGTGGCTCACGCCTTGGCTCGCGTCAGGGAAGCCCTATGCTAAAGCCCTTCCAGAGTATGTCGATACCATCCGGCAAGCTCAGCTGCGATTGGCGCAGATTGAAAAGGAATGTCTGATTTCCATCAAGGACATTAAGGACATCAATCGTCGAGTCTCCATTGGCGAGATACAAGCGCGGGGCGCTAAGAAAGAAATGATCGAGGCGAACCTCCGCCTAGTAATTTCTATCGCTAAGAAATACACCAATCGTGGTCTCCAGTTCCTCGATCTCATTCAGGAGGGGAACATTGGTCTGATGAAGGCCGTCGACAAGTTCGAATACCGACGCGGGTATAAATTCTCCACCTATGCGACCTGGTGGATTCGCCAGGCGATTACTCGCTCCATTGCTGATCAGGCGAGAACCATTCGTATACCGGTTCATATGATCGAAACGATCAACAAGCTGAATCGTATTTCTCGACAGATGCTCCAGGAGATGGGCCGCGAACCGACGCCGGATGAGTTAGCTGTCCGTATGGAAATGCCGGAAGACAAAGTACGAAAAGTCCTCAAGATCGCTAAGGAGCCCATCTCCATGGAGACCCCAATTGGGGATGATGAAGATTCGCATCTTGGAGATTTCATTGAAGACTCGAGGGTCATGTCACCCGTAGAGCATGCAACGGTCGCAAGTCTTCGTGAGAGTACCCAGCAGATCCTAGCGAGCCTGACGGCGCGGGAAGCAAAGGTTCTCAGAATGCGTTTTGGTATCGATATGAATACCGACCATACTCTAGAGGAGGTTGGGAAGCAGTTTGATGTCACCCGTGAGCGGATTCGTCAGATAGAGGCCAAGGCTCTTCGAAAGCTTCGCCATCCGTCGCGTTCGGAGCAGTTAAAGAGCTTTCTCGACATCGAGTAGACATTTTCGGGCCTCTAGCTCAGTTGGTTAGAGCAGGGGACTCATAATCCCTTGGTCCTCGGTTCGAGCCCGAGGGGGCCCACCATATAAAACAAAGCCTTACGCGAGAGATCGAGTAGGGCTTTTTTTTGAATGTCTATTTAGTGGCTGTTTTAGTGGCAGTTTGCTTTGGGTGCCTTTGCTCACATTTCAACTTGGAAGAGATTAAATCGTAACCATGAAGACTCAAACGAATTACCGCCCGAGGAAAAAGACGCAACCACCCGCAGAGCCACCCGCTTTGGATGTTGGTATTAGCATTGGGCAAGCCACGGCGCTGCTGGCATCCCGTTGTAAGCCTGAATGGGAGAACGAGAGGGCCTACAAAAACAAGGTACGAGGAAGGATCGACTACGCGATCGAACGGCACAAGCTGGTCGTTCGGGACAAAAAAATCAGATTTGGAGATTTCATAGAATGGGCTAGGCAAGAAGCCGACTGGTCCGTGGGATTGGCCGATATTTCGGTGGGTGTGGACCATCCACTGAACTGCAACTTAAGGCCATCTTCTTCGTTTCAGGCGACCCTAACTCTCCTACCCAACTCGTTAAGCGACTGTCAGGATGCGTTGAGCGAAGCCATGGCCAGGATAAAAAACCTGGAGCAAGAGATTTCCGTGTATCAAAGGTTTTGCGCTGAATATCTTCCCTGTATCGAAACGGGACTTAAGCTGCGCAGACGGAGGCACCTAATACCAAATGTACAGAATTTTTGTAGGGGAGTTGCAGGCTAGGATTCTGTACAAACAATGACGAGACCATGTTCTATGAAAAACCAAAGAGGTTCAGCATGGTCAATCAATCTTACCCATCACTTCCGCAGCGGCGGATTCTGCGTTTACCCGCAGTTAAAGCAATCACCGGTCTCTCACGATCCAGCATCTACGCCTTCATGGTCAGGGGGGTCTTCCCGACTCCCATTTCCTTAGGAAGCCGAGCAGTAGGTTGGGATGCTTCCGAAATCAATGACTGGATTGAGACTCGACTCACGAATTCTCGGCATCCGAAAAATGATCAGAAGTTGGTCAAGGAGGGACGCTAATGAATATGTTATTAGCAGCTGAGATCAATAACCAGAATCTGTCATCAATCACTAACACAGCATTCCTTTCGGCCCTGCTTGGTTCGCATCTGAATCAGAATGTTCAGGCTTGGGTCTGCACCTTTTCACAAGATCCCGAAAAAGGTGTCTGGTCGGGTAAGGCGTGGGAGGGTGATGACCTCGCCCTTGTCGCCTCGAACAACTTTTTCTCTATTGGACTGATTAAGCCTGATGCGAAAGGGCGCTTGGCGCGCAAAAAGGCAAATTTCGCTTGCTTGCCCTGCATTATGCTGGACGATATCGGGACCAAAGCGGGCGAGTTAAAGGTGCCACCGACCTGGATGATAGAAACCTCGCCCGGCAATTATCAGGCGGGCTATGCCTTCATCGAGCCGATATCGAATATCCCTACCGCCGAAGCCTTCCTCAAGGCGCTGACCACGGCGGGTCGACTGACGGATGGTGGTGGCCAAAACGTCTGTCGCTACGCTCGTTTACCGGTGGGTTCCAATACCAAACCCAAGTATGGCAACCCATCACCGCGGCATCGTCTCAGCATCTGGGAACCGGATCGCCGCTATGATTGGCGGGAACTCGCCCATCAGTTCGATCTTGAGCTGGATGCACACGGTACTCAGCGCATAGGCAAAAAGGCTGCCAGCCGTCCTGTAGAAGCGGATGCGACCTTTGTGCCCAGATCCGCGGACAATCCGGTGATCAACCTGCTCAAGCAACGGGGAATGTACAAGACGCCCCTAGATCCGAACAAACACGACATCCAATGCCCATGGGTCTCGGAGCACACAGATCAGGACGGCAGCGGGACGGTGTATTTTGAGCCGAGCGACAACTTCCCTCGCGGCGGATTCAAGTGTCATCACGGTCATTGCACAGAACGTAACATCAACGAACTGCTGGCCCTGTTGGGCATCACCGATCACGAGGCAAAACATAAACCGACCTTCCGGATTACAGGTGGAACCCTGCACATCGCCGTCAACAATGCTGAGCGCGTCATGGCGGAGACGGGGCGTTATTTTCAACAGGGAGGAGCGATTGTTTCGGTAATGACCCCTCCGGAGGGAGAGACCGCGGCAAAGCATATTCGGAAAGAAGCCCTGCCGTTTCTGCTGACGGGACATGCATCCTGGTTGAGATACGATGCCAGATCAGATGATTGGGTACCTATCGACGCACCGACCAAGGTCTGCGCCGGGTTATTTGACGCCCCGGAATACCGCCATCTCCCGCCGCTCAATGCGATTGCACGGCAACCCTATTTAAGTCCGGATGGTCACGTGGTCACTCAGTCGGGTTTCGATCACTGCACCAATACATTCGGTGCATTCGATTCCCGATTGTTCAATGTCATCGAGAATCCCAGCAAAGTCGAGGTGGAATCCGCTCTAAAGAAAATCCTGGGTTTAGTAATGGAGGCCGCGTTCGGTAGTGAAGCTGACCAGGCGACAGCACTGGCTGCTTTTCTAACGGCAGCAGCAAGACCCTCGTTACCGGTGGCACCCGGCTTCTTGTTCAATGCCCATCAGCCCGGTAGTGGCAAAAGCTACCTCCAAGACCTGACGATCTTGTTTGCAACCGATGGTAACGTAGCCAGCGCCACGCTCAAGGCAAATGACGATGAAATGGAAAAATCGTTGCTAGCCACTCTGTTGCGATCCCCCGCCGTGGTTCGCTTCGATGAAGCACAGAGCGACATTCTCCCGGTCAAGTTTCTCGTTTCTGCGTTGACCTCTGAACACGTCGCTGGACGCATACTGGGTCAGTCGAAAGTCATTACTCCCAGCACTCGATCCCTGTTCCTGTTCGCTGGCAACAATATTCAGCCCGTTGGGGACATGCTTAGACGGGTATTGGTCTGCAATCTGGATGCGAGGGTGGAGAACCCGGAGAGTCGCGAGTTCAAACATGATCCGCTGACCCACTTACGAGACCATCGGGCCGAATACGTGTCAGCGGCATTGACTTTGATATGCGCTCACCATCAAGCCAATCAGCGGATACCCTGCCGACCCCTGAACGGATTTCGGCTCTGGGAGGAGTGGATCAGGCAAACCGTGTTATGGCTTGGCTTTCCCGATCCCTGTACCGGCATGTTCGCTGTCGCGCATACCGATCCGAATTTAGAAAAACTATGCGAACTCCTGCTGATTTGGGAGGAGTGCTTCGGGAAAGAACCCAAAGCGGCAAGGGATGCCGTCAGGCGTGCCGATGCAACACCTCGGCTTCGCACCATCCTCTCAGAAATCGCTGGTAAGAACGGCGAGATTGATGCCACCAAGCTGGGTTACTGGCTGAAGCGCAACGAAGGAAAAGTGATTGGCGGTAAAAGACTAGAGCGTTACAAGGAAAGGACAGCCGACGTTGCAAAGTATGTCCTGGCGAATTTAAAGCCGAATCATGAAACTCCCATCACGTCCCCAACGCCCTTTGAATTGGATGCTGGGGCTTATGGGAGTTATGGGAGTTATGGGACTTCTCTCTCTGAACGGGGAAAAGTGTCAGAAGGTTCTCCAGCTGATGTGGAGATCATCTGATGAATACCTCCAACCTTCTAAGAGAAATAGAACGTGACGGATTTACCGTGGAACTGATTGACGGCAATCTGGCTATTCGTCCGGCATCGAAATTAACCGACGATCTGCGCCAGTTCATACGGTCACACAAAGCAGAAATCGTTCTTGCACTGCTGTCATCTGAAAAAATCCTTGCTTTGGAATGTGCCAACGATGCGACACCCGCCGATGCCAGTCCTCTAAGGACACCAGTAACGGACCCAGTCCCCGATGCGGCATTGCCGATCCTGCAGTCTCTGGGCTACAGCACGCGCTACATAACTGACGACGAGACGGCAAAGAGCGCAGTCGACGACCTGTTAGGGTCATCCCTTACGCTGCTTGGCCTGGATATCGAGACGGGGGGGCTCGATCCGATTCGGGATCTGACCCGGTGTTTGCAAGTGGCGGACGATTCCACTGCCTATGTCTTCGATCTCCATCACATCAAAGCCACGACACTCGAGCCTTTGATGCGAGGCGGTAAAATGTTCGTGGCATATAACGCGGTGTTTGAGTGGCGATTTCTTCATCGTTTGGGACTGCAACCTCTTTCACCGCTGCATGATTCGATGTTGATGGCGCGAACCTGTTACGGACTCAACCTCGAGGGAGGTTATTTTTCGCTGGCAGACACCGCAAAACGGGTGCTTGGTCTGAGTATCGACAAAGCCGTGCGGCAATCCGATTGGATGTCTCCAGGACCACTCATCCCCGAGCAAGTCCACTACGCCGCCCTTGATGCTGTCTTAGCGGTTCGGCTGGTGGATCCCCTTTACAAAACGCTGAAGGAGACAAAACAAACCAAGCCCTACCGTCTACAAATCGCAGCACTGCCCACCGTGGCCTCCCACATGCTCGAGGGTGTTCCATTCGATGGCGAGGGGCACAGCCGGCTCATTACTGAGTGGGGGAATAAGGCGGTAGAGGCCAAGGAGGCCCTGGAACGCATAATGCCTGGGGTGAATCCTAATTCGTCGGTTCAATTGGCCAATTGGTTGAAGCAGTCCCTACCGGCTTACTTTGTGGAAACCTGGCCCAGGACCGACACCGGCAATCTAAAGACTGATGCCGCCGCTTTGTCTAGTTGGTCCGGCGCACCTCCCGAACTACAGGCCTATAAAGAGTACTCAAAGCTTCTGTCCACTTACGGGGAGAAGTATAAAAATCACATCCACCCTGACACGGGTCGTATTCATGCCAACTTCAGCATTGCCGGTACAGTGGGGGGTCGGTTTAAGTGCTCGAAACCTAATTTACAGAACCCGCCTCGGTTGGCCGCCTTTCGCCAACTATTCCGACCGGAACGGGCAGGTTACCGTCTGATAGTGGCGGACTACTCGCAAATCGAGCTTCGGATCGCTGCTTTAATTGCGGAAGATCAGACGATGCTGGATGCCTACCGGAACGGAGTGGACCTGCACCGGCTAACGGCCAGCATTACTTGCGGAATTCCTCTTGAGGCGGTGACCAAAGACCAGAGGCAAGCGGCCAAGGCGATTAATTTCGGTCTTATTTACGGTATGCAACCCCCTGGCCTTCAAGCTTATGCAAAGGCGACCTACGGGATCGAGATGACATTGCAGGATGCCGAGAATTCCCACCGCAAGTTTTTTGAGACCTATGCTGGAATCAGGCGGTGGCACCAGAGGACCAGGAGCCGGGGTTACAACGATCAGACGGTGCGCACCACTTCCGGGTTGGTCCGGAACATGCGTACCGAGGCGGGAGGGTGGAAACTGACCAATGCGTTGAACACCCCGGTACAAGGAAGCGGCGCCGAAGTGTTGTTAAAAGCGCTCGAAAAACTCCCCGAGGCTTTATCAGGACTGGATTGTCGGGTTATTCATCACGTTCACGACGAAATCATTCTCGAATGTGCCGAACATAACGTGAAGGCCGGTAAGGGGATTCTGCAGTCCGTGATGATATCGGCCTTCGAAGAGTTATTCCCGACCTCCGGCATGACGGCGTCTGGTGATCTGGTGGAAGCGCACGACGGAGTATCCTGGGAAGAGGCGAAAAGTTGACACATTCTCAGACTGTCCAGAAAACTCCCACAACTCCCACAACTCCCCCCGGTGGGTGCAAGAATGGTGATTTTGTTTCGAGCGAACTGGTTTTGGGTGAGGCCATGGATGTCGAGATATGCCCACGCCCTTGGAAGGAAGAAACCCTCCTTATTCGGGGAGGGAGAGGTTTCTTTCGTATGTCCAAGTTCTAGTCATTTAGATATGAGATGGGTCCTCCTTAAACCCGGCCGCTAGGGTAGTGCAAACCTCGATAAAAAATTAGTCGCGAAACGCATAATGCTTCATACGCCAGCATTTAAGGAGAGTAAGCGTAGGTAGGCATTCACTTTGATAACGCCCGTTTTAGGGCGGCTTTGCTCATCGGTGACGCTCAAGTAATCTTGGATTGAGACAGGCCAAAGCAGGAGCCATTCGGGGGGCAAGCCCACCATGGGTGTGTGTCTTCGGCCATCACTAAACGATCATGCCCGTTTGAGTCTTAGGGTCCTCCCCAGAAGCCTCAGGCACGGGTAATGGGAACCAGCTTCATTTTCCAGCGTCTGCCCCCAAAATTGAATACCGTACATCATGAGGATAATTATACCGCTGTCGCGAAGCAGCTGGGAGTCCGCCCTGAGACATTAAGCCGCTGGCGGCAGCTACCAGCCTCCCAATATGCCCTGACCGTCGCAGAGGATCCTTACCTATGTTGACCAGTATCTCAATGTCGTTAATGTTGACCAGTACCTCAATGTCGTTAATTTGGAATGGAAGGGGCTAGATACGTTGATGAACCTCTTGGATGACCACAACGCTGCGGTTAGGCTCAGGGGTGCTGCTGAAATCTTCAAGCTATGGGGCAACCGCCTACCAGCCTTATGCTGGACCCGATGCGGAGCCAGAGTGATGAAGATCAATAAGCCTCAACAGTGACGCGATCTTGGCTTGACTATTTCATGGGTTCTTGAGCCGATGAAGCTGACAAAGGAATATAGTTGCGATTCAATTCCACGTGCGCACTCCATTTTCTAGCCTATTAAAGCCAAGACCAACCAGATCGAACCCGCAGACATTCAACTGATTCTGGCGATATTGGTTCAGCTGGGTAAGACCCGAAATACTGCAGCTAGCTCAAATGCCGACACGGGGATGTCATTAAACCGGTTGTTGCGCTTGAGGCTTGAAGCTGGCAAGAGTTAAGTTGGTTGTGGCATAATTCCGACACGAGATGAAGAGTTGCCTCAATATTCCAGCGACCTCTTGTGGAGCGCTATTTCCATTCTTCAACGCTGAACAATTCAAAAGATTAAAACCCTCAGTCGCCTAGAAAATCCCATGAAAAATCTGTCCTGGTTCATTTTATCGATATCCGTCCTCCTTTCCGCTTCACCGGCAACAAGTGCAGCATCAGGAGATACTCGAGCATGGCTGACGCCCTATTTGCAGACTGCATCACATGCGGCAAACCAAGGTCAGCTCGGTAGCAAGACTATTCGATATCAGGGCACTAAATCCCTACTAACGAGTCAACTGGTCCAGCAATTATCGGGTACGGGAAGCCTTTCCAACCCTGGAACAATTCTGGCTTCACGGATATCTGCACAA
>Ga0209499_1002596_pt1 | contig 11473 bp, 9 predicted proteins | sample C_130208_EF_Meta_FD_187306 | JGI IMG/M metagenome (GOLD analysis project Ga0209499, IMG submission 187306) | Freshwater microbial communities from Lake Croche, Canada to study carbon cycling - C_130208_EF_MetaG (SPAdes) (version 2) | ecosystem: Environmental > Aquatic > Freshwater > Lake | place...
AAAGAAACGCTGCAAGAGGCTGAAACCTTTGCCCGCACGCACCGCTTCAATCCGGTGTCTTTTGTCGCCGTGCCCGAGGCGGGCAGCTTCACAGGCGAGCCGTTTTTTGGCCGCTCTGAACTGTCCTTATCGCTGCTGACCAAGGACGAGATGGTCGAGCGTGACAGCGAACCTGTGGCAGAGGCCCGCGACGTAACGCTGCCTTTAGCGCCCCGCGCCACCCAGATGCTGCCGGAAAAGCCTGCCAAGACCGACATTCCCGCGCCACCTGACGCGCCAATCCCGCCGCACTTGGCCCAGCCGAGCGCGGCAAAACCAGATGTGCCGGTGCTAAGCGATGTAACAGGTCCGGCCGAGGCAGAGGCCCAAGGGCTTTTGCGGTCTTATCCAGCCACCGCGGTCCAAGCACCACCGGCCCCGATGCTTATCGACGCGCCGCCGCCAGAGGCCGAGGACGCATCCCCCACGCCCTTAACCCCAACGGCGCAACGGTCTGCACCCCCAAACCCGCCGCGGGCTGAGGCAGAGCAGCCCGCCAAACTAATCGCCCTGCGTGACGCGCCTTTGCGCATGGTTGGGTCAGCCGTCCCGACAGGCACGCCAGCGATTGGCGCGCAAGGCAAGGCTGCGCCGGTGCCGCGACCGTCGGCGGCCAAACCCCTGCCCGTTGCACCGACCGCACGCCCAACTGTGGCGCGGCCGTGGCAAAGGGCAACCGCGCAGACGGCCAAGACAAGACCCTTTGGCGGGGCCGATCTTGGCAAATCAAACGCCCTGCCTGCCCAAGGGCGGGTCAGCTCTGCAAAAACGGTGGCGCAGCAACGCCGTTCGATCATCGTGATCCTGACGGCCGTCTTGGTCTTGTTGCTGGGAATCGTGGCCCTATGGGCCGCGCTCAGCCTCAGCACGAACGAGGCGAACAACCGCGCACCAAGCCCCGTCCCCGTGGTGGTGCAAGAGCCAAATCTTTCGGCACCAGACACCGTGCCCGCAGCGCAAAGCGCCCAAACGCCCAACCCCTTGGCCACCCCTGACAGAAAAACCCCCGCCGTCGACGAGCCGCCCTTGCCGCAAACGGCAAAGTCCGAACCGGCCCCTGTCAGCCAAGATGTCACCAAGACCTCGGCCGCTTTGGCAGAAGGGTCTGACGGGCAGGACGAGATCTTTTTGGCAAGCGCAGATACGCCGCCCCGTAACCTTGACCCCATCGCGCTTCCCGCCCTTCAAGGGGCGGCAGATGCCGCTCCGGCCATTCCTGACTCTCCGCCGCCCTATTTGGCCTTAGACCCCCCGCCCGCCGCTTTGACCCCCTCACCCCAAGGGATGACAACGCCCAAACTGGCTTTGAACGCGGCAGAGTTGCCGCCGATCGACCCGATCGGACGCCCCCAAGATCTGACCCTTGCCCCGCCTTTGGATCCTTCGGTCAATAGCCAAGCCGCCCCGCCAGAAGAACCAACGCAGCCCCCCCTATCCCCACCACAATTGGCGCAGGATCCAACCTTAGCCGACAAACGCCCCCTTGCGCGGCCCGGCGATTTGGTCGCGGCGCAGGCCGTGCCAAATGCCGCCGATAGGCTGGCCCCCTCTGACGCGCTGGCCTCCTCTGACGTGACAGCGCCTGACAGCCGCTATGCCAAGCTGCGTCCAAGGGCGCGCCCTGCCGACCTGGAGCCTGCGCCCGCCGCCGAACCCACTGGCACCGCGCCTTTGGTTTTGACCAGCTCGCCCATCCCCCAAGCCCGCCCGACGAACCTCACCCCCGGCGTTAACGACGCCGTGGACGTTGCGCTGAACCAAGTCCCCCAGACCGAATCTGCGGCCCCGACGCTGCCCAGCAATGCCTCTGTCGCCAAGCAGGCGACCGAGAGACTGGCGCTGAACGCCAACCGCGTGGCGCTTTTGGCCGTCTTTGGCACCCCGACCAGCCGCTACGCGATGGTCAGGCTGGCCGGGGGGCGGGTGAAAAAGGTGCAAGTGGGCGATCAGGTCGATGGCGGCAGCATTGCAGGGATCACGGCCGATTCGGTGCAATACCAAAAGGGCAGCCGGATCGTGACGCTGTCGCTGCCGCAGGGCTGATCGGCAGGGGCCCTAGCCGGCGGCCACCCCGGCCTCGGCAAAGGTCGCCATGCCGGAATGACACGCCGCCGCAGCTTTCACCACGCCAATCGCCAAAGCCGCCCCAGAGCCTTCGCCCAGTCGCAGGCCCAAAGACAGCAAGGGCTGCTTGCCCAAGGCTGCAAGCAAGCGGCTATGCGCCGCCTCGGCGCTGGCATGGCCTGCAACGCAATGGTCAAGCGCGTTCGGGGCGGATTTGTGCAGGATGGCCGCAGCGGAACAGGCGATAAAACCGTCCAAAATGACCGGAATGCGCAGCAGACGCGCGCGCAGGATAGCACCGGCCATAGCGGCGATCTCGCGCCCGCCCAAAGCCGCCAGAACGGCAAGGGCTTCGCGCGAGGTCAACCGCGCCACACCGGCGCGAACGGCCTTGGCCTTGCGGGCAAGGCCGGCATCATCCACGCCCGTGCCACGCCCCACCCAATCCTCTGGCGCGCCGCCGAACAAGGCACAGGCAATAGCAGCGGCGGCCGTGGTATTGCCTATTCCCATCTCGCCGGGCACCAAAAGGTCGGCTTTGGGGTCAACGGCATCCCAGCCGACCAGAAGGGCTGCCAAAAGATCGGCCGCAGACATCGCATCGGCTTGGGTGAAATCGGCGGTCGGGCGGTCAAGGTCGATGGCATTCACCGTCATTGACGCGCCAAAGGTCTTGGCCAATTGGTTGATCGCCGCCCCGCCATGGGTGAAATTGGCCACCATCTGCGCCGTCACTTCGGCCGGAAAGGCCGAAACGCCTTGGGCCACCACGCCGTGATTGCCCGCAAAAATGGCAATTTGCGGCGCTAGGATGCGAGGCGTGTCGGTGCCTTGCCACCCTGCCAGCCAGATCGCCAATTCCTCTAGCCTGCCCAAAGCGCCCGGGGGCTTGGTCAATTGCGCGTTACGCGCAACCGCCCCTTGGGTCGCGGCGGCATCCGCCACGGGAAGATGCGCCAAAAGGGCGCGAATATCGGTGAGAGTGGCGGGCCTATGGGTCAATCTTGCCTCCGGTGCAGATCGCCAAGCGGTAGCTTGCGCAGCAGCAAATGGCCAGACGCGCAGGACGCTTCAAGAGGCTTTCGCGACATGAAAAAAGCGGCCCCCAAGGGCCGCTTTGTGCCATGCGAAACTGTATCAGGCCGCACGGCCAATCAGCACTTCGCCGACTTTCTTTTGCGCACCAGCCTCGTCCACGCCGGCCACAGCCGCCACTTCACGGGTCAGGCGTTCAAGTGCAGCTTCGTAAAGCTGGCGCTCGGAATACGACTGTTCACGCTGGTCATCGGTGCGGTGCAGGTCGCGCACCACTTCGGCAATGGCCATCAGATCGCCGGAGTTGATCTTTTGCTCGTATTCCTGCGCACGGCGCGACCACATGGCGCGTTTGACACGGGCCTTGCCCTTCAACGTATCCAGCGCCTTCGAAATCAGATCGGGCGACGACAGCGAGCGCATCCCGATATCGGTGGCTTTATGGGTCGGCACCCGCAGGGTCATTTTGTCTTTTTCAAACGAGATGACAAACAGTTCCAGCCGAAGGCCGGCGATGTCTTGCTCTTCGATCGACACGATCTTGCCAACACCATGCGCGGGGTAGACAACAAAATCGTTGGGATGAAAGTCTGGCTTTTTGCTTTTGGTCATGGTGTCATTCCTATGCGGCACAGCCTGACCGACCGAAAAGAGAGAAGCGGGCCCGAAGTCCCGCTGTCATGCACCCTCAGATCCGTCGGTAAAACCTTCCCTCAGCCACAGGCTGAGATCGGGTTTCAGGCATCTTTCATTTATTGTAACGATTCTATAACACAAAATTTGCGATTTTCCAAGAACAGCTTGGCGCTGAAACGTGGTCTTTCGCGCAATCGCCATAAAGTTTTCATCAATTTTGCGGGAAAACACCGCATTGCGGGAGCGAATCAGCCACCCAAGCCTGCGGCTTGCGAAAAATAGGTTTTCAGCTTGTCCTTTTCGCCGTCGCGTTCGGTGGCGTCGGGCAGCGGGTCTTTCTTGGTCACGATCACCGGCCAAAGCAGGGCATATTTGCGGTTGAAGGTGACCCAATGGTCCAGATCCGGCTCTGTGTCAGGGCGGATCGCGTCGGCGGGGCATTCGGGTTCGCACACACCGCAGTCGATGCATTCGTCAGGATGGATGACGAGCATATTCTCGCCCTCGTAAAAGCAATCCACCGGACAGACTTCGACGCAGTCGGTGTATTTGCAGGCAATGCAGTTGTCGATCACCACATAGGTCATGAGGGCATTCCATCCTTAATTCGCAGCAGAGTCTGAGTAAACGAGGTGCCCGCATCATTCAAGGGAGGATGCACCGCCGGCCCCACTTGGCGCATCAAGGTCGGCAAAAAGCGCTTGGGCTTCAGGGGCAGGGCCGCGCCGCTGGCCAAGGGCCAAAACCCGCACGACCCTGATCTGGTTGCCTTGGGGAAAGGTCAAAACATCCCCCACCGTCACGCCGTGGCCGGGTTTGGAGCATCTTTGACCGTTCAGGCGCAGATGCCCGCCCAGCACCACCTCGGCGGCAAGGTTACGCCCTTTGAAGAAACGCGCCTGCCATAGCCATTTATCCAGCCGCAGTTTGGGGCTGTCAAAGGGGGTAGTCTTTTCCCCCGGCCCCGCCAATCACTTCTGCAGCTTAAGCGCTGCCAGAACAGCGAAGGGATTGTCTGGGTCAATGGGCTTTTCCACCCGCGGCGGGCGGGCTTCGAAGCTGCGCTGGGGTTTGGCATCGGGCTTTGCGCCGTCGCGGTTTTCGCGAGTCTCGCGGCCAGAGTCACGCGCGTCATCCTTGGGGCGCGGTTTGCGGTCAGCGCGGGCTTCGCCTTGGCCATCGCGGGGCTTATTGAATTTATAGCCGCCACGCTCGCCATCGCGGCGCGGGCGCTGTTCGGCGGCGGGCGTTGCGACGTTCACGACAGCGGCTTGGCCGTCGACCACGGGGGCGGGGTCTGAGGTTGCAACACGGTCTGGGCTTGCCACACGGTCTGGGCGGGGGCCACGATCTGGGCGGGGTGCACGGTCGCCGCTGCGCTCAGGGCGCGGTTCGGCGCTGCGCTCGGGGCGCGGTTCGCCGCTGCGCTCGGGGCGCGGGGCACGCTCAGGGCGGGCCGGGCGTTCGGGGCGCGGGCGGGGCTTGGGGGCCCAAGTGAAGGTGAAATAGGTCTCCATCTCGGGGGCCACTTCGGCCTCGGGCTCGACCAGCGGTTCTTCGACCACGGGGTTGATTAGCGACACTTCTTCGGGCACCGGATTCATCGACACCGGTTCTTCGACCTTCACGACGACCACCGGAGCGGCCTTGGCCTTCACCCTTTCGCTCTTTTCGCCCTTATAGCCCAAACCGGCCATCAGATCGACGAATTGGTCCAGCGTCATGCCGGTGATCGACAGCATTTCCGGCGTGGCTTCAAAGCCTGCGCGGCTGTCTTTGGTGCGCAAGATATCGGCCAGACGTTCCAGCATATCAATGCGAATCGCCCGCGTGCCCGAGGGGTGATAGCCCGACAGCGTGTAATGCGTGCGCGGCACCATGTCCAAATTGGGGATCGTCACCAGACCGGGCGGGGGGCTTTCGGGAAACTCTTGCAGGCCCGACCACAAGCTCCACAGCACAAGGCGCAGGCGGGTGGCGGCGGGTTTCAACAGCAGGGGCAAGAAGATGGTGAACTGACCAAAGCGCACACCGTGCTTGCGCAAGGCAGCACGCGAGTCTTGGTCCAAGGCCTTGACGTCATCGGCCACATCGTCGCGCGGGATTACCCCCATCGCTTCGACAAGGCGGAAGGCAAAGCCGCGGGCAAGGCCCGTCAGCCCCTCATCGCGCGACATGGCGGCGAGGGGTTCAAACAGCGCCGCCACTTTGCGGTCAATGAAATGCTGCGCACGGCGGCGCACCTTGTCGGCCACATCGGGGCCGGCCTCTTCATCGACAAAGACTTCAACCTGCGGGCGCAGGGCCTCGGCCCCTTTGACCAGCTTGCCCACGGCAAAGCTGCCCCACATCAGGCCACCTTGGGTGGAATAATCCATCTCGGTGTCTGGCGCGTTATAAAAGCGGTCCGCGCGCAGGTGAAACTCGGGCTTAAGCGCCCCAAGTGCCGCCTGACGCAGGGTCTGCGCCTCTTCGGGCGACTTGGTCGCGTCCTGCCGGAACCGGAACCCGTCCAGCTTGCCCACAAATTCGCCACTTACCGTGACTTCGCCTTTGTCATTCACCTCGGCCACGAGGGTCTCCTTCTGCTTCAACCGCCGCAGCAACACGCTGGTGCGCCGATCAACAAATCTTTGCGTCAGCGCCAAGTGCAGGCCATCTGACAAACGATCTTCTACTGCACGCGTTTCGTCGCGCCAATGGCTTTCATCTTCAAGCCACCCTTTACGCTGGGCTACATAAGTCCAAGTGCGGATATAGGCCAGACGTTTTGAGATGGTGTCAATGTCACCGCCCGGTTTGTCGATGCGTTCGATGGCTTTTTTCAACCAATCCGAGGGGATTCGCGTTTGCGACAGGCCACGACCGGTCATAAATTCGAAAAGGCGGGTCAAAAGCGTGAAGTGTTCGTTATCCGAAGCGCCACGAAAATCGGGCACGCGGCAAACATCCCACAACAGGCGCACCCGCTGCGGGCCGGTGAGTTTTTCGATCACCTCGGGCAGGCCTGACAGGTATTTCAGCGCCAAGACATCATCGGCATCGCGCGCGCGTGACAGCCACGGGTCAAAGGTCGGCTTTTCCAGCGAGCGGATCAACCGCTCGGCCGAGGCGAAATCAAGCTCGGCATTGCGCCACATCAGTTTGCGCACCGGCTGAAAGCGGTGGGCTTCGATTGCCTCGATTTCTTCCTCATCAAAAGGCCGCGCTTCGCCTGTGACACCGAAGGTGCCGTTTTCGGTATGCCGCCCCGCGCGCCCCGCGATCTGGCCGATCTCTTGCACCGTCAGCATCCGCATCCTGCGCCCGTCAAACTTGGCGGTCGAGGCGAAGGCGACATGTTTGATATCGAGATTCAACCCCATACCGATGGCATCGGTCGCAACCAGATAATCGACCTCGCCGTTTTGATACATCGCAACCTGCGCATTGCGCGTGCGCGGGCTGAGTGCCCCCATCACCACCGCACAGCCGCCCTTGGTGCGGCGGATCAGTTCTGCGATGGCATAGACATTTTCAACCGAAAAGCCCACGATGGCCGAGCGTTCTGGCATGCGACTTATCTTTTTCGAACCTGCAAAGGTCAGGGTCGACATCCGCTCTTTGCGCATAAACTGCACAGCCGGGATCAAGCCCGCAATGGCCGGGCGCATCGTATCTGACCCCAAGAACAGCGTTTCCAGCAATCCGCGCGCGTGCAGCAATCGGTTGGTAAAGACATGGCCGCGTTCAGGGTCGGCACACAGCTGGATTTCATCGACGACCACGATATCGGCGCCAATTTCCAGCGGCATCGCCTCGGTCGTGGCCACCCAGTACAGCGGGCGGTCAGGGACAATGCGCTCTTCGCCCGTGACGAGCGCCACCACCGAGGGGCCGCGCAGTTTGACGATGCGCTCATAAACCTCACGCGCCAACAACCGCAGCGGCAGGCCGATCACGCCGGTGCGGTGCGACAGCATCTTTTCGATGGCGAAATGGGTTTTGCCGGTGTTGGTCGGCCCAAGGACCGCCGTCACCCGTGAAGGTTCGTGCACTTATAGCTCCTGCCCGCTCTGTTGCGCGTCTAGGCGTTTGACGGCGTCTTGCACGTCTTTGAGATGCGGGTTGAGTTTGAGAGCTTCGCGGTACACCTCCAGCGCTTTGTCGGGTTCGTTCAGCGCTTCGAAGATCATGCCAAGTCCCGACAAAGCGCCAAAATGACGCGGGTTCAGCGCCAGGGTCTTGGCCACATCGCCCAAGGACAGGCCCAACTGGCCCATCTGAAAATAGGCCGTCGCGCGGGCGTTGTAGCCTTCGGCAAAATCGGGCGCGTGGTCAATCAGGGCAGAGAAGTGGTCAATGGCGGCGCGCAAATCCCCTGCGGCCAAGGCGGCCTGACCGCGTTTGAGCAGCAAATCCATCGCAGCCGAGCCGGACTTAGACCATTCCAGCCATATGTCTTGGGTGATCGTGGCCGCATCCGCGTCATTGGCGCTTTGCAACTGGTCAAATAGCCGATCCAGCCGCGCCGAATCTGCCCAAACCGGCAGCAGTCCCGCCCCAAACAGCAGAACGGCCACAACGATACCATTGGCAAGCGGGCGCAGGGCTTTCATACAGGACAAACTAGCGTATAGCGCGGCAAACACCAGTGCCCGCCTTGCAAGATTGGAGCCTTTGATGAGCAAAGTGATCGACGCCGCGATACAGGCCCTGTCGGCCAAACTTGGCGCAGGCTTTGACGGCGTGGCCAAGTTTGTCTTTCTGGGCGAGGGGGCGATCATGGTCGATGCCAACGGTCTGCGCGCCGCCGATGACCCCGCGGACGTCACCCTGACGGCCACCACAGAAGTGTTCGAAGCGCTGCTTGCGGGCGAACTTTCTGCCGCTTCGGCCTTTATGTCGGGCAAATTGGCCTTAGACGGGCCGATGGGTTTGGCCATGAAACTGGGCCAAGCCTTGCGATGACCCAAGCGCCCTTCGACAATGATCTGGCCCAAGGCCCAGCGGATGGCCGCGCCTTTTGGCTTAAAACCGCTGACGGCACCCGCATCCGTGCGGGCTTTTGGCCCGTCGCCGCGGCTAAGGGCACCATCTTCCTTTTGCCCGGCCGCACGGAATATATCGAAAAATATGGCCGCACCGCCGCTGATTTCGCCAAAGCGGGCTTTGGCACCCTGTCGCTGGATTGGCGCGGTCAGGGCCGCTCGGACCGCGCGCTGAATGACCCGATGGTCGGCCATGTCAACGACTTTGCCGACTATCAAGACGACCTTGATGCGCTGCTGGCCTTCGCTCAGGCCCAAGCCCTGCCGCAGCCCTATTTTCTTCTGGCCCATTCGATGGGCGGTGCCATCGGCCTGCGCGCCTTAATCCGCGGCCTGCCCTTTGACGCGGCCGCCTTTTGCGCCCCGATGTGGGGCATCCTTTTGTCGGCTTGGACAAGGCCCTTGGCCAATATCCTGTCGGGCGCCTCACGCTATCTGGCCTTTGACCACCTTTATGCCGCCGGCACCGGCGCAAAACCCTATGTCCTCGCCGTGCCCTTCGCCCTCAACCGAATGACCCGCGACGCGGACCATTGGGAGTATATGCGCGCCCAAGCCGTGGCGCATCCCGACATGTCTCTCGGCGGCCCCAGTTTCGGCTGGCTGCGCGCCGCCTTGGCAGAATGCCACGCGCTGCAAACCCTACCCGCGCCCGCCCTGCCCTGCCTGTGCGCCTTGGGCAGTCTGGAGCGCATCGTTGACACAGCCCCGATCCATGCCCGCATGCGCCTTTGGAAAACCGCCCGCCTGACCGTTTTTGCGGGGACCGAACACGAAATCCTGATGGAGCGCCCGATCCCCCGCGCCGCTTTTATCGCCGACTGCGTGGCGCTCTTCCAATCCCAAAGCCCTTCACCGCGGTAAAAATACTCCGCGAAGTTCGGGAGGGCTGGCCCCCCCCGGCTTTGGGGCAACGCGCGGCGCTATCATAAATCTTCTTAAGACCACCAGACATGTGAACAGGGCGAAAATTATCCGGGTCTTGTGGATATTCCGCATGAAACCACCCCCGCCTTTGCGATAGTCTGCCCCCATGGCACGCGCCCCCGTCATCTTTCAAACCCCTCAGGGCCTATACTGCCCCGCAGGGGATTTTCACATCGACCCGATGGGCCGTGTTCCCCGCGCCCTGATCACGCATGGCCATTCCGACCACGCTGCCCGCGGGATGGGGTCTTATCTGTGCACCACCAAAGCCCTGCCCGTCATCCGCCACCGTCTGGGCAAGATCACGGCTGAGGGGATGGCCTACGGCGAGCCGCGCCAGATCGGCGGCGTGCGCGTCAGCTTTCACCCCGCAGGCCATGTGCCCGGATCGGCCCAGATCCGCATCGAGCGGGACGGCGAGGTCTGGGTCGCCTCGGGCGATTACAAAACCGCCCCCGATGCGCTGTGCGAGCCGTTTGAAGCGGTGCGCTGCCACACTTTCCTGACCGAAACCACCTTTGGCCTGCCGATCTTTCACTGGCAGCCCGAAGCGGTCGTGATGGGCCAGATTGCCCGCTGGTGGCAGGCCAATGCGGCGCGTGGGGTGGCTTCGGTGCTGCTGGCCTATTCCTTTGGCAAAGCGCAGCGGTTGATGGCGGGCTTGGCGGGCTTGGGGCCAATCTGCACCCATCCGGTGGTCGAAGCTGTGACCGAGGTTTTGCGCCGCCAAGGCTACAACTTGCCGCCCACCGTGGCCCTGACAGGCAGCCCGCCGCCCGCAGGTGCCTTGGTCATTGCCACGCCCAATGCCATGGCGTCCGAATGGGCGCTGACCTTGGGGCCGCATCAGGTCGCCGCCGCCTCTGGCTGGATGGCGCTGGCGGCGCGGCGCAAGGGGGTGGGGGCGGCCTTTGTGCTGTCTGACCATGCCGATTGGGCGGGATTGAATGAAGCCGTGTCAGCCACGGGGGCAGAGCAGGTCTATACGCTGCACGGCTCCACTGGTCCCTTCGCCGAGTGGCTGCGCGCCCAAGGGCTGTCGGCGCAGGCCCTGTCATGATCCGCTTTGCCCAGCTTGTCGCCCAAGGCGCGGTGTTGCGCCACCAATTCCAGTGCAACAGTCTTGATGGCGGGTTGAATCACTTGTTCCATGAACTGCCGGTGCGCGGCTTGTGCCTCTTGAAAGCTGCGCTCGCGCATGCTGCGGGTGGCGAAACGCACGTACTCGTGTATGTCCAGGCAACCGGCGTTGTAGTCGGCGTAAAACGCATTGTTTCTTTGCCGGAATGCGGCTTCTTCCACCCAGCCTAGTTGCAAAGTGAATTCACCCCAGGACTGGTCGGAGTCCAAAGGCAGCAAGGTGTGGTCCAAGTCAAACAAGGCCAGTTTCGTAGGCGATTCAGGTTTCATCCAGCATGGCTCTCAGTAAAGGAATGGTCAACGGGCGCTGGGTTTGCAAGGCGTAGTTGTCGAGTTGTTCAAGCAGGTCAATCAAGTGCCCAAGGTCGCGGCTGAAGCGGCTGAGCAAATAGTCAAGCAATTCATTGCCCAGGTGCATGCCCATGGCCTGCGCGTGGTTGATCAGCACTTCGCGACGCTGTTCGTCATCCAGCAATTGCAAATGAAACACATGGCCCCAGCCCAAGCGGGTGCGCAAATCTTCACGCAGCGGTAAATCCTGGGGCGGCAGGCTTCCTGCCGCCAGCAACCAAGGTTGACGCGCAGCACCCGGCGTGGCGGCG
>Ga0209499_1002602_pt1 | contig 11458 bp, 12 predicted proteins | sample C_130208_EF_Meta_FD_187306 | JGI IMG/M metagenome (GOLD analysis project Ga0209499, IMG submission 187306) | Freshwater microbial communities from Lake Croche, Canada to study carbon cycling - C_130208_EF_MetaG (SPAdes) (version 2) | ecosystem: Environmental > Aquatic > Freshwater > Lake...
AATGTGAGAGGCGAGTTCACGATACGCCTAGTGCCCCCTGACTACGAGAACTCAGTGATTTACTGAGTCGTGGCTGTCGGGGACGTCTTATGGGGTTTGTGCTATGAACAAATCCATTTTGGACGATGTTGGTGGGAGGGACGTTCAAAACAGAAAGTGCACAGCCTTACTCATACATAACATCATGCCCAAGGAATTCAAGATGATTGATCTGTTCGCAGGGACCGGAGCCTTTACTCGAGCCTTCTCTTCCACCGGGAAGGTACGTTGTGTCTTCGCAAACGACATGGTTGAGCCATCCAAGATTGCCTACGATGCAAACTTTGATCACAAGCTCACACTCGGCGATCTGAATGACATCAAGGTAGAAGACATTCCGGCACACGATATTCTCACAGGTGGATTTCCATGCCAGCCCTTCAGTATCGCTGGTAAGCAAGAGGGTTTCGAAGACAAGCGTTCGAACGTATTCTGGAAGATCCTGGAGATAATCGATCATCATAACCCGAGTTGCGTTGTCCTTGAGAACGTGAAGAACCTTGTGACACATGACGAGAAAAGGACGTTTACAACCATCATCGAGAACCTTCAGTCCAGAGGATATCATGTCAAGCATAAGGTTCTGAACACAGCGAAGATCACTGGAGTGCCTCAGCATCGCGAGCGAATCTACATCGTCTGTCTCAAGTCGAAGGAGGCCTTTGACAAGTTCAGTCTTGACTTTGATGAGATACCCAAGGCGTCTGTGTCCTCTCTTCTGCAGGAAACGGTTGACGATAAGTATTACTACACTGAGAAGTCCTCGACGTGGGGACTTGTGAGTGAGGCTGTGACGAACAAGGACACGGTTTACCAGTACCGTCGGGTCTATGTCCGTGAGAACAAGAGCAACGAGTGTCCGACTCTGACAGCCAACATGGGAGCCGGAGGACACAACGTACCACTCGTACGAGACGAAAAAGGTATTCGTAAATTGACTCCTCGAGAGTGCTTTACTCTGCAAGGGTTTCCCTTGGATTATGTATTGCCTAAGATGTCTGACTCAAATCTCTACAAGCTAGCCGGAAACGCGGTGTCGGTCCCGGTGGTTACTCGACTGGCTGAGAGACTGGTACCGTTGCTGGGGTGAAGATACCCTCGAACGAGCCCTCGTACAGCTTGGTGACGTGGTCAGCAATCTGCGGGCGGATGGCCTCCCACGAGATGTGAGGACGGCGCCCCTGAGCACACTGATCAGCGAACGTCTCCGATGCATTCATCCGAATATTTTTCCATGCAGAAGACTCGTTCGTGAGGTTGACAGACCAAACCACCAGCTTGTCCTCAACGATTGAGCGCAGGTCCAGGAAGTAGATGCGGTCAAACACCTTGCGGGGGCCGAACGAGGACGGCCCAGAAGACATGAACGCCTTGATCTCCTTCTGCATCGAGCCAGACACGAGGTCACCCTTCTTGCCAACACACTTGGCCCACTCACAGGTCGTGTCACCCTCGAAGTTACGAATCACAAACTTGACGATGTTCTCCGTGATGTCCTCCGGAGGATTCTGACAACGAATCGGAAGGCCAGTCGTCAGCGAGATGGCCCGCGTAGTCGCAACCTCGGCCTTGAAGGTAGTGTAGCGGGTGCGCAGGATCTCCTCCGTGTAGGTGTCCTGCACAGGCGCCTTGTCCTTCTGTTTCATTATATTCAACTTGAGCTTATAGCATGCCGGGCAGAGAACCCCGGTCTTGGAGACCTCGAAAGGCTCATCGACATTTCCGCACCAGTCGCACCAGCAAGACGTCATCTTCGAATCGTGAGAGGCTAGTTCACAATAAGCCTGGTACCCCGAACAACTAGGACACAGAATGAATCTGTGTGTTGTAGCTGTCAGGATGTCTTCTGGGTTGCCTGGACAGAACAAATCCATTTTGGACGATCTTGAGGCACGAATGTAAAAAATTGGGGGGTTGTTGTTGGGTTTTGGTTTTGGGGTTTTTTTGAAGAGTGATCGCTAGATGTGAGACATCAAGGAGAAGGTTCGCTGTAGGTCCACCGAAGATAGAACCTCGATACCCCGTCATCCATGCTTGCGTAGACTCGGTAGATCAGGTCCCCCCGTTGTGCTTTCGTCGCACCAGACCCCCAAGAGCGCATCCCTACTGCGAACTTTCGGATATCATCAGCGGTCTGAACCCCACTATGTTGTCCGATCGAGCACTTGTAGTTCCCGTCCTCATCACGGTGTGGCACAGCAGGAGACCTCCCAGACCACTTACATTGACGGTGCTCCGTTAGAATCTCCTTGAAGCGAGCGTGGAGGTCCTTCATGGTGTTGAACTCTTCGAGTTTCACATTCTTCAGGTGTTGGTCCTCAATAATCTTCCTCTCCTGCTCTTCGGAAGTGGGAATACGAATTTCCTCCATCACCCCCACGAGCTCAGCGATGTCGTTGAGGCTGACATCGGTCATTCCCCTCTCTTGAACAATCCGGGCAATGTTCTCCGCAGTGCGGGCCAGGTGCTTGCAGACAACGTTCGTCCTGCGCGAACAGTAGATAGTCGGCTTCTCGAACCCGGGAAACTCCTTCGTGTTCCCTAGAATGCGCGCTAGACACTGGTAGATTGCGTCAAAGTCCTTGAGATACGGAATGATTCCATAGTTGAACATGAACCCCGGGCTCTGGATCGTAATTCCTCGACCGAGACAGAGCTGTCCCGTCACGGCAAACGGAAATCGCGACAAGTTGTTGTCGGCATAAATCTTGGCAAGGGTTTCACTCAGTTCATCAGTTGCGTCGCTACTCATCTTAAGCACCACCTTGATAACCTCTCCCGTAGGGAGTTCAATCTCCTTGCGCTGTCCGTTTAAGATCATCACTGCGAAGCCCCGTGACAGAAGAAGATTTGCAATCGCGTCGTGAGAGACAACCTCAATTTCTCCAGGCGCAAAGAGCTTCGACCCGGGCAGAGAGATCTCTGGGTTTTCTGCAAGAATATCTGCGAGGTAAGAGAGTGAACCATCCTTATCACCCTCAGTCTCAACAACGTCGCACTCCTCATATCGCAGGTAAGTCGGTGCGTTATATACGACCTCATACCCACGGATGCGGATATTCCGGTAGTAATTGAAGACAGACCCGAATGTTGCGCTCACCAGCACAACACGGTCCACACGCTCGAACTGTGTGAAGTTGAACTTGCGCGCCCACATCTTCACAGAAACATCTGCCTCGTCAATCCAGATGCTGATGCGCTTGCTGAAGCTCTTCGACTTCTCCAGGTTCTTGAGTAGCTCAATGATATACCTGAAGCGCACCTTGTGTGCACAACAGCATACCATGCTAACGTTGTCCTCCTTGATGTTGTCCGCAAGCTCCCCGACCCGAATGTTGGTCTTCTTGGTCCCAGACATCCACGAGAAGATCTTGCTTGCCTCATCAATATAATCATCAGGAGCCTCCGACCCGTCGTCCGACTCGGTCTCAGACTCACTGTTCGAATCCGAGAAGTCATTCCGCATCCGCACTGTCAGGGTGTGTACGAGGAGCCGGTTATTTGACGTGATTAAGATGTTCAGGTGCTGTGCCGTCTCCTCGTTACTGCGGATCCACTCTTGCATTGAACGCGTCTTCCCGCTCTGTGCTGGCTTCCAGATGCACCACATCTTGGGGTCCATGTGATCCAACATCGTATTGTTGTATAGTTGAGAGTAGTGTGTGAGAGGCTAGTTCACAGTAAGCCTGGTACCCCGAACAACTAGGACACAGATTGAATCTGTGTGTTGTAGCTGTCAGGATGTCTTCTGGGTTTCCTGGCAGGTACAAATCCGTTTTGGACGGTTGGGACGGTCAACGTAAAAAATGTTTTGTGACGTCTATTCAGGTTATTGTTCGAGCTTACGGCACTGTTGTTCTGCCCACTCACAATCGACAATCATGGCAGAGTGTCCTATTACGTCCGACGTACTTGTTCTTGAAATTCCGCTTACACTTCACACAGTTATATTGACATCCATCCCGCCTATCGTCGCGGAGAAACTCCTCCCCGTAGTAGTAGATCCCACACCAAGAGCAAAGCGGTTGGTGACCACAATGACAGTTCTTACGGGCATCGTGTTGCTTCTGATGCGAAGCACAGAGATCTCTTTCGTACCGACACGGACACGCGTAGTAATCACAAAGCTTCATGAGTGGCAAGTCCTTCGTCCACCAGTTCTGGATCACGCTCGCCGCCTCGTTCATCACGGCAAGTTCGTTAGTGTTGGCCATTTGTGTCTTCTTCGTCGCACACCAGACATCATCACAGACACATACGAATCCGTTTTGGACGATCACAAAATGGAAACGCTTTCATCAAAAACAGCAGAAGACGTCAAGATGGAGACCCGTGTTGATGTTATTCGCAATAAGCCGTTCACTTTCGAGAGACTCCATTCTGCAGTGGAGTACTGTCTTCCCTACGATGATGAGGGACACAAGAAGTTCCGTAAGTTATACACCAAGATCTCGCTGAGATCAGATGCGAACCAACTCACAGTCGCAGATGCGATGGAGTTCTTCTCTCGAACGATCGAGGGAGGACCCGATGAAAAGGAAAAGACTGACCGTTTCATTGGCTTCCTGTGTGGAGAGCGCGTGGGATACTATGAGACGTTAGAGGATCTGTATTACGTGGTCAAGTTCAAGATTGATGAGACATCAGATATGCCTTATTGAGTCCCGAAAACTCAGCGACCAGATGGAACAGTGCACCAGCAAGGAAGACCGTGATCCACTTGCTATACCCAAATTTTTCAACAAGATAGTAGATCGGAAGAAGGAACAGACCCACAAAGAGCGCTTCGATGTACACCGGCATTACTTAGAAAATGGATTTGATTTTGGCAGGATGGTGGATGTCGTGGCAAGAATGAACTTCGACGAGGCAGTAACGAACACGACGCTTGAGCTGGGCGACCTGCGTGGTCAGTGGTACCAGATCCGGAACAAGCCGATCTGGTTGATCCGCTTTGATGAACCCGCAAAGGTCTCAACCTACATCGAGATCGAGATCATCTGGCGGGGAGGGATCGTCGGGTCTGTGATGGACTACGACGGGATGGGCATCACCCGAAAGACAAAAATCATGGAGACCTTCATGAAGCATCTCAAGCCTCCTCCGAACGGGAGGAGACCTCAACACACGATCGACCCGAGTGCTGAGATCGGTTACTAAATCTTATCAACCTTCTTCGCTTCTACCTTCACTAACTGAACTGCATCAAACTTCGTACTACATTTGTGTACCTCGGTCGATCGACACGAGACACAGAATACTTTTTCACTGCAAGAACACTTGAACTCGAGATGCGTCTTCTTCTTACAGAAATCGCAACGGGGCATTATCCGGATGCTTTGGAGTGGGGAAAAAATCGTATCCATTTTCAATGAAGACGGTCACCTACTGTGTCGTCGTTGATTCAGATGTGAACTATCCCTTACGTGAGTTCACCGAGCTGATCCAAATATACCTTGCCGATCCAGAGGGCTGGTCTGGCAAGGGATATGAGTTTGTGTTAAAGGAGAAAGGTCAGACAGATGTGATGGTTCATATGTCGTCTCCTGCAGGACTGCGCAAGGTTGGTTGTGAGGCCAACCTCAACTGTGCAGAGTTCAAGGGCAAGCATCTGCGAGTGAACTCGGTCTTGTGGACACGGGGAGGACCGAAGAGCAAGTTATCCTTGGAAGACTATCGGCAGTATGTAGTATCTCACGAGATGGGTCATATCCTAGGTCATGATCACGTGAAGTGCCCGGGTCCTGGAGAACCCGCACCGATTATGATGCAACAGACGAAGGGGATTGGTGAGTGTTCCCCGAATACCAAGATCTTTTGAGATTTAGTTGGAGTACGCCAGGCCACCCATACCGGACATCACGCGGAAGATGTTGTAGTTCACGGCATAGATGCGGAACATGAAGGGCGTCGACTTCGAGGGGCGAGCCGCGCCACCCGTCGTGATGCTATCGAAGACCAGGGTCGTGGTGTCGATGCGCGAGAAGTTACACGTTCCGGACGGCTGGTGCTCCTCGGGCTGGAGCGCAAAGGAGTACACGTTGATCGGGTTGAACGCCGTAGGGAACGTGATATCCGGAAGAACGCCGTAGAAGGTGGCAGTAGACCCAGCGGAACCGATGTTGGCAATCTGGGTGCTGATGAGGTAGGTTCCCGCACCGCCCGTACCCGCAGCATAAGCAGTTCCGTTGATCGTGGCAGCGGTTCCGTTCGCGACGATAGTAACGCCGGCAGGAACATTCGTACCCGTGATAAGCATGTTGTCAGCCACCGCGGCACCCGACACAGCCGTGACAACGAGGACGTTACCGTTCACAATGAAACCCGTGATCGTCGAGTTGGGAGACGCAGCCGGATTGAACGTGCCCGTAGAAGGAGCCAGCTGGCTCGCGATCTTCTGGCGAGAGGGCCAGAAGGCACCACCCGAGTGGTGCTGGTAGGGCTGGACCTTCCAGAAGTAGTCACCGTAGCGCTCCGAGAAACGGTCCTGGCCGTTGATCTGGATACGGCAACGGGACACAATGTCGTCGTAGCTGAAGGGCTGGGTGTACCCAGTCGCCACCGTCAGGGCGCTCGCGCAGTCTGTCTTGCGCACATCCTGGAAGACCCACACCAGCTCCTTAACCGGGTGGTTGAGTGTCAGGTCGATACGAGTGCTCTGGCTCGTGATCGTCTGGGGCATGCCGTACTGGAGCTGGTCGATCAGGTACTCGTGAGACTGCTGGGCAAAGCGACGGCGCTCCTCGACATCCAGGTAGATGTAGTCAATGTACAGCGACATGTCCTGGATGTTGGGCAGGGCAGCGGCAGCGGCGGAGATGCTCGAGTATCCCGTGGACGACACAAGGTCCGTCGCGTTCGCCATGTAGAAGTTCAGGCGAACCTCGTGGTACTGGAGGGCGATGAGGGGGAGCGCCAGTCCAGGGTTGCGGCAGAACCAGAACTGGAGGGGGATGTACAGGACACCCGGGCGACCACCGCAAGAGTTGTTGGTCGTGATTGAGCCACCGATGTTGCCTCCCACCATCGCATCGAGCTTGACGGAGTTGTCGTAGCACGAGGTCAGGTTCTCCCACAGGAAGAGCCACTCGCCGTAGTGCGTGTCGATGATCTGGCCACCGATCTCGACCTCAATCTTCTTGAGCAGGACATAGCCAAGACGGCGGTTGGCGTCGCCCGTCCACGACACGGATCCAGAGGGGACCGCAATGGACGACGTGTCGGGGAGCACGACCTCAAGGTAGGTCTTGTACATCAGGTCGGCGTTGCGGTTCACCACAGCAACGAGACGCTGCCCCCACGACGGCTTACCCGTAAAGTTGACACGGAATGCCTCCATGGCAAAATTGGTATGCCGCTTGTACAGCACCTTCCAGAAGGTGATGTGGGGGTTTCCACTGATATAGGCATCCTGAGCACCGTAGGCGACGAGTTGAAGCAGACCGCCACCCATGTATGTTTATTCTTTGCGAGGATATATTCTTCTGCCTTTGACACAATGAGGGAAAGCCAGACGAGGCGCTTCTGCAAGTGTATTACCTCAGTGAAAAAGACGCTGAAAGTGCGTCCCGGTGTTCCCAAGGAGAAGGGTGCGATTGCGATCTGTGTTCATTCTGTTTTACAATTGAAGGGTCGGACTCTCAAGCGCTTCAGGTGTCGGAAGCCGTCTCGTTTGATAACCCAGCGCCGACGGAAGTAAGCGCCTGTTTGGCGGCCATCTGTTCAGCCTTCTTGCGTGTGGATCCTGTTCCCACCCCGTAGACCTTGTTATTCACATGAACCGCAACGACGATCTCATTCTTCTGAGGATCATTGCGTCTCATCTCGTAGGTTGGAGTCACCTTCCACTCACGCTGGCAGTACTTTTGAAAGACATCCTTGTAATTGGTCACGGTGTTCACGATCTCCTCGATGTCGAGGTGAGTCTCCATCACAGTGGTCACGAACACATAGACCAGGTGGAATCGATTGCCACAGTCGGTCCACAGGGCACCGATGAAGGCCTCAAAGACATCTCCGAGCTTCTGGATGTTCTTGCGACCATTGATGGCGGCGGACTCCTCGTTGTGACGAGAGATGACATAGAAGTTGTCCAGTCCGACCTTCTGGCAGAGATGGCCAATCCGATCGTTGTTCACGAGTTCCTTGCGGGCATCGGTCAAGAATCCCTGCTTTTTCTCAGGATACTTCTTTCGCAAGTACGTGGCGATACAGACACCCAAGACAGAATCGCCCTCGAACTCCAGACACTCGTAGGAGGCATCCTGCAAGGGCATCACCCCGGAAGGACAGGGAGCCAGGGCGGCTGGGCGTCCATCAGGCGTGGTGTACTCGAGGCGTCGGACATAGGTCGTGTGAACCATGGCGGTCTGGAAAATCTTGGGGTTGGAAACACGGTAATGAGGAAGACCATAACGATGAAGGATCTGATGGATATCAGACTCCTTGAAGGCTCGGTTTCGGGGATTGTAAGGGCAATAGAGGTCCATACGTGAGGTATATGTCTCTTCCGAAACGTTTATCCGTTTTGAAGTAATGACGTTGTTCACGGCGGTAGTCCCGCCGACACCATCAACATCTCTAGTACCAAACGTCGCTGACATACGTTACCAAACCCCCTTTCGCAAGGACATGGCCATCTGCTTTGTGTTTTTCAATCCGGCCAAGTCGAAGCGTATGTTGATGAATTACTTATACACGGTGGAGAAGCTGAAGTGCGCCAACCTTCCTTACTACACGATGGAGCTTGTCTATGGCAGTGCGGATCCTGAGATCAAGGATGCCTTCCATGTTCGATCCAAGACCGTCATGTTCCACAAGGAACAGCTCTGTCGTCTTCTGGAACGGAAGGTGTCATGGTGGTATTCGAAGCTTCTGTTTCTGGATGCTGATCTGATCTTTGGAGATGTGGGATGGTACTCGAGGGTCTCGGGGGCCCTGAACAAGAACGACATCGTCCAGCCCTTCACCTCAGCGGTATGGATGGATATCACCTACACCAAGGCTCTGCAAGAACGGAAGTCTGCGGTCTTGATGGACAGGACCAAGACCTACGACTCGACCTACCATCCTGGCTTTGCCTGGGCCTTCCGTCGCAAGTGGTTCCGCACGTACGGGTTCTACGAGTATGGTCTCACAGGAAGCGGAGACACCATGTCAAGCGCCGCCTGGCTGGGTGTGGACTTCAAGCCAAACTTTATCAAGACGGCCTTTCTCAACACCTTCGAGGAGTACAAGAAGAATCCCAAGCCCCGTATCGCCTGTGTTCCCGGCAAGATATACCATCTTTTCCACGGCACGACCGCCAATCGCAAGTACGTCGACCGCCACCTGATCGTGAAGGACATCCCCGACATCAAAAAGATTGTTCGAGTCAACTGGTTCGGAGTCTTCGAGGTGACAGATCGCAAGGTCGCCGACCAGATGCGTGAGTACTTCGTCAACCGCCAAGACGATGGCATTTAAAAATATTGTGTTGGTGATATTCATATCACGTTGATGGTGAAGCCTCTGTTTGCCCTGGCTTCGCGTGTTTTGGTTACGAATGGTTCGTTCGTCTCGAATATGAAGCGAATCCAGGGTGGATTTCTTGCTCAAGAAAACCTGGTAATAGCCAAGCGTCACATTCAGGAACTGCAAGACGCACTTAATCAAATTGAGGACAATCTTAGTCCTTTGGCTTCACCTTCAACTCAAATCCGTAATCTGTCTCCACCAACTTTGGCTCGTGTCTCCGCTCAATCTCCTTCATAATCTCATCGCCCTGACCTGGTAGGATCTCTGCAAGGTAGGTCTTCAGCTCCTTCTTGGAGAGTGACCACCCCTTCTTCCACTCGTTAGGCTTCTTGACCTTAAACATCATCTCTGAACTCTTCAGCTCGATCGTCTCGGGCAAGGGTTCGCGAGACGTGGCGTAGAGAGCCGTGAGATCAAGCTCCATCGTGCGCCGGTGATCCCGGAGCTCATTGACATGATGGTTCGCCTCGTTGAGGCGCTTACCGATATCGACATACTTCGTGAGGAGAGACTTAAGGGAATCCATCTCGTGTTGACTGTCAAGATCTTCGCAATAAACTATCCGTTTTGAACAAGGATGTCCTGGCTTGACGAGGAGGAGGTCGATCGACTTCGTGAGGTCTACAACAAGGAACATAAGACAGAAACTCCCATTCCCAAGGGAACACCCGAACAACAGTGGCACACCCTGCAAGATCGGTTACATGATAAGTGCAACACGGGAACCTCAGAGTGTATTATTTCCTCCCTCCTTCGTCGTCCTCGGGCTCCGAAGGAATGGATGGTGAACCGTTACGAGTGGCTCTCGAGTGATGATATCGCAGCCGTGGAGAAGAACTACGAGAACATCTTTGCCGATTACTGTTTTATTGGCAGTGTCCCCATTGACTTTGATCTGAAGTCCGAGACACAGGTCTGTGTTGTGTCGGCTCTTTGCAAGGCCAGGCTGGATAAGCTGTATGAGAGTGGTCATCATCGGATCGGCATCATCTTTAACACGGATCCCCACGATGGTCCTGGTGAGCACTGGGTCGCTCTCTTCTGCGATATTCGCCCTGAGCTGGAGTTTCCCCGTATCACCTACTTTGATTCGTATGCTCACACGCCCGAGAAGGAGATCCAGACCCTGATGAAGCGGTGGAAGGAGCAGTGGGATGCCTCGAAGATTCATGACAAGCCGATGAAGATGTCGTACAACGCCACTCGGCATCAGTTCAAGGATTCGGAGTGTGGAATGTACTGTCTGTACTTCCACTATGCCTGTCTGATGGGGATTCCGATGGAGACGCAGGTTCCGGACGACATAGTCAACGGGTTTCGCAATCTGCTTTTTACTATGCCCAAGGAGTAATGGAAGCCCTGCTTGCTGCTGGACTGATTGGCGTGCTTGGTTACTCGATCTGGAAGGATACGCAACATCCCGACGAGGATGTCGTGAGCGGACCTCGTCTGCGCCTCTGTGATTACTACTGCTCGGGAACGACCAACGCGGATCCCGTTGACACCGTGGCCAGTGGTCGTCGTCTTCTGGAGATCCATCTCTACGCCGATGAGAACGCCAAGCCGATTGTGGCCAAGGCTCGCATAGATCCGAGCTTTGATTATGCCTACGAGTACTGGACCTTCGACGAGGTCTGTGTCGCTCTGAACCAGGCCTTTCCGAACCACGATCCCTTCATTCTCTCCATAGTTCCCCATGTGACCAACAGCGTCACCCTGAACAAGGCTGCGCAGATCCTCAAGACCACCAATCGCAAGTACCTTCTGGATGTGAAGGAGAACGTGCACTCGATTCCGATGGACTACCTTGCCAACAAGCTCATCCTGGTCTCAGGGGGTATTCAGGGCACAGAGCTAGGTGAGATGATTAACATGTCGTGGTCCGAATCCAATCTTCGCCACC
>Ga0209499_1002607_pt1 | contig 11443 bp, 11 predicted proteins | sample C_130208_EF_Meta_FD_187306 | JGI IMG/M metagenome (GOLD analysis project Ga0209499, IMG submission 187306) | Freshwater microbial communities from Lake Croche, Canada to study carbon cycling - C_130208_EF_MetaG (SPAdes) (version 2) | ecosystem: Environmental > Aquatic > Freshwater > Lake...
ATGAGTTTATAAAATCAATTTATTTTTTACATAAACTTTTACAAAAAGAAAATTTCGATTATCATTATATAAATATATATAATCGAAAAACTGGGGTTTATTTAGGTAGACAATATTTCGATAATTTTATAATAGATAAACCTTTGTATTAATTTGCAAGGGTTTTTTTTTGGTTTATTATTAATTCTCTGTAAGATTATTTATTAGCAAGGTTTAAATTTTGGCACTATCTTTGAAAACAAGTTTATACATACTAACTTACAAATTTTAAATTATGAAGAAAATAATTTTATTGCTGCTTTTTTTTAGTTCACTTTCTTATTCTCAATCTTTTAAAGGCAAATGGTCTAGTGAAGGCGAAATAACAAATAATTACATTATGAATTTAATTTTATTTCAAAATGGAATTAAAATTATAGGTTTTGCTGATTATGATATTTATGATAAATTAAAATTTTCTTGTCAAATTAAAGGTTATATTAAAAACAAAATAGCCTATGTTCGCTTTACTGATGACAATAGTAAAATTGTTTGTGATGGTACAATACAATTTGATGACAATAATACAATTTTCTTTAAAAAGTCACGTGGTTTTAATTACGTTCCTATTCTTACAAATTTACATTCTTCGAATTAACCTTTTAAACCCCAATAAAACGGGGTTTTTTTTATTTTAAAATATTAAATTCTAAATTGTTTATAAAGTTGTTAACAACTTCTTGGATGTACTATCTTACATACTATAAATTATAGTTCATTTATAATTTTAAATTTTATGTTAAAAAAGACAAAAACAATTGATTCTAATTACTAATACTTAAATTTAGAAAAAAAATAATATGAAATTTGTAATCACCTTTTATTGTTTAATTCTTTATTTATATTCAAATGCACAAACGGAAACATTAGTTTATGATTTAAAAGTTTCAGGAAAAATTATTGGCACAGTAACAGCAAAAAAAATTATTCAAGGAAGTTTTATAACTTATTTATCAGATACAGATGCAAAAATAAGTTTTTTTGGAACTACTCAAATTAAAACAAATATGAAAGTAATCTTCGAAAATGGAAAACTTTATGAAAGTACCTATAAATTTTATAAAAATAACAACATTAAAGAAGAAACCAAAATAACTTTAAAAAGTGGTAACTATTTATTAATTCATGATGGTAAAACCAGTTTATTAACTGAGCCTATTTATGTAAGTACTATTATACTACCTTTTTGTAAACCAAATAATAACGAAAAAGTATTTGAAGAAGTAGAAGGTTATTTTAAATCAATTAAACTTATAAATAACAAAAGCTACCATTTAATTGATCCTAAAAGTAGTCATGAGGATATCTATGTTTACGAAAACAATAAAATGCAATACTGCTTAGTAAACAACACTTTAGTAGATTTTGAAATGATATTGCAATCTAAATATTATTCTCAAAATGTTGAAAAAATAAATTAATTACAGTTTAATTTTTTCCTTAAATGGACGATAAATTAAGTTTTTGAAATCTGAATTTTCTTCATTATTCATGTGTGTATCAACACCAAATATTACTTTAGTGGGTTCCATTTTTGAAAAAGTTGAAAAAAATCTATCCCATATTGTTAAAATATCTCCAAAATTACTATCTGTATAAGGTAATTCAAAATGATGATGAATATGATGTGTATTTGGAGTAACGAAAAAAATAGAAACTATATTGTTTAATCTTTTTGGAAGAATGATTTTTGTATGCGAAGCCAAGTTGGAAAAACTTTGGATGAATTGATTTAAAATTAGCACCCAAGGAGCTGCTCCTATTATAAAAATTATGATTATAGAATAACTTACTCTAATGAATGTTTCTCCTGGATGTTCTCTAATAGTTGTCGAAATATCAACTTCCATATCACTATGGTGTACTTGATGAAATTTCCAGAAAAGAGGAGTTTTATGCATCATAAAATGATAGAGATAATCAAAAAAATCTAAAATTAGGAAGGCTATAATAAAAAATAAAATAGGACTTATTGAGACAGGTAGGTAATGAAGTATTCCCCAATTTGCTTTTTCAGTCCAATTTGAAATAAAAAAAACGCCTAATGACATAATTATTTGTACGGGAAGTACAAAAATTAAAAATTTCGAGTTTATTTTTGTGTGTAATACTTTTGAAGTTATTTTTTGAGAAAAAAGTAACAACTCTAGTATCCAAAAAAAAATTAAAATTCCACCATATATTAAAAGTTGAAATGTTAACGAATGATTAGTAAGAAATTCCATTATAATTATTTATTATTATTTAACAATGTTTAACAAAATATGTGCCAAAAGTTCATTTACTTACTAAAATTAAAATTTTAATTAATTTAGTTTGCTATGTTTTTTTAATGGTTTTTCATTTTTAGTACTAGTTTCGTTCTTGGAATTTAGTATTTGATTTGCTAATAATTTTTCTATCAATTCATCTTTGGTTAAATGATGAAAAACTGTTTTGATTTTATCTTTAAATTCTTGAGAAACTTCGTGATTTGGTTTGGTTTTGAAGATTTGCTTCGCCCATAATAAAGTATTATTTTCTTCAATAGTACCAGCAGATGGTTTTTCGAATTTGGTAAATTTAATTCCTAATTCTTTTTCAAAATCAGCAATTTCAATCACTTCTTCTTGTTGTAAAACGGTTAAAGAAAGTCCCTTAGCTCCAGCTCTTGCTGTTCTACCGCTACGGTGAACATAAGCTTCATAAACATCCGGTAAATGATAATTGACCACATAGGATATTTCTTTTACATCAATTCCTCTGGCGGCTAAATCGGTGGCAACCAAAATATTTATGTGTCCTTCGCGAAATTGTTCCATAATTCGATCCCGAATCCCTTGCGATAAACTTCCATGTAAAGCTCCAGATGAAAACCTGTTTATAGCTAAATTTTTGGCTAATTTGTTAACAGCCGCCTTAGTTTTGCAAAAAATAATTCCTCGTTCTCCTTCCTTCGAACTTAAAAAATGCATTAAAACATTCAGTTTTTCAATGGGATCCACCACAATATATTGGTGGTCAATTCCTTGATTTCCTATAGTTTCCATATTGGCACTAATCTGAATTACATTTTTAGATAAGTAATTCTGAATCAATTGCTTTATGGTCCCTGGCAATGTCGCCGAAAACAAAAATGTTTTATGATTTTTTGGTATTTCTGCAATAATTTCGTCTAAGCTTTCTTTTAGAATAGAAACCATTTCATCCGCTTCATCAAGAACTAAAAACTTAGTTTCTTTTAAGTTAATTGCTTTACGTTGCATTAAATCTATTAAACGACCTGGCGTTGCCACCACAATATGCGTTGGCGTTGTTAAGCGTTCGATTTGTGGTTTTATTGGAATTCCTCCACAAATAGCTGCAATGGAAACTTCAGGAAGGTATTTCGAAAAAGATTCTAAATTGCTAAATATTTGGTGTCCTAATTCTCTTGTAGGTACTAAAATAACGGCTTGAACGACAGGTATTGAAGTATCTATTAATTGTAATAATGGTAATCCAAAAGCAGCTGTTTTTCCAGTCCCAGTTTTGGCAAGTCCAACAATATCAGTGGTATTTGATAAAAATAATGGAATTGTTTTTTGCTGGATTTCTGTTGGAACCACAAATTTTAACTCGGTTATGGCTTTTAGTATGGGAGCTGAAATTCCTAAATTCGAGAATTGGTTTGGCATTTTTTTGGATTTATAATTTTAAACAAATAGTTATTTTGAAACCTAATTTAATAGCCCCGATAGCAGTGAAAATCCCACGCTTTTTTGCGTGGATTGTAGCGTATAGCGGGAAAAAGCTCCTGAAAATTAATCCGCTTCGTTCATTATTTTCTCACGATACTTCTTCCCTATCAATAAGGTCAGTTTTAGTTTGTAATCCTCAACTAGCCATTCGCGGTAATTTTTACTGCATTGGCTTAAGCATTTGGCATAACGTTTCAAACGGCATTCGATATCTGGATCTAACTCTTTAAAGAGTGCTTTTGCATCTCTTAATTCTTCGGTATTATCAACGCACATGGCAGCATGTTGTTCTAGTGACTTGTCTAACACCACTTTAGAACGTAGGTTTTGAGCGATAATTAGTTTATGTTCTTCATCTACATCAAAAGTGACAACTTCAGTTTTGCTGAATTTAGCTCTTAATTCAGGAGGCATTGTATATTTAAAATACAATTCAATTTCGGTATCATCACGCAAATTTTCCAAGTAGAATTCAGGTGATTTAAAAATATGTTGCCAGTTCACCGGCTCGCTCCATAATCCGAAACGGGCTGCATTATTTCCTAAATCAATAACATTAAAATAATCTTTATTCGGTAGTTTTCTAGACCCACGACCAATCATTTGAAAGTACAAAGTCAATGATTTCGTGGCTCTATTCAATATTATGGTTTCTACGGTTGGTTCATCAAATCCTGTTGTAAGAATACCAACGGAGGTTAAAATAGCGTCTGGCGTTTTCTTAAACCATTGCAAAATGTCTTTTCGTTCCTCGATGCTGCTAGTATTATCTAAATGTCGAATCGTATAACCCGCTTCTCTAAATGTTTCATATACATATAAAGATGTATTGATTCCGTTATTAAAAATCAAGGTCTTTTTTCCCAAAGATTTCTCGGTATAAGCATGCAATAATTTCTCTTGCATGGCCATATTTGTGTATAAATCATCTGAAGATTTTACGGTATAATCCCCGTTTATTCCCACTTTTAATGATGTTAAGCCCACATCATAACTATAGGTAATTGCTTTTGCCAAAAATCCTTTGTCGATTAGGGAACTTATGGTATCTCCTACGATTAATTCATCGTAATTTTCATGCATTGGCAACTTTACATTCGAACTCAAAGGCGTTGCGGTAACTCCTAAAATGAAAGCGTTTTTAAAAGAACTTAATAATTTACGAAAAGAATTATAATGCGCTTCATCAATAATCACTAATCCAATGTTGTCAAGATGTAGTTTTTCGTCATTGATTCGGTTTTTCAAGGTTTCTACCATGGCAACAAAACAAGAATATTCGTTTTGATCGGGTAATTCCTTTACTTTACTATTTATGATTTTGTTCGTAACATCAAACCCTTTTAGCATTTTTGAAGTTTGCTTACAAAGTTCGATTCTGTGCGTCAAAACCACTACTTTTTTGTCGTGTTTTGACAAGTATTGTCTAACGATTTCAGAAAAAACAACCGTTTTCCCTCCACCAGTAGGTAATTGATATAATAAGTGATGATTTTTAGGTGCGTTATCCAATCTTTCAAAAATGGCTTCAATGTCTCCTTTCTGGTATGAATAAAGTTCTTTTCTCTCTTCTTTTTCTATTTCCAAAGTGTTTTGATGCATTTTTAAAGTATGGTTTTTGCAAAAATACGCCTAAAAAAGAGTTTTTGCACCAAAATAAATTATAAAAAATATATAATTAATAAATAAAACGGATTTGATTCTTTATTTAGTATTCAAAACGGTCTATAATTGCCGAAAACTCAGTGTGATTAAACCAGTTTTGTCGAATAGTTTCCTCATTAATGGCAAATATCCTTGGTTTAAATTCTTCTAGAATACCGTTTGCAATCATATAAACAACGGCTTGTTCAAAAGAATTGAACATGCTTTTATAAAATAATTCTGATTTTATAATCCGTTCTGCCGAGAAAGTTTGTGCAATTTCAATAGCATATAGCATCACATCGCAAACAATAAATGGGTCTACTCCCAAAACTATAAAGTGCTTGATGTATTTTTGGGCAACAGAACGGCGCATTTTTGGTTTCCTAGCTTTAGCAGTTGTTTTTGGAGGAAAGTATTCATTCGAAATTTTAATCTTGCATTCTTTCAAAAGAGAATCTTCTTTTGGATTGAAAACAAAATCATAATAGGTTTTAACCGCACTGAATTTATCATACAATTCGATTATTTGTTCTTCGAGTTGTGTTTTATTGAGTTCGGTCAGGTATTTTTTTAAATCTCGTTTGCTCATTATAAAAAGTTCTTATTTGCAAAAGTAAATTACTTTAGGATTGAATACCTCAAAAATCAATGTTATTACTTAATTTTGTATGACAATTTTAAAACAAATTATTTAAATGGACAGAATTTTTAAGAACGTCGCTATATTAGAAGGAATATCTTATTTGGTTTTATTTTCGAATATGATTTTTAATAAACATTCAAATCCAGTACTTTACAAAACTTTGTTGTATCCAATTGGAATGTCGCATGGGGTACTTTTTATTGCTTATATTCTGTTGGCCATTTTAATAAAAAAGACACAAGATTGGAATTTGAAAGTTTTTTTGACCATACTAATTGCTTCCCTCCTACCATTTGCCACTTTTTTTGTTGAAAAAAAATACTTAAAAAATGTATAATTTCTTAGAGAAAATATTCACTTGGTGCGATCCTTTATTTAGAAAATGGGGGCTTGGATTTACCATTTCTTCCTATGCAAGTATGTTAATTAACATATTTATACTTAGTTTTTTATCCTATATTATTTATCGTTTTTTTAGGTTTGTTTTGGTAAAAATAATGGAAGTTATTGCTCGGAAAACTAAAACTAAATTTGATGATTTACTGATTTCGAATAAAACAGTAATGTACATTTCCCATCTTATTCCGCTGCTATTTATTTATAAATCGGTACCTATTATATTAAAAGATTATAATTATTGGGAAGATGTTTTTGGAAAATTAGTTGGAATATATATCATACTGCTTATTCTTTGGATTATCCGAACGATATTTAACGCTCTAAAAGATCATCTTAAAAGCATTCCTAAATTTAGTGATAAACCCATTGATAGTTACATTCAGGTTATTATGATTGTGCTTTGGATTATGGGAATCACAGCCATATTTTCCGAAGTTTTTGAAATTAAAATCGAAAAAATGCTGACTACTTTAGGAGCAATTTCGGCAATTATTTTATTAATTTTCAGAGACACAATTCTCGGATTTGTTGCTAGTATTCAGGTTTCTGTGAATGATATGTTGCGAATTGGCGATTGGATTACTATGGATAAATTTGGTGCTGATGGAGATGTAATCGAAATAAATTTAGCTACTGTAAAAGTTAGGAATTTCGATAATACCACTACTTCGATTCCGACTTATAGCTTAATTTCTGATTCGTTCAAGAATTGGCGTGGCATGCAAAAATCAGAGGGAAGAAGAATTAAGCGTCATGTTTTAATAAAATCGAATAGTGTTCGATTTATAAAAAACGGAGAATTGGATGATTTAATGAAAATTCAACTTTTGAAAGAATATATCGCTCATAAAAAAGTTGAAATTGAAAAATACAATTTGAATAATAATATTGACAAAGAATTGTCACTTAATGGGCGGAACTTAACTAATCTGGGCTTGTTTCGAAAGTACATTACAAAATATCTTGAAAATCATGCGGGTTTAAACAAAGATATGCTTTTGGTTTGCCGACAATTGCAACCCACAGCCCAAGGAATTCCATTAGAAATATATGTGTTTTCGAAAGACAAACAATGGGAGAATTATGAATATATCATGTCCGATATTTTCGACCATATTATAGCATCCGTTTCCTTTTTTGATTTGGAATTATTTGAATTGCCTTCGGAAGGCAGAAATGTTTATTTATAAAATATAAAATGAGTCAAAGAGATGTTTTTCTAAAAGAATTTCGAGGACAAACCTTGGGATCAATAACCGATCAATCTTCAGTTGAAGAACAATTCCAAAATGAGGTGCTTCGTCCAATATTAAAATTACAAAACGAATTAATAATTCTTTCTTTCCAGAATTATTTAAGAGTAAATAAGATTAATTTTAATTCTTTTACGGTAGATAAAAAAGTAACTCTCATTGAAAATTCAATTCATAAAGACAGTAAACTTAGAGATGTAATGAAAGGAATAATCATTGGTTTATTTACTTCTAACGAATATTTAGTGTACTCGATAAATGCTTCTAATTTTAATAAAAGAATCATCACTATGCTTATTGAAAGATTAAAAAGTCAAGTGCAATTACTTGAAATTAATACTTAAATATTTTTCCACCATTCTTCAATTTAAAAGCTCCTTAAAAAATGATTTTTTACTACCTATTTTACATTTTTTAAATAGAATTATTTTATAAATACGTCATTTTAACGCATTGAGGATTTTTAAGCTATTGCAGTAAGTTATTTTTGTAGTTAAAAACATACGTATTAAGATTTAATTTAAAATATAATTTTAGTCTGAAATTCATGTTTTAACATTTTTAATTAATAATTATCGAATTTGATTGTGTTTTTATAAAATACAGGCTATTTAAACATAAAATAGTATTAAATATTTAAATCTTATATTCATTTAACATTTTTACAATGAATTTCCCCGTTTTTTTTATATAATTGTAAGTCAATAATAAATACATTATTCTTATAATAATTTAATAATAAAAATAGATTTAACAATGGATAGACGTAAGGCACTTAAAAATGTGGCAATTTTGTTAGGAACAGCCATTTCATCAAGTACAATTGGAGTTTTATTTGAAAGTTTTACACTTCCAGAAAACCAAAAAAATCATGTCTCTTTTTCTGCTTCTGATGAAGAGGTATTATCTGAATTTGCAGATATAATTTTACCAACAACAAAGTCATCTCTTGGTGCAAAAGCCGCAGGCGTTGGAGTATTTATTCCAATGATGATTCGGGATTGTTATCCGGTAGCAATGCAACAAATTTTTGCTTCTGGATTAATTGAAATGGAAGCTAATTGTATAAAAGCGTACAATAAAAATTTCCTATCTCTTACAATCGAAGAGCGTCAAAAAATCCTAGTTGATTTAAGAACACAAACTATAGAATCAAAAAGCAAGGCTTCCTTTTTTACTCTTGCTAGAGATTTAACATTATTAGGTTATTTTTCTTCAGAAATTGGTTGTACTCAAGCCCGTGAATATCTTCCTGTTCCAGGCCGTTATGATGGTAGCGCTGATTACAAACCAGGACAAAAAGCTTGGGCTACTAACTAGGGAATTAAACCTTTACTTGAAGTTGTTATGAAAAATCACAATTTCATCAACACTAATTTATTTACTATTTAAATAATCAAAATAACTAGACCGAAATGAATATAAATTCTAATTTAAAAAAACAAAATACTTACGATGCTATTGTTGTAGGTTCAGGGATAAGTGGCGGTTGGGCTGCAAAAGAGCTAACAGAAAAAGGATTGCGTGTTTTGATGTTAGAACGAGGAATGGATATTAAGCACGTCAAAGATTATGATTCGGCTATGAAAGCGCCGTGGGAGTTTGAACATGCTGGGAAATTGACCGAAGAACAAAAAAGAACACATCCTGTTCAAACTCGTGATTATCCTTATAATGAAGCTACCGAAAAATGGTGGGTGAATGATTTGGATTGTCCTTACACGGAAGACAAACGTTTTGACTGGTACAGAGGATTTCACATGGGTGGAAAATCGTTAATGTGGGGACGTCAAAGTTACCGTTTTAGCGATCATAATTTTGAGGATAATGCCAGAGATGGTCACGGAAATGACTGGCCGATTCGCTATAAAGATATTGCTCCGTGGTATGATTATGCTGAGAAATTTATAGGTGTGAGCGGTCAAAATGAAAATTGGCCTTTATTGCCGGACGGACAATTTTTGCCTCCGATGGATTTGAACTGTGTTGAAAAATCAGTTAAGGAAAGAATCGAAAAGCATTATAATAAAAATAGAATATTAACTATTGGTCGTACGGCGAACTTAACGGTTCCGCATAATGGTCGTGGAAACTGTCAATATAGAAATTTATGTAGTCGTGGGTGTCCTTTTGGTGCTTATTTCAGTACACAATCTTCTACTTTGCCTGCTGCAATGGCTACAAAAAGACTAACGGTTAGACCCTACTCTATTGTAAATCATATCATTTATGATAAGGATACCAAAAAAGCCAAAGGAGTTATGGTAATTGATGCCGAAACTAATGAAACCATGGAGTTCTATGCCAAAATTGTTTTTGTAAATGCTTCTACTTTAGGTTCTACTTTCTTATTATTAAATTCTACATCCGATGCTCATCCTACAGGATTAGGTAATGGTAGTGGACAATTAGGACATAATTTAATGGATCACCATTTCCGTTGTGGTGCCGAAGGAAGTGCTGAAGGATTTGAAGATAAATACACTTACGGCCGAAGAGCTAACGGGATTTATATTCCAAGATATCAAAACGTAGGAAATGATAAAAGAGATTATTTAAGAGGTTTTGGTTATCAAGGAGGCGCTTCAAGAGGTTTATGGCATAAAGAGGTGGCGGAACTAGCTTTTGGTGGTGACTTCAAAGATACTATGTCGCTTCCAGCAGATTCTTGGAGTATGGGATTAGGAGGTTTTGGTGAAATGCTTCCTTATTATGAAAATAGAGTGTATATCGACCATTCTAAAAAAGATAAATGGGGTCAACCTGTTTTAGCAATTGACTGCGAAATCAAAGAAAATGAAGCAAAAATGCGTGAAGACATGATGAATGATGCTGCCGAAATGTTGGAAGCTTCAGGAATGAAAAACGTAAAAACCTATGATAATGATTATTATCCTGGAATGGCCATTCACGAAATGGGAACTGCCAGAATGGGTAACGATCCAAAAACATCTGTTTTAAACAAATGGAATCAGATGCATGAAGTAAGTAATGTTTTTGTTACCGATGGTTCTTGTATGCCTTCCATTGCTTGTCAAAACCCATCTTTAACATTTATGGCTTTGACAGCTCGCGCTTGTGACCACGCAGTAAAAGAATTAAAAAAAGGAAATATTTAGATTGTAAAAATGAATAGAAAATTAAAAATGGGTATGGTCGGTGGTGGCCAAGATGCTTTTATAGGGGCAATTCACCGATTAGCAGCCAATATGGATGGTCTTATAGAAATTTGTTGTGGTGCCTTAAGCATCAATCCAGAAATTGCTGTGGCTTCTGGGAAAGCATTATTTCTTCCTGAATCAAGAACGTATTTGACTTATGAAGAAATGATTAAAGCTGAAGCCGCTTTGCCTGAGGGCGAACGAATGGATTTTGTAACGATTGTAACTCCAAATTTCGCGCATTTTGCACCCGCAATGATGGCTTTGGACCACGGTTTTAATGTTGTAATCGAAAAACCTATTACTTTTTCATTGGAGGAAGCCAAACTTTTAAAAGCAAAATTAGAAGAAACTGGATTAATTCTTTGTTTGACGCATACTTATTCTGGTTATCCTATGGTAAAACAAGCTAAAGCAATGGTTCGAGAAGGTAAATTAGGAAAAATTCGTAAAGTTTGGGTCGAATATCCTCAAGGTTGGTTGAGCACCTTATCAGAAAGAGAAGGAAATGCACAAGCCGCTTGGAGAACCGATCCAAAAAAATCGGGAAAAAGCTCTGTAATGGGCGATATTGGAACTCAT
>Ga0209499_1002608_pt1 | contig 11442 bp, 7 predicted proteins | sample C_130208_EF_Meta_FD_187306 | JGI IMG/M metagenome (GOLD analysis project Ga0209499, IMG submission 187306) | Freshwater microbial communities from Lake Croche, Canada to study carbon cycling - C_130208_EF_MetaG (SPAdes) (version 2) | ecosystem: Environmental > Aquatic > Freshwater > Lake | place...
CATTATGCTTCTTATGGTTTTTGTTTGGTTTTTGCTTTATTTCATTGCCAAACAAATCCGCTTTAAAGGCAACGGACAAATGAATGAATTAGAAGCGAAGTTCTTGGAGATTTTAGAACAGGAAGTTTTGTAATTGCGAATCGTGAAGGAATCAATCTGTCGGATTACTTCGTACCTTGAAATGACTAATTATTATACCAAAACCTATTAATCATATTGGCGTTGCTTCGTAGAGCAAACCAAATTTCAAGAACGTTTATTTTTAACCGAACACTTCACCGAGCTGAAAAAAACGCTAAAAGGCCAAAAACATTAATCCCTAATGCATCGCACTGAGAAACTGACTGCCTTATCGAAATAGTAGCTAGTGGCAACACCGTAATTATAATATAGGTAGCGATACCAGACGTTAGAAGTACCGTTCTCTGTCGAGCTCCACCAGTAACCATTGTAGCCAATACTGTTGAATACACCACTATAATTACGATAACCTCCTGGAAGTCCTTTAAAACCACTACTATTTGCGGCACTTGTATTAGGACTTGCCCAATGTTCTATGCCTGTTTCTTTCATCTTACCTCCGGCAAGGGTTTCTCCTCCTAAATAGGTGTATAATATTGTCCATTCTGTATCACTTGGAACGTGCCAACCTATTGGAGCAAATTGTTTTCTTAATGTTGGAGTAGCTAATGACGCAGCATCGTATATTCCTGCTAAGGCATACCAATTATATAATTTACCATAAATAGCGCCTGTTGCTGAGTCGTTATTGTAATAACACCAAGCACCAGTAGTTAAAGATGCCCATTGTGTCGGGTCAGTAACTTGTGGTATTTCCGTGCCATCTCTATAAGTATTTACGTCTAGATTCGTACTTTCCCATATTTGAGTTCCAATGATAACTTCTGAAAAAGGATTTGTTTTAAATGTAAAAGTCATCCCGTACCCTATTCCTGCAGTATTAGAAGCATAAGCCCTATAATAATAAGTTGTTTCAGGCAACAAATTGGTAATTGCACTAGTAAAAGAGGACGCTCCTGATCCATTATTAGTAATAAAATCATTTGTTGTTGGGTTTGGATTAGTGCTCCAACACAATCCCTTTGTGATAATGCCATAACCCCCATCCGAAGTAATTGTTCCTCCACTTAAAGCGGAAGAAACTGTAATTCTACTGGCAACAACGGAGGTCAATAATGGCAAATGACTATTTGTTTGGTTTGGAATTGTTATCCAATTTTTACCATTCCAAGTAAGTATATCTCCAACATCTGTTCCTATTGGTAAATTTAAGTTTCCTACACTTTTAGCAAATAAAGCAAAATCAATACTTGCCATTTGCTTGTTTCCCATTGAAACAAAACCTGTTCCTGTATTGATTTCTGTGTCCAAATAGTAATTACCAATTCCCCAGTCAATCGATGAGAATGTTCCTTTATTTGCTATTCCTTGACCAATTACTAAATTTAGTGTACCTAGATCATCTGTAGTAGCAGTTTGGTTTTCGCTGTATACTATTTTACCTGATGGTGAATTTTTTAATAAATTGAACTTCAACAAAACATTTTTTTTTAATACTGGATAACCAGTACTATTTCGTATTGTAGCTTGGTAATTAAATCCCAGTGGAGTTTGGGAGAAAATGGTAACCGTTGTTACAAATGCTAAAAAAGAAAAAAGTTTTATCATGTTTATTATTTCTTGATTAATTTATTGGCGCCTATTGGTTTCTTTTTTAAAGATTTACCAATAAATTCCTTGTTGTTATTCGAAACATCAAAAGTTTAATCTTTTTTTAAAGTACCTAAAAACTGTTAATAACCATTTAAAATCAATAATCACTATCGAAAATAAATTTAGCACTTTAAGTCTTCATAGATAATTCTTTAACTTAAATGGAATTGTATATGTTTATTATTTTATTGAAAATAGAATGTTTTATACTAAATGGGGGATTTAGTTTTTGCCTTATAAAAGCATAAAATTCCATTAAATTCTTAATCTTAGGTAAAAATGGGATTTAAAATAAAACATAATAAAGATAATAAATATTAATTAACATATCAAAGCACTTCCAGAATTTCATTTTTAAGGATGTTTTAGCAAAAATAATTTAGTTATTTGGTTATACTTTACGGTTTTCCACATTCAGGCAAAATATTTTTGATTTTTTCTAAATTGTATTCGTTTTCAAAAGAAAATTTTTATCATTAAAAACACATAATGACATGGCTAATCCCGTTTGACTAGATTTTCATCAATCCTTCCCTCAAGTCTGTCAGGGTTTAAAACCCTGACAGAGTTCAGCAACCAGAATCCCAAGAACGTTTATTTTGCAGAACACTTGTAGAGCTTGTTCTCAAACTACTTAAAAGGGGTCTTTAACCACTTAAAGGGGCTGTTTGCCGTATTAAAAGTGGTCTTGAACTACTTTAAAGTGGTTATAGGACGTATTAAAAGTGGTCTCGAACCACTTAAAAGGGGTTAACATTGAAGAAATTAGATGCAAAAAGCTTCCAGCCTTCAAAAGACTGGAAGCTTTAAGAAAATCAACCCCACTTGTTTTTTTAAACCCTCGAAAACGAAGGGTTTAAAAGTAAAATTGCACTTTATTTTTTATTGATTTAATTTTTAAATCCTTTTTAATAGGTTTGGCAACAGCAGAATATCTTTAATTCGTTTATCCTCTGCATTTTTACTTTTGAATACTAATTCTTTTTCATCGATTCCTATTATTTTCGAAACTTTGCCCAATAAATCATTGACCGCATGTTCCCGCCTTTTTATTGTTGCCGAAAAAGTTTCTACTCCCCCATTCCAAAGAACCAGTATTAATTATAAACGATTCCTTATTATATAAAGGGATGAAACCTATAAAGCTTCCTTTTAAGCATTCGGATTATTTAGAAAAACTTCAATAAACTCCCATCAAATTCTAAATTTTGGGCAAAAGAGGAAGTCGTTAAGAAGCAAAGAAGGAATACTAGAAATTGGCGTTTTTTATACATAATCAAGAGGTATCCAGGACTTCATCTTTTCAGGAATATTTACAAATTAAATAGGTTGTTTTGATAAACTTTACGGTTTTCCTCAATTGGGCAAAAAATATTTAATTTCTATAGGTACGGACAAGTCGCGACTTGTCCCTACGTCCTAATTATTATACCCGAAACGCTTCAACATATTCGCGTTGCTTCGCCAGTTTTTATTGACTTTTACGTATAATTCGATGTGGATTTGTTTTCCGAAAAACTTTTCTAAATCGGCACGAGATTCCATTCCTACTTTTTTCAAAGCGGCTCCTTTGTGACCAATAATAATTCCTTTTTGAGTGTCGCGTTCGACCATAATTAAGGAACGAATTCGGATAATATTTTCGTCTTCAAAGAATTCTTCAGTAACAATTTCAACGGCATACGGAATTTCTTTGCTGTAATTCAACAAGATTTTCTCACGGATGGTTTCGTTTACAAAGAAACGTTCCGGTTTGTCCGTCAATTGATCTTTTGGATAATAGGCTGGTGATTCTGGCAACAATTCGATTATTCTTCCAAAAACTTCAGGAACATTAAAGTTTTGCAAAGCTGATATTGGGAAAATTTCTGCATTGGGCACTTTTGCAGCCCAAAAAGCAACTTGCTCTTCTAATTGTGCTTGATTTGAAGTGTCAATTTTATTCAACAATAGCAAAACGGGTATTGTAGCGTGAATTATTTTATTAAAAAAAGCTTCGTCTTTTAAGTCTTGCTCTCCAATTTCGACCATGTAAATCAAAATATCGGCATCTTCAAAAGCTGATTTTACAAAGTTCATCATCGATTCCTGCATTTCATAAGCGGGCTTGATGATTCCAGGCGTATCAGACAAGATCAATTGAAAATCTTCACCGTTTACAATCCCCAAAATTCTATGTCGTGTTGTTTGTGCTTTCGATGTAATAATGGATAATCTTTCGCCAACAAAGGCATTCATCAATGTTGATTTTCCAACATTTGGATTTCCGATGATATTTACAAAACCTGCTTTATGTGCCATACTTTTTATTCATTTAACAAATAACGAATCTAAACTTTTTAGAAAAAAAGTGAAGCATTCGTTTTATTTGATTTCGTGCAAAGGTAAACAAATAAAGCGGGGTTTATATTTAAAGAAAGCCTAATGCTAATTGAAATTTTAATACATTCTGAAACTCAGCAACGACTTTCGGATTCGACCAGTTGGTTGAGATCAGCCATCCGTTAATTAAACTTATAATAGCAAAATTGATTCGTTAGGCTGCCTTTTTGCCAAGGAGGTATTACAGCAATTTAACTTCGTTCAAAAAATAATGATTTATTAATTTTATTGGCAATGGTTACTTATTTAAAAATTGCTAAACCTACATACGAATCAGCCGTACCATAATAAAGAAACCATTTGGATTTAAAATACACCAATCCTTCAGCAAAAGTGGTTCCAGCGGCATACTGTCCCGTTTTTTCATGAGGTAGCGTTGGTTTTAAAAAAGGAGTATCTGAACGGGAAATAATTTTCTCCATATCATTACTATCAAATACAATTTTACCAACAGAATAGGTTCCTTTGGGCAAACTAGCATCCGAATCTTCATTTTCGGAATTTTTACCATTATAGAGCAGAATGATCCCTTCTTCAGTAAGCATCGCAGGTGGACCACATTCAACAAGTCGGCTGTCAAATTTGTTTTTTCTTCTTTGAACAACTTCTTTAAGATTTCCTTTTTTATCTAATAAAGGATTCCAATCAATTAAATTATCTGACCAGGCAAGATTCATGAATTCTTCTCCCCAATACATCCAATATTTTCCTTTTATTTTGGTGATAACCTGTTTTCCGTCAATAAGTTTTACTACCATAGAGCCCGATTTAGACCAACTTTTCATCATTTTACCACCAAGAGCTTTTTCAAATGCAAGTCCTTTTTTTTTCCAATGAATCAAATCTTTTGAAAAAGCAATAGATAATCTTGCAATCTTATGATTCCAAGAAGTATAAGCCATTACAAATAAGCCTTCCTCTGTTTGAACCACTCTTGGGTCCTCACACCCACCAGGATAATCATATTGTTTGAATCTGTCATTTTCAGGAAATAAAACAGGTATTGGGTATTTTACAAAATGAATACCATCATCACTATAAGCCAATCCAATTCTAGATGTTCTTTGTGCAAAAACAGCATTAGGATTGTCCTCACAACGGTATAACAAATAAACTTTATTGTCTTTAACAATTGCTGCTGGATTGAACACTTCTGCTTTTTGCCATCGAACCTTTTGATTATCGATAGGGTCAACAAACGTAAAAGTGGAGTCAGCTTTGATAATCGGATTTTTTTTTGGTTTATACTGTGATTGAAAATCTAATTTTATAGAAGGATGATTATTACATCCTATGGTCAAAAACAAACCGAAAACAATTATTTTTTTTAAATATTTCATGAGGTCATTATTGTGTTTGAGCAATTGCAAACATGCAAAATAAGAAAGAATTATTTAATATCAGCCACACGAATTAATTATAAATTTTGATAGCCCTATTTTCAGAAACTTCGGCTATTTTCAAAGAATCTACTGCATTATCCTGATTAATTTTCCGAATATGTGTCTTGTCATTAATCCAAGTCATTTGGTCAATAAACATATTCGTTACCAACTCTTTATAAAGATTTTGCTTTTGGAGAGCAACTCCTGAATCCATTTTTATTTTGTATTGGTATTTAATATCTTTAAAGTTTCCTTTAGAAATTTGCATTTCTTCAAAGGACTCCAGTATTTTAAACTCGGCATTTGGAAAAATTTGGTGTAATGCCTTCAATTCTTCATTAGTGCAAAGAGCTGTTATTTTCAATTCAGTAGGAACCCATTCGTATAGAGTAATTTCACCTTTTTCAAACAATAATCTCATTTCTTGTCGATCCATTATTTTAGGCTGATCGAAACCATGATAGAAATTTACCAATCCTTTATCATATTTCACAACAGACTGAACCCTACTCCATATAGCTTCACTGTCTTTCCTCTCCATTTTTTTGGAAGCAACTACTTCGCCTTCTCCTAGCCAACCGGTAAACATATCGAAAAAATGAACTCCATGTTCAATGAATATTCCACCACTTTTTTTCTCGTCCCAAAACCAATGTTCTTTTGGTAAAAATTGGTCAGAAGCATAATTTTCGAAAAAACCATGAAGAAAATCACCCAAAATATTTTTCTGAATAAGATTGTTTACACTTTCGTATAACGGATTATAGCGTTGCATCAAATTTACGACATAAAGCAAATTTTTCTCCTCTGCCAAAGTTCTAAGTTCTCTAGCTTGAATAACTAATGTTGCAGCAGGCTTTTCGCAAATCACGTGTTTACCAGCTAATAATGCAACTTTCGACTGTGAATAGTGCAAAAATGGCGGAGTGGCAATATACACCAAATCCACTGTTGGATCAGAACAAATTTCTTCCAGAGAAGAAAAAAGTATCGCCGATTGATCTATTTCTTTTAATTTTAAAAGATTTTTTTCATTTTCATCGTATCCACCCACAAGTATTACACCTGGTATTTTTATAAATTCAGCAGTGGCAAAGCAAGCAAATCCGCCAACACCAACAACTGCTATGTTTATAGGGATATTCATATTTTATGATTTTACTATAATGCTATTTTTTTTTATTCATATAATCAACAACAATTCCGTTGACCAACATTTTATTTCCAAAATACGTGATTTTTCCATTGGCAGGAACTACAACAATTACAGCCGCACTTAGTGGTTCTATTTTTATTTTAGAAGTAGAACTCACGTTTTTAGCAACAAAAGTTCCGGAAACAGTATCGTATAAATCTACTTTTTTACTCTTTTTGATGGCTATAGAAACCGATTTATTGGTTGTAAATGGATTGTAGTACAAAAAAGAAGGATAGGCTTTGTCATGAAAAAAATCGGTTGCTAGTAAATTCAATTGTACTATTCCAGTAACATCAGTGGAACTTATAATACTGCCGAATATACCAACATGTCCGCTTCCGTAAACACTAAATTGTGATTCTTCCGGGTTTTTTCCTAAAACCCAAAGAGGTCCGTCTCCTTGTGCAACGGGTCCTTTTAAATCTTTGTGTTTTTCATAACTGGATTTGCGAATCATTCCTTCGTATGCAATTACGCCTTTTGAAACCTCAGCCAATTCAGGAATGGTTTCATGGTCATTTGGCATATATTGTGGATAAAAAAATCGGGAAGCATTTGCAGCATTCAACATCCATTTACCAATAGCAGTTGCATAGGATTGATTGTATCGCACCATTGGCACCAAAGGCAAAGCGTGGTCATAAGTGTTCATTAAAAAACCGTATCCGCCATGGTCTACAGTGCTTCCACTAATACCTGAAATATCGATTCCATTCCAATTTCCAACCAAAATACCCCAACCTTCTCGGCAAATTGCCGAACCGTCAAAAGTCCATCCAAGTAATTTATTAACATCAAAATTAGTGCCTTCTTCAGCATTGATTCTTGCTGCCACCGAAGCTCCAAACGGAATTAATATCTCGTAAGTTGGATTTATTTTATTGGATTCTAAAGCTGTTATAGAAGAAATTGCACCTTGTAAATATTTTGGATCTCCGAATTTTTTATAAGCTGAATACAAAACCCAAGCATGTCCTGCAGCAGCGTCTGGTTGTGCACAGATATCATTTTTCATAGGTTTCATTTTTCCATAATCAAAATAAGAATAGTCATAATTTCCATTCAATATTAAATCCGCATTATAGAATTTATCGGCAATAGTTCGGGCAATTTCATCAAACCCAGGTTCGTTTGGATATTTATCATATATCGCATAAAACAATAAATTTGGATACACATCATACCACCAATCACGTCCATAACCGCCGCCCAATAAGGCCACTTCTGGACAGGAATTATTCATCATAATATTCCAGCCTGTTTCCTTATTGTAATAATTTTTTAACATGCCCACATAGTTCAAATTTTGACTATTGCTTTTGTCAATCCCAACCAAAGTGGCTCCTAAAGTGGCTCCCATGGTAGCAAGTGCTTCATGAAACATCCCTTTGTTATTATCCGGACCCTGTCTTACATCTCCCATTGCGGTGTATAAACCAACCACGGTTTGAGGGAAATTCTTTTGACTGTTATCTTTCCAAACCAATGGCCAATATTTTCCTTTTGCATTAAAATCATAGACTGTACTATCAAAACGAACGGCTAATTTTTTATAATCTATAATTTGCAAAGGTTTTGGCAGATTCGGCATTTGATCGACTCGCGCTATATTTTGTTGCTTTATTTGCGCAAAAGAGTGTATTCCAAAAAGAATAAAAGAAAGGAATACGAAACTAATTTTGGATTTTGAATTCATAACTTATTTTGATTTTGGATAAAATTTTCAAAGCATTGTTTCAGCAACTTCGCCTACTATTTGAACATTGTTTTCTGGTTCCTCCAGTGAAAGTAAATTTCCTGCCGCAATAATTTTTTTGGCTAAGAAAATAGAATACAACTGCAATATAGCAACAATTACAATAGCATATCGCAAAGCAATTTCTGTAGAAATAGAATACGCCAAAATAAGAAATGTTCCAGCTCCTAAGAGCCTGCCCGCATACAATCCAGCTTCATGGTTTAGAATATAAGCAAATTCCCCTCTTTTTTCGATTTTCGAAACAATATCGATAACCTTAAATTGAATTGGAAAATAAGCTAAATCCATTAACGGTTTTGCGATTAACAACAATAAAATAAAAAAGATTACCCCAATTTGATTGAATAATAACCCATTTACAATGGCTCCTAAAGCGAATAAACTTAAACCTGCTGTAAATATTTTTATACGATCCGAAGGTTTAGAAACTCTTCCTAAAACATACATAATTACTGCTGCAATTACAGCTCCAATTGATTGTGCGGTTCCTAATGCTCCTTCTTTTCCAATTAACAACATGATAAGCATGGCGGGCGCCGTTACCAGAAAACCTTGTACCAAACCTTTCAACATGGACAAGGATAATAATTTATACCAAAGGGGATGAAATTTGAAAAACACATATTTTTTCTGTGCTGGATTTGCAAAAGTTCCTCTGAAACAAACAATCGAAGCGACAACAGTTACTAAAAAAACGGCAGCCGTTATGACCAAATAAGCAGAATGTATTTGAGCGATATCGCCACTTGATTCAATAAACCAACCGATTGTTATGGGAATTACTACGGCAATAATGGTGTAAAAAAACGTTTCGAGGCCATAGTAATAATTTCGATTTGTATCGTTTGTAATCGCCAAAGCTAAATAATCTCGGTTGGACCAATAAAAGCCAAAAGACAAGCCCATGGTAATTCCCGCAAATCCAATGCCTACTAAATCTAGTGTTTTTAACGACATCATAATCATCATGGAAACGCCACTCAACATCATTCCTGCCGAATATAATTTTCGAATATTAATATGTTTCAACAAGTACCCATTCAGCAAAAAAGTAAGCGGAATTCCGGTATAAATAGTAAGCTGATAAATAACCACTTTTACGGGATCGTTCGAACTTCGCATAACATAAGCAGCCACAAAAATATCGATTACCGGCAAAACTATGGCATAGACAAGATTAGTCAGTACCAATATTTGGAAATTATGAGTCTGACTTTTAAAATGTCCAATTTCTGATTTAAGTTTATTTAACATTAGTTATATTTTAAAAGTGAATAAATTTCTTTGATCGAAAATTTGGCACCACAAACAAACTCATCGGAAGCGCCATAATATATAGTAATTGTATCGCCATCAGGATCTACGACATGACCATTTGTAAAAACAACATTACCAAAAAAGCCACTTAATTCATAGGTTGTTGTTGGTACCATAATTGGCGCTTCCGTTCGGGCAATAACAACCGAAGGATCGTCTAAATCCATCAAGAAAGCACCCAAACAATATTGATGATCGTGATTTGCTCCATGATAAATTTCTAACCAGCCCATGACTGTTTTTATTGGAGCCGCTCCAGCACCAACTCTAGCAGCATCCCAAAGTCCTTTTCTGGTTTTAATGATGCATTTGTGATTTCCCCAATGGATTCCGTCAGGTGATGAAGCAATCCAGATAAAATTTCCACCAATTTCAACGCTACTTGGACGATGTAAAGCGTAATATAACCCATTAATTTTTTCGTCAAAAATGGCGCAATCTTTATTATGCGGTGATAAAATCATTCCATGAGATTGAAAATTTTTCCAATCGGTAGTGGTGCGCAAACCAACTCCAACTCCATTTGGAGAAACAGATGTAAAAGTTAAATAATAGGTTCCGTTTACTAATGCAACGCGACAATCTTCAATTCCAAAAGTCTCCAGCATTCCTTCTCCCACCAATGGCGGATAGTTTTCTGGTTCATAAAACTGAACTCCATCCTCACTACATAATAATCTCAGATGCGAAAGCGTGGTTAAATAATCGACTCCTTTATAATTAATTATCCTTGCATCGCTTGCGTCTAACTGAGGATCCCCTTTTGGAATTTCGATAATTTCTATGGCTCCAGTTTCTGTTAGAATTGGAAAAGAAATGGTGTTTTCTTTTTGTTTGGGTCTTTCTGCCACCCGAACAATCAACCAAGTTTTTCCATCAAATTGAAATACTCCAGGATTAAGCAGACAAGTAATTTCTAATCCTTCTCTACTGGCAGGAATATCCGCTGGCGATAGTATGGGGTTTTCTGTAAAACGTTTCGCTAAATCTTTCATTAGATTCTATTTTTAATTTTTTAATTCAATATAGTCTGGATCCATTTCTGGAGTTCGCAATCCTGCAACTTCATCCGCCATCAGCACAAATACATTCCAACATAATCCTCGTGTTGATGGCCACCAAGAATCGGTTGTCGTCCATTTTGTGGGAATAAATTCTTTGCTAAAAGGCCATTTTGGATTGAGATTTATTTCGGCCCAAGCCCTATTTTCCATTAGTTTTTTAGCCTTTTCCCATCCGTGTTTTTGTCCAACTACATAAGCACAATATTCGGCTCGAAACCAACTGCCTCCGTTATAGTAAACACCATCTTGGGAGCCATCTGCATAATTGGATTTCCCAAATTCGCCTAAAGGCTGATAATCCGCACTCAAATAAGCATACCCTTTTTCAGTATTTGTCAATCGGATGCAAATAGGCGCTGTTGTCCCATATTCCGGATGTGGAGAATTAGATACCTTATTAAGAACTGGCATTTGATTTAAATGATTCACAACCATTTCATCTGTCAAAATGGGTTTGTTAAACAACCATAAGGAAAAGAATTCCGGTTCTAAATCCGTCAGCGTTATAAGATCCGGGAATTCCTTATCAAACAAAAGATGTTTTCTTTTTACATCATAAAAATTTCGATATTCTTGTTCTGCTTTGTCAATATAAGTTTCTGA
>Ga0209499_1002609_pt1 | contig 11442 bp, 11 predicted proteins | sample C_130208_EF_Meta_FD_187306 | JGI IMG/M metagenome (GOLD analysis project Ga0209499, IMG submission 187306) | Freshwater microbial communities from Lake Croche, Canada to study carbon cycling - C_130208_EF_MetaG (SPAdes) (version 2) | ecosystem: Environmental > Aquatic > Freshwater > Lake...
CGGCCTCTCGGGCACGTCTCCGTTGGAGTGTTGGTACAAAAATCTGGGCGATGCAGCAAGGTACGCGGGGACGAATTGCTGTGGTTCTGTACGATTTATCCGTTTGAGGCGGTTTGGGACGGTGGGCTTAGGGCCATAAGGGCGAAACTGGCCAGCCAATGTTCGCCCATATAGTCGCCGGCGATCTCGGGCAGGCCTGCGGCGAGGTGGCGGTCGGCAGCGGCGAGGGCGTGGGTGCGGCTGGCGCTGCGGGCCTTATCAGCCGGATCGATGGCACTGGCGATACCGCGCCAGCACCAGGCCCGGCTCAGGTTCAATCCGTCCAGATGGGCGATCTTGCCGTCGGTGCGGTCGCTGACATAGGCCGGTTGGAACAGGGTGGCGGGTGACTTGGTGGCGAGACCCGGCAAGAAGCGGTCGAGCCAGAGACTATATTGGGCGGCGGGTAGGACGCGCCTCATGGCCTCGGCCTCCATCAGGGCGGGGGACAGGAAATCCTCGCCGCTCGGCTCCCAGGCCGGGCAGTTTTCATCGCCAAGGAACAGGTCCATCGCCTTGGTGCGCAAGGCTTGGGACAGGGCGGTGTCCTTGGCCACGCGCGCATAGTCGAGGCCAAGGGCGATGGCGAAGGCGGTATTGTTATGGGTGCCCGCCCGGACCGGATAGGTCATCTTGGGCAGGTGCGCGATCATCCGGCTGCGGAAGGCGGCGGTCAGGGGGGCGAGGGCTGTGCTCCAATCGCGGCCTTGGACCGTGTCCAGCTGCATCAATTCGGCCTGCAGCATGAACAGCCAGGCCCAGCCATAGGGCCGCTCAAAGCCCGCGCTAAAGGGCCGGGTCAGATAGGCGAGCTCGCCCTCGACCTTGCGGGGTGTGAGTTGTGCAGCCAGCAAGGCATTGACCTCACGCGCCGGGGCCATGTCGGGAAAGAGGCGCAAGGTGCGGACCAGAAGCCAATAGCCATGGACGCAGGAGTGCCAGTCAAAACTGCCATAGAAGATCGGATGCAGCGCTTTGGGTGTGGCGGCATCGTCTGGCCCATTCAGCACATGATCCAGCTTGTGAGGATATTCTCTCGTGACATGGCCAAGCGCGATGGCGGCAAATCGGCCAGCCATGTCGGCATTGAGGCTCTTGGGATCGGCTTGAGACATGGAGATCAGACTTTGAAGGCAAAGAGGGTCATGAGCGCGATATTGGCGGCGAGCAGGATCAGGGCGGTCGGGGCCTGGACCTTGATGACGCTATAGCGATCGGGCAGTTCGAGTAGGGCGGCAGGGACCAGGTTAAAGTTCGCTGCCATCGGCGTCATCAGGGTGCCGCAAAAGCCCGACAGCATGCCGATGGCACAGACCACGGCGGGATTGCCGCCAAACTGCATCACCACCAGCGGCAGACCAATCCCGGCGGTCATGATCGGGAAGGCGGCAAAGGCATTGCCCATCAGGATCGTGAACCCGGCCATGCCGCAGCAATAGAGGGCGGCGGCGGCCAGCGGGCTGTGGGCTGGAATATAGGTGGTGGTCAGGTCGCCCACGACCTTGCCAACGCCCGCCAGCGCAAAGACAGCGCCCAGCGCCGCGAGGGCTTGCGGCAGAACTGCAGACCAGCCCACTGTATCCAAAAGCCGTCTGGCCTCCTGCATGGGCACCAGAGGCGTGGTGCGGATCAGGGGCAGGGCGACCGCGAGGGCCAGCAGCACGCCAAAGGCCATGGCGATCAAGGTGGCCTGCTTGGGATCGACCAGATGGACTCCGCCAACCATCAGGTCCTTGAGCAGCAAGGTCCCCGTTAGGGCGGTTGTGGGCACGATCAGGGCGGGGGCGAGTAGCCAGTTGCCGATCCGTGCCCCTCGGTCTTGGCGAAAGGCTTGGCGTTCGGCCTCGGCCTCTGGGGTCAGGGTGCCCTTGCCCAACCCGCCCGTTCCCGCAATGACGGCCATGGCCAGCACGATCAGACCATTGCCAAAGTCGCTGATCTGATCGCCGAGCAGAAGGCTCAGCGCCATCAGGCCCCAAAAGGCAGTCGTACGGGCGCGCTTGGGATTGGACGGATCAAGCCCGGACAGGATCGCGACGGCGGTAAACAGCGCCCCGCCCAGCAGATAGACTAAGCTCAAGGTGATCATGGCCTGATCTCCCGCATCGTCCGCGCCAGTTGCTGGTCGAGCCGCCATAGTCGAAAGCTGTGGACCAGCAGCGCAACGATAGCGGTGGGAATGGCCCAGACCGACAGGGCGAAGGGCTCAACCTCAATGCCGTTACCCGCCAAAAAGCCTCGGATCAGCAGGATCGAGGCCATGGCGATGAAGATGTCCTCACCAAAGAACAGCGCAATATTGTCGGCTGCTGCGGCTTGGGCGCGGATCTGATAACGCACAGGGTCGGGCAGTGGGCCAAAGCGGGCTTCGCTGGCCGCCTCAGCCATGGGCGCGATCAGGGGGCGGACCATCTGGGCCTGCCCACCAAGGCTGGTAAGGCCAAGGGCAGCGGCCATCTGGCGAAGGAAGAAATAGGCAATCAGCAGGCGGCCGGTCGTGGCGTTGGCGAGGCGGTTGATCAGGGCCCGGGCGCGGTCCTGTAATCCCGCGCGCTCTAGCAAACCGATCACCGGCAAGACCAGCCAGACCATGCTAACATACCGATTGTCGTTGAAGGCCTTGCCTAGCGCGCTGATGACCTCGTGCAGCGACAGACCGGCAGCCAAGCCGGTTACGACCGCAGCCACAGTGACGACCAACAGCGGATTGACCCCTGCGACGAAGCCAATGGCGATGATCGCGATGCCCGCGAGGGTCAGCATCCGTAAGATCTCCTGCCATACAAGCCAACAGAATCAGGTCCCAGCCTGTCTTACCCAATAGGGACAGAGCCGCTGGGCCGGTGCAACGCCTATCCTTGCGAGTGATCGGCGAAGTTAAGCTTCGGATCACCTAGCGACGGCTAGATCAGGATGGCGCCGTTGGGCAGTTGGTCGGGATTACACTCACCGGGCGGGAAGGCGGGGGCGAGCGCGTCGCCGCAGATCTTGACCGCCGCGACCAGACCTTCGGCACGGTGATTGGCCTTCATGGCCACGCGCACGGCGCTGACGGCCCCATCCCAAGTGCCTGCAGGCACGGCAGCGTGGACCCCCGCATCGGCCAGAACCTCGACCCGCCGATCGAGCAGCGAGACAAAGATCAAGACACCGTTGGCGTCGGTCGTATTGGCAATGCCGCGCGCCACGAACTGGCGCAGGGCCGCTTCATGGACGCGGCGATTGCGCAGGCCCGCAGGGGTCAGGGCGCGCCGCACGGTCGGTAGGCTGACGATCAGCCAGACGAGCAGGAACACAGCGCTCTGGGCCACGGCATAGGCCCCCAGCGACAGTCGTACAGCGTCGTTAAAGCCGCTGGTATGACCGGCAACCCAGCCTTGGTTTAGGCTGGTCAAAAGGCTTGGGTTCAGGCCCAGCGCGAAGGCTGCTGCTGGTGCGATCAGGGCCACGACCGCCGCCCAAGCCAAAGGCACTTCGCGATAGTCTGAACATTCTTGGGTGATGACGCAGACGATCTCGGCCGAGGTGCGGGTCTCAGCATCGGCCACCGCGTCAGCGATTTTCTGGTGGTCTTCAGGTGTCATGCTCATGGCTACCAACTCCCTGACGATCCGCCGCCGCCGAAGGAGCCGCCTCCGCCGCCAAATCCGCCGCCGCCAAATCCATCATTGCCGCCACGGCCGCCGCCAAATCCGCCACTGAGAATGATCCACGGCAGGAGGGCGCCCAATCCACCACGGCGGCGGCCAAAGACGCCGCCCATGACCCAGAACAGGACAAAGATCATCATGATCAGTCCGCCGGAATCTATTCGGGATTTGGAGTGAAGCGACGGCTTGCTGACCGCCTTGAGGGTGGCCGCGGCCTCTTCTGGGCTGGCTGAAAGCTGGGCGATGATGGCGTCGGTACCGCCGATAATCCCAGCCTCCATGTCACCGGCCTTGAAGGGCGGCAGGACCTTCTGTTGGATAATGACGTTGCTGAGGGCGTCGGTCATCACCCCTTCGAGGCCATAGCCAACCTCGATCCGCACCTTGCGCTCCGTCGGGGCGATGATGAGGAGGGCCCCATCATTCTTGCCCTTCTGGCCAATCTGCCAGGTGCGGCCCAGTTGATAGCCATAATCCTCGATCTCATAGCCCTGCAGCGTCGGTAAGGTGACGACCACGACCTGATGGCCGGTCGCCGCCTCGAAGGCTTCAAGCTTGGCGCTCAAGGCCTGCGTGCCTTCTGCAGAGAGCAGATGGGCATTGTCGACCACTCGCCCCGTCAAGGGCGGGAAGGTCGGTGCCGCACGCGCGGGCAGGGCCAGCATCATCATGCTGACCAACACGATCGCCAGTCCGGCCCAAAATGGCCGGACGCTTGAGGCTAGGGATCGAGTGGCCAAGATCACTTGCTGGCAGGCGCGGCGACAGCAGGGGCAGCGGGCGCAAAGTTCACCGTCGGAGCGCTTTGGGCCGCTTCGGTCGCGGTGAAGGCAATCATCGCCTTGGAGTCCTTATGGACGGTCGATGCCCAGATCACGCCCGGGAAGGTTCGAAGCTCAGTATTATAGACCCGAACCGCCTCATTATAATCGCGGCGGGCCACGGCGATGCGGTTCTCAGTCCCTTCCAGTTGCGACTGAAGGGCCAAGAAGTTGGTGTTGGACTTCAGGTCTGGATATTTTTCGCTGATCATCATCAACCGGCCCAGAACGCCAGACAACTGGGACTGCGCCGCCTGATATTTGGCGAACATTTCGGGGTTGGTGATGGTTGCGGCGTCAAGCTTGACTTGGGTAGCCGAGGCGCGGGCTTGGGTGACCTCGACCAGAACGCTGCGCTCTTGCTGAGCATAGCCCTGAACCGTCGCCACCAGATTGGGGATCAGGTCCGAGCGGCGCTGATATTGCGCCTGAACATCGGCGAGCGCGGCCTTGGCCTGCTCTTCCTTGGTCGGGATATTGTTGATGCCGCAGGCTCCCAGAGCCAAGGGCAGCAGAATGGCCAACATCAGGCTCTTGAGTGTTGAAGGGCGAGCGATCGAGGATGCAGTCGTCATGCCGTAAGACCTCTTGTGGTTGCCGCCCAAGGGCAGCGATTGCAAACTGCCGGTGTACAGCGACCGGTCTATTATCAGAGCTTCTAAACCTGATCGCGCTTTTGGCCAATCACGATCCGATCATGTCCTCGGCGGGTGGCCTCTAGCGGGTCTGGCCACCGTCAACGGGCAGGATGGCCCCGGTGATGAAGCTGGCACGATTGCTGAGCAAGAAGGCGGCGGCCGAGCCGATTTCCTCGGGCTTGCCAAAGCGCTTCATGGGTACTTCGCGGTCAAGCCAGCGCTGCCACGCCCCGCCGCGCGATCCGGTCGAGCGTTCTTCCCAATCGCCGCCGGGGAAAATGATATTGCCCGGCGCGATGACATTGACCCGAACGCCGCTGGGGCCGGTAAGGCGCGCCAGTTCCTTGGCCATGTGGTTCATGCCCGCCTTAGCGGTACCGTAGGTCAGGGGTGTGCCCAATGCACCCAGACCCGCGATCGAACTGATCATGAGTACCGAGCCTTCGCCGCGCGCCGTCATCGGGCCCAGCACCTTGCGGGCGAGCCGATAGGCGCTGTCGAGGTTCTGTGAGAAGCCAGCATCCCAGGTCGCGTCATCGACCTCAAAGCCAAGCGGGCAGGGGTGAAGGCCGACATTGGCCACGGCACCGTGGATGGGGCCGAACTCGGTCTCAACCCTGTCCACAGCCTCGTTGATCGTTTCTGGGTCGCGCATATCCCCGGCCATCGACCAGAGCTTGTCGGCACCATAAATCCCGGCGAGACGGCTGTGGGTGGCCTCTAGGGCCTCAACCCCTCGCGCTGTCATCGCCACTTTGGCTCCATCGGCAAGGCAGGCCTCGACAATGCCAAGGCCAATGCCACGGCTCGCACCGGCAACGAAAATCACGCGATCAGTGAGGTCGAGGTTCATCTTGGGGTCTCTCCTTGTGGACCTACCGCATCTTGCCCATTGCTGAGCGGGCGTTGGGTCGCCTATCGTTGGTTCACTTATAAAGCTCTGGAGCGCCGCCGCTATGACTTCCTTGCAAGACCCGTCGCCGAAGAGGGCCAATCTGTGAGGGCGGCCTTGAAGTTGGGGGGACTGATTTTGATCGGTGCCGGACTGGGTCTGGTCTCGGCTGTGGCGATGCTCAATCAGGGTATGAATATCGGCAAGGAGACCGTTCAGGGCTGGGTCGGCAGTCATGTCAGCGGCGACAAGAGCGCTGATCCCTATACGAGAGCGCTGGTCGCTCGGGCAGGCTTACTGGCCCTAACTCAGGCCGAAACGCTCTATTTCAACCGCACGACCGATGAGGCGGGCAAGCCTTTGCGGGCAGACTGCACCTACCAGCTTGAAGGCGGTCCCCAGCCAGCACGGTGGTGGTCGATCACGATCTATGCGGCGGACAACTATCTGCCGGTCAATGGCGATGATGCCCAATCGGCCGATGCGACCCGTGTGGCGGCTCTCGCTAAGCCTGGCGATCAGGACCGTTGGACGGTTCAGGTGTCACCGCAAAAGGGTGATGCAACCCACTGGATATCATCGAAAAATTCTGGAAAATACGCCCTAACCCTCAGGCTCTATAACCCGCAAGAGGGCGCGCGTAAGGACTTCAAGTCTATCGCTTTCCCAACCCTCAAGACTGTGTCCTGCCCGAGTGTGCCCGCATGAAGCCCCTGATCAAATCCCTGATGATTGTGCTGGTCACAGCCGCGGTGGTCCATCTGGCGGTGATCCTTTCCGCCCCCAACCTTTTGATGGCGGTGGCCTTCAAGCGGCTGAGCGCTGAGGGCAAGATGGTCAATCAGATGATCTATCCGCCGCGCACGACCGAGGCCTCGCGCGCCATCGTGCGCCCTTCGCCGGATCTGGCCTATTCGTCCTGCGCCTATGACCTGTCCAAGGGGCCGGTGCGGGTGAAGGCGGCGAAGGCCACGGACTATATGTCGGTGTCGGTCTATGCCGCCAATAGCGACAATATCTTCGCCATCAATGATCGCCAGGCTCCCGAAGGCGTCGATCTGGTCATTGTCGGCAAGGGGCAGGAAGTGCCTTCGGGCTCCGCGATTGTGGTCCAGTCCCCCACCCAGCGCGGCATCGTGCTTGAGCGACGGTTGGCCCCGTCGGCTGAAGCCTTCGCAGCGGCTGACATGGCCCGCAAAAAGGGTGTCTGCGCACCCCTGTGATGCAAAAAGGGCCGCTGGGGTTACCAGCGGCCCGTCTTGTCTAGTTGGCCTTGGGCTGGGCATAGCCCAAGTCGACATTAAGCTTTTCCAACAGGTCTATCGCCGCTTCTGCGATCACCGTTCCCGGTGGGAAGATAGCGGCCGCACCTGCGTCGAGCAGTTCGTCAAAATCTTGACTTGGAATGACGCCGCCGACCACGACCATGATGTCGGGACGGCCCAGCTTGGCCAGTTCGCCCTTCAGTTCTGGCACAAGCGTCAGGTGACCGGCGGCCAGAGAGCTGGCGCCCACCACATGCACGTCATTCTCGACCGCTTGGCGGGCAGCCTCAGCAGGGGTCTGGAACAGGGGGCCGATATCAACGTCAAAGCCAAGATCCGCAAAGGCGGTGGCAATGACCTTCTGGCCCCGGTCGTGGCCGTCCTGACCCATCTTGGCCACGAGGATGCGCGGGCGGCGCCCATCAGCCTGCTCGAACGCCTCGACCATGGCCTTGGCGGCAGCGGTTTGCGGATTGCTAGCAGCTTCGCGCAAATAGACCCCCGAGATGGTGCGGATTTCCGCCTTGTGACGGCCAAAGACCTTTTCCAAGGCCAGACTGATCTCGCCCACCGTTGCCATAGCACGGGCGGCATCGACCGCTAGGGCCAGCAGATTGCCGGTGCCGCGTGCCCCTTCGGTCAGAGCGGTCAGGGCCGCCTCGACCTTGGCCGGATCGCGTTCGGCCTTCAGGCGGGCCAGCTTTTCGAGCTGTTGCTCACGCACCGATGTATTGTCGACCTTGAGCACCGGTATATCGTCGGCCACTTCAGGCTTGTAGCTGTTGACGCCCACGACGGACTGACGACCGGCATCGATGCGGGCTTGGGTCTTGGCTGCAGCCTCTTCGATGCGCAGCTTGGGCACGCCCTGCTCGATGGCCTTTGCCATGCCACCGAGGCTTTCGATCTCGGCAATATGCTCCAGCGCGCGGGCGGCCAGATCATGGGTCAGGCGCTCGACATAGTAGCTGCCGCCCCAAGGGTCGATGACCTTGGTCAAGCCGCTTTCGACCTGCAAGAACAGTTGCGTGTTGCGGGCAATTCGAGCCGAGAAGTCGGTGGGCAGGGCCAGGGCCTCGTCCAGGCTGTTGGTGTGCAAGGATTGGGTCTGGCCATTGGCAGCGGCCATAGCCTCGACGCAGGTGCGCGGCACATTGTTGAACACGTCTTGCGCTGCAAGGCTCCAGCCCGAGGTCTGCGAATGGGTGCGCAAGGACAGGGAGCGCGGGTCCTTGGGGTCGAACGGTTTCATCAGCTTGGCCCAGATCAGGCGCGCGGCCCGCATCTTGGCCACCTCCATGAAATAGTTCATGCCGATGGCCCAGAAGAACGACAGGCGAGGCGCGAAGGCGTCGACCGTCATCCCCGCCGCGATCCCGGCCTTCACATATTCGATGCCGTCGGCCAGCGTGTAGGCCAACTCCAGATCCGCCGTCGCACCCGCCTCTTGCATGTGATAGCCAGAAATCGAGATCGAGTTGTACTTCGGCATTTCCTTGGAAGTGTATGAAAAGATGTCCGAAATGATCCGCATCGAGGGGGCGGGCGGATAGATATAGGTGTTGCGGACCATGAACTCCTTGAGGATGTCGTTCTGGATCGTCCCGGACAGTTTCGCTGCTGGAACGCCCTGTTCCTCCGCCGCGACAATGAATAGGGCCAGGATCGGCAGCACCGCGCCGTTCATGGTCATGGACACGCTCATCTGGTCCAGCGGAATGCCGGAGAACAGGGTACGCATGTCATAGATGGAGTCGATGGCCACACCGGCCATGCCGACATCGCCCTTGACCCGTTCATGGTCGGAATCGTAGCCCCTGTGGGTCGCCAGATCGAAGGCGACCGAAAGGCCCTTTTGACCCGCCGCCAGATTGCGCCGGTAAAAGCCGTTGGAGTCCTCCGCCGTCGAGAACCCGGCATATTGGCGGATGGTCCACGGATTGGTCGCATACATGGTCGGATAGGGGCCGCGACCAAAGGGGGCAAGACCCGGATAACCGTCTAGGAAATCCAAGCCCTCAGTATCAGACGCCCCATAGGAGGTTTTAACGCTGACGCCTTCAGGCGTTTCCCACAGGGGGCCCGTATCAGCCACCTTGGTGCCCTCGACAGGGATGGCGTCGAAATCAAGCGTGGCGAAATTAGGAACGGTCTGGGTCATTTTTTGCCATCCGGTTGGCCGTCGTCATCGTCATCATCATCGTCGAAGACTTCATCGTCATCGAATTCGTCGTCTTCGTCGTCGAACTCATCATCATCTAGGTCGTCGTCATCGTCATCTTCGTCGCCGTCATAGTCGTCTTCGGCCGGGTCATATTCGCCCTCGTCGAAGTCGTCCTCATCCTCGTCTTCGTCCTCACCCTCTTCGAGGTCGGCCTCAAGCAGAGCTTGCCAAGTGTGGTCGGTCTCTTCGACGAACTCGACATCTTCCATGAAGGCGACGGCGGTGCGGCCACGGGGGAGCAGAATGCCCAGCACTTCCAACTCTTCACCCGTCTGGCTCTCGTGGGCTTCGGCCTGAATGACGACCGCCGCGAATTCTTCTTCCTCATCGTACCAGATCACGGCCGCAGGCATGCCCATATCGATGGGATGGCCGTGATGGGTGTCGCCGAGCGCGAAGACGGCGTCGCCTGCCTCAACATCCTCAGGCCGCGCGCAGCGACCGGAGAAGGCCTTGGCCTCTTTCCAAGTCAGGGCATCGTACCCCTTGGGTCTGGCCATTAGGCGGCTCCCAGATGTTTCAGAACCTCGCCCAAACCGTCGAGAACGTCCATGCCCGCAAAGACGAACCCGTCAACGCCCGCATCGCTGAGGGCCTGTTCGAGATCGCCGGGACGACCGGCCAGATAGAGCCGTGAGGCCCCGGCGGCTTTCAGCGCCTTAGACGCTTGAACCCCATCGCTGGCATAGAGCCCATCCGACGAGCAGAGGACCGCCACCTTGGCGCCGGAGGCCCCGAAGGCACCAACTTCGCCGACAAGGATCTCGGCCCCGGTGATGGCAAAGAGATTAGAGGCAAAGCCAACGCGACCGCTAAAATCTGAGATTTCTCCGAGCGTTGCGAGGAAAATCTTAGGGGTTGCAGCAAGGGTGGCTGCGCGGTCACGCAGGGCCTCAAGGGCCGCAGCTGCCCGATAGGCGGGCAGGGCGACAGCCAGAGTGTCTGGACCCGGCAAGCGCACGTCTGGACCCGATACCGCCAAGGCGGCGCGGTCAGGATGCAGAACCTCCACCGGGCTTTCGAGCGGATTGGGGAATTCAGACACCCCGATCAAACCGTCCTTACGCTTTGCGACAGAGGCTTCGCGTGCCTTGCGGGTGGCGGCGATCTCTTGGGCCAGCGATCCAGAGGTCAGGGCAGCGGCAAGACCGCCAGCGGCCTCAATGGCTTGGAAGCGGCTCCAAGCATCACGGGCCAGATCGTTGGTCAGGCTCTCGAGGAACCAGGCCCCGCCGGCAGGGTCAGCGACCCGGCCGAGGTGGCTTTCTTCCATCAGGACCAACTGAATATTTCGGGCCTGACGGCGCGCAAAGGTCGTGGCCAGGCCGATGGCATCGGTGAAGGAGGCGAGGATGACACTATCGGCCCCGCCGGTCGCGGCGCTAAAGCCCGCCGCCGTCAGACGAAGAAGGTTCACCCATGGATCAAAGCGGGTCAGCATGCGATGGGACGAGCGGGCCTCGATCACGGCGGTCTGTTCTTGCCCACAGGCGGCGGTCAGCTTGGCAAAGAGCAGGCGCGCGGCGCGCAGCTTGGCGATATTGATGAAATATTCGCCGTCGACCGAGACGCCCAGAACGATCCGCCCAAAGGCGTCGTTCAGATCCATTCCCGCGCGGTTCAGGGCCTTGGCATAGGCCGCCGCCGCCGCGATCATCACGGCCAGTTCTTGAGCCTCTGCACCGCCCGCCTCGTGGACGGCTTGGCCGGAAGCCAGCATCAGGCTGGCCTTGGGATAGGCCTTGGCCAGGCGGGTGCCGACGGTGGCGGCGCTGATCAGGTGACCGTCAATCGGGCCGGGGCTTGCGCCTTGGCGGGCCAGAGCGCCGAGCGGGTCCATGTGGAAGGCTAGCCGCGCTTCAGGCGCACCCTTGGCTAAGCTGCCCAGCCAATCAGCGGCCTTCGGGCCCATG